>Ga0066256_1002085_pt2 | contig 14980 bp, 8 predicted proteins | sample ThiBio_1000_biof_FD_87107 | JGI IMG/M metagenome (GOLD analysis project Ga0066256, IMG submission 87107) | Wastewater bioreactor microbial communities from Cape Town, South Africa - Thiocy_expt_1000_biof (version 2) | ecosystem: Engineered > Bioreactor > Thiocyanate-remediating >...
TGGCGCGGCCGGTGTCCCATCAGCACCACGACTGCCGCCCCGGCGCCCACCTGACCCCGCAGACGCGCCCCCACGCCGGATGCGTATTGTCGCCGAGCTGCTGCCGCCCCGCCGCCCGCCGCCGCCGCTGGTGGCAGCGCTGACTGCACTCGGTGCTGGCTCCGCAACTAGCAGCTGCGTCACTGCCGCGCCCATCAAGCGCCACCCTGGTATCTGCGGGCCCCATCGGCCTGTCCAAGGCTGCACAATACGTGCCACAGCGCGCGCCGCCTCCAGCGCAGGGTGCGGGAACTGCACGGCGCCCTCGTCGTGGCTGGTCCCTGCCGGCTGCGCAGGCGGTGCGCGCAACCGTACCTTGCGGCGGCCGCTCCCACTGCCGGCAACCTTCGCTGCGCCGCCGCCACCGCCACCACCGCTGTCGCTGCCACCCGCCTCCTCGCCACCAACACCAGGGGTTACACCACCGCCAACACCACCCTCGCTTGCTGTTGTAGTGTCCCCACTCCCACTCCCCACGCCACTCCGGCGTCGCCGCAAGCTGCCTCCCTCACCATCCGCACCGCCGCCAGCGCCACCGCCTCGGCGCCGCCGCGGCCCGCTGCTGCTACCCGCGACCGTGGCATCCGGCGCCGGCGCGGGCGCGCCTACCCCGTCACCACCTGGCTCGCCGCCTGCCGCCGCAACAACACCACTGCCGTCGCCGCCCGCGCTACTGCGGCCAGCCGTGTCGCCTGCTGCCTCCCCACCACCCCCGCCGCCGGCAGCCGGCGTGCCATCCACCCCCTCCGCGCCGCCACCGCCGCCACCGCCACCACCGTCCTCCTCGTCGCTGTCATGCCGCGCGTTGCGCGCCGCGCCGCGTGTGCGTGCTCGCGTGCGCACGCCCCCGTCAGCCGCAGCTGCCGACGCGGTGGAGGCGGCGGCGGCCGCGGCATCCGCCTCGGCATCAGCAGGCGCTGGCGGCGCAGCGCGGTCCGGGTCGCGCTCCACGTCGTACAGGTGCGTGGAGAAGAAGAAGATGGCTTGCGTGCGGTCCGCCCGGTGCTCCGTCGCCCACCGCCGCACGATCTCCTCCGTGCCGTTGCCGTGGTGCACGTCAAAGTCAATGATGGCGATGCGGCGCGCGCCCGGGTGCGTGGCGAGCGCGTGCAGCGCGCCGATGGCCACGTTATTAAAGATGCAGAAGCCGCACGACTGGCTAGATGGAAAGTCCTCCAGCAGGCCGTTCACGCCGGCGTGGTGGCCAGGTGGGCGCACGACGCAGAAGGCATTGCGGTTGGTGCCCGACATGACGGAATCCACCGCCTTGCACACCGCGCCGGCGGCGCGGCGGGCGGCAGGCAGGCTGCCCGCCGAGAATGGCGTGTCTGACTGCTCCGCCGGCTTCAGCGCCTCCAGCGGCTGGCCCTTCAGGCTGCGCTGCAGGTGTGGCGTGAACGGCACGGCGTAGTTGTGCTTGCGCACGTGGTGGTCCAGCGCCTTCACCAGCGTGAGGAAGCGGTCCGAGTGCGCACGCAGGATCTGCGCGTCAGTGGCAAACGGCACGGTTTGCGACACCTCCACTTCGTACGCCAGGCTGCCGCCAAAGGCGGTGATGTCTACCGTCGCCGATGCAGTTGGCACCGCCACCGCCGCCGCTGCCTCATCCTCGCCACCAGCACCACCGGCCCCGGCACCGGCACCGCCAGCTGCGGCGGTGGACCCCGCAGTGCGCATGCGGCGCAGGATGGACACGATGCGCTCTGGCGCCTCTTGGTGCCCTGACCGGCCCTCATGCCGCAGGCAGTCTGGGTGGTGCAGCACCAGCACCCTCAGAGCGCCGTCCGCCTGCGTCAGTGCGCGTACCGCCGCCTCGCGGTACTCTGGGTTGACGGCGTCGCCAAACCGGCCCGCCACGTCCAGCGGTGACAGCAGCTCCCGGTTCTGGGCGCGCGCCGCCGCGCCGGCGTCCACCAGCGCGCCGATGGCGTCCGCACGGCCAAACCGGGCGGCGCGGTGCAGCGGCGTGTCGCCGTTGCTGTCCGCCGCCGCGCTCACCGACGCACCCGCCGTCACCAGCGCCGTCACGCGTGGCTCGCCACCGCACGCCGCCGCCCAGTGCAGCGCCGTGAATCCCTCCAGGTCCTTGTCGCCCACCGCCGCGCCCTCCGCCAGCAGCACGTCCAGCATGGCGCGCGACAGGAACTCGTCCGCCAGCGCCGCCGCGCACATCAGCGCGCTGTACCCCAGCTCATTCCGCGTGTTGATGAACCCCGCCACGCCGTCCGGGTCGGACCGCCGCCGCGCCAGGATGGTGAGCGTCACTTCGCTCACGCGCCCACCCAGCACGTTGGCATGCAGCTCCGTGGACGCCACCGTCGCCACGTTCACCGGCGTCTGCGCCGACAGCAAGGAGTACAGCGGGTCCGAATCCTGCCGCATCAGCGCCGGCACGATGCGCAGCGCCGGCAGGTTCCCATACAGCGCGGCGCCTGCATCTCCGCCGCCGCCGCCGCCGCCGCCGCCACCGAGGACTCCGCCGCCGCCTGCACCGACGACTTCTGATGCATCGCTATCGCTGTCACAGCCCTCAATGGTGGGCCGCTCCACGCTCGCCTCCACGCCACCGCTGGCGCTGGAAGAAGCCATGGTGCCCTGTATCAATGATGGTTGGTTGATTCGTTGGTTGGTACCGGTCCCGGTAGGTTGGTTGACGCGCCTTGGTCGTGCTGCAAGTAGTTGCGTGGTGGGCTGCGTCGTGAGCGTCAAGTGGTATGAGTAGGCAAGACTGTTGCTGCCACCGTTGGCCGACAGGCAGCTGTGCGACGCCTGCGTTGGATGCGTGTGCGGTGTCCGGAGCAGTAGTCAGAGGCAGCGGCAGCAGCAGCTGTGGTGGAACCAGCAGCAGCGGGGTAGCAGCTCGAACCAAGAAGCCACACGCAAGCAGCAGGGAAACAAAGGAGGCGTATCCGAGGGAGCAGTAGGTAGCGGTGGAGTGACAGCATCAGCAGTGCCAGCAGCAAGGATGATATCAGTACCAGTAGGTGGGTGGTGAAGAACGAGCAGCGCCAGTCACACAGTCACAGTCACAGACTCACAGCCACACAGTCATGCATGCCACACCCATCACCAGCCCCCGATGCCAATGGTAATCACACACAAATGGGGGTAGATAACCATGAGGTGGCACCCGCACACATCAGCATACTCCACGACGCGCGTGTATTTGATGTCATGCATGCGTGCGATGCCCGCACACCCTCACATACCCGTCCCGCTCCTACTGCTGGGGCCCACTGGCCCACTGCCTCTCCTCTCCTACTACTACCGTACCTGCCGGTGCGCACCTAATTGCGCGATCCCAGCCACACCCACGTGGCCAACGCACAGGTGTACCCGTGTGCGCCTGTGGCCACCGCTACCGGGTTGCGCGGCGACTGCCAGCGTGTAGGAGGTGGCTGGATACGGTCCCTCTACCCTCCCTCTCTCTCACCACCTACCTACCACCTTTCCCTGCCTGGATCCAGCCACCCTCATCCCCACGCACGCCACGCAGCGCACCCCAACCCACAGCAACGCACCGATATATGTCGTGCACGGTGTGAGCCGCACAGTTTCCCGGCCGCCGCCGCCGCTAATGCCGTGAAATTGCGTCGGATACGGTGCGGCCGTCAGCAGCAGCCAGATGCGATGAGGTGCACCAGCAGGGCGAGGGTTCGGCGACTCCAAGCCAAGGTGGTCGATACTGCCAAGTTCCAATACCAGAGGGAGGCAGAGAGAGGCGGAGGGAACCTACATCCAAAATGCGCAGCGCGAATGATGTGTGGTCAGTGACCTGCTCGCCGCGGCGCGACACACTTTGGCCAGTTGGAAAAACCAACGCTCGCTCGGAAAGCAGGTCAAGAAGGAGGAGGAGCGGAGAGGAGAGAGGGCGCGAAGAAAAAGATACGGCAGCAAAATCACCGCAATTTACACGGGGAACCACCGCAATAAAGACGGCAGTTACACTCCCTGATCCTAATAATGTGCGTGGTGCACTTTTTGTGTGTGGCGCTGGTTTTTCTGCGACGTGATTACTTGATAGATACCTGCCGTGCACAGACCGCGTTCTCCTCCCGCGTCCCGCACTCACCACCACCGCCACGTGCCACCAAACACCCACCCCTTCCCAACGCCCCGCAGCTCCACCACTCAAGCACAGTACAACATGGCGGACGACGTGGCAGCGGCAGCAGCGGGAGAGGCGCCGCCGGCGCCACCGACCGAGGCGCCCAAGCTGGAGGCCAAGAAGAGCGAGCTGGCGGACAGCAACCTGACGGTGGACGTGCTGATTTTGATGGACTGCACGGGGTCCATGGGGTCGTACATTGAGGCGGCGAAGCGCTCTGCCCTGAAGACGGCGCATGACATCCATGACGAGGCGCCCAATACGCGCTTCCGGCTGGGGTTCGTGGGCTACCGCGACCTGTGCGACCCTGAGGGCGACCGCTACATCGTGATTCCGCTGTCGGAGGACGTGGCGGCTGTGGAGCGCGCGCTGGCGCCGGTGGCCGCGTCCGGCGGCGGCGACACGCCTGAGGACGTGGTGGGTGGCCTGGTCAAGGTGCTGGAGGCGGAGTGGCGCGGCGACACGCGCATCGTACTGATGGTGGCAGATGCGCCGTGCCACGGCCGCGAGTTCCACTCATGTGACGACTCGTACCCCGCCGGCGACCCGTCGGGCACCGACCCGCGCGACCAGATCAAGGAGCTGGCGCGCCGCGGCATGGATGTGTACTTCATGCGGTGCGCCCACATTGTGGACACCATGGTCACCAAGTTTGAGGCCGCCTTCTCCGCCGCCAAGGTGCACGACACGCAGATCTTTGCGGTGCTGGACCTGGCGTCGCAGGGCGGAGCCGGCGCGTATGTAGGCGAAATCGATTACGGCTTCGGTGGGGGCGAGGTTGATGAGGAGTGCGATGAGAGTGCACCCATGCGTTGCACGGACGACGCCCCACCGCCGCCGGCGCCGCCGCCGCCGTGGGAGGGTGCCGCCGCCGCGTTCGCCGCCCCCCCGTGCGTCTCCGCCCCGTGCGCCTCCGCCGCCCCCTCGCCGCGCAAGAAAGTGCGCGAGTGCGCCACCGTGGAGGAAGAGGCGGAGTTCGTTGCACCTGTCGCCGCCATGCCGCGGAGTCTGCCAAGTGGCGGGCCGGGTGGTGGCGGCGGCGGCGGCGGCCGCAGCGCCTACGAGGCTGCCGTGACTGACTCCATCAAGCGCTCCATGCGCGCCGCTGTGGCACGCAGCAGCGCCGCAACCTAACCTAAGGGCATTGCCAACTAACGCTCCAGTACTGAATGACAACTTGAACTCAACGTGCACAGAGAAGTCTCAGGTGGTAGCACCTGCGCCACCTGCAGCACCACCGCCGCCGCCGGCAGCAGCAGCAGCGGCAGCCGAGGCAGCATTCATGGCAACGAGCGCCACCAAGGCGGCGCCCACGCCGGAGCCGTCATTGGACTCCTCCAGCTTGACGGCAATGTCCAGCTCTGTCAGCGCCTCCTCCATCCAGTGCCGGAACATGGGGTGCAGCTTGAACACGGAGCCGTCCACGCCCGCCACCAGCGGGTCGTCCGTCTTGAGCTGGATGGCGACGGCGGCGAGGCCGGCGGCTGCGAGCCGCGCGGCGCGGCGCGCCACCAAGGAGCACCCCTCCTTCACGACGCCGCGGTCCGCCAGGCTCGCATCAATGTCAAAGTGCGTCTTCAGGGCGGCGCCCACCACCGCCAGGTCGCCGCTGGCGTCCACCTCCACCGCGGACAGCACCTTGGTGGGCAGGTGGTCGCGTAGGTACAGCTTGGCCAGCCGCTTGGCGTCCATGCCCTTGAAGATGGCGCCCGACTCGGTCAGCTGCACCAGCAGCAGGCGCGTGATCTCGCCCAGGTACTTGCCGCTGATCATCTTCTCAAACCGCTGCGCGCCCTCGTTGGGCGATCCGGCGTCCAGCGCGTGGTCCACGTCGTGGAACGGCAGGTGCGCAAACACGTTGGAGCTGCCAAACCCGCCCCACTCCATGTTGATCACCATGTACCCGCCCCGGTCGCCCTTCCACTTCTCTACCGCCGCCGTGTGCTCCACTGCAGGATGGGGTGTGGAGTGTGGGGGTGGGGGTGGGGGTGGGGAGTATTCATTGGTGAATGCGGGTGGCAAAACATATAATAAGGTGGGCAACGCACGGTAGCAGGCGTTGGTGCCCGTGCCCACAATGACGCCGATGCGGCAGGCGGGGTCTTGGTACGACCGCGCCATGAGCGTGCCGACGGTGTCGTTCACCAGCGCGCGGATGTTGACGACGAGGCCGGCGCGGCGGCAGGCGGCGTCCAGCAGCGCCACGACGTCGTGGTCCACCACGCCGCTGGCGGTGAACCCCTTGGTCCACGTGATCAGTGTGCCGGCGTCCAGCGCGGTCTGGTTCACGGGGAATGAGAAGGTGAAGCCGACGTCAGCACCCGCGGCCATACCGGCATCCACCATGGCGGTCGCCACAAAGTCAAACAGCTCCTTGGCGTTGGACGCCATGGTGGCCTCCGGGATGACGCGCCGCACCTCGTTCACGACCGCCAGCTTGCCGCCGCCGCCCAGCGCCACCTGCACCACGCGCAGGTTGCTGCCGCCCATGTCCACCGCCCACACCGTGCCCGTCTCGGTGCCGGTGGGCAGGCCGGTGACGAAGGAGGGGATCATGCGGATGGAGGAGATGTCGCCCTTCAGGCCGTGCGCCATCTCGCCCAGGAAGTTGTTGATGACGCGCAGCAGCTGCTCCTTGGACAGGCCAAAGCTGTCGCGCACCTCCTGCAGCTTGGCGGGGCCGGCGCGCGGGTCCTGCGACGCCATCCACTCGCCCGCGTACCGGCCCTCGTACACGTAGCCGTACCGCTTGGCCAGCTTGTAGCTGGCGGCGGGGCCGCGCGAGCCGTACTGGTAGATGATGGGCTTGATGCGCTCGCGCTCCAGGCGGTGCAGGATGGGCGTGAAGATGCCCCACGCCGCCGCCAGCTCGTCGCTGCGCACAAACTGGCTCTGGTCGCCGCGGAACACGTCCAGGATGAGGCGCGCGTACGCCTCGGGCGGCGGGCGCGTCGGGAAGCGCGCCTTGTACGACAGCGCCAGCTCCGTCTCCACCGGCGTGAACTCCATGCCCGGCATCTTGCACATGACCTTCAGGTACACAGCCTCGTTGGGCTGGATGCGGATCACCAGCTCGTTGTTGTGCACGCGCCCGGGGTCGCCGTGCGTGCCGCCAAACAGGCCGCTGGAGTTGGAGGTGAACTGCACCCGTACCTCCGCCTTGCGCTCGTTCAGCGCCTTGCCGCACTTGAGGATGAACGGCACGCCGCTCCACCGCGAGTTGTTGACGTGCAGCACCGCCGTCGCAAACGTGGGCGTCGTGCTGTCCTTCGGCACCCCCGTGTCATCTGTGTACCCCGGGTGCGTGCCGGCCGGGTTGCACGTGTATTGCCCCTGCGTATAATGAGTGGGTTGGTGGGGCGATTAAGAAGTGGCGGATGTGAGGCGCGCACGCCACTGTCACGACGCAGCCATGCATACGACGTACCACCACCAGGTCATCCAGCGTGACGGGCTGGGTGCACTTGAGCACCTTCACCTTCTCGTTGCGCACGTCCTCCGCGGAGGTGGACACGGGCGTCTCCATGGCCACCAGCGACATGACCTGCAGCAGGTGGTTCTGCATGACGTCGCGGATGATGCCGACGCCGTCAAAGTAGCCGCCGCGGCCCTCCGTGCCGAACGGCTCCTTGAACGTGATCTGCACGTTGGAGATGTAGTGCCGGTTCCACAGCGGCTCAAACACGGCGTTGGCGAAGCGCAGCAGCATGAGGTTCTGCACCATCTCCTTGCCCAGGTAGTGGTCAATGCGGTAGATCTGCTCCTCCTTGAAGCACCGCGCCAGGTCCTCCGACAGCGCGGCGCTGGTGGCGGCATCCGTGCCAAACGGCTTCTCCACCACCACGCGGCTCCAGCCGGTGTTGCCCATGCCCGCCGCCGCGATGGTGCGCGCGGTGGCCACAAACACGAGCGGCGGGATGGCCATGTAAAACAGGCGGTTGGCGCGGCCGGTGGTGGAGGACGCCGCCTCCATGCCCGCCACCTCCTCCACCACCTTCCCAAATGCCACCGCGTCGCCGTACTCGCCGGCGCGGTAGTGCACGTGGCCCAGGAACGCCTCCACCTGCTCCGCCGTGCCGCTCTTCATGTGCACCCGGATGCTGTCGCGGAAATCGGCGTCCGCCTTGGCGCTGCGCGCGTACCCCACCACATTGGTGCCCGGCGGCAGCAGGCCCTCCACGAACAGGTCAAACAGGGAGGGGAACGTCTTCTTGTGCGCCAGGTCGCCCGATGCGCCAATCACAAACACGGTGTGCGCATCCCCCGTGGCAGTAGTATCGGTTGCAGGTTCAGGTGCAGCCGCCGCCGCCGCCGCCGCCGCTGCCGCCGCCCCGCCGCCACCACTGCCACTCCCACCGCCCGCCGCCGCCATGATGCTGCTCACGTTGGTGCCAGTGCCACACCGCTGCGAACGATGGATGGGGGGGGGGGGGTGGTTGGGAGCGTGTGAGAGTATGCGGAAGCAGCTGATGGTTCACTGTTGCAGCTGCTGCCTAGGTCACTCCACCCGCAGTCGCGCCAGCCCCCTTGCCACCACCAACCACACACAACAGTCAGCACCCTCCATGCCCACCCCTAAGCATCCGGATCACATCTGCTGCAGTAAGCCAGATGCAGCAGTAGCAGGTAGCGAACTGCTCGTCGTCGAATCATCCGCAGCACCACATCGCCAGAGTGGGGGAGAGAGAGGGGGGTCGATATCATGAGGGGGTGTCAATCACCTACGGTGACAACAAGCACCCAGCGGCTCCTATTCACAATAACATACCTCCAGCAACATAAATGGCGCGTCTGCGTCATGTGCGCACGCGCCCGCGTCAATATCGCACTTCCAGAAGGTAAGGTTGTGGCCAGCCTAACCCGCCTCTCTCTCCACTCCCTCTACATGGCATGGCATGCTGCCTTCTCGAAACGAACACCTGCGTCTATCGCTGTTATAACTGCTGCTGCTGTAGCTGGTGTGCTGGGTACACGCAAAGGCAGGTGGTGGAAGGGGTGAGGCGGGTTCAAATGAACAACAACCTCGTCATCGACGTCGAGAGATCGAGAGATGCAAGCTGTGCAGTGGGACGGCGGCGGCGTGCTGAGCAGCGCGCAGCGCGCCACCATCTTTGCCACCAGCGAGCGGCCCGCCAAGCTGCGTGTGGACAGCAGCGCGCGCACGGACGGCGGCACTGTGCGCGCACACGGCAGCGCGGGCGCTCATTAAAATGAATACCAGAGTGGGCGCACAAACGAACCTAGCTGCTTAAGATGCTGGCGGCGGCGGCGGTGGAGGCGGTAGTGGCGCGCTGCCCGCGGCAGTTGCAGCGGCTGCAGCAGCTGCAGCTGCGGTTGCTGCGGAGGAGGTACCAGAGGGGGTCAACAACGTGGCGGGCGCCTTGGGCTTGGCAGACTTGGCGCCGCTGGCAGCCGGCGGTGCATCTGACGGCGGCGGCGACGGCGCCGTGGAAGGCGGCGGCAACGGGGCAGTGGATGGCGGCGGCAACGGTGCAGTGGATGCCGGCGGCGGTGGCGGCGGCGGCGGCAATGCTGTCAAGGCCGTTGGTGGCGGTGGCAGCGGTGCGACGGTGGCAGCAGGAGAAGCAGCTACAGCTGTTGCTGTTGCACCTGCCGCCGCTGGTGCCGCGTGCGCGCTGCCCGCCATCTGGGCGCGCGATGCACGGTTGGATTCAGGGTGTGGCGGCGCAGGCGGCAGGGAGGCAGGCGTGGCGGGCGGGGGCGGCAGTACGACAGCAACTGCGGCAGCCGCGGCGGGTGCAGGTGCGGGTGGTAGCGGCGCGGGTGCCGGCACCGCAACGCTGAGCAGGCTCTCGGCGCGCTCCACTGCCGCCTCCAGCTCTCGGTTCGCCTCCTGGCTGGCTGCCAGCTGTGCCGTCAGTTTGGTGACGGCGGCGGCGGCGTTGGCGGCCTTCAGCTGCGCCTCATGCAGCGCCTTCTTCAGCGCCTCCACCTCCGCCGCGTGCGCCACAAACTTGGTGTACGTGACAGAGGACGACGCGGTGAGCGCGTCCACCCAGCGGTCGCGCTCTGCGTCGTCGCGCGCACACAGCAGCACCGACTTGGTGCCAAATGACGCGTGGCTGACGCGGATGGATGACTGCAGCGACTTGTTGGGCCCCGTGCGCACCGTCTCAATCTCCACGCCGTCCAGCGGCACCACGCCCTTGGGGTGCATGTTAAACGTCACGGCGCCCGTCTTGGACTCGGGGTAGTACAGCAGGAAGCCGTCCTTGATCACAAAGTGCCGGCACGTCCACGTCGAGCTGCCCGCCGTGTCGCGCTTCCACAGATTACCCGCCATCTGCGTCACGGCGTCCAGCCGCTCCGACAGCGCCGACATGAAGCTGGATCGCCGCGCATCCTCGCTGCTGCCGCCGCCCCCACCGCCGCCGCCGGCACCACCACCTACACTCGTGCCGACGCCGCCGCCCTCGTCGCCCGAGTCGTCATCTGAATCTGCCAGCCTCGACAGCCCGGTGGCGCTGCTGCTGCCGCCGCCAGTACCACTGCCACGGCCTCCGCCGCCTCCACCGCTCCCACCACTGCCAAACATGCTTTTCAGCATCCTGGCGGCGTTGCTTCTTCGTTAGTCGGTGGGTAGTAGTTGGTGGCCTCCCTGCTGCCTGTATTATAAAAGCCGCTCCTTCACCCCGCTGTATGGACTGCAACACCACGTGCCCACTGCACGCGTGCCGTACTCGCTGGCGGCGTGACAGCAGCACCACCAGCAAGCAGCAGGAGTAGTTAGTAAGGAGCGGTAGGCAGCGAGTAGTGAGGCAGCGACCTGAGAGGAGGAGGTCAAAACGGCTGCTCCGAATCTTATGACGCGGTGACTGAAAAAGGAAAGCGACAGCCACACAGATGTAACATTACAACCACCCAAACCATCCGCAGCGGCAGCGTTGCCCCGTTATTTGCCCCCTCCACCGCGTACCGACGGCACCATTTGCAGCAAACACAGCAGCTGGATGAGAGCAAGGAGTCGTACGGTACGTTACACGTTACACACCTGGCTGGACCTGGTCGCATGGATGGCAGAGGGGGAAGATACGAGGGGTGAGGGAAGATACGCTGCACGCGACCGCTGGCACACGACAGGCAATTATATGCCACACACAACGGGTTGATGACTCCTACCGCAGTGTGTAGGAAGTGATATCGACGGGTTGCATGCGCCTGTGACCTGCTTCGTGGCGACTGTGGAGTGAATTCCTCTCGTGTTTGTCACACCACCACCGCACCACCACCACCACCGCACCACCGCGCGTTCTGCCACCTGCCACAAGGCGGGAAGTAGAAGCTGAAGCAAGTCCAACAAGCGAACCGAGGACTCCGGCAGACAACGAGTGTGGATAGAATAGCTCATAGCTACCAGCTTGACACACTGGTTCCCAACGGCCCAATGGCGAGCGCCAGGGCGGGCGGCGGTGCGCCGGCGGCGGAAGACGGCGATGGAAGCGGCCACCGCGCGGCGCATGCTGGACACCACGGCGGCGGCGACGATGAGGCGCGCGTGGCACGCATGGCAGCAGCTGTGCGCACGCTGCTGGAGTGCATGGGGGAGGATGTAGGGCGGGAGGGGCTAGAGAAGACGCCAGTGCGCATGGCCAAGGCGCTGCTTGCGTGCACGGCCGGGTACGCCGCCGACCCTGCCGCCATTGCCGGCGGCGCGCTGTTCTCGTGTGACTCGGAAGAGATGGTTGTGGTGCGCGACATTGACATCTTTAGCATGTGCGAGCACCACGTCCTGCCGTTCTTTGGCCGCGCCCACGTTGCCTACCTGCCCGCCGGCCGCGTCCTCGGCCTGTCCAAGCTGGCGCGCCTCGCCGACGTGTACGCCAAGCGGCTGCAGATCCAGGAGCGGCTGACGACGCAGCTGGCGGCCGCGGTGCAAGACACCACCGGCGCGCGCGGCGTCGCCGTGTTTGTGGATTGCACGTGCGTTGAGCTGTTGGGAAAGTGAGGAGGAGTTACGACAAGGTGATGGCATACGGCAGTTCACCTACTACCCACCCACCCCCAATTGTGCAGCCACATGTGCATGTGCATGCGCGGCGTGGAGAAGGTGGGCGCGTCCACCATCTCCACGGCATACACGGGCGCGTTCCGGGACACGCCCGCGCTGCGCACCGAGTTCTTGCAGCTCATTCATGCGGCGCACGGCAGCGCCGGCGCGGCACACCACACGCCGGCCGCATCGAGTGGCCGCCTAGCAACTGCGGCGCACGGCCTCATGCACGGCGCTGCCACGCCGCTGCCGCCTGCTGCTGCCGCTGCCGGCGTCGCGGGCGTCGTCGTGTGCCCTGCCTGCGGCGCCACCTGCACCTGCCACACTGCAGCTGCTGCCGGTTGTACTAGCACCACCGGCAGCGGCGGCGGCAGCAGCGGTGGCGGCGGCGTAGACAACAGCAGTGGTAGCTCTTGAATCAATAGCGCACGGTAGCGACACTGTTGCGTGTGAGCGTGGTGGCGCGACGCCACTGCGGTGGGAAGGATACCGTCCTGAAGATACGCTCCAGCCCGCTCGCTCAAAAATGGGTCCAAACTTGCGTAAATAAGATATTGCAAACTGCCCGATAGCGCGACAATTTGTTGACAGCAATAAGTTATTAAGTAGCAATAGTTGCAACTGGTGCATGCTGTGCGCCCATAAAATGGCGCTGGTCGACTATGACAGCAGCGACAGTAGTGACAGTGAAAGCGCAGCTGCTGGAGGAGGCGCTGGCGCTCCTGTTGCCCCAGTCCCAGCAGCTGCAGCAGGGCGTCTGAACGTGTGGCCAACGCTGGTGTATATCGCAGTGCCAGCAGACACACCCACGGTGCGCACTGTGGCTGACGCGTATCGCAGCGCTGTGGGTGCGGCGTGGGGAGTAAGCGTGACGCCGCTGCCGCCGGCCAAAGCAGGCGCGGTGCCGCTGCACCTGTCGCTGTCACGGCACACAGAGCTACGATACCGGGAAATTGACCCGTTTATTGCCGACCTGCGTGCTCGCGTCGCTGCCGTGCCGCCATTCTCGCTGTCGCTGGACGGCTGCCAGCTCTTTCCCGCCGGCGGCGGCGACCGCTCCCGCCGCTTCATGTCCCTCCTTGTCAGCAGCGGCCTCCCCGCCACGCTGGCGCTCATCCGATGTGTGGATGCCGCCCTCCGTGAGCTGCATCGTGCACCGTTTTACGACCCACCGGACCCCCACGTATCGATAGGCATGTTTCGCATTCCAGGCGCCGGTGGTGCCGGCGTCTGTGACGAGGACGACGACGCGGGCAGTTGTGGGAGTGGTGACGAGGAGGATGGCCGGAAAGGGAGTCCAACTGCCAAACGCCTCCGTGCAGATGACGACGATGGTGGCGGTGCGAGCGGCGGTGCCAGCGCATCGCCGCCTGATTCGTGGTCGGCGGCTGACATCATGGGTCGGCTGGTCGACGCATTGGCACCAACGGCCGTGACGTTTGCGGTGGCCTGCGTGACTGTGCGGTGTGGCAACCGCGAATTCAGTCTGCCACTCGGGCTGCCACCGCGGGAGTGAAATCGTGCCAATCACGGTTTATCAGTTTAATTAACAACCAGCTTAGGTGGCGCGCGCCTGCAGCGCCTCGTTGCGGTCGCACTCCTCCTGGAACTCCTTGACGGCCTTGAAGTAGGCGCGCTGCACCTCCACCAGGCGCTGGTACTCCGCCGCCTTGGCGTCACGCACGGCGCGCTTGGCCTCCAGGCTGGTGAGCTGCTTGGCCAGCGTCTCGTCAATGCTGGTCATGATGCTGGCCACCTGGTCCAGGTACGCCTGCCGCTGCGACTTTACTTTGAGCGCGCCAAAGTTGGTGTACATGGACGCCACCAGGCCCTCCTCGCGCGTCAGGTACTCGCGCTTGCGCGCCAGCGTGTTAAAGATGGCAAAGTACTTGCGCGTCTCGTCCAGCTTCTCCGACACGAGCTCAAACAGCTCCAGGAAGCGGCGCTCGTACTGCATCAGCTCCGCCTGCGCCGGCACCTCGTCAATGAGGCGCGCCAGCTTGCTGATCTCGCGAGCTTTAGCTGCCACCGCCGCCTTCCCGCGCGCCAGCCGCGCCTCCGCGTCCGCGTGCGCCGCGCGCGCCTCGCCCAGCCGCGCCGCCGCCTCGCCCGACGCGATGTCGGCGGTGAGGCGCGCCAGGCGGCCCTGCAGCTCCGCCAGCTGGCGGCGGCACGTTGCCTTGAACCGCCGCTCCTGGTCCGCCAGCACCTCTGCGCGCGTGTACGCGTCGTACAGCGCCTTCAGCGCCGTCTTCTGCTCCGCCGGCAGCGCCGCCACCTCGGCATCCAGCTTGGCAATGCCCGCCACGGCGCGCGCGTTGTACTTGTCCGCGCGTGCCAGCGCGCCCGTCAAGCCCGCAATCTCCGCCTGCACCGCCGCCACCTTCTCTGCCGCCTCCGCCTTGGAGGCCTCCGCCGCCTCCACCCGCCGCGCCAGCGCGCCCAGCCGCCGCGCGTGCGCCGCGGCGCGGCCCACCTTGGTGTTGGCCAGCAGGTCGCCGCTCTCTGCCAGCGCGCGCAGCTCCTCCTCCTTCAGCCGGTACTCCTCCGCCGCGCGCCGCATCTCCTCGCCCTGCAGGCCCACAAAAGCGCCCACGCTGGCGCCCGACACGCCCGCCTTGGCCTCCATCATGTGCTCCAGCAGCGCCTTCTCGCGCTCCACCGCCGCCTTCCGCTTCTCCTCCTCCTCCGCCTGGGCGGCGCGCTGCAGCGCCGCAAACTTGCGCTCAAACGTGTTGGCGCCGCGCGCCCGCCGCGCCGCTGCCGCCGCGTCCTCCTCCTCCCCACCGCCGGCCGCTGCCTTCACCAGCGTGCGCTCGCCA
>Ga0066256_1003518_pt1 | contig 14976 bp, 7 predicted proteins | sample ThiBio_1000_biof_FD_87107 | JGI IMG/M metagenome (GOLD analysis project Ga0066256, IMG submission 87107) | Wastewater bioreactor microbial communities from Cape Town, South Africa - Thiocy_expt_1000_biof (version 2) | ecosystem: Engineered > Bioreactor > Thiocyanate-remediating >...
GGCGGGCGTGGGCGGCAGCGAGGTGGCGGCAGAGCTGCGTGGGCCAGGCAACGTGGCGCTGGCGGGCACGGACGCGGGGCGGCTGGGCATTGTGGGTGACCCGTCAGTGCGCGGCGCGCCGGGCGGCGTGGAGGCGGCGGCCGCCACGGTGGCCGCGCGCGCTGCCGCCCTGTCGGCTGCAACTGCAGCTGGCGCTGGTGGCGGCGGCGGGGGTGGTGGCGGCAGTGCGAGTGGCGGTGGCGGGGGTGGCAGCGGCGCGTGGGATGGCGGGGATGGGACGTGGGGCAGCCGGCCGCGTGGCTTGCTGCTGTCCACCTGCGGCGAGCACACCGCCGCCGTCAATGCCATTGCCACGTGCCAGGACCATTCCTTCTTTGCCACCGCGTCCGACGACGGCACCGTGAAGGTGTGGTCCAGCCGCGGTGTGGACCGCGACGTTGCCGTCTCCTCCCTCATCACCTACACCGGGCACCTGCAGGAGACGCGGTACGGCGACGCGGCGCGCGGCGTCACGCCCGGCCGCGCGCGCGTCACGGACGCGATTGTGTGTGACAACTCCACGTCGATCGCGTCCGGGTCGGCGGCGGGCACGCTGCACGTGTTCCGCGTCGACGTTGCCGCTGCGCGCGTGGCGCTGCGGGCGGGCGGCGGCAGCGGTGGTGGTGGCGGCGGTGTGGCGGTGACGGAGGTGATGACGCCAGCGGGTGCGGCGCACGACGACGGGCGGGGTCGGCGCGGCACGTACGGCTCCTTCTTGCGCCGGCCCAGCGGCAGCGCCGCCGCCGGCGGTGGCGGGCGGTACAGTGCGTCAGACACCGGCCGCGGAGGCGACGATGGCGGTGGCGGTGGTGACGATGGCGGCGCTGACCGGCTGCACACCGTGGCGCGCGCGCCGGTGCGAGTGGGCGACGGTGTGGCGCTGGTGCGGCGGCTGGCGTTTGCGCCGGCAGAGGGCGGCGTGGCGGCGGTGCGGCACTACCAGAACGCGACGCAGTCGGTGCTGGCAGTCGCCATGGCCAACGGCGTGCTGCACGGCGTGGACCTGCGCGCGCGCGCGGAGGCGTGGGCGGTGCGGCTGCCGGCGGCGTTTGGGTGCGTGACGGCGCTGGAGGTGTGCCCCTGGTCCACTGCCGCGGTGGTGGGCACCGACCGCGGCGTGGTGGCGCTGTATGACTTCCGGTTTGGCATGGTGGTGTCTGCGTGGCGGCACTCGGCGCGGTCGCCCATCCACGCGCTGTACCCGTACGTGTCGGTGGGCGTGCGCGATGGCACGCCGTCCCTCAACGTACCCATCTTTGGCGTGGGGCGCCCCGACAGCGGGCCCATCATCCCCGTGGCGCGCCAGCTGGCGGTGGGCATGGCGACGGGCGAGAATGAGACGTCGTTCTGGAACCTGGAGACGGGCGTCTGCCTGCGCGTGCTGCGCAGCCTGCCCACCCGCGTGCACACCACCGACGCGTACCGCGTGCCCTTCCTGACGCGCATCCGGCTGGTGGGCGGCGACGTGGCGCCCTCCGACGCGTGCCTGCTTGCCACCGCGCCAGCCACCAGCTTTGCCGCCGCGGCGGGCGACCTGCTGCGCGCGCCCGCCGCGCCCTCTCCCATCCGTGCCCTCTTGTGCCCGCTGCCCACCTCCACGCAGCCCGTTCTCACCCCTGCTGGCGCCTTCCCAGACGCCGCCACCTCCGACGCCGCCAACCGGTCGTACGCCGACTCGCTCATGCGCGGGTCTGACGACCTGGCGGCGGTGGAGGCGGCGGCGGCAGCGGCCGCCAATGCCGCCGGTGCCGCCGGCGCCACCGGCATGACAGGCGTGGGGTTCGTGCTGAGCGGCCTGCGTGGTGCAGGCGCGGCGCGCCGGCGCGAGTCGCCGTTTGCGCTGAGCTACACGGCGGGCGGCGGCGGCGGCGGCGGCGGCGGCGGCGGTGCGGGTGGCGGCAGCGGTGGGGGGTTCATCTACGGCGGGTCGCCGCTGGAAGGCCTGCCAGTGTGGATGGTGACGGCCGGCACCGACCGCGTGGTGCGGTGCTGGGACCTGGACCGCCCGCGCGCGTCGCACACCGTGTCGGGGCTGCGCGCAGGCGAGGCGCGCGACGGGTACGAGGGCGCGTGGGTGCGGCCGGAGGACCCCATTGTGGGCGGTGGCGACGCCAGCGAGTACGCGGCGGGTGCGGAGGTGGCGGTGGGCAGCGATGGCGAGGGCGGCGACGGCGGGCGGCGGCGGCTGCGCGGACGGCAGCCGGGGCACTTCCTGGCACACGCCGCCGACGACGCCATGAGCCACGGCACGGGCGGCAGCCGGCAGGGGAAGGGGCGGCCACGCAGCGTGGGGCCGGGCAGTGGCGGGCGGCGGGCGGCGGCGGCGCGGCCGCTGCCGTATTCGTACGGCTTCCAGCGCGGCGCACCGGTGCGGTACATCGTGTCACAGGCGCTGTACGACCCCGTGAAGGAGGGTGACGTGATGGGCACGGGCGGCGTGGCAGCGGCACCCGCCGCACTGGCGCGCGGCCCCGTCCCCGCCGACGCCGCCCACGACGCCGCCGTCACCGCGCTGGCGTGGCTGGACGTCCCCACCCGCCTGCTCGTGACGGGCGCCGCGGACGGCATGGTGAAGCTGTGGCGTTAGCAGCATTGCTTAATTATTCAAGTCCATTCCCTAATCATTTACTCCGTGTCAAGCTACCGCCGCGCCACGGCGCGTATGACGGCGGGCAGCCAGGCGGCAGCGAGGCCGGTGACGGCACCGCCCAGGTGGGCGGCGTGCGCCCACGTGGTGTCCGCGCCAGTGAGCGCGCAGTAGGCGGACCAGGCAAGGAAGGCGCCCATGAAGGCGACGGAGGGCACGGGGATGACAAACAGGATGACGGTGCTGCGCGGGAAGGTGGCGCAGAACAGGGCAACGATGCCGGCAATGGCGCCCGACGCGCCCACCGCCACCGTGTCCCACCGCACCGCGGGGCCGGCGGGCCACCGCGAGTGCGGCATGTAGCGGTGGTACGCCAGCTGCGCTGCGCCGCCCACCAGGCCGGCGGCAAAGTAGACGCGCAGGAAGGTGCGCGTGCCAAATGCCGCCACCGCGTTGTCGCCAAACGACTTGAGCGCCAGCATGTTGCTGCCCAGGTGGAACAGGTCAGAGTGCATGAACATGTGACCAAGGTACGGCGCCCACGACTGCGCCACACGCGAGTTGGACAGCAGCAGGTGGCGGTCCACAAACCGGCGCACCGCCGGCCGGTCCGACAGCGCCATCCAGCCCACAAACACCGCCACATTGACCGCCACCAGCACATTCACAGCCGTCAGCAGCCGGCGCGGCGGCCCCAGCGAGTGACTGTACGCCCGCCGTGACTTGCCCGCGCCCGCCCGCGGTGGCGGCGGTGGCGGCAGTAGCCGCCGTCCAGCCATACTGAATGCCCGTCGGCTGCCCCATACACCTATCGACATGCTGCCGGCGCTGTGGCCAACTGCGCGGGCCGCCGTCGCCGCCGCTGCCGCCGCGCTCAGCGCGTGCGCAATGGAGCGAGACGCTGCAGCAACGGTTGCCGTGCAGGCAGCGCGGGCGCCAGCTGCCGCCGCCGCCGCTGCAGTTCGAGCAGCAGCTGATGCAGCAGCAGTTGATACAACAGTAGCAGCGGAGGCAGCGGTAGAGGGTAGAGAGTAGGGGGGCAAGGTGCGCCAGCTATGCGCGACACACGCGCTGCGTCGAACCACCAAGCTCGCCATTGCAATATCCAGATACACACAGGGTAGATGCATGCAGCAGTATTGTAATTGCGGCTGGGCGGTGTGGTGAACGCGTGATGATGCGGCGGAGGAACTGTGCCTACCCATCCGGCGTGTCGCTGCGCCTTTATGTACGAAATGCGCGGCCCTCCTTCCCAAGCGAGTAAAACCCGCAAGGCATGCTGGTGTACAAGTTATCACGCCCCCTTCACACGGGGGAGGTACCAGGAGCGTTACCTGGGCGTGTCAAATCTTTTTGCCCTTTTCTTTTTGCCCCTCCCACCTCGTAAACACACACCATGCGTTGCACACGTGCGCACACGCCCATTTTTTGGCAGGTGACAGGTATCGGGTAGGTTAGCGTAGTGTGTTGGTTACATCACCAACGCATTTGTTTTTGACACCTAATTTATTGTTGAAACAATAGCGTCATGGCAGCAGCCAAGACGGCGTGGACGCGGCGCGACGTCATCTGCATCGTGCACGGCGGCGCGGGGTACATTCCAGACGCGTCGGCGGCAACGGCGCGGGCGGGCGTGCGGGCGGCGGCGGCGGCGGGGGATGCGGTGCTGGTGGCGGGAGGCAGCGCGCTGGATGGCGTGGAGGCGGCGGTGCGGTCGCCGGAGGACGCGCCCTTTTTCAAGGCCGGCACCGGCTCCGTGCTCAACCGCGCCGGGTTTGTGGAGATGGACGCGCTGGTGGCGGACGGGCGCACGCTGGCGGCGGGCGCGGTGGCGGGCATCCGGCGTGTGAAGAACCCGGTGAGCGTGGCACGCGCCGTCATGACGTCGTCGCCGCACGTGCTGCTGGGCGGCGAGGGCGCGGACGCGTTTGCGGCGGCGCACGGCGCGCGGGTGGTGGACCCGGGCGAGCTCATCACGCCTGCGCGGCGGGAGGGGTTGGCACGGGTGCTGGCGGAGGAGGCGGCGGCCGCGGCGGCGGCGGCTGGTAGCGGCAGCGTCCACCCGGCTGCTGCAGCTGCTGCTGCTGGTTTCGTCACGACGGAGCCAGGTGCGGCAAGCGCGCGCACGCTGGTATCCACCGCTGCCACCGTCGCTGCTGCTGCAGCGGCTGCGTCGGCGACAGCCGCGTCGGCCGCTGATGCGGGCGACCATGACACGGTTGGCGCGGTGGCCATTGACGGGTGGGGCAACATTGCGGCTGCCACCAGCACGGGCGGCCTGACGGGCAAGCTGGTTGGCCGCATTGGCGACACGCCGCTGTTTGGCGCCGGCGGCTACGCGGACAACAGCGTGGGCGGCGTGTCGGTCACCGGCACCGGCGAGTTCATCATCCGGTCGCTGCTGTCCAAGACGGTGTGTGACGCGTGGGAGGCGGACGCCGCACGGCCGGCCGGCATGACGCGCGCCGCCGCCGCGGTGCGTGCCGCGCTGGCGCGCATGCACCGCAAGGTGGGCAGCGACGGCGCCGGCGTCATCTTCATTGCGCCGGACGGCGAGGTGGGCGTGGGCCACTCGTCGGAGCGCATGTCGTGGGCGGTGTGCCGCGGCCACACCGACCACACGTTCGAGGCGGACTCTGACGTGGAGCTGCCGGTACTGGACACCTCCGTCGTGTCGGTGGACACGGGTGCCACGGTAGAGATGCGCGTCCTCCCCACCGGCCCGCGCTTCACCCCCAAGGAGCGGTGACTTATTTGTTTGGTTCTCGCAGCTCGCCGTGTGTTAGCTTTTATCCGTGTGCCCTTCCTAGCTGTGTGCCGCGTAGGCAGGTTGTGTTGACAATATGATAGTTCATAGTACTCAAGTTATTGCGTGGCGCACGCCTGGCCCAGCGCGCCGGCAGCACGGTCGGCAATGGCGGCGCGCAGGTCGACGAGGGAGGCGGCGTCCGCGGCAAGGGTGGCAGAGATGGCGGGCAGGTCATACCATGCGGTTGGGACGGCGGGTGCAACCACCGCGAGTGCGTCATGCAAGGCGCGGCGGCGGGCAGGCGGCAGGGTTGCAAACTTGGCGTCAAGGGTGGCACGCGGCAGGCGGCCGCCGCCATCCCACACATCATCTGCCACCTCCCCTGTCACCTCCCGACCCTCTAGCGCTGCGGTGCACGCCGCCACCAGCGCCCGTACGCCACCCACATACCGCTCCACGCTGCCCATGGCCGCCTCGCCTGCCAGCACCGCGCCCAACGCGGACTCAACCAGTCGCGCTGTCTCGCTACTGCCGCCGCCCGCACCGCCGCCGCCGCCGCCACCCGATGCAGCACTGCCGTCGTCGTCCAGCGCCGCCAGCAGGTGCGAGTCAACGCCACCACGGCCGGGTGCAGCGCCGGCGGCACCACCGCTGCACGCAGACGCAGCGGCCCGCAGCCGCTCATTCACACGCAGCAGGTCATCCACCTCCCGCGCCAGCTCTGCGGCGCGTCCCTCTGCCGCGGCTGCCTTGCGGCTGGCGCTTTCCGCCTGCAGTTGCCACCGCATGCCGTCGTCCTCACCACCGCCACCACCACCACCGCCGCCCGTTGCACCGGCACCGCCCGCCTGCAATGCCACGATGCGCTGCGCCGACATGATGGGTTTGCCGCCCGTGGTGCCCACTGCAAACCCGCGTGCACGGCGTGGTGGTGGTGCACCGCCGCCACCGCCGCCGCCGCCACCACCTGTGACGCCGCCGCGGCCATCCCCGCTGCGGTCGTCATACGCTGATGCCCAGCTGGCAAGGCTCAGGTTCCCGCCGCCCCCAATCGCACTGCCGCCGCCACCGCCGCCGCCACCACCGCCGCCACCGCCCCCGCCACTGCACCTCTCCGCACGGGACGGAGCCGACCGCGCCGCCTGCCGGCCCTCGATGACGCCAGCCCGCTCGTCAGCAAGGCGTTGCAGCGCCACCAGCTCCCGCCGTCCGTCCGCCTTGGAGGTGTCCAGCGTGGTGGTGAGGGTGTCAATCTCCCCGCGCGCTGCCTCCAGCGCCAGGGAGAGGCGACGCACCTGCTCCGCGCTGCCGTACGCCGCCGCCACGACGTCCGCCTGCGCAGCAGCGTGCGCCTCGGCGTCGTCCAGCTTGTCGCGCAGCGCGGCCGCAAGGGAAGTGGCATCAGCGTGCTGCCGTTGCAGCACCGCCAGCGCCGCGCCCGCACGGTCTGCGTCGCCACTGGCCACCGCCAGCGCCGTCTGCAGCTGCGCCACCAGCGCCGTCTGCGTCTCCAGCGCCGCAGACGTCGTCGCCTCCCGCTCCCGCACGCGGTTCAATGCACGCACCACCTTCTCCAGCTGGCCCACCCGCTTCGCCAGCTCGCCGCGCGCCTCCTCCAGTGCCGCCTCTGCGGCATCTGCGCGCGCCGCATCGGTGGCCTCCCGTGAAATAAAGCCGTTCAACTGCTCGTGCAGCGCCCGGATCTTTCCCTGGTGCTCCGCCACCGCTGCCCGCACCGCCGCCGCCTCGCCCTCGCGTGCTGCCAGCTCCGCACTGCGCCCCTCCGCCTGCCGCCGCGCCGCTGCCAGGTCGCCTGCCAGCGCGTCGCGTTCCGCCGTCACCTCCCGCAGCGCTGTCCGCAGCCCCACCACATCCGTGCTGGTAGCCAGCTCGTCATACCGCTCCTCAGCGTCTTCCAGCTTCAGCCGCGCCGCCGCCAGCGCCTCCTTCAGCACCTCCACTGTGCGGTCGCGGTCCATCGTCGCCGCCATCCCCCGCGTCTCACTCGCTGCCGCCTCCGTCCGCAACCGTGCCACCTCCGTCCGCAAGTCCCGCACCGCCGCATCCCGCGCCTCCACTTGCCCCCGCAGCTTCGCCACCGCCTGCACATGCGCCGCCTGCGCCTCCAGCAGCGCAAACTCCTTCTCTTCCAGCGCCGCCCGCAGGTCGGCTGCCGAACTGGCGGCGGTTCCACCCGGGTTGCTGCGGGCTGCAAACATTAGACTGCTGGCAGCAGCAGCTGCCGTTGACGTTGCTGTTGCTGTTGACGACGGCGGCAGCCATGCGGCGGTGCTGCTGCCACCAGCGGCGGTGCTCCTGCCGGCAGCTGGTACGGCAGCGGCAGCCACCGGCGGCACCACGGGCAAAAGTGGGGCGCGCCGAGGTGCTGGCTCCATTGCAATCCAGGAGCCTGCCTCTGATGCTGCTCCACTGCTGGCCAGCGGCGGCGGCGGTGCGGTCACGCGGCGCACCGCCTCTGACGGCACAATGTCGTCCATGATGGTGGCAGCGGCCGGCTGGTGGCTGGCGGCATGCAGCTGGCGCCACGCCTCCTCAGCCCTCCTACCAAACTAACTTCCTGGCCTACTGCCAGCAGTCGCCCCTCACAGGTGGCCCCTGCTCGTCGCCCTCACAGGTGGCAGCTGTCGCCGCTACTGGTAGCAATGGCCAGTACCCGTAGTGGCCCGTCGTAGCAGTGGCCAGTAGCCAGTAGTAGTGGCTGGCCAGTACCGTAGTATTGATAGTAGGTGGCCAACGGCTGCTATGAGTAGTCCAACGGTCCAACTTCACGTCACAAAATAAAATCAAAAACAGTGTCACCACAACAGCGTCACGCAACCAGCAAGTAAAAATAGTGGGGTTGATTGCAATGGCGTGGAGAGTGGCGTGTGATATTTGTGTTTAGTGCATTTCTGCGATTGGCTGTGGCAGAGTAGGGGGAAGAGAGAGTGGGAGCGGCTGTGAGCGGCTGTGAGGGGCGGTGGAGCGAGGTGCCGCAGACGTGTCACTGGCAGAAGCACTGCATCAATTGACGTGATCAGCAGGGAGAAACCAGTTGCAGTGTTGGTATTATTACTTGGTAAAGTTCAAGATGGTGGGTGGAGAACCACAACACAATCAATCACAACACACGGGCAGCATCACAGGGATGTCACGAGCGCTGCGTCCCGCGGGCACAGCTCCGTTGACACGGTGGACCGCAACGCGACGTACTGACGCAGCATGGCCTTCGTCGTGCGCAGGTTGTTTGCTGAGAGGCAGACAAAAGCAGCGATGTCGCCGAGGGTCGCCCACGTGTGCGGGTCGTCACCCGGGTCCTCCAGCTGGCCGATGGTGTGGTAGTCAACCACGTCGAGGTACCGCACCTTCTTGCTTGCTATGCCCGCCTTGACGTCCGGGTCGCTCTCGATGGCTGCCAGCTCGGCACGTATCGCCGGCAGCGCAGCCTCGATGGATGTCAACAGGTCGACGGTGAATGGGGTATCCTCAATGGCCGTGGGTGCCTCGTGCCACCACTCCAGCGTTTCCTCGCAGCGGGTCACCGTACTAATCCCCAAGCCCCACATGTCGGCGCGCGTGATACGCAGGTGCTTCTGGATGACCAGCTCCTCGATCCTCGTGGCGGCAGCACGGAGGATTGAGTAGTAGAAGTTGCCCTCCAGGAACTCCAAGTCAAGGCGGAGGCGCTCGCTCTCAGTTGCTGGAAGTACCGGTAGGCTGGCGCCCACCCGCGCTTTCGCCGTCAAGCCAACCGAGCCAACGTCCGCAAGTGCGACAGCTGCTTGCAGCGGCACCGCAGATGGCGGACGTGCTAGCGCGTGGCGAAAGGCAGCCACGCCAGCGCGCACGGCCCGCATCAACGTTGTCATCCTGGCGCCCCGCCCTCTTCCAGACACAAAAACAATGCAGTTTCCAGCAACACACACCAAGAAACCTGCTACACTTCCAGCTGGCGTGCAGCCCTCGCAGCACAAGCCGCACGAGTTCGGGTGCCTGTAGATGCCACAGGAACTGCGAGCGGGTGTTGTAGTATTGCGTCCCGCACGGTGCTATTTGTTATCTGCTCCGGCACCGTTCACTGCGGCACGGGCGTCCGAGTCGGCGGGCGTCCTCCGAGTTGGCGAGAAACATCAGGGCTGGCCTTACAAGGGGAGTGGCGGCGGCGGCAACTGCCACAGGCGGACGATGCCCTCAGATGACGTGATGGCAAGGCGGGCACCCGGCAACGGCAGGAGTGCAGTCACGCCGTCAGCATGTTGGTCGCAAACGGAGCTGAACGCAAGTGCCGGGCTGCTGGCGCCGCCAGCGGATGGTACGTTCCACACACGGAGCCCGTCCCACGCGCCGCTTACCAAGCGGCCGTCTGTCAACACCGCCAGGGACATCACGGACGCGGCATGGCCTGCCAACACGCCGACACAGGTGCGGCTGCCGGGGTCCCACAGCCGCACGCTGGTGTCCCACGACCCGCTCGCCAGCCGGCCGCCGGGCAGGCTCACCAGGGAGGTCACACCTTCCGAGTGCCCAACCAGTGTCGCCACACACGCCCGGCTGGTGACATCCCACAACCGCAGCGTCTTGTCGGCAGAGCCGGACGCCAACACACCGCGGGGCAACACTGCCAGCGCCGAAACGCCATCCGTGTGCCCTTCCAGTGACGCTGCCACGACGCCCGCGTCCACGTCAACGACTAGCACGCGGGTATCTACACCCGCCGCCGCCAGGCGGCCATCACGCAGCACCGCCAACACGCCAATGTGGTTGCCGCAAAAGAGGACGGGACTGGGGTCCCTGTGAGCAGCTCCAGCAAGCGGCAGGGCGCCGGTGTCCCACACTGTTATGCCGCCTCGGCTCCCGGAGCTGGTACACACGGTGTAGCCATCTGGGAGCACCGCAATCGCATGCACCATGCAATCCGCACCCACGGGTTGCAGATTCAGCACCATGGCGTCACAGCCGGCGCGCGCCTCGTCCCACTGCAGCAACCGCCCACGGGCGTCGTACCCAAAGACCTGGCCGCTGGGCGCGCGCACGACGCAAGTGATGCGGTCCCGGCACAACACGCCGTCGGCGGGTGCGAGGCACCCTCGCGCCCGGCATGCCGCTAGGGCGGCAGGTGACACGGGCGTGCCGGAGGGTTGTAGCAACCGCAATGACGTCAGGTGGTCAAACCTGGCAGCTGCCGTCACGTGGCCGCATTCTGCCAGGGACAGTTCTTCCAAGCCGGGCGGCAAGCTGGCCACGAGGGCGTCACTGACACGACTGCGACTCAATCGCAGCACGCGCAGCGCCGGCAAGGGAGGGAGCGTGGCGGCGGGCGTCAGCTGTGCACACCCCGACGCGCCCAGCGCCACCAGCAATGGCGGCATGGTTGCAAGGGCAGCGTCACTAATGTGAGTGCCGCGCACCGTCAGCGAGACCAGGTTACAAAGGTGCGCAAACGACGCTGCAGCTGTAATGCTATCACAACATGACACTTCCAACTCGTTGAGTGACGGCGCAAGAGTTGCTACCATAGCGTCGTCCGCGCCGCTACCCGCAGCATGCAGCACTCGCAGCCGCACCAGGTGCGCGAGTGAGGCACGCCGCGGCAAGAAGGAGACGTACAGCTCCTGCAACGAGGGCGGCAGGCTGGCAACGGCGCCCCTGTCCAACATCACGCTGGTGCAATGCAGCACCTGCAGCGAGCGCAGGTGGCTGAAATCCGCGGCGGGCGGCAGCGTGCATGCTTCCAACCGCAGCAGGCGCAGCGATGGCGAGATGCTGCGCAACCCATCGTCCACAAGGGCGCGAGTGTGGCTGCAGTCCAGCAACGTAAGTGCCGGCAAGTGAGTAAAGCTCGCGCTGCCATCCAGGGCGGCGCACCCAGCCAAGTTCAGGGAGCGCAGCGTGGGCGGCAGGTGGGACACGACGTCGTCATTGACGTCGCCGCAACTACCCAGGTCCAGGTCCGTCACTCCTGCCAGCAACGCCCCGAGGTCACACGCCGGCCCAGCCAGCCGTGCCAGGGTGCCGCCAACGGCAGCTGGTAGCGCCGCCCGCCACCGCCTAGCATCCCACACAACCGTCGTCAGGTCAGCCCACGGCACCTCTGCCACCGCTGCTGCAATTGCCGGGTGGACGCGCCGCAGCGTGGATGCATCGCCTGCGTCGAGGCACCCCAGCACGCACGCCGCCGTCGCTGGGTTGCCAGCCAGCAGGGTCACCACCGTTGGCACCGCCGCCGTAGCTACCGGTCCACTCAGTCCCAGTGGATCGGAGGCCTCGCTCCCACCGCTGCCGCCGCCTCCTCCTGCTGCCGCCGACGCCATTGGACGACTACGACGACGCAGGCTGTGAGAAGGTCAAACCGTCAAAGATACGGATAGAAAATGCGTTATTATCGCTTGTTTACCGAACCAACAATAAAGTCCCCGCATACCACAGCACACCAGCTTCCACTTGGATGTGCTATTATTGCCGCTGGGCGTGCAATTAACTTGATTTGTAACCTGTGTCGGCGGCGACTCCGTAGCGTCGTATCATGCAACCAGAGATACCGAGCAGCAGCAGTGCTGTGACACTGCTTGTCGCGCCGTCGCGGCGCCATCCACCAGCTGCAGCTAAACACTTTGAGGCGCCAAGTCAACCCATTGCAATCAGCTCAATTTACGGACCTGCCGTGATATTGCAACTCAATAACGGGGTTGCCGAAAGCGCTTGCCTCTTTCGCGTTGTACCGGTGCTAATTCATTTCCAACTCCCTCGTCCCCCACCAACCACCTGCTCATCATGGCGACACCACTCGCTGCCGCTGCCGCCGCTGCTGCTGCTGCTGCTGCTGCTGGACCCGCCGCTGCCGCTGCAGCCGCTGCGGCAGCACCACCACATGTGGCGGCAGCAGCAGCAGACAGCAGTCGGCGCGGGCCGCGGCAGGTGCACTGGGGGCAGGTGATTGTGGGGCCGCCCGGCGCGGGCAAGACGTCGTACACGCGCGCCTTGTATGACATGCTGGTGGCGGCGGGGCGGCCGGCGGTAATTGTAAACCTGGACCCTGCCAACGAGGACCCGCCGTTTGAAGAATGCAAGGTTATAGACATCCGAAAGATTATTGCACTGGAGGACGTGGCAGCCGCCTTTGGGCTGGGCCCCAACGGCGGCCTCATGTACTGCGTCGAGTTCCTGGAGCGCAACGAGGACTGGTTGGAGAACGAGATGGCGGCATACCCCGGCCACTACTTCCTGCTGGACTGCCCCGGCCAGGCAGAGCTGTACACGCACCACTCCTCCTTCTTCCGCGTCCTGCAGCGGCTCACCAAGGCAGAGTACCGGCTGGTGGCGGTGCACCTGGTGGACGTGCACCACTGCACCGACCCCGCCAAGTTCCTGGCGGTGTCCCTCGTAGCGCTCATGGCCATGATCCGCCTTGAGCTGCCGCACATCAATGTGTTGAGCAAGGTGGACCAGATGGGCACGCTGGGTGGCATGGTGTTTTCGTTAGACTTCCTGACCGAGTCCATGGACCTGCACGAGGTGGCGGGCGGCGTGCGCGACGGCAGCGCGATTGGGCACACGCGGGAGCGCGCCGTCGCCGTGCGCCGCGACCGCGCGCGCGCCGCCGCCGTTGCCCTGGCCCGCATGCGCGGCGAGCCGCCGCCGCCCGATGTCGAGGATGACGACGACGACGGTGGCGGCGACGACGACGGTGAGGATGACGACGGCACTGACGCCAGCATCGGGCGGCGGCGGCCGCAGACGTTCCTGCAGCGCTACCGCCGACTGAATGACCGCCTGGCGGGCGTTATTCAAGACTACAACCTGCTGGCATACCTTCCGGTCACGCTGCGCGAGCCACGCACCCTCCTGCGGCTTGCCAAGCTGGCTGACAAGGCGGTAGGGTTTGTGCCCATCCGCGGTGTGGCGGCGGCGACCGGCGACGCCATCGTCGCCGCGCCGGCAGAAGATCACGACCTGGACCGCGACCTGGAGGAGCGCTTCTCAGCCACGGCGTACCGGGCGCCGTCGTAATACACAACTATCAATACTTGGCACGCACTTGAAATCACAGTCAGTGTGGTGTGGGCGAGGGGGCACAGGTGCGGGGGAGGGAACAATACAGGCGTGCAGCTACCTACCTACTCTTGCCATTCCGTGCCATACAACAATACTCATCTCGTCAGTCTGCCTTGGGACGGGGCGGCGCAGCTGCCGCGCGGCGGCCGTGCAAGGCAACCTCCACGCGGTCCAGGCCACCCACGCGCGGCATGAGCACATGAAAAAACAGGGCGGCGGCGGCAATGAAGGCGACAAACGCCAGCGGGTAGCGCACCCACAACGACAGGTGCAGCACGTTGAGCGCCGTCATGAGAGTGCAGCCGTTCAGCTGCGCCAACAGCCGCACGTCATGCACAGATGTGGCAGCGGTGGTAGGAGCAGTGGCAGGATCAGGGGAGGCGGCAGGAGCAGCAGGGGCAGCGACAAGGGCGGGCGCAGCAGAGTCAACACCAACTGCAGTGGCAGGCGCAGCAGCATCGACTGCGGCGATGGCCTCCGGCAGGGAGCAGTGCGGGTGCGTGTAAAAGTGGCGCAGCACGCGCTCCTTGCGCGCAAACCGGGCGGCGACCCACGCCTCTGTGCCGGCGGCGTCAGGCGGGAGGTCGGCGACGCGGAAGGCCTCCACGTGGCTGTGCACCTCGTCGGGGCTGACGCCCGTCAGCAGGTGCACCTCGTTCTGTGCGATGGCGCCGCGGTACGCTAGCGTGACGTCGTACACGGCGGCGGCGGGAGCGATGGGGTCGGCGCGCAGGACGGACACGACGTGCGCCATACCGCGCGTGCGCGGGTGCAGCACGTAGTCATAGTGCGGCAGGCCGTGCTTGTCGGCAAAGGTGTTGGAGGCGTCGCGGCCGCGCGGGTGCAGGTCGGTGCCCTCCGGGAAGATGAGCACGGAGTAGCGCCCCTGGTCGGCAATCACGCCCAGCATGGCGGTCATGTGTGCCGCGTCCGCCTCCCACTTACGGCTCAGGAACAGGTACCGCGTCTGCTGCGAGCTCCAGCCCATGATGGGCAGCTTCTTGATGTCCGCTTTCAGCACGATGCGCAGCGCGTCCATGGTGCCGGCGGCGCTAAACAGCGGCCACAGCAGCGCCCAGTCCAGCCGCGTGCGGTGGTTGCTCATGACGACGGACGGCTGCGCGCGCCCCATGTCGTCGCCGCTCACCACAAACCGCATGCCCCAAAAAAGCCGCAGCAGCAGGCCCACCCACGCCTGGAAGATGGCGCCCGCGCGCGACGTCCAGGCGACGTACCACGGGTAGTACAGCACCAGTAGCGGCAGGGCCGGCACTGCCCCCACCACCACAATCGTCACCATGCTAAACAGCAGCACCACGCCGCCCACACCCGCGCGCAGCCGCCCCACCGCCATGGTAGCGCGTTTGGCACTCCAGAGAGGTGGGGTGTGGGGGTGTGGGTAGGTAGCACAGAGTCTGCTGCCGGCGCTCTTTCTACTGATGCCCTTCACCTCCCTCTCCCTCCTCTCGCTTGCCCTTCGCCTCGCTTCTGCAACAGCTGTCGCCGTCGGCTCGCTCGTTGCCTCCACACGTCGCGTTGGACCTGCACC
>Ga0066256_1003519_pt1 | contig 14975 bp, 12 predicted proteins | sample ThiBio_1000_biof_FD_87107 | JGI IMG/M metagenome (GOLD analysis project Ga0066256, IMG submission 87107) | Wastewater bioreactor microbial communities from Cape Town, South Africa - Thiocy_expt_1000_biof (version 2) | ecosystem: Engineered > Bioreactor > Thiocyanate-remediating >...
GAGAACTCCGCGCTCGATGCCCATGGCGGCGGCGCCGGATAGCCGAGACACCGGCCCTCGGGGCCTTTGACGCGCGGGAAGTCCTTGTTGATCGAGTTGTAGGAGTAGCGGATCGGCGGCCAGAGGATCCAGCCGTTGCTCTGGATCTCATCGAGAATGACCGGATCCTTGTAGTCGGTCACGGCCAGGAAGCCGCCGAACTTCTCCTCTGGATAGTCGATGAGAAATGGAAGGAGGATCTCGCCCTTGTAGCGCACGAGGATCGGACGATCGTTCGCGATCACCTCCGCGAACAGGCTGACGATGAAGAGACTGAGAAAAACCCAGAGGCTCCAGTAGCCGCGCCGATTGGCCTTGAAATTGCGCCAGCGCCGCTCGTTGATCGGGGAGAGACGGAGCCAGGGCGCGCGCGGCTCGGCATCGGCCCGCTCCACGACGGCCGGGCGTTCGATCGTATCATCGCGCCGTGCGTCCAAGGTCTCAGACCTCCCGCGATTCGAAGTCGATGCGCGGATCGACGAGCGTATAGACGAAATCCGATATGAGGTTCACGACCAGCCCCAGCAGCGAGAAGATGAAGAGCGTGGCGAACACCACCGGGTAGTCGCGATTGATGATCGACTCGAAGCTCAGGAGCCCGAGACCGTCGAGCGAGAAGATCGTCTCGATCAGCAGCGCGCCGCTGAAGAACGCGCCGATGAACGCCCCCGGGAAGCCGGCAATGATCAGCAGCATGGCATTGCGGAAGACGTGACCGTAGAGCACCTGGCCCTCGGCAAGGCCCTTGGCGCGCGCCGTCATGACGTATTGCTTGCGGATCTCGTCGAGGAACGAGTTCTTGGTCAGGAACGCCATCGTCGTGAAAGCGCCGAGCGCCAGCGCGATCAGCGGCAGCGTCAGGTGCCAGAAGTAGTCGACGATCTTGCCCCAGAGCGAGAGATGCACCCAGTTGTCGGACGTGAGGCCGCGCGAGGGAAACCACTGCACGAACGAGCCACCGGCAAAGAGGATCAGCAGCAGCACGGCAATCAGGAAGCCGGGGATGGCATAGCCGACCACGAGGAGACCGGATGTCCAGGTATCGAAGGGCTCCCCATCATGCACGGCCTTGCGAATGCCGAGCGGAATGGAGATGAGGTAAGTGAGCAGCATCATCCAGACGCCGAGCGAAACGGAGACGGGGAGCTTCTCCTTGATGAGCTGCAGCACGCTGATATCGCGGAAGTAGCTCTTGCCGAAATCGAACGTCAGATAGTTCTTCATCATCAGGAAGAAGCGCTCGTGCGCCGGCTTGTCGAAGCCGAACTGCTTCTCGAGCTGCTTGATGAACTCGGGATCGAGCCCCTGCGCGCCGCGATAGCGCGAGGAGCTTGCGTCGGCGCCGCCGGCCTGCTGCGAGGCCCCGCCGGCCCCCATGCCGTCGCCGCCACCGCCGCCAATGCGAGAAGTTGCGGCGCTATCCGTGCCCGTGAGCTGCGCAATCACACGCTCCACGGGGCCGCCTGGAGCGAACTGGATGATCGTGAAGCTGATCAGCATGATCCCGAACAAGGTCGGGATCATCAGCAGAATGCGCTTCAGAAGATAGGCGCCCATGGGATCCGTACGCTTCCGCGAGTTCTAGCTGTCAGTTCGACTTCAGCTTCGCAGCTTTCTCGGCGTCATACCACCAGGTATCCGGCGCGCCGCGGCCAAACTTGGGCTTCTTCTCCGGGTAGGAGAACTTGTCCCAGTAGGCAATGTTGTGCGCAGCCTTGTACCACTGCGGCACCCAGTAGTGCCCGGCGCGCAGCACGCGGTCGATAGCGCGCGTCGCCGTGACCAGCTCCTCCCGGCTCTTCGCCGCGACGACCTTGTCGATCAAGGCATCGATCACCGGGTCCTTGATGCCGGCGAGATTCACGCTGCCCTCGACGTTCGCATTCTCGCTGCCCCAGTAGTTACGCATCTCGATGCCCGGTGTCAGGCGCATGACGAAGCGCGAAGTGACAACGTCGAAGTCGAAGGCCTTCACGCGACGCTGGTACTGCGCACTGTCGACGCGGCGGATGCTGGCGCCGACACCGATCGCCTGGAGGTTCTTGATGTAAGGCGCGATCACGCGCTCGAACGTATCCTCGAAGATCAGGAACTCGATCTGCAGCGGCTCACCATTCGGGCAGACGCGGATGCGATCCTTCATCTTGCAGCCCGCTTCGTCGAGGAGCCGCGCCGCCTCGCGCAACAGCCGGCGGTCCGATCCCGAGCCGTCCGACACCGGCGAGTTGTAAGGCTCCTCGAACACGGCAGTGGGCAGCTTGTCCTTGAAGGGCTCGAGTAGCGCCAGCTCTGCAGGCGAAGGCTTGCCCACGGCCTTCATGTCCGAATTCTCGAAGTAGCTGTTCGTCCGCAGATACAGCCCATAAAACATGTTCTTGTTGGTGAATTCGAAGTCGAAGGCGTAGTCGAGCGCCCTGCGCACCCGCGGGTCGGCAAACTTCGCGCGTCGCGTATTGAAGAAGAAGCCCTGTGCGCCGGAAGGGTTCTCGTCCGGAAGCGTCAGCTTCTTCATGCGGCCGTCCCGCATGGCCGGGACCTCGTAGCCCGTCGACCAGTCTCGTGCGGTGAACTCCTCGCGGAAATCGTAGGTTCCGGCTTTGAAGCCTTCGAGCGCGGCCGTGCGGTCGCGATAGTACTCGAAGCGAAGCTCGTCGAAGTTGTTCGTGCCGCGATTGACCGGAAGGTCCTTGCCCCAATAGTCGTCGCGACGCTTGTAGGTGATCTGGGCGCCGGGCCGGAAGTCGCTGATGAGATAGGGGCCAGATCCGAGAGGCGGCTCGAGCGTCGTCTGGTCGAACTCCTGCTTCGAGTAGTAGGCCTTCGAGAGCACGGGGAGGCCGGCGACCGTCGTCGGCAGATCGCGTTTGAGATCGCCCGTGAAGGGGAAGCGCACCGTATGCGAATCCAGCGCCTCCGCCTTGGTCACGTCGCGCATCATGATGCGGTAGCTCGGATGGCCCTTCGATTTCAGAATGTCGAAGGAGAAGACGACATCTTCCGCCGTGACGGGCGAGCCATCGGAGAACTTTGCTTCGGGCCTCAGGCGGAACGTCACGGAATTGCCGTCCTTGGCAACCGCCACCTCCTTCGCGATAAGGCCGTACATGGCGTCCGGCTCGTCGCCTGAACGCTCCATCAGCGTATCGAAGAGCGCGCTCAGGCCCGTTGCAGGGTCGCCCTTCAGGATGAAGGGATTGAAGCTGTCGAAGGAGTTGAGGGGGCCGCCATAAGTCGAGAAGCGGCCACTCTTCGGTGCATCCGGATTGACGTAGTCGAAGTGTTTGAAGTCGGCCGGATACTTGAGGTCACCGAACGTGGAGAGCCCATGGCGGAACTCCTCGGCCGCGAGCCGCGACGGTCCGCCAAGCAAGGCGAGCGCGGCAATGGCGGCGGCGAAGCACCTGAGATAGAGCCAACGCGTCATCAAATTCATCCTCTCATGATCCGGTCTTCGGCCGAAATATCATTGCGTCCGCTATCGTCGCCGTGCGTCCGAGAGCCGGGCAGCGGCAGCCTGATCGTGCCACCACACCTGCAGGAAGCGCGAGGTGGCCTGAACGTGGGTCGGCATCTTCGCCGGGCCGCCGAACATGTCCCACATGGCCACACGTTCCTTTGGAACATACCACTGCGGAACGAGGTAATGGTTCCAAAGCAGAACCCGATCAAGTGCGCGTGATGCGGCCACGAGCTCCGCGCGATCCGTGGCAAAAATCACCTTCTCGATAAGCTGATCGACCGCGGTATTCTTGATCCCGATCAAGTTGCGACTGCCTTCGCTGTCGGCTGCCGCGGAACCCCAGTAGTCGCGCTGCTCGTTGCCCGGCGTCACCGACTGGCGAAAGCTCGCGACGACCATGTCGAAGTCGAACGTATTGAGGCGCCGGCGATACTGGGCGCTGTCGACGATGCGGATCGACGTCTTGATGCCGAGCCGGCCGAGCGCCACCCCATAAGGCTGAATGATGCGCTCGAACTCGGGCGATACGATCAGGAACTCGACGGTGAAGGCCTCGCCCGCGGCATTGCGCAGCTCGGCGTTCTGCTGCTTCCAGCCGGCGGCCGCGAGCAGTTTCGCCGCCTCCGCCATGTGTCGGCGCGCATCCTCGGGCCCGCGATTGAAGGGGTTCGCATAAGGTGTGGTGAACACCTCCTTCGGCACCTGCTCACGTACGCTTTCGAGCAATTCGAGCTCGCGCCCCGTCGGCAGGCCTTTGGCTTTCAGCTCGGAATTTTCGAAGTAGCTGCCGACCCGCGTGTACTGGTCGAAGAGGATGTTCTTGCTCGCCCACTCGAAGTCGAAAGCGAGATTGAAGGCGCGGCGCACGCGCGGGTCTTTGAACTGCGGCCGGCGGATATTGAAGGCGAAGCCCTGCATGGGCGTTACGAGATCGTTCTGCCACTCCTCGCGCTTGACGAGGCCGCGGCGCAGCGCGTCGAAATCGTAGGCCGTGGCCCAGGACTTGGCGCTCGATTCGGACCAGAAATCGAGCTGTCCGGCCTTGAAGGCCTCGAAGGCGGGAACGGCATCGCGGAAGTATTCGAAGCGCACCTCGTCGAAATTCCATTGGCCGCGCGACACGGGCAGATCCCGCGCCCACCAGTCGGCGACGCGCTCGTAGGTGATGGATCGGCCGATGTCGGCCTGCTTGATGCGGTAAGGACCCGAGCCGAGCGGGATCTCGGTCGTGCCGCGCGCGATATCACGCGGCTCCCCGTTCGCGTCCTTTCCTTCCCAGTAGTGCCGCGCGAGGACGGGCAGGCTGCCGACGATCACCGGCAGCTCGCGATTGCCTGTCACGGCGAACTCGAATGTCACCATCCGCTCGCCAGAGACCACGGCGCGCGTCACATCCTTGAAGTAGATCTGATAGCGCGGGCTCGATTTCTTGAGCGCCTCGAGGGAAAAGACGACGTCATCGGGCGTGATCGGGCGGCCATCATGGAAGCGCGCCTCGGGTCTGATGCCGAAGGTCGCCGAGCTGAAGTCGGGGGCATGGGCGACCCATTCCGCAATGAGGCCGTACTCGGTCGCCGGCTCATCGAGGCTCTCTGCCATCAGCGAGTCGTGGATCACATTGGACCAGACGGCCGCGAGGCCCTTCTGGGCGTACGGATTGAGCGAATCATACGTGCCGGTGGCGCGCATCCGCACGCGCCCGCCCTTCGGCGCATTGGGATCGACCCAGTCGAAATGCTTGAAGTCCGGCCCGTAGCGCACCGAGCCGAGGAGCGAGATGGCGTGCTCGCGAGGCGCGTTCGGATCACAGAGCCCGGCTGATGGCAGCGCCACAATGCTCGCGGCCACAGCGAGCGCAGCGACGACAGCGCCGCCGACGCGGTCCCTCCGGGCCTCGTTCACCAGTATCCGCCCCATGCATCAGGCCTCATTGTACGCGCCGCGAGCGGACGGACACGCCGAGCCCGCCCAGCTTACACCGGACGGGCTATAGATGAGAAACCCGGGGCCTTCTGCCAAGTTAATATTCGTCCATCCACAACCGTAGCGCGCATCGGACGCCGGTATTGACGGCGTGCGCGCAAGATAATGGAGCGAGACCCGAGCAGCCTACTTCGGCAGCGCAGCCGGTGAATCCGACAGCGTGCGCAGATAGGCGAGCAGGTCGGCGAGCTCGGCGTTATCGCTTACGCCGGGGAACGCCATGCGGTTGTTGGGAATGGCCTGCCGCGGGTTGTGCAGGTAGGCCGCGAGATGAGCCCAATCCCACTTGCCGCCCTTGTCCTTGAGAGCCGGCGAGTAGTTGAAGCCCTCGTGCTTGCCAACGTCACGATCGACGACACCGTAGAGGTTGGGGCCCGTGCGGTTCGGCCCGCCCTTCTCGACTGTATGGCAGGAGACGCACTTCTTGAACGCATCCTTGCCCCCGTCGACGCCCCCCGTCGCCAGGCGGGGCTGGCCTCCCTTCGCGAAGTCGAACACCGCCACGGCTGGTGCCGATGCGCCCGCCGGCCCGCCCTTCGGCATGGGCAGCGTGTAGCCCGCCTTCTCGACATGGCGCGGCTTGTCGACGATCTCGAGTAAGGTCCTGCCCCCAAAGATGAGCAGCAGCGCCGCCAGCGCGGCACCGGCAATTTTATTCAGCTCGAAAGCATTCATCTGAGTTGCGCTGCCCCATCATTCCCGGCCTGGCGGCCGGGGTCCGGCTCCCCCTAGTGCCCCGTTTCCGAAGTTCGCCGGACCTAGCCGCGAGCGCTGAGAGCGAACTTCGGAAGCAAAGGGGCACTAAGACCACAATCTTGCCAGTGTGATTCAGATCGACAAATTCGCACGATACCGCCCCGCGAGCGCAGGCGAATTTCTCGATCGTCACACCAGAACGGGCGCCAATATAGGCGTTCCCCCGATGCTTGCAACCTGAACGGCATCTGTTCTACGAGGAGAAGGCGAGACCAATTGTCACCCGCTTTCGGGCGACCACAAAAGAGGCCAAGGCGCATGGGCGGCGCGCTGATCGTCATTCCATCCCGCATGGCCTCGACCAGGCTCCCTGGCAAACCCCTCGCCGATATCCATGGTGTGCCCATGATCGTGCACGTGTGGCGGCGCGCCATGGAGGCCGATCTTGGCCGCGTCGTCGTCGCCACGGACAGCGACGAGATCGCCGCTGCGATCCGTGCGGCCGGCGGCGAGGCACAGATGACGCGGCCCGACCACCAGAATGGAACGGACCGCATTTTCGAGGCCATCCAGAGCCTCGATCCCGCGCGCGAATTCCGCTCTATCGTCAATGTGCAGGGCGACCTACCCACCATCGAGCCGCGCCTCATCCGTACCTGCCTCGATGTGCTCACGGCCGAGCCGGCGGCCGACATTGCCACCATCGCCTGCGAGATTGTGGTCGCGGAGGAGCGCACGAACCCCAACGTGGTCAAAGCCGTCGGCACCCCGATCGGGCCCAACCGCCTGCGGGCACTCTATTTTACGCGGGCAACAGCGCCGAGCGGAGAGGGGCCCCTCTACCACCACATCGGCATGTATGCCTATACCCGGGACGCACTGGAGCGGTTCGTCGCGCTCCCCCCGGCCCCGCTCGAACAACGTGAGCGTCTAGAACAGCTTAGGGCGCTCGAAGCGGGCATGCGCATTGACGTGGGCCTCGTTGACACGGTCCCCCTCGGTGTCGATACTCCGGCCGACCTCGAGCGGGCTCGCCGCCTGCTCGTTCCGGCCTGAACACCTCTTTTCTGGCTCATTCCCAGTCTGGCTCACATCATGTCGCCCAAGAAGTCCTCCACCCCGGCGGGCACGACGGCCCGGCGGTCGGCCCCATCTGATGCCGCCCCGCTCCAACGGATCTCCTATCAGGGCGAGCCCGGCGCCAACTCTCATCTGGCCTGCAACGAAGTATTCCCGGGCCAGGAGCCGCTGCCCTGCCCGACGTTCGAGGACGCGATCGGCGCCGTGAAGTCGGGTGAAGCCCGCTACGCCATGATCCCGATCGAGAACTCGCTCGCGGGGCGCGTCGCGGACATCCACCACCTGCTGCCGCAGTCCGGGCTCTATATTGTCGGCGAGCACTTCCTGCCGATCCGCTTCCCGCTCATGGGCCTCAAGGGCACCAAGCTCAGCGACATCACGGACGTCTACAGCCACGTGCACGCCCTCGGGCAGTGCCGCCGGATCATCCGCGAGCATGGCCTCAGGGCGCACATCGCCGGTGATACCGCCGGTGCCGCCCGCCAGGTCGCGGAATGGGGCGAGCGTTCACGCGCCGCACTCGCGCCCCGCATTGCCGCCGAAATCTACGGTCTTGATATCCTCGCCGAGGACGTCGAGGACGAGAAGCACAACACGACGCGCTTCGTGATCCTCTCGAACGAGCCGGAGGACGCGGAGCCCGGCAATGGCCTGGTGATGACGACTTTCATCTTCAATGTGCGCAACGTGCCGGCGGCGCTCTACAAGGCCATGGGGGGGTTTGCCACGAACGGCGTGAACATGACCAAGCTCGAGTCCTACCAGGTGAACGGCGAGTTCGTGGCGACCATGTTCTACGCCGACATCGAGGGCCATCCGACCGATCGCCCCGTGCGGCTTGCGCTCGAGGAGCTTTCGTTCTTCTCGACGGAGCTGCGCATTCTCGGCACGTATCCGGCGAGCCCGTACCGCATCGAGATCGCGCGCAAAGCGGCAGCACGCGCCGCAGTCAATCCGGGCTGAGCGGCATGGAGGGGGCGGGGCATATGCTGCCCGATGATGCCTTTCGCGCAAAGCGCGACCGCACGATCGCCGCGCTCCAGCAATGGCAGCGCGCGCTCGCGGATTGCGCGCGTATCGAGGAAGAGGCGGCGGCAACCTTCTGGCGGCTTGCGGTGTCACCCTTTGCTGCCGGCGCGTGTCCGTTCGAGGTCATTTTGCACCAGCGCCAGATCTGCGATCTCGCCATCGGCCCGGAGAGCTATGAGGGCCGCTCGAGCGATGAGCTCGACCGCCTGCCGGCCATGGCGGAGGCCATCGCGGCCGGGCGCGTGCTGACGCGCACCAAGTCGAGCGCGGTATCCGGCCTCGTGCTCTCCATCGAGACCGAGGTGCGTCTCGCAGATGGACCGTCGTGGAAGGCGGACCGCTGGCTCGTCTCCGGTATCAAGCCCGGCGCGATGCTCCGCAACGACCGCTGGTACCTGCCCTATCGGCGGTAGCGTAGGGTCGGGGCGCGCGATAATCCCCCCTCTCCCCATTGTCTTCGTTGGGGTGAGGGGCGGCCCACATTCTAACGTTTGCGTATGCCGCCGCCCCTCACCCTAACCCTCTCCCCGCAAGAGCGGGGAGAGGGGAATTGGGTCTACGCACACCGATGATCTCGCTGCCTGTCGCACGAATGCGCGCAACGGCCTCGGCGAGCGGCTCGACGACGACGCGCATGTGATAGGCGTTCGCGTGCAGCATGTGCGCCGCGTCTGTCATGATGCCGACCTGGCCGCGCCAGAAGACGAGATCGCCACGACGCAGCACGCCGTTGTCGACCGCGATCGCACTCCCGATCTCAGCCAGCAGCATGTCGCTGTCGCGCGGTGCCGCGACGCCCGTCGCCTGCATTGCGACCTGAACGAGCCCCGAGCAATCGATCCCAGCGCGCGTACGCCCGCCCCAGAGATAAGGCGCACCGAGGAACTGCTCGGCGACAGCGACGAAATCCGCAGCGCGCGTGTCGATAGGCACGAGATGCTGCACGGGCACGAACGCCCCGATGGCGAGGGCTGCAAAACCGCTCTCCTCGCGCTCCACTTTGAGGCACGCCCCCATGGGGAGATCGACGAGCGGCGGTGATTTCAGCTCCGGCCGCGCGAGCGCCGGCGCCGCGAGAGCCGCAACACGGTGTGTCGGCACGTTGAGTTCACGCCCGATCGCGGCCGCCGGCGCATAGCCGACGTAGCCGTCGGCTTCACCCTGCAGCCAGGCCCAGCCCTCACGCTCCTCGAAGACGCGCACGCGCTCGCCGAAGATGAGCTGCGTCGTCAGCGCCCCGCTCGCATCCGGCGCGCCGAAGACCGGCGCGATCGCAACGCGCACCTGCCCAGGCCAGCCGTCGACGAAGCTGCTCCCTGTGACGCGGCCAGAAAGGCGCGCATCCGCCAGATTCTCGCGAAAGGCATTGCGGCGCGGATCGAGCAGGCCCTGGTCCATGCGCGTGCTCTCAACTCCCGACCATGCGGCGAACGACCTCGAAAACGGCGCGCGCGGCCTGCGGCTCGCCGCCCTTGGGGCCGAGCACGCGCTGCGCGGGGCGCCAGCCGTAGATGTCGAAGTGCGCGAACGTGCCCGCCTTCTTCACGAAGCGCTTGAGGAAGATCGCCGCGACGACCGCGCCCGCAAATCCACCCTCGGCGACGTTGTTCATATCGGCGACATTGCTGTCGAGCCAGGACTCGTAGGGCGTCGTGAGCGGCAGGCGCCAGACCGGATCGGCGACCGCAGATCCCGCAGCAGCGATCACGCTCGCATGACCTTCATCATCGCAGAAGTAGGGCGGCAGATCGGGGCCGAGGGCGACACGCGCCGCGCCCGTCAACGTCGCGAACGTGAAGAGATGATCGGGTGCCTCTTCGTCGGCGAGCGCCAGGGCATCGGCGAGCACGAGACGGCCCTCGGCATCGGTATTGCCGATCTCGACGGTCGTCCCCGCGCGCGAGCGAATGACGTCGCTCGGCCGGAAGGCGCTCCCCGATATGGCGTTCTCGGCTGCCGGGATCAGAACACGCAGGCGCACATCGAGACCCGCGCTCATAATCATGTGCGCGAGCGCGAGCGCCGCCGCGGCCCCGCCCATGTCCTTCTTCATGAGCAGCATGCCGCTCGCCGGCTTGATGTCGAGACCGCCAGTGTCGAAGCAGATGCCCTTGCCGACGAGCGTGATCTTCAGCGCGTCGGCGCGGCCCCAGGTGAGGTCGAGGAGGCGCGGTGCGCGCACACTGCCGCGACCGACCGCATGAATGAGCGGAAAATTCTTCTCGAGCAGATCGTCGCCGATCACGGCCTCGACCGTACCATCGTGCCGCACAGCAAGCGCGCGCACGGCAAGCTCGAGCTCCGCCGGCCCCATGTCGTTCGGTGGCGTATTGATGAGGTCGCGGCCGAGCCACACGCCCTCGACGGCTGCCATGGCGTGCTTGGCATCTGCCGTCTCCGGCATGACCAGCACCGGCCCCTTGCGGGTGCCGTTCGCCTTGTAGCGACGGAAGGCATAGGCGCCGAGGCCCCAGGCTATGGCCGCCATGGTGGGGTCGCAGGCGGCCGGATCACCGAGGCGGTAGGTGCCGGATGCCAGCACGGGCGGCAGAGCGCCGAGGTTCGTTGCGGCGGCAACAGCGCGACTGGCGCCGTCCGGTGTCCCGATGCCGAGCACGACGCCCTCGATCGTCCCGCCCGCGCCGGGAAGGAGCACATGCTTGCGCGCGGCACCGTCGAAGCCATTGGCCTCGAGCCAGGCGATATGCTCCGGCGACAGATGCGCGAGCGCGGTCTTCCAGTTGTCCTGAGGCGCCAGCCATATGGGCACGGCGCCTGCGCCCGCGTCCGTCGCGATCAGCACCTCGTCTGGCCGCCGATCTGAAATCATCATGTGGTCCCCGACTTCCCTCAATCGAACGATACGCGCTTCTGGCGCCCGCGCTTCACCTCGCCTCGCGCTTCCTTCGACTTGAGGCGGCGCTCGCGTGAGGCCTTGGTAGGTTTGGTCTTGATGCGCGGCTTGGGCGGCGTCGCAGCCTCGCGGATGAGCTCAGCCAGGCGCTCGCGTGCTTCCGAGCGGTTCATTTCCTGCGTACGGAAGCGGTCGGCGCGGATGACGATGACGCCATCCTTTGTGAGGCGACGCCCCGCGAGCCGCTCCAGACGGCGGCGCACAGGCGGGGCCAGGCTCGGACTGCCGCGCACGTCGAACCTCAGCTCGACGGCTGTCGCGACCTTGTTGACGTTCTGTCCGCCAGGGCCCGAGGCACGGATGAAGCTTTCGCTCAGCTCGGCCTCGGGAATGAGAATACGGGCGTCGACGCGCAAGCCCTCGTGAAGCCCATCGCTCATCGCGCCCTGCCCATAAGCGTGCCGCGGGCTCTGATCAGCCCTCGCCCTTCACGACCGAGATGTCGGGCGCATCCTCGTTCTTCATGCCCTGGATGTGGTAGCCGGAGTCCACATGATGGATCTCTCCGGTGACGGCACGGCCGAGGTCCGAAAGCAGGTAGAGAGCCGATCCGCCCACTTCCTCGATGGTCACATTGCGCCGCAGTGCCGAGTTGTACTCGTTCCAGCGCAGGATATAGCGGAAGTCGGCGATGCCGGAGGCGGCCAGGGTCTTGATCGGACCGGCGGAGATCGCATTGACGCGAATGCCCTGCTTGCCGAGATCGGCCGCGAGATAGCGCACGCTCGCCTCGAGGGCCGCCTTGGCGACACCCATGACATTATAATGCGGCATGACCTTCTCGGCGCCGTAATATGTCAGGGTAAGCAGCGAGCCGCCGTCCGTCATGAGCTTCTCGGCCCGCTGCGCGAGCGCCGTGAAGGAGTAGCAGGAGATGAGCATGGACTGGACGAAGTTGCGCTCGCTCGTGTCGACATAGCGCCCGTCGAGCTCGTTCTTGTCCGAGAAAGCGATGGCATGGACGAGGAAATCGAGCCGCCCCCACTGCGCTTTGAGCGCCTCGAAGACCGAATCCACGGAGGCGTAGTCGGTCACATCGCAGGGCAGCACGATCTTAGAGCCGAGCTCGGCGGCCAGCGGCTCGACGCGCTTCTTGAGCGCATCTCCTTGATAGGTAAACGCGAGTTCCGCCCCCTCGGCCGCGCAGGCCTTCGAGATTCCCCAGGCGATCGAGCGGCTGTTGGCCAGCCCCATGATGAGGCCCCTCTTGCCGGCCATCAGTCCTGTGGCCGAACGTACCGCCTCGCCACCTGCAGTTGCCATTTCTCCGTCGCCCCCGAAAATGCCGCTTCTACATGGGCCTAGCTAGCAGCCCGATTTACCTGGGCCAAGTTTCGAGTGATCCTACACAAAAGCACGCCCGGGTCCAGTGACCCGCGGTGCGGGTTGCTTATGCGCCTGCTCAAGCGGATCAATTCGCGGTGAGGGCAGTACGTTCCCTCGATGAAGGAGTATGGGTGTGCCTCTATCGGCACCGAACCTCCCTCGTCATGCTACAGACCATCAGGAGACTGCCTGTGAAGCTCTACTACGCCCCCGGTGTATGCTCGCTATCGCCTCACATCGTGCTCGAGGAGGCCGGGCTCCCGCACGAGCTGGTCAAGACCGACATCCGCGCCAAAACGACCGCCAGCGGTAGCGACTACCGTGACGTCAATCCGCTCGGCTACGTGCCGGCGCTTGCCCTCGACGATGGCACGCTCCTCACTGAGGGCCCGGCGATCGTGCAGTACATTGCCGACAAGGTGCCGGAGAAGAAGCTCGCCCCGCCAAATGGAACGCTCGAGCGCTACAAGTTGCAGTCCTGGCTGAACTTCGTCTCCAGCGAGCTGCACAAAGGCTTCTCACCGCTTTTCAATCCGCAGATGCCGGACGGCGCCAAGGACCTCGCCAAGGAGCGCCTTTCCGCCCGCTTCGCCCACCTCGACAAGCACTTCGCCAAAAGCGCCTACCTCATGGGCGATAGCTTCACCTGCCCGGATGCCTACTGCTTCACGGTCTTGCGCTGGACGGTGCCCACGAAGATCGACCTCGCGCCCTATCCGAACCTCCAAGCCTACATGAAGAGGGTCGGGGCGCGGCCCGCCGTCCAGGCCGCCATGAAGGCAGAAGGACTGAGCTGAGCCGCGGCCGAGCCAGAAAATCGGGCCGGGCCGCCGCGAGCTTGTCCACATCTAAATCTTCGAGCGAGGCGGCCCAGACGCGATCTGGAGCCGCCTCTCTTGTCCCAAATCGCACTTCTTTGCTCGTCGCCGCCCGCGGGCAGCGTGCCAATCTGGCACGTTTGCCCCAACGCCCGGCCCGACGCCCTTCACTCGCAGTACCAGGCCGGAAGCGGCGGACGATGCGCACATTAACCACGCCTGTTCCGGACGCCCATTCTGTCGAGCACTTCCGCGCGTTGAGGTTAAAGCCCGCGGCGGCTTGACACAGACAGCGCCGCTCGAAGGCACGCGGCACACGCGTTGCGATCCACGCTGCAGTCCCATCACGCAGCCGGATCGAGCCCGTGTCAGACCTCCTCATCATCCTGCTCTTCGTGGTCAGTCTCCTGATCACCATCTCCTCGCTGGACGATGCGTTCATCGATGCCATGGCTCTCGGCATCGCGCGCTTTCGCCTGCCGCGCCGCCCTGCCGACGAAACTGCGATCCCCGAGACGGCCGTCTTCATTGCCAACTGGCACGAGGAGGACGTGCTCGGCCGGATGGTCGAAGGCAATCTCGCCCGCATCCATCTGCCCCAGGTCTCGCTCTATCTCGGCGTCTACCCGAACGACACAGGCACGCTTCGCGTCGCCGAGGAGATGGCGGCGAAGTATCCCGATCGCGTGCGCGTGATCGTCAACCGCCTGCCTGGCCCGACGTCCAAGGGCCAGATGCTGAACGAGATGTTCGCGCAGGTCTTCGGCGAGGAGGAAGGCCCGGCGCTCGTCATTCTTCACGACAGCGAGGACATCATCGATCCGCGCACTTTCGAGGTCTATGCGGCCTACGCCGGCGATCATGACTTTATCCAGGTGCCGGTCTTCTCGCTCAATCGCGGCCAGGGCGCGATCGTCGCCTCCACCTACATGGACGAGTTCGCCGAGCGCCACACGCGCGAGATGATCGTCCGCGATGCCGTCGGCGCCGCCATTCCCTCGGCCGGCGTCGGCACGGGCCTCACACGCCGGCTCATCAAGCATTTCCTTGCGACGCGCGGCCAGGTGCTCATGTCCGGCACCGTCACCGAGGACTACATCCTCGGCATCGAGGCCAAGCGCGCCGGCTTCAAGTCAGCCTTTGCCGCCGTCTCCGCGAATGCCGACGAAGGTCTCGACTTCGTCGCGACGCGCGAGTTCTTCCCGAGGACGCTCGCAACCTCCATCAAGCAGAAGACACGCTGGGTCTACGGCATCAACTTCGAGGCCCTGCACAAGCTCGGCTGGCACGGCGATCTCTGGGACCACTACTTCTTCATCCGTGACCGCAAGGGCATGGTGACGAATTTCCTGCCGCCGATCTCGCTCGTGATCTTCACGCTTCTGGCCTTTGGCGCGATCGACCTCGGCGAACTCTCCGACACGAGCATGATGATCCTCGCGACATCCATGTGGGCCAACCTCGCCGCCCTCGTGATGCGCTACGTCGTGCGCGTCGCGGCGATCCACCAGGTGTACGGCACCTGCGACTGGGTCGGCGTCGCGGTGCGCTGGCCCGCCGGGCTCTACATCAACATGGTCGCCGTCTTCCGCGCCTGGAAGACCTACCTAGGCGAGTCGCAGCTCGCCAC
>Ga0066256_1003520_pt1 | contig 14970 bp, 17 predicted proteins | sample ThiBio_1000_biof_FD_87107 | JGI IMG/M metagenome (GOLD analysis project Ga0066256, IMG submission 87107) | Wastewater bioreactor microbial communities from Cape Town, South Africa - Thiocy_expt_1000_biof (version 2) | ecosystem: Engineered > Bioreactor > Thiocyanate-remediating >...
CGCCCGGCCAAGGAAGTGCGGGCCCCGACCGGCGGGACCCCGGAGGCCTTCCCCGCCCCGACCCAGCCGGTCTCCGGCCTCACCTTCATGCCCGATCCGCTGACCGAGAAGAACATGTGGGGCATCACCATGTTCGACCAGATGATGTGCCGCATCGACTTCCTGTCGATGAAATACGAGGGCCGCTACACGCCGCCCTCGCTTGAGGGCACCATCGTCTATCCCGGCAATTTCGGCACGTTCAACTGGGGCTCGGTCGCGGTCGATCCCGAGCGGCAGGTGATGTTCGGCATGCCGACCTACCTCGCCTTCACCTCGCGCCTCGTGCCGCGCGACCAGGTGCCGCCGAAGGGAGAGGACGAGAAGGGTTCCGAGCAGGGCCTCAACCGCAACGACGGCGCGCCCTACGGCGTCTATATGGGACCGTTCCTCGGCCCGCTCGGCATTCCCTGCCAGGCGCCGCCGTGGGGCTATGTCGCTGGCGCCAACCTTGCCACCGGCGAGATCGCCTGGAAGCACAAGAACGGCACGGTCAGGGACATGACGCCGCTGCCGCTGCCCTTCAAGGTGGGCGTGCCCGGCATCGGCGGCCCGATGATGACCAAGGGCGGCGTCGCCTTCCTCGGCGCGGCGGTGGACGACCATCTGCGCGCCTATGACGTGACGACCGGCCGCCAGCTCTGGGAAGCCCGCCTTCCCGCCGGCGGACAGGCAACGCCGATGACCTACACGGTCGGCGACAAGCAATATGTGCTGATCGTCGCCGGCGGCCACGGCTCGGTGGGCACGAAGCCGGGGGACTACGTGATCGCCTATACGCTGCCGTAAGGGGGCGTAGGGTTCACCCGGCCCTGCCCGGCATCTCCTCCCACGCGGGGCTGCCGTTCAGGGAACTCGACGCTGCCGCTTTTCCCTTCTCCCCTCGGGGAGAAGGTGGCCCGAAGGGTCGGATGAGGGGGCGCGGCACAGAGAGTCTTTTCCTTCTGCCTTCGGCATCCCCCTCATCCGCCTGCCGGCACCTTCTCCCCGCTGGGGAGAAGGGGGGTGGAGGAAACGGCTTCCCCCAAGCCGTCGCCCCCACCTGTGGGAATGTCCGGCAGGCCCCAGGGGTGCGCCCCCGCAGACAGTAAAGACCGGCGCGGGGTTGCCTCTCCGCGCCGGTCTTTCCATTATGGCGCCTTGCCCATCCTCCCGGGAGATTCGCCATGAAAGACGACTGGCGGCTGATCGCCGCGCCGGTGAAGATCATCCTTGCCAATTACTGGCGATCCTCGCGCGGCCTCTTGGCGCTGGTCGCGGTCATCGTCTTCCTCTCGGCCGTTTCGGCCGTCGCCGCGCCCTATCTCTTCTCGCGCCTCGTCGACGCCATGGCCGCCGACCGCCTCGCCGAGGGGCTGGCCGCCGGGCTCGTCGTCTATGCGCTTTTGATCGGCATCGCGGCGGCCATGCAGCACATGGTGCAGTACCTTTCCTACATGAGCGCGGAGAATCTCAGCTTCATCGCCAGCACCAGCCTGTTCGACCGGCTGCTGAAGAAGACGGCCGGCTTCTTCGTCGAGCACAACCCGGCCGAGATCGAGGGCGCGCGGCGGCGCGGACAGGGCGCGCTGATGACGCTCGTGCAGCTCGGCCTCATCGTCTTCATTCCGGGCGCCACGCAGATCGTGCTGGCGCTCGCCATGCTGGGCGCGACGATCAATTTCGAGGTCGTGCTGATCGTGCTCGTCTACGGCACCGGCTTCGTCGCCCTCCCCGCCCTTGCCAACCACCGCACGCGGCGTTTCCTCGACGCGGCCATCGAGGCCGGGCAGGAGAACGCCAAGTTCGTCGGCAACGCCATGGCGGCGATGGAGACGCTGCGCCATTTCGGCAGCCACGGCTGGATGCAGGCGCGTTTTGCCGACAAGGCCCGCGAGGAGCGTGACAACTGGGCCGCCTTCTGCCGCCGCCGTATCGGCTACAGCGCGGTGCTCGGCGCGGGGCTGGCGCTGCAATTCGTCGTCACCTTCCTCCTGCTCCTGCCGCGCTACCGGGCGGGCGAGCTCAGCGTCGGCGACCTCGTCCTCTTCAACACGCTGCTGCTCCAGCTCAACCTGCCCTTCGAGATGATCGGCCATGCGCTCGACGACGTGGTGCGCGCACGGGCCTCGCTGCTGCCGCTCGCCCGCATCTGGGCCGCGCCGGAGGAACCCGACACGGCGACGCCCGGCGGCTTTTTCCCGCGGGACGGGCGCCTTGCCTTCGAGACCGTCTCCTATGCCCATGAAAACGGCCGCGGGGTGGAGAATGTCGACTTCCTCGCCGAGCGCGGGCGCATCACCTATCTCGTCGGCGAAACCGGCTCGGGCAAGTCGACGCTGCTGCGGCTGGCGCTGAAGTCGCTCTCGCCCTCCGCCGGCCGGATCACGGTGGACGGCGAGGACCTTGCGGCCGTCTCCCAGCGCGACTGGTACGGCGCCGTCGGCATCGTGCCGCAGGAGCCGACGCTGCTCAACGACACGCTCGCCGTCAACATCGCGCTCGGCCGGCCGCTGGACCGCGAGAGGCTGCTGCGCGCCGCCGACAAGGCGGCGATCCTGACCTTCATCGAGGCCCTGCCCGACGGTTTCGAGACGCTGGTGGGCGAGCGGGGCATGAAGCTCTCCGGCGGCGAGCGCCAGCGCATCGCCATCGCCCGGGCGCTCTATGCCGACCCGCAATTCCTCTTCCTCGACGAGGCGAGCTCGGCGCTGGACGAAGCGACGGAAGCGGAGATCATGCAGCATATCCGCAGCCTTGCCGGCGACGTGACGATTCTCGCCGTGACGCACCGCAGGAGCGTGATCGCCCCGCGCGACCATGTCGTGCGGCTGGCCGGCGGGCGCGTGGAGGGCGAGGACTGACGGCGAAAGCCTCGCGACAGGCGCAACCGGTAATGGTTCCCCGAGATCCTATCGGGGAGCCCTTTTCATGAAGATCGACGGCAGCATGCTTTCCGCCCATGCGCTCGGCCGGCCGCGCGCGGCCGCCAGCGGCGACAGCCTTTCCAGCGGCATGGGCGATGGCGGCGGCGCGTGGAAGCGCAACATCCCGACGGTTGAGACCTCCGCCGCCATGCCTTCCGGCCTTGCCCATGCGCTGTGGGTCAACAGGCAGGAGAAGGCCGAACGGGAAAACGACGGCCTCCTGTCCGATTTCATGGAGCTTTCGAAGATGAACCCGGTCGAGCGCCTGCGCAAGGAGCTGCTCGAATCGATGGGCCTCACCGAGGAAAGCCTGGCAGAGCTGCCGCCGGAAGCGCGCGAGGCGATCGAGGAGGAGATCCGCCGCACCATCAAGGAGCGGCTCGGCATCGACGACACCCGTGAGGCCGGCAACGCGGCAGGGCAACCCGCCGCCGGCAACGACGAAGCGAAGGCCTGACCAGCCTTCGCTTCACCCTTTTTCTTTTCCATGAGAAAGCCGATTGACAAACGGCGCGAAAGGGAGAATATCGCGTCCATGATCAAGAGCACGCACATCGCCGCGACGTATTTTTGGCTGTTCCGATAAGGAGCGGCTGTTCGATCATGTCAACAAGCCGCCATCAGGCGGCTTTGTTGTTTTAGGGCACCTGATGGCACGAAACCCAAGGAGCCCGAAATGCTGAATACCGTCATCAAGCTCGATCCCCATGCCGTCGAACGCCCGCCGATGCTGACGATCCGCGCCGCGCGCCAGGGCGACCTGCAGCAGATCCTCGACATGATCGCGCTGCACGCCGAATGCCACGGTGACACCGCGAAGATCACCGCCGTCGATCTCGACCGCGACCTCTTCGGCGCCCATCCCTGGATCACCGCCCTCGTCGCGGAAGCCGGCGGAAAGCTGATCGGCTACGCGCTGATGGTGCCGATGTACCGCGCCATGGAAGGCGTGCGCGGCATGGAACTGCACCAGATCTTCGTGCGCGACGGCCATCGCGGCCACGGCATCGGCCGCCATCTCGTTTCCCGCGCGCGCGAACATGCCCGCATGGCCGGCTGCGGCTACCTTTCGGTGAGCGCGGCCACCGGCAATTTCGGCGCCCACCGCTTCTACGAGCAGATGAACTTCCGGGCTGGTCCGGTGACGGGGATGCGCTACATCCAGGCATTGGGCTGAACCGACGGAGGCCGGCATGACGAAGCGACTGGCAATCGTGCTGACGGAAGGCTACGCGGACTGGGAATGCGCCCTGCTGATGGCGACGGCCCGCGGCGACTGCGGGGCGGAGACCCTGGTGCTGACACCGGGCGGGGCGGACGTCACCTCGCTCGGCGGCGTCACCGTCAAAGCCGCCGGGGAGGCGCAAGCGGCCCTGCCCGCCGATTTCGACGCGCTGGTCGTCTGCGGCGGCACGATCTGGCAATCCGGCGCGGCGCCCGATCTTTCGGGCCCGATCGGGCGTTTCGTCGAGGCCGGCAAGCCGGTGGCGGCGATCTGCGACGCCACGCTGGAGCTCGCCCGCCTCGGCCTTCTCGATACGCGGGCGCATACCGGCAACTATTCCGGACAGCTCGGCAAGCTCGTGCCGGACTATCGCGGCGCGGCGCACTACCGCGACCAGCCGCAGGCGGTGCTGGACGGCGGCATCATCACCGCCTCCGGCGCGGCGCCGGCCACCTTCGCCCGCGAAATCCTGGAGGCCATCGGGCTCGGCTCCGCGGAGCTGCGGGGTTATCTGGCGATGTACGGGGATGAGCATCGGGCGGCGAAGGGCTGAGGGTTGAGGCGGGTCGACGCGGAACGCACGCCGGCCTGGGCAGGAGCGGCCGACCGCGGCGCGGAAATGCCGGACCTGATGGGCCGCAGCACCCCGCCTGATGGCGGCAGCACCCGACTTTTCGGCATTGTCGCGGCTTGGCGGCATTTCACCAGCCTGAAGGCATCCCGGCTTGGGCTGGGGGCATTACAGTTTGGCGGCGGCCATGCCCTGCACGGCGGCAGGAGGCTGCCCCTCCCCACCCTCCATCGTCATCCTCGGGCTTGACCCAAGGACCCACGCCCCAAGCCCACGTCGTGCCGTGACGCAAGGATCCTCGGGTCAAGCCCGAGGATGACAAAGGAGAGGTGGTGTCCCGTCAGGGCGGCAGAGAGGATGCCGCTCGCGTAAGGCCCCGGGTCGTCCAGACCCACGGGGCGTTCAGGCCTACGCGGCGTTGAGGCCTACGCGGCGTTGAGGCGCACGGGGCGTCAGGCCCACCGGGCATCGGGCCTGCCGGGCGCTTAGGCCCGCCGAACGTTCCGGTTCGCAGAGCGTTCCGCCGACCGGGCGTTCGAGCTCCGCCGAACCGTCAAGCCTTGCCGCAACCGCCAGGCCGTTCCCCCGAAGCTCACCGCGCCGGGATCGCCTTCAGGTAGGCGGCGATTGCCTCGCGGTCTTCCTTCGGCAGTTGCGCCATGTTCTTCTGCACTGAGACCATCGCGCCGCCGACGCTGTCGAATTCCGGGGTGAAGCCGGTTTCGAGGTAGTTGACGATGTCGCCCGCGCTCCAGCTGCCGAAGCGGCCCTCGACGGGGGTGATGTCGGGGATGCGGCCCTCGCCTTCCGGGTTCGGCCCGCCGGCAAGCCACTGGTCCGTCTTCAGCCCGCCCAGCATGTCGCGCGGCGTGTGGCATTCGCCGCAATGGCCCGGCCCTTCCACGAGGTACTGGCCGTGCTTCACGGTCTCGTCGGCATTGGCGAGGTCCACGCGCGGCGCTTCGTCGAGGTAGAGGAACTTCCAGCCGCCGAGCGCCAGGCGGATATTGAAGGGGAACGGCAGCTCGTGCTCCGGCGCGACATTGCCGCTCTTCGGCAGGGTCTTCAGGTAGCCGTAGAGGTCGCGGACGTCCGTCACCTTCATGCGCGCGTAGGAGGCGTAGGGAAAGGAAGGATAGAGATGCTCGCCGTTGCGGCCGGTGCCGCGCTTCATGGCATCGCCGAATTCGGCCAGCGTCCAGGCGCCGATGCCCGCCGTCTCGTCGGGCGAGATGTTCGGCGCGTGGAAGGTGCCGAACGGGCTCTTCAGCGCAAGGCCCCCGGCCAGCACGCGCTTCTGGTCGTCGGGCGCGCCCGGCGCGGCGTGACAGCTCGCGCAACCGCCCGCATGGAAGAGGCGCTCGCCATTGGCAAGGTCCGGCTCGCCTGCCGTGGCCCAGGTCTCGGCCGGCAACCGTTCCGGCGCCGTCAGGAAAAGGAACGCGCCGGCGCCGAGCGCGCCTATCACGACGATGCCGCCAAGAAATCTTCCGAATGCCATGAGCCCGTCCCTCGCTGGAGCGTCTTCAACCGGTTGCCGGACCGCTCCCGCCGCGGCCGTGCCGGCGCGGCGCCTGAACATGGACACCTTCCCGGCGGCCTGCGCCGGGAAGGTGTTTCATCGTGTGGGGATCGTCCGGTCCACCGCGATCATTTCTTGACGCGGTAGACCTCATGACAGCCGCCGCAATTGGGCCCGATCGCGCCGAGCGCCGCGCCGACCGCGGCCTGGTCCGCCGGCAGGCCGGCGAGCGCGGCGTCGGCGGCCTCGCCGAGCTTGGCGGCCTTCGCCTTGAAGTCGTCCATCTGTTCCCAGATCGCCGCCTTGGCTTCCGTGTCGTGGCCCGTCTCGGAACCGGCCGGGAACTGGTCGGGGAAGGCCTTGGCGACCTCGCTCATCGTGGTCAGCGACGCCTTGACGACCTCTGCGTCATAGGGCTTCTCGCCCTTGGCGATGCCGGAAAGCGCGCCCATGGCCCCACCCACCTTCTTCATCATCTCCTGGCGGACAACCTGCGGCTCGTCCGCCGCCGCGACGAAGCCCGCGCCGATGATCGAAAGCGCGGCCGCTGCCGCCAAAATCCTGAACTTCATGGAGTTCTCCCGTTCTGGCGGCGGGCCCGGGCCGCGCCGCCGATTTGCGATGCGCGGCCATGATTGCATTTTAGAAAATCCACGATAGTAAAATCTTTTTGATGCCGGCGGTGCGCCGCACACCACGGGCGGCTGCATCTTTAACGTTTCTTGATCTTTTGTAAGCACAACTCGGTCATCGACATAGTGCCGGTCCGAGGCCCACCAGCATGCGGAACGCATTCCTCAAGACCCTGTCCGCCGACCTGCGGCAGATGCTGCCCTTCCACGCCTTCGTGCTCGCGCATGCGGCGCTGGTCATCGGCATCCTCACCTGGCATGCCGATTTCGCGGCAACCGCCTACCGGCAATATGCCGCGCAGTTCGGGCCGGTCTATTTCCTGGGGCTCCCGGCCATTCTCCTCCTCGACAAGCTCGTCACCGGCGTGTTCCGCAACCCGAAAGCGCCGCTCGCCTGGATGACGCTGCCGACGCCCGCGCTGCTCGGCCATCTGGCCGGCGCCGCCGCCGTCTTCGGCTCCTTCATCCTCTTCATGGGCTCGTTCACGACGTTCAAGACGCTGATGCCGGCCATGCGGGGCGGCTTTCCCTATGACCCCGCGCAGGCCGACCTGGATGCCCTGCTCTTCGGAGGCGTCGATCCCGGGCCGCGGCTGACGGCGCTCTTCGGCAATCCGCACATCCTGTCCATTCTGGAATGGAACTATTCCGTCGCCTGGACCGCCTTTGCCTTCGTCCCGATCTTCTTCATCGTGCTGCGCGCAAGGGGCGCCGTCCGCCTGCGCTACTGCCTCGGCTTCGCTCTCGTCTGGGCGGTACTCGGCAACCTGCTCGGCTGGCACTATCTGATCGACGGCTACACTTCCATATTGGTCGTGCTTGTCCTGCACATCGCACTGAAGCGCCTGTTCGCGGCCCGGTCCGCGGCACCTGTCGAAGACCTCAAACCGTCCCCCAGCCTCGCCAGACCGTGACCGCCGCGATGATGACGAGCAGCACGCCCGCGGCGCGGCCGATGAGGCGGGTGGCGGCGGGGCTGCCGACCAGCGCGTCGCGGCTTTGCGCAGCGGCGAGCGCGAGGCCGCCGTAGACGGCAAGCTGGGCCGCCCAGATCATCAGCAGCATGACGAGCGTCTGGCGCCAGAGGGGGCCGAATTCCGGGCGCAGGAACTGCGGGAAGACGGCGAGCATGAAGAGATAGGCCTTGGGGTTCATGAGGCTGGTCAGCGCGCCCTGGCGGAAGCGCGTGGCAAGGCCGCGCCTGCCGAGATCGCCGACGTCGCCGATGACGATGGAGCTGCGGAAGAGCTGCCAGCCGATCCACGCGACATAGGCCGCGCCGGCGACCAGCAGCCCGTTGAAGAGCTTCGGCGCGAAATGCAGCAGCATGCCGACGCCGAGGGCGGCATAGAGCGTGTGCACCAGCCCGCCTGCCATGATGCCGAAGGTCGCCGAGAGCCCCGCCCTGCGGCCGCCGGAGAGCGTGCTCGCCAGCACGAAGACCATGTCCATGCCCGGCACGATGACGATGCCGGAGACGAGCAGGAAGAAGAGCCAGAGGTTTTCGCTGTAGGTCATGTCAGTTGGCCGTTGCCTTTTGCCGCGCGGCAGCCCTATGCTGCCTTTCGTTTCAAGCGCTTGAGGCGTGATATAGCGAAGGCCAACTGACAGGGATGTGTCAGTTGTGACGGAGAAGACCATGCGCAAGGCATCGCGGCTCTTCGAGATCATCCAGATCCTGAGGCTCGCCCGCCACCCGATAACCGCGGCCGAGATCGCCGAACGGCTGGAGGTGACGGTGCGCTCGATCTACCGCGACATCGCCGCGCTGCAGGCGATGCGCGTGCCGGTCGAGGGCGAGCGCGGCATCGGCTATATCCTGCGTCCCGGCTTTGACCTGCCGCCGCTGATGTTTTCCATCGAGGAGACGGAGGCCGTGGTGCTGGCGCTCGCCCTTCTGGAGCGCGCGGGGGACGCGGAACTGAAGGCGGCCGCCAGAAGGGTGGGCGAGAAGATCGCCGGCGCCGTGCCGCCGCCGCTGCGCCAGACGCTTTCCGCCCGCGCGCTGCACGCCTGGGGCACCGCGCCGCGCCAGCCCGACGGCATCGACCTTGCCACGGTGCGCCGGGCGATCCGCGACGAGGAGAAGCTGCTCATCGACTACCGCGACGAATATGCCCGCGCCACCGAGCGCACCATCCGCCCCATCGCGCTCATCTACTATTCGGAAACGGCGAACATCGTCGCCTGGTGCGAGCTGCGCCAGGCCATCCGCAATTTCCGCGCGGACCGGGTGGAGGCCTGCGAAGCCACGGGCGGGCACTTTCGCGGCGAAGGCGACGGGCTGCGGCAGATCTGGATTTCCGGCTGGGCGGAGAACCGGGCGGCGGCGGGTTCCTAAGCGTTTCACGCATTCCGGACGCAGAGCCCGCGATCCACTTTGCTGGAATTGCCCTATTCCGGCCATTCCTCGCGCGGCCATTGCCCCGCGGTATGGATGACGCGCAGAATGAACAGGGTCTCCCGCCCCTCGGCCATCTCCATGCAATAGGCGAGAACATAGGGAAGGCCGCTCACCGATTTCTCGTAGGTGCCGCCGACCCGGCCCGGCCGGCCGACGGCGCGTTCGCCCAAAAGGACCGCCGCCGCATCGATCCGCGCGACAACCGAGCGTGCCGCTGTGGGATCGTCCTTCGCGATGTGGCGGACCTGCTGCTTCAGGTCATCGAGGGCCGCGCGGGACCATCGGACGGGACGCTTCACGACCGGTCGCGCTCAGCCGTATCGATCGCGGAGGCAAGTTCGGACATGGCTTCCTCATGCGAAACCGTCCGCCCGTTGCGAACGTCCTCAAGGCCTTCGCCGATGCCCTCTACGATCGCCAGCTCCCTGGCGACATAGGCCGAAACCGCCTCGGCGGCGAGGAAGGAGCGGCTGCGGCGCGTGTCCGCCGCCAGCCTGTCGAGCTTTTCCTTGGTGTCGGTGCTGACGCGGATCGTCATCGTCGTGCTGCTCATGGGTGGCCTCGGTACTGGTTTGTGTACATGCCAGCACAATATCACACATTCGGGCGGAATTGGATAACCCGTTCCTTTTCGGCGGATGGAGAGAAGGCTCGCCAAGCGAAAACCCCGGCCGTTTCCGACCGGGGTTTCCAAAATTCGGCAAGCCGGAGGCTTACTTCGTTGCGGCTTCGTAGCGCTCCAGGACGTAGTCCCAGTTGATCAGGCTGTCGACGAAGGCTTCGAGGTATTTCGGGCGGGCGTTGCGGTAGTCGATGTAGTAGGAGTGTTCCCACACGTCGACGCCGAGGATGGGTTCCGCGCCGTGGACCAGCGGGTTCTCGCCGTTCGGGGTCTTGGAGATGGCGAGCTTGCCGTCCTTGACGGAGAGCCAGGCCCAGCCCGAGCCGAACTGCGTGGTGCCGGCGGCGACGAAATCGGCCTTGAACTTGTCATAGCCGCCCAGATCGCTGTCGATGGCCTTCTGGAGCACGCCCGGCAGGCTCTCGCCGCCGCCGCCCTTCTTCATCCAGTTCCAGAAATGGAGATGGTTGTAGTGCTGGCCGGCATTGTTGAAGAGGCCCTGGTTGGTGCCGTAGGACTTCTTGACGATCTCTTCGAGGGAGAGGTTCGCAAGGCCTGCTTCCTCCGCCAGCTTGTTGCCGTTGTCGACATAGGCCTTGTGGTGCTTGTCGTGGTGATATTCGAGCGTCTCGCGCGACATGAAGGGGGCGAGCGCGTCGTAATCGTAGGGAAGCGGCGGAAGTTCGAAAGCCATGATGGTGTCTCCTCTTTGTTTGCCGCAATTCCGAAGGCGGGCCGGTTTCCCGGGCGGTGCTGGAATTGCTCTGGCGACGGAATTTTGTGAAGGAAATCCGTGAGCGGAACATAGGAGCGGCAACCGGAAGAGGCAACCGCCCGCCTTCCAAATTTTCCTGACATGCGGCAAAATCCTTCCTGTTTCGCCTGTCAGATCAAGGGCGGGCGGAACCTGTCGGCGATTCGCGCCGTTTCCGTCTCATCCCCCAGCACGGAGCCCCTTCATGCGCGCCATCCCCCTCGCTCTCCTCGCCGTCCTTCTCGCCACCCCCATGGCGCAAGCCTCCTCCCCGGATGCCTGGGAAGAATTCCGCGCGGATGTGGAGAAAAGCTGCCTTGCCAGCCTGCCGGAAGCGCTCGGCACGCCCAACGTCTTCGTCGAGCCGACCGGTACGCAATCCTTCGGCATCGCCGCCATCGAGGGACTCTCGCCGGAATCGAAGAGCCAGATCACCTATGTCTGCATCTACGACAAGCAGAAGCAGACGGTGGAGGTCTCCCCGCCGATCGCCGCGGAATTCCTGCATGTGGTGCGCGAGAGCGAGCGCGAGGCGGCCGCGAAGAAGCGCGCGGAGACCGGTGACAACACCACGCAGGATCCTGCGGGGCAGGAATAGGAGCCCGTCAGGGAGGCGCGCCTCCTGTATTCCTCTCGCCGTCTTCAGGGAAAGCCTCCCATCTCACCGTCAAGGTCGGGCTTGCCCCGACCATGAGTCCACCCACGCGCCGAGGATTGTGGATCCTCGGGTCAAGCCCGAGGATGACGACGGAGAGGCAGGCCGGTTGAGAGAGAGAGAGAGAGAGAGGAAGGGTGCCATTGAAGGCAGGTAGCCGTGCAGCACCGTTCGATTGGGGGGCGACCCTCCGGCACCCTCGGCCTTGAGCCGAGGGCCGAAAGCCGGCCCGAAGGCCGGCCCTTCGTTCACGCGTCGCCGTTCGAATGCGCCCAGTCGAAATAGAGGTCGCGGGCCTTGGCGGTGACGGGGCCGGGCTGGAGGTCGCGGTCCTCCAGGCGGGTGACGGGGACGACCTTGGAATAGTTGCCCGAGGTGAAGATCTCGTCCGCGGCGGCGAAGTCGGCGGGGGTGAGCGTGGTTTCCATCACCTCGAAGCCCGCGTCCCTGAGCAGGCCGATGACGCGGCTGCGCGTGATGCCGGCAAGGAAGGTGCGGTTGGCGGCCGGGGTGAAGATCACCCCGTCGCGGACCATGAAGATGTTGGAGGAGGCCGTCTCGGCGACGTTGCCCAGCATGTCCCGCACCAGCGCGTTGTCGAAGCCGCGCCTGCGGGCCTCCACCAGCATGCGGGCATTGTTCGGGTAGAGGCAGCCGGCCTTGGCATCCGTCGGCATGCATTCCACCGTCGGGCGGCGGAAGGGCGAGAGGGTCAGCGAGGAGCCGGCCTTGGGATCGCCCATCGAGGCCTCGAAGAGGCAGAGCGCGAAGCGGGTGGAGTCCGCATCCGGCGCGACGACGCTGATCGGCGAGCCGTGCTCGGCCCAGTACATCGGCTTGATGTAGATCGCGGTCCCGCCGTCGAACTTGCGGACGCCCTCCAGGGCCAGCGCCCCGATCTCTTCCGAAGAGACGGTCGCCGCAACACCCAGCGCCTCGGCGGAGCGGTTGACGCGCCGGCAATCCAGGTCGAGGTCCGGCGCGATGCCGTCCGGCCAGCGCGCGCCGTCGAAGACGGTCGAGCCGAGCCACATGGCATGCGATGTCGGGCCGATGAGCGGCGGGTTGCCGGAAATCCATTCGCCGTCAACGAAGGTCCAGGTCGTCGTGCGTGGTGAAGTATCGACTGGCATTTTTCTACTCCTTCTGGCCCATCAAGGCCCGACCGGGCTTTGCGGTCAAGTCGCAATTGCCTTCCGCCAGAGCGCGCCGCTTGTCCATTCAAGATGTTGAATGGATGCATCAGGTCTTATCATGGATGGCGCGGTTGAGGGCCTTGCGGGCGCGTGCGATACAGGCGGAAAGGGAGACGGCCATGCGCGCGATGTACTACGAAGCCTTTGAAGCGAAACCGGATATCCGGGTCCTGCCGGACCCGGCACCGACACCCGGCGGCGTGGTGATCAAGGTGGAGGCGACGGGGCTCTGCCGCAGCGACTGGCACGGCTGGATGGGGCATGACCCGGACATCAAGCTGCCTCATGTGCCGGGGCACGAGCTCGCCGGCACGGTGGCGGCGGTCGGCAAGGCCGTGACCCGCTTCCGCGAGGGCGAGCGGGTGACCGTGCCCTTCGTCTCCGGATGCGGGCATTGCGGCGAGTGCCGTTCGGGCAACCAGCAGGTTTGCGAGGAACAGTTCCAGCCGGGCTTCACCCATTGGGGGTCCTTCGCCGAATATGTCGCCATCGACCATGCCGACCAGAACCTCGTGCACCTGCCGGACGCCATCGACTATGCCACGGCCGCCAGCCTCGGCTGCCGCTTCGCCACCTCCTTCCGCGCGGTGGTCGACCAGGCGCGGGTGACGGGCGGGGAATGGGTGGCGGTGCATGGCTGTGGCGGCGTCGGCCTTTCCGCCATCATGATCGCCGCCGCGCTGGGGGCGAACCCCATCGCCATCGACATTTCCCCCGAGAAGCTGGACTTCGCGCGGAAGATGGGCGCGGTCGCGGCGATCGATGCCCGCGCGGTCTGCGATGTCGCCGAGGCGGTGCGGGAGATCACCGGCGGCGGGGCGCATGCTTCCGTCGACGCGCTGGGCTCGCCCGTCACCTGCTTCAATTCCATAAAGAACCTGCGCCGGCGCGGGCGGCATGTGCAGGTCGGCCTGATGCTGGCCGACCATGCGACGCCGCAGATCCCGATGGCGCAGGTCATCGGCCACGAGCTGGAGATCTACGGCAGCCACGGCATGCAGGCCTGGCGCTACGACGCCATGCTTTCGATGATCGAGAGCGGCAAGCTCGCGCCGCAGAAGCTGATCGGTCGGCATATCGGGCTGGAGGAGGCCGTGCCGGCGCTGATGGCGATGGACCGGGCGACGGAGCTCGGGATCAGCGTGATCACGCGGTTCTGAGGGTCGGGAGCAAGGCGGCCGCCCCTCATTCCGCTGCCGCGGCCCTCTCCCCGCAAGCAGGGAGAAGGCACAAGAGGCTCGCCATCTCCATCTCCCTGGAAACCGCCCTCTCCATCGTCATGGTCGGCCTGACCCGACCATCCATCCCCCGGCACGCCGCGCATGTGGATCCCCGGGTCAAGCCCGAGGATGACGTTGGTGGGCGGGGCTGGACCGGGAAATCCCCTTGCGGCAGCGCCCCTTGCCGCTTTCCAATCGCGAAAGGCCGGCGGCTGGAAAGAGGCCTTGCATCCCTGCCTTCGCCCGGCAGCCGGGGCGACAGTGCCGGCAGAGGGATGAGTGGCAAGACAGGCAATTGACATTCACCGCCCGATGGCCGCCAATCGCCGGCGAAAGCGCAGGAGAATCGTCGCCATGTCCCATGCCGCCTATGTGTTCGACGCCTATGGCACGCTGTTCGACGTGCATGCGGCGGTGCGGCGCCATGCGGGGGACGTGGGGCCGAACTACCAGATCTTCTCCGAGATCTGGCGCGCCAAGCAGCTCGAATATTCCTGGACGCGGGCGCTGATGGGCGCCTATGCCGATTTCTGGCAACTCACCGAGCAGGCGCTGGACTACACGTTCCAGCGCATCGGCGGCGTCGACCCGGCGCTGCGCCAGAAGCTGCTCGACGCCTACTGGAAGCTCGACTGCTCCCCGGAGGTGCCGGCCGTGCTGAAGGCGCTGAAGCAGCGCGGCGCGCATATCGCGATCCTCTCCAACGGCTCGCCCGCCATGCTCGCCTCTGCGGTGAGGAATGCCGCGCTCGATACCGTCATCGACGACATCTTCTCGGTCGATGCGCTGAAGACCTACAAGACCGCGCCTGCGGTCTACGATCTGGTGACGACGAACTACCGGCTCTATCCGAACGCCGTGTCCTTCCAATCCTCCAACCGCTGGGACATTGCCGGGGCGACGAAATTCGGCTTCCGCACCGTCTGGATCAACCGCTCCAACATGCCGGACGAGTATTTCGACCTCGGCCCGGCCCTGATCCTGCCCTCGCTGGAGAGCCTCTGAATGGCCTGGTCCGCCGCGCAATACCTGAAATTCGAGGACGAGCGCACGCGCCCGGCCGCAGACCTTCTCGCCCAGGTGCCGGCCGATCTCGTCGCGGGCACGGTCTACGATCTCGGCTGCGGGCCGGGCAATTCGACGGAGCTTCTGGCCAGGCGCTTTCCCGGCCGGGGCGTGCGCGGCGTCGACAATGCGGCCGACATGCTGAAGGCGGCGCGGGCG
>Ga0066256_1003521_pt1 | contig 14970 bp, 18 predicted proteins | sample ThiBio_1000_biof_FD_87107 | JGI IMG/M metagenome (GOLD analysis project Ga0066256, IMG submission 87107) | Wastewater bioreactor microbial communities from Cape Town, South Africa - Thiocy_expt_1000_biof (version 2) | ecosystem: Engineered > Bioreactor > Thiocyanate-remediating >...
GGGGGGGCGGGGCGTGCGTCTCCCGGGAAGGCCGCCAGGACCCCGATCATGCCCCCGGCGCCGGACCCAACAGGGTGCGGCTCAAGGATTTTCCCGCGCTGCTGGAGCAGCGGGTGGAGATCGACGCCATCGTGAAGCGGTAAGACGCGGCGCGCGTCAGGCGCCCGCGACCAGCCAGGCATTGACGATGCCGATACCCGCCAGGATCGCCAGCAGCACGGTGGCCAGGGCGGTCAGCGCGAAACCGGGATAGCGCCCGCCGGGATTGTCCGCCCGATAGCCCAGGGCATAGGCGACGCGGCCCAGGCACCAGACCAGGCCGATCAACGGCGGCAGCCAGCCCTGGAAATACAGCGCCGCCAGCCATAGCGACGGCAGGAAGACCACGAATTGCTCCACCGTGTTGCCTTGCACGCGCAGGGCGCATTCCAGTTCAGGCGCGCCGCTGACCGCCGGCGGCGCGATGCCGACCCGGCGGCGGACGCGCGCCACGCGCAGGCCGGTCCAGAAGGCCAACAGGACGGCCAGAAGGGTGACGGCGGCGGTCAGGATGACGGCGGGCGCGGCCAGGATCATGTCGTTTTCCCCAATTCGATGACAGGCTTTCGATGCCAATTTTCGATGACAGGGTTTGATGCCTGCGCGGCTTGCCTTGCCCGGCAGGGCGCAGTCCCCTAGAACCCGCCTAGCTTAAGGGAGTTCCCCACATGACCGCCATCCTCGACATTATCGGCCGCGAAATCCTGGACTCCCGGGGCAACCCCACCGTCGAGGTGGATGTGCGGCTGGAAGACGGCAGCTTCGGCCGCGCCGCGGTGCCGTCGGGCGCTTCGACCGGCGCGCATGAGGCGGTGGAGCTGCGTGACGGCGGTGCGCGCTATGGCGGCAAGGGCGTGGAGCAGGCGGTCGCCGCCGTGAATGGCGACCTGTTCGATGCGCTGTGCGGCATGGAGGCCGAGGAGCAGATCCGCATCGACCGCACGATGATCGCGCTGGACGGCACCTCCAACAAGGCGCGGCTGGGCGCCAACGCCATTCTGGGCGTGTCGCTGGCGGTGGCCAAGGCGGCGGCGATGGCGGCCAATCTGCCGCTCTACCGCTATGTCGGCGGCCCCAAGGCCAATGTCCTGCCGGTGCCGATGATGAATGTGGTCAATGGCGGCGTCCATGCCGACAACCCCATCGACTTCCAGGAGTTCATGATCGCGCCGGTGGGCGCGTCCAGCTTCCGCGAGGGCCTGCGCATGGGGGCGGAAATCTTCCACGCCCTCAAGAAGTCGCTGCACGATGCGGGACTGAACACCAATGTCGGCGACGAAGGCGGCTTCGCCCCCAACCTGAAATCGCCGGACGAGGCGCTGGGCTATATCGCCAAGGCGGTCGAAAAGGCCGGCTACCGGCTGGGCGAGGACATCTTCTTCGCGCTGGACCCGGCCTCCACCGAATTCTTCAAGGACGGCAAGTATGTGCTGGAAGGCGAGGGGCGGACGCTGGCGCCGGACGAGATGGTGCGGGTCTATGCCGATCTCTGCCAACGCTATCCCATCTTCTCCATCGAGGACGGCATGGCCGAGGACGACTGGGCGGGCTGGAAGGCGCTGACCGACGCGGTGGGCAAGACCGTCAATCTGGTGGGCGACGATCTGTTCGTCACCAATGTGGCGCGCCTGAAGCAGGGCATCGACAAGGCCACCGCCAACGCCATTCTGATCAAGGTCAACCAGATCGGCTCGCTGACCGAGACGCTGGAAACGGTCGAGCTGGCGCACCGCAATGCCTACAAGGCGGTGATGAGCCACCGTTCCGGCGAGACCGAGGACAGCACCATCGCCGACCTGGCCGTGGCCACCAATTGCGGACAGATCAAGACCGGCAGCCTTGCCCGCTCCGACCGCCTGGCCAAGTACAACCAGCTGCTGCGCATCGAGGAGCAGCTGGGCGATGCCGCCGTCTATGCGGGGCGGAGTGTGCTCCGCGGCTGACCCCTTGCGGAGGGTCGTTTTGTTCCTATTATGTTCTCACCGATTCAGATGGGAGAGCAGGATGGAAATCGGCCTGGGCAGCATGGTGCGGAAAGTCAGCGACGTCGTGGTGATGTGCGTGACGGGTGAGGCGGGCGACGACCTGTTCTGCGTCTCGGAAGACGGCGCCGTGCGCGGCTGGTTCGCGCGGCAGGAACTGACGCGGGTGGTGCGCCGCGCGCCGGCATCGCCACTGCATTGCGCCGCTGCCTGACGGATCGAAGCCGTTAAGGCGGCGCGGTCTAAGTTCCGGGAATCTTTAACGCTTTTCCTGTTGACGCCGCGAATCGCTGTGTGATTCGGTGGGGTCATGCGAATCAGGCGTTCCGTCACCCGCTTTTTCACCGTCTTGCTGGTCCCGGCCATCACCGTGGCGGTGGTCAGTTATTTCGGCACCTATGCCATCTGGGGTGATCGCGGCATCCTCCGGCTGGAGGAAGCCCAGTCCCGCCTGGCCTTGCAGAAGCAGCAGTTGACCCAGCTTCAGGACCGCCGCGCCCGGCTGGCCCACCGCATCGGCCTGATGGAGCAGGCGGGCGCCGATCCCGACCTGGTCGAGGAATTGGCCCGCACCGAACTGATGACCGCCGCCCCCAACCAGGTTGCCGTGCCGCGCCGCTGATGCGTCCGGCAGAGGGTGCCGACACATCCGGCATCCCCCGTCGTGCGGGTGCTTTTGCGTCTTTCCGTGCGCGCGTACCGGGGGTGCGAGAAGCAAAATTGCGCGCGCTCGCGGGCAGACGGCATCAAGATTGCGATGACGATTTATCCAGCCAACACAAGCCACTGAACGGTGTTCGGCGGTTGCAGCGCAATAAAATAACAATGGTCTTGCCAAGGCGGACGGGTCTTGCAACAACGGTCGTGGCTTCTCGAAAACCAAGAAAAAGGCATTTGCCGCTTCATGCCCGACGCCCCCAAAAGCAACTCCGAATCCCAGAAGAAACTCTATGCGGACATGCTGCTGATCCGCCGCTTTGAAGAGCGCGCCGGGCAGCTGTACGGCATGGGCCTGATCGGCGGCTTCTGCCACCTGTATATCGGCCAGGAGGCCGTGGTGGTGGGCCTGATGTCGGTCGCCACGCCCGACGACCAGCAGATCACCGCCTATCGCGACCACGGCCATATGCTGGCCCAGGGCGTCGATCCCAAGGCGGTGATGGCCGAACTGACGGGCCGCTCCACCGGCCTGTCGCGCGGCAAGGGCGGCTCGATGCATATGTTCAGCGCCGAGAAGAAATTCTATGGCGGTCACCGCACCGTCGGCGCGCCGGGGGCGATCGGGCCCCGCCTGGCCCTCGCCCACCAGGATCGCGGGCACAACGGGGTCTGCCCGGCCCTTTTCTGCGGCCGCCCGGGCCACCAGGGCCAGGTCTATGAGAGCTTCAACATGGCCGAGTTGTGGAAGCTGCCGGTCGTGTATGTGATCGAGAACAACCAGTATGCCATGGGCACCAGCGTGGAGCGTTCCAGCGCGGTGTCCGACTTCTCCAAGCGTGGCGCCTCCTTCGCCATTCCCGGCATCCAGGTGGACGGCATGGATGTGGAGGCGGTGGCCAAGGCCGGCGCCGAGGCGATGGCCTATTGCCGCGCCGGCAAGGGCCCGATCATCCTGGAAATGAAAACCTACCGCTATCGCGGCCACTCCATGTCCGATCCGGCCAAGTACCGCACCAAGGAGGAACTGACCGAGGTCCGCGAGACGCGCGACCCGATCGAGAATTTCGGCAAGAAGCTGATCGAGCGGGGCGTGGTCAGTCAGGAAGACCTCAAGGCCATCGACACCCAGGTCAAGGCCATTGTCATCGCCTCGGCCGAATTCGCCACCGAAAGCCCGGAACCGGGCGTTGCTGAACTCTATACGGACGTTTACGCCTGATGAGCACTGAAATCCTGATGCCCGCGCTTTCTCCCACCATGGAGGAAGGCAAACTCGCGAAGTGGCTGGTCAAGGCCGGCGATGTGGTGAAGTCCGGCACCATTCTGGCCGAGATCGAGACCGACAAGGCCACGATGGAATTCGAGGCGGTGGATGAAGGCACCATCGGCGAAATCCTGGTGGCCGAAGGGACCGAGGGGGTGAAGGTCAACAGCCCCATCGCCATCCTGCTGGCCGAGGGCGAGGCGGCGGGCGCCGCCCCGGCCAAAAAGGCCGCCGCCCTTCCGGCCGGTGAGGACCACAAGACGGTCGCCGACAAGGGCGCGGAAAAGGCGTCGGCTCCCAAGGCGGACATCGCCAACGATCCGGAATTCCCCGAAGGCACCGAATTCGTCAACCAGACCGTGCGCGACGCGCTGCGCGACGCCATGGCCGAGGAAATGCGCCGCGACGAGCTGGTGTTCCTGATGGGCGAGGAAGTCGCCCAGTATCAGGGCGCCTACAAGATTTCGCAGGGCCTGTTGCAGGAGTTCGGCGAGCGGCGGGTGATCGACACCCCGATCACCGAGCATGGCTTTACCGGCCTGGGCGTGGGCGCGGCCTTTGACGGCCTCAAGCCCATCGTCGAGTTCATGACCTGGAATTTCGCCATGCAGGCGATGGACCAGATCATCAATTCCGCCGCCAAGACCCGTTATATGTCCGGTGGCCAAATGAGTTGTCCCATCGTGTTCCGCGGTCCCAATGGCGCGGCGGCCCGTGTCGCGGCCCAGCATAGCCAGGACTACAGCGCCTGGTACGCCTCGGTGCCCGGCATGAAGGTGATCGCGCCCTATTTCGCCGCCGATGCCAAGGGCCTGCTCAAGGCCGCGATCCGCGATCCCAATCCGATCATCTTCCTGGAAAACGAGATCGTCTACGGCAAGTCGTTCCCGGTGCCCAAGCTGGACGACTTCGTGCTGCCGATCGGCAAGGCGCGTATCGTCAAGACGGGCGCCGACGTCACCCTGGTCAGCTATTCCATCACGGTGGGTCAGTGCCTGGAAGCCGCCGAGAAGCTGGCGGAGGAGGGCATCGACGCCGAGGTGATCGACCTGCGTAGCTTGCGGCCGCTGGACATGGACACGGTGTTGGCCAGCGTGAAAAAGACCAACCGCATCGTCACGGTCGAACAGGCCTGGCCGATCTGCTCCATCGGTTCGGAGATCTGCGCCCAGGTGGCGCTGCATGGGTTCGACTGGCTGGACGCGCCGCCGACCAAGGTGACGGGCGAGGATGTGCCGATGCCCTATGCCGCAAATCTGGAAAAGCTCGCGCTGCCCACGGTGGATGACATCATCGCCGCGGTCAAAGCCGTCAGCTACAAGGCGTAATAGACATGGCCACCAACATCCTGATGCCCGCGCTGTCGCCCACCATGGAGGAGGGCAAGCTGGCCAAATGGCTGGTGAAGGAAGGCGATACCGTCAAGTCGGGCACCATCCTGGCCGAGATCGAGACCGACAAGGCCACGATGGAATTCGAGGCGGTGGACGAAGGCACCATCGGCAAGATCCTGGTGCCCGAAGGCAGCGAAGGCGTGAAGGTCAACAGCCCCATCGCCGTGCTGCTGGCCGAAGGCGAAAAGCCGGGCGCTGTCGTGGATATACCCGCCGCCATGAAGGACATCGGCGCGGCGGTGAAAGCCGAAACCGCACCCAAGGCCGAAGCCCCCAAGACCGAGGCCACCAAGCCTGCCGCCGCTCCGGCCAAGGCCGCCGCGCCGTCCGGTGACGGCAGCCGCATCTTCGCGTCGCCGCTGGCGCGCCGCATCGCCGGACAGAAAGGCATCGACCTGTCTGCCCTGTCAGGCACCGGCCCGCGCGGGCGCATCGTCAAGTCGGACGTGGAAAGCGCCAAACCGGGTGTGGCCAAGCCTGCCTCCGGTGCCGCCGTGCCGTCGTCCGGCGCGGGAATCCCCGGTGTCGCGCCGCTGCCCGATGCGCGGCTGCTCTATCCGGCGGACTCCTACGAGGAAATCCCGCACGACAATATGCGCAAGGCCATCGCCAAGCGCCTGACCAGCGCCAAGACGCTGATCCCGCATTACTACCTCACCGTCGATTGCAACCTGAACGCCCTGATGGCGGCGCGCGAGAAGATGAACGCCGCTGCTCCGAAAGGAAAAGACAAGGTTCCGGCCTACAAGCTGTCGGTCAACGACTTCATCATGAAGGCCTCGGCGATGGCCTTGATGAAGCACCCGGAGGTCAATGCCAGTTGGACCGACACCGCGATCCTGCGCCACAAGGATGCCGATGTCGGCGTCGCCGTGGCGCTGGACTTCGGCCTGATCACCCCGATCATCTTCAAGGCCCAGACCAAGGGACTGGTGGAGATCAGCAACGAGGTCAAGACTCTGGCCGGTCTGGCCAAGGAAAAGAAGCTCAAGCCCAATCAGTATGAGGGCGGCGGCTTCTCGGTCTCCAATCTGGGCATGTACGGCATCAAGAACTTCACCTCCATCATCAACCCGCCGCAAAGCTGCATCATCGCGGTGGGCGCGGGCGAGGAGCGCGCCATCGTGGTGAACGGCAAGATCGAGGTCGCCACGGTGATGACCGTCACCATGTCGGCCGACCACCGCGTGGTGGACGGCGGCACCGGCGCCAAGTTCCTCGCAACCCTGAAGCAGTTCATCGAAGAACCTGCTTCGATGCTGCTCTAAGGGGCGCGCAATGGCTGACACCAATTTCGACGTCATTGTGGTGGGCGGCGGTCCGGGCGGCTATGTCTGCGCCATCCGCGCCGCGCAGCTGGGCCTGAAGACTGCCGTGGTCGAGCGCGACAAGCTGGGCGGCATCTGCCTGAACTGGGGCTGCATCCCCACCAAGGCGCTGCTGCGCTCGTCCGAGACCTGGCACATGCTGCACCGGCTGGAGGAATTCGGCCTGTCGGCCGACAATTTCAAGTTCGACATTTCCAAGATCGTGGCCCGCAGCCGCGCCGTCTCCAAGCAGTTGTCGGACGGCGTCGGCTTCCTGATGAAGAAGCACAAGGTCACGGTGATCGCGGGCGAGGCCAAACTGGCCGGCAAGGGCAAGCTGTCGGTCACGAAAGACGGCAAGGCCAGCGACTACACCGCCAAGAACATCGTGCTGGCGACCGGCGCGCGCGCCCGCACCCTGCCGGGATTGGAGCCGGACGGCAAGCTGGTGTGGAGCTATCGCGAGGCGATGGTGCCCGACAGCTTCCCCAAATCGCTGCTGGTCGTCGGTTCGGGCGCCATCGGCATCGAGTTCGCGTCTTTCTATCGCACGCTGGGCGCCGAGGTGACGGTGGTGGAGATCATGGACCGGGTGATGCCGGTGGAGGACGCCGAGATCAGCGCCTTCGCCGCCAAGGCCTTCGCCAAGCAGGGCATGAAACTCAAGCTGGAGACCCAGGTCACCGAACTGAAGCGCGGCGCGAACAACGTCACCTGCACCCTGAAGGCCAAGGACGGCAAGACCGAACAGGTCACGGTGGACCGGGTGATCCTGGCGATGGGCATTGTCGGCAATGTCGAGAATCTTGGCCTGGAGCAGGTGGGCATCAAGGTCGAGAAGACCCATGTGGTCGCGGGCAAATACGGCGAAACCGGCGTCGAGGGCGTCTGGGCCATCGGCGACCTGGTGGGCGCGCCCTGGCTGGCGCACAAGGCCATGCATGAAGGCGTGATCGTCGCGGAAAAGATCGCGGGCGTGAAGGGCGTGCATCCGCTCAACACCGCCAACGTGCCGGGCTGCACCTATTGCTGGCCGCAGGTCGCGTCGGTGGGCCTGACCGAAGCCAAGGCCAAGGAAAGCGGCCGCAAGATCAAGGTGGGCAAGTTCCCCTTCATCGGCAACGGCAAGGCCATCGCGCTGGGCGAACCGGAAGGCTTGATCAAGACGGTGTTCGACGCCGAGACCGGCGAGCTTCTGGGCGCGCACATGATCGGCGCGGAAGTCACCGAACTGATCCAGGGCTATGTCATCGCCAAGACCGGCGAACTGACCGACCAGGAACTGGCGCACACCATGTTCCCGCATCCGACGTTGTCGGAAATGATGCATGAGGCGGTGATCGCGGCGGATGGGGCCGCGCTGCATATTTAACCCGCCTGTCATGGCCCGGTTTGGCCGGGCCACCCAGTTTCTCGCCGCATTGTGGTGAATTCAAAACTGGATGGCCCGCATGGAGCGGGCCATGACGGTATGGTCGTTCAGCAACCGCGCCGCATTCGCCGTCACCCGGCGCGCGCGGCCTTGCGCCGGGCCGGGATGACGGCAGGGCTAATTCTTCAACAGCCGCCGGATGTCGCCCGCCACCGCCTCGGTATCGCCGGTGTCGGTGGTCACCAGCCGCGCCTTGCCGTCACGGTCGAACACGAACACCGTGTTGGCGTGCATCACCTCATAGGGTGGGCCTTTTTTCACCTCGTAAGCGACGCGATAGGTGCGGGCCAGGCCGGCAAGCTGGTTGGCGCTGCCGCGCAGGCCGGTGATCTGGGGCGAAAAGACCTTGGTATAATCGGCCAGCACTTCGGGCGTGTCGCGGTCGGGATCCACGGTGACGAACAGCACCTGCACATCCGGGCTTTTCACCCGATCCAGCACATTGGTCAGGTTGGCCAAAGTGGTGGGACAGACATCGGGGCAATGGGTGAAGCCGAAATAGAGCAGCACCACCTTGCCGCGATATGTCTGGCCGGTGACGGGCTTGCCATTCGCGGTCATGCGGAAGTCCAGCCGGGGCATACCGCCGGATATGTCGGTCATGTGCCAGGGCGGCTCGGAACATCCGGCCAGCAGGGCGAAACAAAGGACGAGGGCGGCAATACTTCGCATGGCCGCGTCCTTATCATGCTTTCGCCCCTGCCGCATGGCGCATAGTATCGCGCCCGCATGTACATTCCCGACCACTTCCGCGAATCCCGGCCCGAGGTGCTGCATGACGCTGTGCGGCGGATCGGCTTCGCCACGCTGGTGACGCCGGGGCTGGAGGCGAACCTGCTGCCCATGCAGCTCGATGACGCGGGCACCGTGCTGCGCGGCCATGTGGCGCGCGCCAATCCGGTCTGGAAGCAGGGTGACGGCCCGGCGCTGGCGCTTTTCCTGGGGCCGCACGGCTATGTGACGCCCAACTGGTATCCTTCCAAGGCCGAGCACGGCAAGGTGGTGCCCACCTGGAACTATCTGGCTGTCCAGGCGCGCGGCACGCTGCGCTGGACCCAGGATCCGGACCACTTGCGGCGGCTGGTGACGGAACTGACCGACCGGCATGAGGGCGAGCGGCCGGAACCCTGGGCGGTATCCGACGCGCCGGCTGGTTACACCGATGCCCTGCTGCGCGGCATCGTGGGGTTTGAACTGTCGGTTGAGAGCCTGGAAGGCAAATGGAAACTCAGCCAGAACCGTGACGCGGCCGACCGCGCCGGGGTGCGCGCGGGCCTGTCGCGCGACGGGCGCGACGATCTTGCCGAACGGATGGATGGCGCATGACGCGCGCATGGTTGCGGTACGGCGCTCTGCTGCTGCTGGGCGCGGTGCTGTCCGTCATCGTCCACCTTTATCCCGCCGACCTGCCGTTCTGGATGCCGTGGGAGTTTTCCTGGCCGCAATTCCTGACCTTCGGCCTAACGCTGGGCTGGTTCTGGCGGGGGCTGAAACGGGTTCCCGATGCCGAACGCCCGCCGCTGTGGCGCAGTATCTGTTTCCTGCTGGGGGTGGCGTCCTTCTGGATCGTGCTCCAGACCCGGATTGATTATTACGCCCAGCACATGTTCTGGGTGCATCGGGCCGCCCATTTCGTGCTGCATCATCTCGGCGCCTTCTTCATCGCCCTGGGGATGAGCGGGCCGGTGCTGTATGCGGGAATGCCCGCCTTCCTGCGCCCGCTGGTGGATTGCCGCCCGGTGCGCAAGACACTGGCCTTCCTCCAGCATCCGGTGATGGCGCCCTTTTTGTTCGTGGCGCTGCTGTATTTCTGGCTGATCCCGCAGATCCATACCCGGGTGATGTTGGATATCCGCCTCTATGAGTTCATGAACTGGACCATGGCGGTCAACGGCGTCATGTTCTGGGCGGTGGTGCTGGATTCCCGGCCCAAGCCGCCGGCGCGCATGTCGCATCTGATGCGGGCGCTGATGATCCTGGTGATCGAACTGCCCCAGATGGTGCTGGGTGCGGTCCTGTCGCTGACCGAGCACGACATCTATCCGGTCTACACCATCTGCGGCCGGGTGATGGACATGACGGCGCTGAACGACCTGCATTATGGCGGGCTGATGATCTGGCTGCCGGGCACCCTGACCAGTTTCGCCGCCATGATCGTGGTGCTGTGGACCATGCGGATCAACGAGGAAAAGGCCGAGCGCGAGGCCGCCGCCCGGTCCTAGCGGGCGTCTTCCGCCGCGAGCTCGGCGTAACTCACATGGCAGGAGCGACGGGCAGGCGAGGGCAACGAGCCGTCGCCCGCGCGACCAAAATCATGCATCTGCCACATCCGCGTAGCTGATGTGGCAGTGCCCGCCATGCTTCTGGAAGTAGCGCTGGTGGTAGTCCTCGGCCTTCCAGAAGGCGGGGGCCGGTTCGATCTGGGTCACCACCGGGGTCTTCCACCTGCCGCTGGCGTCGATCCGCGCCTTGGCCTGGACGGCGATGCGGGCCTGTTCCGGGCCATGGGTGAAGATGACGGACCGATATTGCGTGCCCACGTCCGGCCCCTGGCGGTTACGGGTGGTGGGGTTGTGCATCCGGAAGAACAGGTCCACCAGCGTCTCATAAGACACGATGGCCGGATCGAAGGTGACCTCGACCACCTCGGCATGGAAGGTGTCGCCGCCGCAGACTTGGCTGTAGGTCGGGTTGCCGGTCTGGCCCCCGGCATAACCGCTGACCGCGTCCCGCACACCCGGCACCTGGCGGAAGAATTCCTCCACGCCCCAGAAACAGCCCGCCCCGAACAGCGCCTTTTCCATCCTCCGGTCCTTTCCTGATTGACCCTTATGATACGCGCGGGAAGCATGTGGGTACCATGGTGACGCACAGGTGTATGACCCAGGTCCAGCCGCTATACAGGGACATGGCCCTGTCCATTCCCGACCGATTTTTCAGCCGCCTGGCGCCGGCGCTTCCGGATGCGCCAGCCTGGGTCTGGCGCGCCGGGGCGGGGGTGCTGCTGCTGGCCGGAACCGGGGCGGTCGCGGTCCGTCATGCCGGGATCGGCGGTGGGCTGCTGCTGGCGGCGCTGCTGGCCGAGGGACTGGGGCAGGCGCGGGCCCGGAGCGCGGGGCTCCCTGCCGGAGTGACCTTTCCGCTGGGGCTGATGCTGCCGCCCTTTGGTTTTGCCCTGGCCGACCCGGCGCGAGCGCTGGCGGCCATGTTTCTGACCCTGGCCCTGGCGGTTCTGACGGTGCTGCGCCGCGATGATGTTTCTGCTGTCATATGGCTGGCCGCTACCGCCCTATTGGTTGCCTGCCTGCTGCCAGATCACTTTAGCCTGCTGGCCTATCTCACTGGTATTGTGTGTTTTATAGCGGCAGGGCAGGGCGTGGCACGGAGGCAGACATGAATATCGTCATCATCGGCGCCGGGGTCGCGGGCCTCTCCATCGGCTGGCGGCTTTTGCAGGCGGGCGCCAGCGTCACCATCCTGGAACGGGCCCAGCCGGGCATGGGCGCGACCTGGGCTTCGGCGGGCATGATCGCCCTGACGGCGGAACTGGACGAGTCCGGTGCCGCCGAAGTGACATTGGCGCGGGAAGCCAACCGGTTATGGCCGGATTTTGCGGCGGAGCTTGAGGCGGCGGCCGGTGGCGGCATCGGCTTCTGCCGCGCGGGCACCCTGCTGCTGGCGGCCGACGCGGCCGGATTGGACGCCTTGCGGGCGCGGGGGCCGGTGCTGGACGGAGCGGGTGCGCGGGCCTTGGTGCCGTTGCTGGGCGCCGACGCGGTCGGCGGGTTGTGGACGGCGGACGAGGCGCGGGTGGACAATCGCCTGCTGGCCGAGGCGCTGACCATCGCCTTCCTCAAGGCGGGCGGCACGCTGCGGCGGAACGAGGCGGTGATCGCCATCGAGCATCGCGACGGCAAGGCGGCCTCGGTTCTCACCGCATCCGGCCGGGGCCGCATCCCGGGCGACGCCTTTGTGCTGGCGGCGGGCGCCTGGAGCGGGCTTCTGGACGATCTGCCGGTAACCCCGGTCAAGGGCGAGATGATCGCCCTGGAGGCGCCGGAGGGCGCGCGGCCGCCGGAGCCCGTGGTCTGGGGAGCCAAGGACGGTCAGGGCGTCTATCTGGTGCCGCGCGGCAACCGGCTGCTGGTCGGCGCCACCATGCAGGAGGCGGGGTTCGACACCAGCCTCAGCGCGGCGGCGCGCGCTCATCTGCGCGGCCGGGCCGAGAGCCTGATGCCGGACCTGCGCCGCTGGCGGCTGGTCGAGCATTGGGCGGGCCTGCGTCCGCGCAGCGCCGACGGCCTGCCGTTGCTGGGGCCGTCGCGCAGCCCCAATCTTTTCGTGGCGGGCGGCCAGTTCCGCAACGGCATCCTGTTCGCGCCCGCCATCGCGCGGCATATGGCCGATCTGGTGCAGGGCCGCGCCACGGTCATCCCGGAATTTGATCCCAGACGATTCCAAAAGGACTAAGTGATGACCGATTTTACGGTGGACCCCGTCATCCTCAAGCTGACCCAGACCCTGGCCGACTGGCCGCTCTGCCGGCTCTTTCTCTACAACGACTCCCGCTATCACTGGGGCCTGCTGGTGCCGCGCCGCCCCGGCGCGGTGGAGATGTGCGACTTGACGCCCGACGATCAGCAACAGTTGATGCGGGAGATCGCGCGGCTTTCCGGGCTGATCCGTCCGCTGCCGGGCGTGGAAAAGCTGAATGTCGGCAATCTGGGCAACATGGTCACCCAGTTGCACGTCCATGTCATCGGCCGCCGCAAGGGCGATCCGGCCTGGCCGGGCCCGGTCTGGGGCCACAGCGATCCCTTGCCCTGGCCCGATCCGGCGGCGGCCCCGCTGGCCGTGGCGGCGCGGACGGTAAGCAACGGTTAACCATAAGGACCGAGACTGGACGGATGCAGGCAGAAGCCGCATCCGCCCCTGCGGGCATCCGGGCAGAACGCTCCTCCGTCGTCGCCGCGCTGCGCCAGGCCGCCGCCGCGACGGGGTCGGATTTCCATTACCTGCTGGGTACCGCCATGCGGGAGTCGGGCCTGCGTCCCGACGCCAGCGCCGGCACCTCCTCGGCCACCGGCCTGTTCCAGTTCATCGATCAGACCTGGCTGGGACTGGTGAAGGAGCATGGCGCCCGCTACGGGCTGGGCCAGTATGCCGCCGCGATCACCGAAGGCAGCGACGGCCGCTTCCGCGCCGATGCCGGGCAAAAGGCGTCCATTCTGGAACTCCGCAAGAATCCGCAGGTCGCCGCCCTGATGGCGGGCGAACACGCCAAGTCCACCCAGGGCCAGATGAAGGCGGCGCTGGGCCGCGAGGTCTATGGCGGCGAACTCTATGCCGCTCATTTCCTGGGCCCCGACGCGGCCTGCAAGCTGATCCGCCAATGCGAGACCAATCCGGGCGCCAGCGCCGCGGCGCTGTTTCCGCAGGCCGCCGGCGCCAACAGGACGGTGTTTTATCGCGCCGACGGCACGCCCAAATCGGTGCGCGAGGTCTATGACTGGGCGCTGCGCCAGCCGGGCCAGTCCGGCACCGTGCGGGTGGCGCAACTGCCGGATATCACGCCATCGGATACCACGCCGGCGGCGCCCCGCCTTCCCACCGCCCTGGAGACGGTGACGGCGGCGCAGGACGCGCAGATCCAGATGCTGCTGGCCAGTGTGATGAACTGGCAGCCGCGCGGCGGCAACAACATGTTCGCCGCGCTGCTGGGCATGAATGACGAAAGCGGGCCGCGCACCGCGCCCTTGTCCTTCAATCCGGGATTGCTCAGCCTGTTCGCCGAAGCCAAGAAGGACGCGGCGTCCTAGCCTGATGCTTTGCTTGGCGCCTTGGCCAGGGCTTCCTTCACCCGCGCATCCAGTTCGGCGCACAGCTGCAGCGCGGTCTTGTCGTTGGCGGACCGCAGATTCTGACGGTGGATCACCTGGATGGCGTTCACATGCGCGTCCACCAGGGCGGCGGAGACGGCGGTATCCTGCGGCAGGTCGCCCGCCAGCAGGGCCAGCGAACCGGCGACGCGGGCGATCAGCGGGAAATCATAGGTCGTGGCCTGGCCCTTGATGTCATGGGCGACGCGCATCAGCGCCGCGCGCGTGCCGGCGTCGGGCGTGGCGGCATGGCGCTTGCGCGCCTCGGCCAGCCGCGCCACATCCTGCGCCATCCAATCGTCGAATTCGGTTTTCAACGTGTCCATCGCCGCCTCGGCGCGCTTCATGGCGGCCATGTCCAATCCGCCCAGACCGCCGCCAGCCTTGGCCTTGAGCATGTTGGGAGGCATGAAGAGTTCGATGGGCTGCTGACGTTTCATGGCTTACTCCGCGGCCTGTTTGGCGTCGGCGCGGCGTTCCGGACCGCGATATTCCTCCGCGCCGCGGCGGCGGCGGCACGGCCCGAAATAGTTGGCGGTGCGGACAAAGGGCCGGGGATGCTCGATCACCGCCACCAGCCGCGCCATCATGGTCTTGACCGACACCGGCTTGGCGATGAACTCGTTGATTCCGGCGTCACGCGCCTGCTGCACATGGTCGGCGCTGGTATGGCCCGACAGCATGATCACCGGCGTGAAGGGGTTGGGCGACTGGGGGTTGGTGCGGATCATCTGCACCAGGTCCAGGCCGGACATGCCGTCCATCACCCAGTCCAGCACCACGATGTCGGGATTGGATTCGCGCAACACCGTCCAGGCGCGGGTGCCGCTGTCGGCTTCCAGGACCTGCATCACGCCGAAGGCGTGCAGGATGGTGATGACGAGCTTGCGCATATGGACATTGTCGTCCCCCACAAGCACCTTCAACCTGTCGAACCGATACCCGCTCATGCGCCCCCTCCCCGTCCCGGAACGGGCGCCGCCTGCCGGAAACTACCATAATGGGAATTAAGC
>Ga0066256_1001003_pt1 | contig 14966 bp, 10 predicted proteins | sample ThiBio_1000_biof_FD_87107 | JGI IMG/M metagenome (GOLD analysis project Ga0066256, IMG submission 87107) | Wastewater bioreactor microbial communities from Cape Town, South Africa - Thiocy_expt_1000_biof (version 2) | ecosystem: Engineered > Bioreactor > Thiocyanate-remediating >...
CGCCATGGTGTTCCAGAGCTACGCGCTCTACCCGCACATGAACGTCTACAAGAACCTCGCCTTCGGCCTCGAGACGGCGCGGGTGCCACGCGCCGAGATCGACAAGCGGGTGAAGCGCGCCGCCGAAATCCTGCGGATCGAGAACCTGCTGACCCGTAAGCCGCGGCAGCTGTCGGGCGGGCAGCGGCAGCGCGTGGCGATCGGCCGGGCCATCGTGCGCGAGCCGCGGATCTTCCTGTTCGACGAGCCGCTGTCCAACCTCGATGCGGAACTGCGGGTGCAGATGCGGGTCGAGATCGCCAAACTCCACAACGACCTCGGCAACACGATGATCTACGTGACCCACGACCAGGTGGAAGCGATGACCATGGCGGACAAGATCGTGGTGCTGAATGCCGGCGTCATCGAGCAGGTCGGTGCGCCGCTCGACCTCTACAACAACCCGCGCAACCGGTTCGTCGCCGGCTTCCTCGGCTCACCGAAGATGAACTTCCTCGAAAGCACCGTGGCCAAGGTCGAAGGCAGCGAGGTCACGGTCAATGTCGGCGGCACGCCGTTCACGCTGCGTCAGCCGGTGACGGACCGCAAGCCGAGCGACAAGCTCGTCTTCGGCATCCGCCCCGAGCACATGGGGATCACCGAGGCGGCCGGAACCAAGCTGGCCGACGTGAGGGTCGATCTCGTCGAGCATCTGGGCGACCAGACCATGCTGTACGCCTCGACCAAGGGCGGCCAGCCGCTGACGATCGCGCTCAACGGGCAGCAGCATATCGAGGCCGGCTCCACCGTCGCCGCCTACGTCGACCCGAGCAAGTACCACGCCTTCGGCGAGGACGGCCGCGCCTACTGAGCGGAGCCGAGGCTTACACTCAGGTGCCGGCTGCCGCGGTGAGCAGTTCCGCGTTGCCGCCGGAGGCCGTGGTATCGACGCACAGGTGCCGCTCGACGATCAGCCGCTCGGCATCGGCCTCGGTCGCGATCAGCGGAACGATCGGCCCCTCGCGTCGCGCCAGCGCCTGCCGCCAAGGCTTCAGCGCTTCCTCGTCGCCGAAATGCGCAATCGCATCGACCGACAGACCCGCTTCGAGGGCCGCCGGCGCCAGCCGCTTGTCGACACCGCCGATGACAGCGCCATCGACGCCGAGTTCGTTGGCGATGCGGGTTCCGCCCGGCGCGACCACGAGAACACCGTTGCGATGCGCCAGCGCCAGCTCGGCCTGCCGGCGCGCCGTCGCCTCGTCGGGCCCGAGGCAGAGCACGATGCCGCGCGGCAGGACGGAGAGCGTATTGCGCTCGCCCGTCGGTCCGGGCATCGGCAGCTCGATCGGCGCGAGGTGGCGCTTCTCGAACGCGGCCTTCACCTGATCGACCGCTGCGATGGCAAAGCCGATGGAGAGACCCGACAACGCGTTGATGGCGGTGGAGGGAACATGCGTCTCGGTTGGTCGCGAGAAGCGCGGCAGGTAGTTTGGTCCGCCAGCCTTGGGCCCGGTGCCAGACAGCCCTTCGCCGCCGAAGGGCTGCGAGCCGACGACGGCGCCGATCTGGTTGCGGTTGACGTAGATATTGCCCGCCCGGATGCGCGAGGCGACGTGCTCGACACGGGCGTCGATGCGGGTATGGAGCCCAAACGTCAGCCCGTAGCCGGCGGCATTGATCGCCTCGATGACGGCATCGAGCTGGCCGGACTTGAAGGTCGCGACATGCAGGATGGGGCCGAAAATCTCTTCCTTCAGGTCGGCGATGCCACCGATCCCCAGTACGGCGGGACCGACGAAGGTTCCTTCAGGTGGCACGGCGAGCTGCTTCAGCACCGCGCCACGCGAGGCAAACTCGTCGACATGAACATCGATCTTCGACTTCGCCTTGTGATCGATGACCGGCCCGATGTCGGTGACGAGCTGCCACGGGTCACCGACGGCAAGCTCGTCCATCGCACCGAGCAACATTTCGATGATCCGGGGCGCCGTGTCCTCCTGCAGGTAGAGAACGCGGAGCGCCGAACAGCGCTGCCCGGCCGACTGGAAGGCCGACGCGAGAATATCGCGAACTGCCTGCTCCGGCAGCGCCGTCGAGTCGACGATCATCGCGTTGAGGCCGCCGGTCTCGGCGATCAGCGGCGCACCCGGCGCCAAATGATCGGCCATGGCGACGTCGATGGATTTCGCGGTGGCCAGCGAGCCGGTAAAGCAGACGCCCGCGATGCGCGGGTCAGACGTCAGGGCACGGCCGACTACCGCACCGCTGCCCGGCATCAGCTGCAGCACGTCCTGCGGAATACCGGCCTGATATAGCAGCTCGACGGCGCGTGCAGCGATCAGCGGCGTGGTCTCTGCCGGCTTGGCGAGGACCGTATTGCCCGCGACGAGCGCAGCGGCGACCTGCCCGGTGAAGATGGCCAGCGGAAAGTTCCACGGCGAGATGCAGGTGAAGATGCCCAGCGCCTCGCGAGGCCCCAGCCGCTCGGCCTCGGCCGCATAGTAGCGGAGGAAATCCACGGCCTCGCGGACCTCGCTCACGCAATCCGGCAGGGTCTTGCCGGCCTCGCGTCCGCACAGCGAATAGAGCTCGGCGGCGTTGGTCTCGTAGAGATCGGCCGCCCGGCGGAGGATGGCCGCACGCTCGGCGACCGGCCGCGCCGACCATTGCGGGAAGGCGGCTTCGGCACGGCGGATCGCAGCATCTATCGTCTGCGTCCCGGCACCGATCGCCTCACCGACGGGCTCGCCCGTCGCCGGACTTTCGATGCGGAAATGCTCGCCGATATCGCCATCGATCCGGCCGACAGCCGACGCCGACCAGCGGGTCACCGCAAAATCGGCGCGTGCCGCATCCAGCGCGACCAGCGACAATGGATCGGCCAGATCGACGCCGCGCGAATTGCGTCGCGACGGCGCGAACAGATCGGCCTGATACCGAATGCGGCCGCTGGCAGGAAGCAGCGCCGGAGCCGCCTGCCCAACCGACGGGGCCGATGCCTCCACCGCCGACTCAGCTTCGGCATCGAGATCACGCGTTTCGCCCGAGGCGTGGATGCCGAGGGCCTCGAACGGGTCGCGCGCCACAACGCTGGCTGGCACGTCGCGGTCGGCGATGAGGTTGACGAAGCTGCCGTTGGCACCGTTTTCAAGCAGCCGCCGCACGAGATAGGCCAGCAGATCGGAATGGCGTCCGACCGGCGCGTAGATGCGGGTCTTGGTCCCCTGCTCTTCGCTCAGGATCTGGTGCAGCCGCTCGCCCATGCCGTGCAGGCGCTGGAACTCGAATTCCGTCTTGTCCGCCCCCAGTGTCCGGGCGTGATGCAGGACGGCAGCGACGGTGTGCGCATTGTGCGTGGCGAACTGCGGATAGATGCGCGCGCGCTTCTCAAGCAGCCGCCGGGCATTGGCGACGTAGCTGATGTCGGTCGCCGCCTTCTGGGTGAAGACAGGAAAGCCATCGAGCCCGAGCACCTGCGCGCGCTTGATCTCGGCATCCCAGTAGGCGCCCTTGACCAACCTAACCATCAGGCGCCGGTCGAGCTTTTCGGCCAGCCCGTCGATCCAGTCGATCACATAGGCCGTGCGGGGCCCGTAGGCCTGGACCACGATGCCGAAGCCGTCCCAGCCGGCGAGCCGCTGGTCCTCCAGCACGGCAGCGATGACATCGAGCGACAGATCGAGGCGGTCCGCCTCCTCCGCATCGATGTTGAACCCCATGTTGGCGCCGCGGGCCATGACCGCCAGCGCCAGCGTACGCTCCACCAGTTCGGCCATGACGCGGTCGCGCTTGGCGACCTCGTAGCGCGGATGCAGCGCGCTCAGCTTGACGGATACACCGGGGTTGTCGCGCACGCTCTCGGCCGTGCAGCGCGCCGCAACGACAGCGATGGCTTCGGCATAGGCCGCGCGATAGCGCCGCGCATCGGCCTCGGTGCGAGCGGCCTCGCCCAGCATGTCGTAGGAATAGGCAAAGCCCTGCCCTTCCAGCTTGCGTGCGAGCTTGGTCGCTTCCTCGATGCTGCGGCCCAGCACGAACTGGCCGCCGAGAATGCGCATGGCCTGCAAGACCGCAGAACGGATCACCGGTTCGCCCAGCCGCTGCATGAAGGTCTTCACCGTACCGAGGAGGCCGGCGCCCGCGTCCTTCAGCACCTCGCCGGTGAGCGTCAGCATCAGCGTCGAGACGTTGACCAGCGGCGTGTTGGCGACATCGAAATGCTCGAGCCAGCGCGCTGGCGCGATCTTGTCCTCGATGAGATCGTCCTGCGTTGCCGCATCCGGCACGCGCAGCAGCGCCTCGGCAAGGCACATCAGGGCGATGCCCTCGGTGCTGGACAGCGAATACTCGGCGAGGAAGCCTTCCAGCATGCCGGGCGAGGCCTCGCCGCGCACCTTCTCGACCAGCCGCGCCGCCTCCCGCGAAATCTGCGCTCGCGCCGAGGCGTCGAGACCTGCCGCCGCCGTCAGCCGCGCCACTGCCGCAGCCTCGTCGGCATAAGCCGCCTGCCGCATTTTCTGCCGGATATCGTCGAGATGATTGGTGCCCATGGCGCTACATGTATAGGCCGTATCGTGGCAGTGCAAAGGCGGTGGCATCATGCCGCGGCGCCCCCGCAGCCGGCCGTTTCGGCGCGGTTGCAGCAGCGCCGTCACGGCAATGTCGCATAGTCCCAAATGATGCGGCCCGATAACACGTTAGCCCTTGCACACACGTGCAGAATGCGTATTGGTTGGTGGGCGAGTTCCCCCCTGCCCCTCGAGCCAGCCGGTTCGGCCCGTACGGGCAGCTCATTCAATTTTTATCTGGATAGTCCCGTGACCCCCTCCCGGGTTGAGAGCGCCGAGCGGCGCGGCAATCCTTTCGAGCATCTGGCTGCCGCGCAGGCCCACAAGAACCTCGGCACGCTGCTCCGCATTACGCTGCTCAATCTGCGGCATCCGTGGCAGGCCACCTTTGCGGTGCTGGCCACCATCGTTGCCTCGGGGCTGCAACTGTGGATCCCGCGCCTGCTGGGCCAGGCGGTGGACCAGACGCGGCCGCTGCTGACCGGCGGCAGCACCGAGCTAGCGCAGAACGCCCTGTGGAGCACGGCGCTGATCCTGCTCGCAGTCAGCATAGCGCGCGGCATCTTCACGCTGTGGCAGAACTACTATTCGGAATCGGTCGGCCACTACTCTGCCTATGAGCTGCGGCTTGCCTGCTACGAGAAGCTGCAGCACCTGAGCTTCTCGTTCCATGACCGGGTCCATTCCGGCGACCTGATCATGCTCGGCATCATCGATATCGATGGCGTGCGCATGTTCTTTTCGACGGGGCTGGTGCGGCTGGTGCTGCTCACCATCCTCATCGGTGTCGGCGCCTACCTGCTGATCTCCACCGACGTGCTGCTCGGCCTGCTGAGCCTGAGCTTCGTGCCGTTCGTCGCCCTGGTGTCGTCGTGGAGCCAGCTGCGGCTGCGTGCGACCTGGCTGGAACTGCAGGACCGCATGAGCCACCTGAGCCGCGTGATGGAGGAGAACCTCGGCGGCACCCGCGTGGTGCGCGCCTTCGCGGCGGCGCTGCACGAACTCGGCAAGTTCGACCGGGCCAGTAAGCACGCCATGGAACTCGCCCACCAGCGCGTCGACCTGCGCGTCTCCAGCACGGCGGTGATGAACTTCTCGTTCCTCGTCGCCATGGGTCTCGTGCTGTGGTTCGGCGGGCTCAAGGTGATGGCCGGCGAGATCAGCGTCGGCACGCTCGCCTCGTTCCTCACCTTCATGACCATCCTGCAGATGCCCGTGCGGCAGCTGGGCCTGCTGGTGAATTCGTTTGCCCGCGCTTCGACCTGCGGCCAGCGCCTGTTCCGGCTGCTCGACCTCGACCTCGCCATCCAGGACGCACCGGGCGCCAAGGACCTCGAGATCACCGAGGGCACGCTGACCTTCGACAACGTCGATTTCCGGTACCCCGGCGCCAACGACAATCTTGTGCTCGAGGGCATCAGCTTCACGGCGAAGCGCGGCGAGACCATCGGCATCGTCGGCCCGCCTGGAAGCGGCAAATCCAGCATCGCCCACCTGATCCCGCGCTTCTACGACGTGAGCGGCGGCAGCATATCCATCGACGGGCAGGAGCTGAGCCAGGTGACGCTGGCATCGCTGCGCAAGGCCGTCATCGTCGTGCAGCAGGACCAGTTCCTGTTCACCACCACGATCGAGAACAACATCGCCTACGGCAACCCCTGGGCGAAAGAACAGCGCATCGAGCGCGCCGCCGAATACGCGCAGCTGCACAACTACATTGCGGGCCTGCCGGCGGGCTACGACACCATCGTGGGCGAACGCGGCGTGTCGCTGTCCGGCGGCCAGCGCCAGCGCATGTCGATTGCCCGGGCCCTGGTGCTGCGGCCCGACATCCTTGTCTTCGACGACTCGACCGCCGCCATTGACGCAGGCACCGAGCTGCGTATCCGCGCCGCCATGAAGAAGTACGCGGCGGACCGCGTCACGCTGATCATCGCCCACCGGCTCAGCTCGCTGATGCATGCCGACCAGATACTGTTCATCGAGAAGGGCCGGATCGTGGAACGCGGCACGCATGACGAGCTGCTGGCCCTCAACGGCCGCTACCGCGCCCTCTATGACCTGCAGGTCCGGCCCAGCGACGCCTCCCCCACGGAGGCCGCCGAATGACCACCGTGCAGGAACTCGACGACGAAGTCGAAAAGGGCAAGCGCCCGCCGCGCGCCGTCGTCGGATCGCACCGGCCGGAAGAGGAAGTCTTCGGCAAGGCCTACGATCCCAAGATCGTGCGCCGCATCTGGGCCTTCGTGCGCCCCTATCGGAAGCGCGTCTTCATCTCCGTCGTCTCGGTGCTGATCTTCACCGTTGCGCAGCTCGCCATTCCCCTGATCATCCGCCACGCCATCGACAACGGCATGGTCGTGGGCAGCGGCGATACTTCGACGCTCGCCTGGATGCTGGGGGCCTTCGCGGTGGCCATCCTCGTCAGCTACGCGGCCAACTACGCGCAGGAAGTCGCCATCGGCAAGGTCGCCGAGAACGTGTTGTTCGACATGCGCCGGGCGATGTTCGCGCATCTGCAGAAGGTGTCGCTGGGCTTCATGGACAAGACGGAGGTCGGCCGGCTGATGAGCCGGCTGCAGGGCGACGTGAACTCCATGCAGGAGTTTCTCGAAACCTCGGTGATGTCGGTGGGCGACATCGTCCTCCTGTTCGGCATCGTCGCCGTGCTGTGCTGGCTCGATTTCCGGCTGGGGCTGCTCACCATGAGCACCATGCCGGTGCTGTTCATCGTCAGGCTGTTCTGGCTGCCGCCGGCCAAGCGCGCCTTCATGGCGGCGCACGAAACCAACTCGATCGCCAACGGCGCCCTCGCCGAAGGCATCAACGGCGTTCGCACCGTCCAGAGCCTTTCCCGCCAGCGCGTCAACTTCATGCTCTACGACGACAAGGCCTGGGATAACCTCAAGTCGCACCTCACGGCCGCCAAGTATGCGCAGGTGATGGTGCCCATCGTCGACACGCTGACCGGCATCGCCATGGCGGTGGTGATCGTGGTGGGTGGCCAGTACGTGCTGAACGGCAAGCTGGACGTCGGCGTGATGGTCGCCTTCCTGTTCTACATCCAGCGCTTTTTCGACCCCATCCGCTCGCTCACCATGCAGTACTCGGTGATGCAGCGGGCGATGGCCTCCGGCCAGCGCATCACCGAGGTGCTGGATGTCGAGGTCGACGTTGCAGACAAGCCCGGTGCTGTGGCGCTGCCGGCCGACATGGACGGCTCGGTGGAGTTCCGCAACGTCACCTTCGGCTACCGCAAGGACCTCCCCGTCCTCAAGAATGTCAGCTTCACGGTGAAGCCGGGCGAGACCGTCGCGCTGGTCGGGCCGACCGGCTCGGGCAAGACCTCTTCCATGGCGCTGGTCCACCGCTTCTACGATGTGTGGGACGGCCAGGTGCTGGTGGGCGGGCACGACGTGCGCGACCTCATCCAGGATACGCTGGGCGCGCAGGTAGCCATGGTGCTGCAGGAGCCATTCCTGTTCACCGGGTCGGTGATCGAGAACATCCGGTACCACAAGACCGACGCCTCGGAAGCCGAGGTCGTCCGCGCCGCGCAGGCAGTTGGCGCGCATGATTTCATCATGAAGCTGCCGCAGGGCTATCAGACTAAGATCGAGCAGCGCGGCGGCAACCTGTCGCTGGGCCAGCGGCAGCTGCTGAGCTTTGCCCGCGCGCTCGTCGCGGACGCAAAGATCCTCGTGCTGGACGAGGCCACCGCGAATATCGACAGCTACACCGAGATGCTGATCCAGAAGGCGCTGGTGCGGCTGCTCGAAGGCCGCACGGGCCTCGTCATCGCCCACCGGCTCGCCACCATCCGCAACGCGGATCGCATCATCGTGCTGCAAAGCGGCGAGGTCATCGAGCAGGGCAACCACAACGAGCTCATGGCGAAGAACGGCTTCTACGCCCGGCTATACAATATGAACTACTCATCGTTCGATGATATCCCGGACGAGGAAATCCCCGGCCCGGCGGTCGGGTCGGCAACCTGACGGAGCCAAGATGCCCGAGCGCATTGCCTTCCGGATGAACCTCAATCCTGGCCAGGCCGAGGAGTATCGGCGCCGCCACGATGCGCTCTGGCCCGAGATGGTAGCTGCGCTCAAGGCGGCCGGTGTCTCCGACTATCGCATCTGGCTCGACCCGGAAACCAACGCGCTGTTCGCAACGCTGGTCCGGACCGATGATCACACCATGGGCGACCTGCCGAAGACCGACGCCAATCGCCGCTGGTGGGAGTACATGGCCGACATCATGGCCTATGACGGCAACCGGCCGGTGGTCGTCAACCTGGTGCCGATGTTCCACCTGGAATAGCGCCATCGCCCCGCAGCTAGCCGCGCGGCTACTTTCCGTAGAACTCGAGATACCATTCCACGAACCGACGCACGCCCTCCTGCACCGGCGTGGCCGGACGATAGCCGAGGTCGTTGGTGAGGTCGGTCACGTCGGCATAGGTGTCGGGAACGTCGCCCGGCTGGAGCGGCAGCAGCCGCCGAATCGCCTTCCGTCCCATCACGGCCTCGATGGCCTCGATGTAGACACTGAGCCGCACCGGACTGCTGTTACCGATATTGTAGAGTCGAAACGGCGCATTGCTCGTAGCCGGATCAGGCCGCGCTCCATCCCAGTCGGGATTGGGTTTCGCGACGGCGTCGCTGGCACGAATAACGCCCTCGGCGATGTCCTCGACGAAAGTGAAATCGCGCGTGTGATTGCCGTTGTTGAAGACCTCGATCGGCTCACCCGCCAGGATGGCGCGTGTGAACTTGAACAGCGCCATGTCCGGCCGGCCCCAAGGGCCGTACACGGTGAAGAAGCGCAGCCCCGTGGTCGGCAGCGCGAAGAGGTGCGAGTAGCTGTGCGCCATCAGTTCGTTGGCGCGTTTGGTCGCCGCATAGAACTGCAGCGGATGATCGGCCGGCTCATGCTCACTGAACGGCATGCTGGTATTGGCGCCATACACGCTGGAGGTCGACGCATAAGTCAGATGCGCCACGCCCGCATGGCGGCAGCCTTCGAGGATGTTGGTGAAGGCGATGAGGTTGCTCTCGACATAGGCATGCGGGTTTTCGATACTGTGATGGACCCCCGCCTGTGCGGCGAGATGGATGACCCGATCGAAGCCCTGCGCGCCGAAGCACGCGGTCACCGCGTCCCGGTCGGCAAGATTGGCCCGGATGAAACTGAAGCTGCCGCCCTGCCGCCCGGACGCATCAGCGAGCATTGCGAGCCGCGCTTCCTTGAGGGCCGGATCGTAGTAGTCATTCACGACATCAAAGCCGACCACATCGTCGCCCCGCTCGATCAGGCGGCGCGCCACATGATACCCGATGAAGCCGGCACTACCGGTAACCAGAATCCTCACAGGCCTTGCTCCGTTGGGGTTTCGCGCCGACCAAAGGATCGGCAATTTGGCCCTCAGCGTCGCGCCGAAAGCCAATCACGTCAGGTTGCCGCTGGGCAAGCGTCCCGACTCAGGCCGCTTCCCTGGTCCGGCTGGCGACAGCGCTGACGAAGATGATCATGAGCGAAAGGAACAGCGCCGCCGCCCCCGCGGCGAAGACGACCAGGATGCTCCGGACGTTCAGGGTACTCCCCTCCCGCATGGGTCCGAGGGTCGGTTCGTAGAGCGAGGACGTCCGATCGAGCAGGGTCGATTCGGCAACCGCGACCAGTTCCGAGTACTGGTTAGTCAGTCCCGCCAACTCGGCTGCCGCGAGGCCGCGATAGGCTGGGGCATCATCGAGGGACCCCTCGCTACCGGCCAGTTCGAGTTCGCGCGTGCTCCGCGACAGCTCGAACTCGAGGGCATTCCTGCTGCGCAGCATCTCCTGGACAAAGCTCGCGAAGGAGGCCCGCTCGGCAAGGTCGACGATCCCCGCAAGGGAAGTCTCGCCAAGCTCGACTGCGCCGCGATCGGTCCCCGTCGGCGGCTCGCCCAGGCCACCGCTTCGCGTGCTCTGGTGGTAGTCGCGCAGCTCCGTCAGCGTGCGATCATAGGCCGAAATCTGGCGGCGCAGATCGGACATGCTGAGGCGAAGCTCGGTCAGGTAGGCCTTGGCCACCGCGTCTTCCCCCCCGAACGCCGCTGCCCGGATCGGGTTGAAATAGACACGGTCAAACTGAGCCAGGTCCTTGCGCAGTTCGGCGGGCGAGATTCCGTTGGCGGTGCGCAACGCGCTCAGACGGTTGTCGGCGATGAGCAGATCGACACCGCTCCGCATCACCTGAAGCCGGTCGTCGGCGGCAAGCACGCTGGCGGTCGATTCAAGGTCTTCAGAACGCTGGGCCACCGAAAGATCTGCGAGTCGCGTATCGACGAAGATGCGGAACTGGGTCGTATAGACCTTGGTCCAGGCCACAGGCAGGGCCCGCGCAATCGACAGCCCGGTATCTGCCGATACGCCGAGTTCCTGGTAGTCGAGCGTGATTCGAAGCGACGAGCGCGTCGCGGCATTCAGCTCTTCCTCGTAGGCGGCGTTGAGCGCCGTCACCTCGGCCTGCGTCAGGGTCCGTGCGGCCAGCCGGTCACGATAGATCCGCGTGATCCCGGCGACGGCAGGCGAGTCGAAGGCGACCGAAAGAGCCTCGCGCAGCGGCGCGCCCGCTGGCAGGTCGACCTGCCGCCGGACTTCGGCCAGCACCTCCGGCATCAACAGATCCTGGGGCGAGAACCGCGCGCCGTTGGGATATTGCCCGTTCTCGATGCTGCGGAGGTTGATGAGGTAGGTGACCGGCCGCTTGGCCGTCAGCGCATCGACCGCCACAAAAGTGGCCGCCGCCAACAGCGCCAGCACCACCAGGGAAAGAACGAGCACCCGCCCCCGCCAAATCCGCACGATTGCAGATCGGATGGTGTACTCTTCGCGCACGTCGACTTCAGAATCTGTCATTGTCTAGGCTACCCGTTGTTCCCACAGGCATGCACGACTTGCTGCAAGCAATCAATCTTCCGAGCGTGCAGAGTGCCTCCATGCCCTTGAGATACCGATACGACTTTTCGCAGAGTTGACAGCTTCCGTCCGAGGCCGATCAAAATGCGGCGTGAGGCAATTTTGCTTGCCGCCCTCTTCGTGACGAAACTGACGCATAATTGGCTCATTTCACTGCCCGCAATGAGGGCGGCCTGAATCACACCTTGCTTCCAAGCTTCCACTCGGATTGGAAGAACACTCTGACAGCGTGCGCCCGTTCGCTGAAATTGTAACAATTGTCGAAAAGATCGGTGACAGGGCCCTGTGTATTGAGCAAATTTCCGCGTCGCCACGGTCTCTGTCTCGTCCTCCCACAGCACTTGGGTCGTGTCATCTCGACTACGAGCATGACTTGCCGCTCATCTTGGCGCAGAACGGATCGTGCGGGGCAGCAGGTGCGCATAGGTGCTAAGGAATCGACAAATCTCCACTGCGTGATCGAGTAACTCGCTGATGATTCGAGCCATCAAAAGGAACAACGGGCAGCAGCAGCCAGCGCGAGATTTGTCTTATATTGTTCAGCAGGGTGCGCGCACGCGCCGACACCGCTATCTTAGGGACTATCGGACCTTCTTCGGATCGGTCTTCGTAACAATTTTGCTACAGGCTGCCATCTACGTCACCATCATTATGCGGGCTGGTCGGCTCGACTGGCCAGATGTGGCCTGGGTTGTGCTTGGCCTTGCGTGCGTGCCCATCGTCGCCGCGGCGACATTAACCGCCTTCCGCCGCAACGAATCACCAATTGTCACCGCGGTTGTGGTGGCCGCCGGCTTCTTTAGCGTCACCATCAGTGTGCTCTCAGCGGCACGCCTCACGATCAGCTACACAGCCCTCTCATGCTGTTTGCCGATCGTGCTGTTCACGATGAGCTATGCCAACCTACGGCTGCATCAGGCACTAGACGCACGCGTCGCGCTCGCCCCCTTCCCCCGCGCCAAGGTAGTGGCAAAGGAACTCGGCGACATCCGCGTACTCGCCGGACCCGAGGCGGACATCGGTAGTATCGAAATTCTACTGATTGACCTCTACGAACATCATCGGGAAAAATGGCTAGATTTGCTCGCCAAGTGCTATCTCGGCGGTATTGAGGTGCAGCATTGGACTACCTATCTCGAGACCCGGCGACGACGGGTAGACGTCGAAAGTTTTGATGTCTCCCACGTCTCCTACGATCCGAGCCAGATCCTCTATGCCAGGGCGAAGCGGGTGTTCGATCTGGTGGGGATGATTGTGCTTCTACCCATTGCGCTCCCGGTAGCGCTGACCGTAGCGGCGTATATTTACATGCGAGATCCCGGTCCGGTGCTATTCGTCCAAACCCGCCAAGGATATGGCGGCCGACCATTCCCAATGTACAAGTTCCGCACAATGTACGTGAATACCACGCAGCAGGTAACGGGCGATAATGACAATCGTATCATCCCCGGCTGCGGCTTCCTGCGGAAATTCCGACTCGACGAGTTGCCGCAATTCTACAACATTCTTTGGGGCGACATGAGCCTCATCGGACCACGCCCAGTGGCGGACTACGTCTATGATGCGAGCATTGCTGCAGAACCGCGCTACGCACTGCGTTTGCTGGTTTTGCCAGGCATCACGGGTTGGGCGCAGGTCAATTCTGGCTACGCAGCGACGACCAACCAGGAAATCGAAAAACTCTCCTACGACCTTTACTATATCAAGCACCTGTCGCTGGACCTCGATCTATCGATCATCTTCAGGACCATCAAGACTTTGGTGTTCCGTTCCGGGGCCCGCTAACGCCGCGCCGCCCCTGAGCTGTCGCCGCACGCCGCTCGAATCGCGCTCGACGATGTGGCCGGCGACGGTGATGCGCAGCGGGATATTTTCGCGGATGCGGCCGGTCAGGCGGTCGTCCAGCAGGCGCACGCAACTGGCGCCCATCTGCTGGCCGGGAAGCGTGACCGTAGTGAGCTGCGGCGAGATCTGGGTGGCGCTGGCGAAATCGCCGAAGCCCACGACCGAGACATCCTCGGGAATGCGATAGCCCAGCCGCAGCAGTTCGGAGACGACCGTCACCGCCAACCCGTCGTGGGCACAGAAGAACGCCGTAGGATCGCGCCCCGATGCCTGCAGCGCCTTCAGGCTCTCCGCGAAGGTCAGGTCGGGCTCGAAGCGTAAATCGGAATAGTGGGCATCCTCTTGTTTTTCTAGCACTTCCCTTAGCCCGTAGAGTCGCTCGACACGGCCTCGGTAACGTGGGGCGCCGTGGACATAGGCGATCTCGCGGTGCCCCAGTCGCAGCAGGTAGTCGGCAATCGCCGCACCGCCCTCGTGATCGGGACCGGTCACATGGTCCACCGCCTCGAGCGGATCGGGGAAGTGGCTGGTGCGCACGATGGGGATGCCGAGCCGGTAGACCCGCTGCTGGACACCCTTGTCGTGCGGCCCGACGAGGATGCCCGCCTGGCTCTCGCGCATAGTTTCTTCGATCTCGTCAGGGTCGTGAATCCAGCGGGCGCGGACCTGATAGCCGCGGCGTTGCGCCTCGAGCTGGACGCCGGCGTGGATGCGGAGCTGCAATTCGGAGTTGATGAGATCGGTATCGTTGAAGACGAGGCCGATGACCGGCGTGGCGGCGGGCGGCGCGGCGCGGACGTAGCCGAGCTCGGCGGCAATTTCCTCAACGCGGCGGCGGGTTTCGTCGCTGACACCGCTCTTTCCGGCCAGCGCGCGCGAGACCGCGAACTTGGACAGGCCCACACGGGCGGCGATCGTTCCTAGCGTGACGCGTTCCAAACCAAGCCCTCCCTGTGCGCTAACTACAAGAAAAAACCAGACTAAAACAACCTAACTTCTGCACACAGATGGAAAATAGCCAGCTGCCGGTCGAAGTGACAGCAGTGCTGACGTTCAGCAATCCTGCGAGATTCTCGAACATAACGCTTTACCTAACAATTCTCCCTTGCAAGCCTCGGATATAGCTAACGGCTGCCCCTGGACGACAGCCGAAGCCTGAGGGAGGACTCAAGATGAACGGTATCAGCCGAAGGGCTTTTGTTGCCGCCAGCACCGCTTTTGTCGGCACGCTGGCGATCGCGCCCCGCGCCTTTGCCCAGACCAAGGAATCCGCTTTCCTGCAGGCAGCCGTCGATAGCGGCGCCCTGCCCCCCGTGGCCGAACGGATGCCGGCCAATCCGCTGGTGGTGACGCCGTTCGAACGGGTCGGCCAGCAGGGCGGCGACTGGGACCATGCGCTGGTGGGCGGCGGCTCGCTGTCGATGGTGGTCCGCTACCAGGCCTATGACCCGCTGGTGCGCTTCACGCCCGACTGGTCCGGCATCGAGATCAACGTCGCCGAAAGCTACACGGTGAACCCGGAGGCGACCGAGTACACGATCACCCTGCGCAAGGGCCACAAGTGGTCCGACGGCCACCCCTTCACCACGGCCGACGTGCAGTTCTGGTATGA
>Ga0066256_1003528_pt1 | contig 14959 bp, 15 predicted proteins | sample ThiBio_1000_biof_FD_87107 | JGI IMG/M metagenome (GOLD analysis project Ga0066256, IMG submission 87107) | Wastewater bioreactor microbial communities from Cape Town, South Africa - Thiocy_expt_1000_biof (version 2) | ecosystem: Engineered > Bioreactor > Thiocyanate-remediating >...
GACATCACCGATGCCACGCGCATCCTGGTGCTGATCAACGGCGGCTCCGCCTCGGCTTCCGAGATCGTGGCTGGTGCGCTGCAGGATCACAGCCGTGCGCTCGTGATCGGCACACGCTCGTTCGGCAAGGGCTCCGTGCAGACGATCATTCCGCTCGGCCAGAACGGTGCCATCCGCCTGACGACGGCCCGCTACTACACGCCGTCGGGCCGCTCGATCCAGGCCAAGGGCATCGATCCCGATGTCGTCGTCGAGCAGGAGCTGCCCGATGAGCTGAAGGCGCGCGCGAGCAAGGAGAAGCCGCGCGGCGAGGCGAGCCTGCGCGGCCATCTCAAGGGCGACGCCGCAAAGGACGGCAAGGAGGAGTCGGGCTCGAACTCCTATGTGCCGCCCGAGGCGGAGAAGGACGCACAGCTCCAGTACGCCATCAAGCTCATGCGCGGTGAGATCCCCGAGCCGCCGCCGCGGCCGGTCGACTCGTCCAATGCAACGGATGCGCCGGCGCCTGCTGCCACGAAGTAGGTTTCACGGCGCCCGGACGCGCCGCGACCTGACGGGAGAACTTCGACGCCCAGGCCATGCGCCTGGGCGTCGCTGCATCGAGGACCATGCGCATGAGCCTCTCGCCCCTGGCGATGATCACCCTCGACAGCGTCACGCATCTCACGCCCGCACATCGCGGCGCCGTCGTCTATGCGGCCTCGCACGGCGGCACGTACGCAGCAGCCTACGCAGCGGCCAAGGGCATTGCTGCGATCATCCTGAATGATGCCGGCATCGGCCGCGAGCGCGCAGGTATCGCCGGCCTCGATCTGCTCGGCGACCTACGCGTGCCCGGGGCAGCGATCGCCCACACCAGCGCCCGCATCGGCGATGGGCGCGATGGCGTGGCGCGTGGTATTCTCTCGACCGTGAACGCGTCCGCATCCGCCTTGGGTCTCACCGTCGGCATGAGCTGCCGCGAGGCGCTCGAGCGGCTCGCGGGCGCGGCGCTCAACCCGGCGCCTGCACCACCGCTCGGTGACGAGGCCCGTCATGAGATCGACTCCGATGTCCGTCCTGGCGCCAAGGTGATCGTGATGGACTCGGCGAGCCTCGTGACGCCCTCAGATGCCGGCGCGGTGGTCGTCACGGCGTCCCACGGCGGCCTACTCGGCGGCAAGCCTGAAACCGCGATCAAGATCCCTGTCTTCTCGGCCGTCTATAACGATGCCGCCATCGGAGTTGATGGCGCCGGGATCGGCCGCCTGCCGGCGCTCGATGCCCGCGGCATCGCGGGGGCGTGCGTCTCGGCCTTCTCCGCGCGCATCGGTGACGGCCTCTCGACCTATCATGACGGCTTCATCAGCGCGCTCAATGAGACGGCAACCCGTCACGGCGGCCGCATCGGACAGTCCGCGGCCGAGTTCTGCGATGCCATGCTGGCGGCGTCGCTCTAGCCTGACCATGAGCGGGGTCGACAAGGCGCGTCCGTGTCTGCAATCCTCGGCCTCCCGAACTCTGCAGAGAGCATTCCCATGAGCAGCCCTACGCCGAACTCGACGCGCCGCATGACAGGGGGCCAGGCCCTTGCGGAGATGCTCAAGCTTTCCGGCATCGGGCCGATGTTCGGCATGGGCGGCTTTCAGCTCCTTCCCTTCTACGAGGCCTGCCGCGCGCTCGGCCTCCGGCACGCGCTGATCAACGACGAGCGCGCCGGCGCCTTCGCGGCTGACGCCTACGCGAAGGTCACGAACCGCCCCGGCGTGTGCGACGGCACGCTCGGCCCGGGCGCGACGAACCTCGTCACGGGCGTCATCGAGAGCCTCAATGCCGGCCTGCCCATGATCGTCATCACGGGCGACGCAAACCGCGAGCACGCGACGAAAAACATGACGCAGGAGGCGCGGCAGATCGAGATCCTGCGCCCGGCCGTCAAGGAGGTCATCCGCGTCGAGGTGATCAAGCGCCTGCCCGAGCACGTGCGCCGCGCTTTTGCGGTAGCGACGAGCGGGCGACCGGGCCCCGTGCTCATCAACGTGCCCGAGGATGTCGCGCACGCCGAGCATGACTTCGACGCGAGCGACTTCTGGGTGGACGAGACGACGCTGAAGGCCCAGGCGCGGCGCACGCGCCCCGATGGTGCGGAAGTGGAGAAGGCCGCAGCTATGCTCGCACGCGCCGAGCGGCCGTTGATCCTGGCCGGCGGCGGCGTGCACATCTCGGAAGCCTATGCGGCGCTGCAGAGCTTTTCAGAGACGTACGGCATTCCCGTCGCGCACACGATGTCCGGCAAGGGCGCGATCGCGTGCACGCATCCGAACTCCGCGGGTCTCTTCGGCCGCTATGATCGCATTGCCAACGAGCTGATCGCGGCATCGGACTGCCTGCTCGTCGTCGGCTGCAAGCTCGGCGAGATCGCGACCAAGCGTTTCGCACTCATCCCGCCCGGCAAGCCGATCATCCATGTGGAGATCAACCCCGAGGAGATCGGCCGCACGACGCGCATGTCGGTGGCGCTCGCGGGCGATGCGCGGCTCACGCTGCTCGATCTCGCAGCCGCGCTCGGCGCGGGGACGACTGTCGCCGCGAGGCGCGCTGCCTACCTCGCCGAGTTGCCGAAGCGCATGGCCGAATGGCGCCGCGGCGCCGCCGACCGCCTCGAATCCAAGGAGGTGCCGATCAACGTCGGCCGCCTCATGCACGAGATCAACGGCATCATTCCTGCGGACGGCATTCTCGTCGCGGACGGCGGCTTTGCCGGTCACTGGGGCGGGCTCATGTTCGACACCAAGGCTGCCGGCCGCCACTTCCTGCCCGACCGCGGCTTTGCCTCGATCGGCTATGGCGTGCCGGGCGGCATCGGCGCACAGATCGGCGCGGGGCCGAAGCGGCGCGTGATTGCGCTCACGGGCGACGGCGGCTTCAACATGAGCCTGGGCGAACTTGAGACGGCGCGGCGCCTCGGTGCGAGCTTCGTCGCGGTCGTCTTCAACAATGCCGCCTCGGGCTATGTGAAGGCGCTGCAGCACGCCGTGTACGGGCCGGGCAACTACCAGTCCTCGGATCTCGTCGAGATGGACTATGCCGCAATCGCGCGCGGCTTCGGCTGCCACGGCATCCGCGTCACCGATCCCGAGAAACTCTCCGCCGCAATCCGCGAGGGCCTCGAGAACACATCGACACCGACCGTGCTCGACTGCATCGTCACGCGCGATCCCGCGCGCATGCTGCCCGCCGCCGACAACCGCACGCTCAAGGTTCAGAAGGGCGATCGACCCGTGTGATGACCCACCGAACGCCGCCGTCGGCCAGGACAATCGCGTTCTTCGCGAGCCTGGTCGTCTGCCTCACGGCGAGCTGGCCGCAGGTCGGCGCGGCGCAGAGCCCCGGCGGTGGCGTCTGCTTCACAAGTCACGGGGAGCACATCGGAAGGATCGCGGATACGTTCGTCATCCACGCGAAGCCCGCCGGCAGCACCAGCCAGTGGGAGCCGTGGGACCGGCAATTCTGGGCGCGCGCAGAGCGCCTCGTCGCGGAAGTGAACCAGAGGGCCAAGACCGCCGGCACCGAGCCGATGATCCAGTACGATCTTTACGCAGCGTCCTCGCGGGCCACGCTGCGTCGGAGCGGATCGATCCACGCAACGGGTGTGCTCTGTACGCGCAGCCAGCGGCGCGCCTGCCGGAGCAGGAGCTATTCGGCGCAGTCTTCAGTAACGCCGGAGCGGCTTGCAGAGATCGTCGTCGAGAATACGCTGCGCCAGCGCCCCGATCTTCCGCAGTGCCAGCTCAGGTCCCCTGGCAAGCGATCGCCCCTGACGCCAGGCCGCAGATTTCACAACGCGGGATCTTCGTGAGCGCTAGCCTCAGGCCAACCGCCCGGCAGCGTGAGCGAGGAAGAGGTACACGCGCCCGCCATCCGACACGACGTAGGACTGCGTGAGACGGCCGCTCGCATCCTGCTGGTCGGCCTCGCGCAACACGTGCTCGAAGTCCATGAGATAGCGATCGACCGTGGCCTTGAAGGGCCCCTCGCTGCGATAGCGGCGCTGCACGTCGTCGAAGATCGTGCGCCCTTCGTTGGAGTAGATGCTGCGGACCATGATGCCGCGCTGGCCCGTGCGGAAGCGCGACCAGATCGCCGCTGCCGTCGTCGCATCGAGCGAGCGCGCGATGCCCGGCACGTTGATGCCAGGATCGGGCGGCGCCGACTGCGTGGCGGCGGATGCACGACCGGCTTCCTCCTCGGAAGCGCGGGCCAGAAGATCCCCGAGCTTCCAGCCCTCGCGCCCGGCTACCGCCGCAGCACGCGCCTGGGCTTCGGCTGCCGCGGCCTGGCGCGAGGCCTGCTGATGGCTCTGGCCGACAGCCGCGTGCGCACCGCTCTGAGAGCCCGAGGGAGGCGGCAACTGGGCAGGCGGGGAAATATCCCGGCGCGCACTCTCGCGAATGGTCAGGCTCGAGAGCTGCTGGAGCGCCCGGAGCTGCTCCTGGAGCACGCGCTTCATGCCATCGGTGCTCGTGCGCGTCGTGTCGGGCAGGCGCTCGAGCTGGTCGCGCAGGCGCGCCTGCTCGGCCTCGAGCTCGGCAAGCGCGGTGCGGGCACGCACGCGCATTTCCTCCGAGGTGGCGTTAAAGCGGCTCGAGAGCGTCCCGATATGCTCGTTGACCTCGCGCGAGACGTTCGAGAACTTCGCCCGAAGCTCATCGAGCGCGCGGTCGGTCTCGCTGCCCGCGGTCGTGCGGAGGCGATCCATCTCGGTGAGCGCCAAGCGCGCCTGCTCCTTGGCGCCGCGCGTGAGCTGCTCGCCGACCTGCTTCGCGCGTGTCTCCGCCTCGGCGAACGAGCCTTCGAGCTGTGTCGAGTAGCCGCGCATGACGCGATCGATGTCGCCCGTCTTGCCGGCAAGCTGCTCGAGCGTATTCGAGAGATCGTCCTGGCGCGCCTGGAGCGTGCGGTCGATGCGGGTGTTGGCGGACTCGAGCGCCTGGGCCGCGGTCATGATGACCTTGCCCTGCGTCTCGAAACGGCCGGTGACGCTGTTGATCTGCGTGAGCAGGCCTTCGGAGACATGCTTCAGCATGTCGGCCTGGTTGGCGAGGCCCTCGATGGCCGCCATGGACTGGCGGGTCACCGCCTCGCTCGCCCGGCGCACAGCCTGCACGCCTTCGAGCACCTGGCCGTCGAAAGCCTCGGCCTGGTTGCCGAGCACGTTGCCGATCTGCGCGGCGTGGCCTTCCAGCGCTTCGGTGAGGGCGAGCGCTTTGTCGGCAACGGCGCCGTCGATGGCGAGCGTCGAGCGCAGGATGCTCTCGTCGAAGAGCTTGAGGCGGTCGGCAAAGGCGTCGTCGAGCACCTTCGTGCGTTCGATGAGCTGGCGATCGATCGCCTCCTGGCGGCTCGCCATGGTGGCTTCGAGCGCGCCGGCGAACTGCTCGAACACGGCCTGCAGGTTCTCGGTGCGGACAGCAATGCCCTCGTCGATCTTCTGGGCGCGCTCGTCGAAGGTGATCGTGAGCCGCTCGGCATGACCGTCGAGTGCGGTCTCGATGCGCTTCGAGCTGTCGGCCATCTCGACCGACATCTTCTCGAAGGAAAGGCGCAGGTTCTCGGTGCGCTGCTCGAGCGCCACGGCGAGCGTCGTCGTGAAGTCCTCGAAGACGTGCTCGATCTTGGCCGTCTGGCTGCCGAGCTTGTTCGAGACGCTTTCGGCAGTCGACGCGAGCGAGGTTTCGAGCGCGACGAGGTTCTGCCCTGCCCCCTCGATGAAGCCCGCGAGCTTCTGCTGCTGCTGGCCGAGCTTGTCGACGAGCGAGGGAATCTCGGTGCCGATCTCCTTGAGCGCCCGGTTCACGCGCTCGCTGGTCTGGAGGAGCGCCGTACGCTCGCCGGAGAGCTCGCCGAGCAGGCCGCGGATGCGGTGCTCGTTCTCGCTGTAGGCGCGCTCCAGCGCGGCGACCTCGCTGTGCACGAGCGCCTCGAGCTCACCGGCGCGGCCGAGCGCGCGCGAGACCGCCTCGTTCATGAACGAGACCTGGCGGCGCACGGCCTGGCCAACCGAGGCGATCTGCTGCTCGGCCATGCGGTCCGGCTCGGCGAGGCGGATCGCCACCTCGGTCATGGCCGAGGACATGAGGCGCAATTCCTGGGCGCGCCAGATGAGGAGCGCGAGGAACCAGAAGAGCGCGATCGGAATGAGGATCGTGGCAGCGAGCGTGATCGCGGTCGGCCGCGAGAGCATCTCCATGAAGGTCGGCGCGCGCGCAAGCTCCGGCGCCAGCATCGCCCAGCCGAGCAGGAGGCCGAGCACGGCCCACACGCCGCTGGCGATCGCCGCGACCGTCATCGGCCGCTGCGAGGGCTTCTGCTGGAGCGCGTAGATCAGGCCGCCGATCGACGGCACATCGTCATTGGCCGCGATCGTCGTGCGCGAGGGGCCGGCCGCGCGCCGGCGCCCATTGCGCGCCGAGCTCCCGTTTCCAGAGCCGCGTGCGCTTTCGCCTGCAGGCTCGGCCGGCGTTGCTGGCGGGGCCTTCGGCGGTGCATCGGTCTTAGGTGCAGGATCGAGCTTGGCCGCAGCGGCGCCCAAGGGCGGCGGTCCACCGCTCGCCACGACCTTGGGGCCTGGCTTGGCAGCAGACGTCGGCGGTGCGGCTGGCGACGCACTGTTCGGCGCTGCCCCCGAGATGATACGGGGAGGCGCGGGCGGATTGGCGGCTGCCGCGGCGGATGATTTATCGGCCTGAGATGGCGCGGGAATAGCCGGCGGCGGCGTTGCAGGCGCTGCCGCTGACTTCGGCAGCGGCGGCGGCGCGACCCGGGCCCCCGTCGGACCCGAGGTTCCAGTCATTTCGACGCGCAGTGGGGGCGGCTGGTCGGCAGCAGGAGACGTCTCGTCCTTCTTAGGACCCTGACTCATCAGCATGTCACGCTGCAGCCACAGTTGCCTGTAAGCCGCAGCCCCCCTCCAAAGCGATATTTACCCAAACTTTTTAGCTTATTGCCGGCCGAACGCCCAGCTCGAATCAAATCTCTTCCACGCGATTCGACCAGAAATTTTGCGGCCGGTTCCGCGCCAAGTACCCCGCCGGGTTCCCCGATTCGATTGGCGCTGACCCCGAGTGAGCGTCGCAGTTCAATGGGGCTGCTTTGCGGCGCAGCAGGCGGCTCTTCATTGGTAGACGGCATTTGGCGAGCATTTGCGGCCCGCCGGTTACCGTAGTTTAGGGCCTTTCATCCATATTTCCTTCATATCCGGGTGCTCCGGCACCGGCGCTCCGCGCCGAGGCCGCCCCGGAAGGCCGGTGCCGGCAGGGTCGCCGGCAACTGCAGGAGGTGGCAATGGCGACGCAGACGCAAGAGAGGCTCGAGCGGGGACGTTCCGGCCTACGGCGCTCGCGCGACGTGGAGCGCCGCCAGGACACGCCGATCGACTGGGCGCACCTTTCGCGCTTCACGCTCAACGACAGGGCGCTCGAGCAGGAAGTCCTCGGGCTATTCGCAGACGAGGCGCCGCGCTACCTGGCGCGGATGCAGGCTGCAGCCGACCGAAAGGACTGGATCGAGGCCGCTCATACTCTGAAGGGCTCGGCCCGGGCCGTCGGAGCGTGGGCCATCGCGGAGTGCGCGCAAGCCGCCGAAGCTCTCCAGCTCAGTGCCGAGCGCCAGCTCGCCGGCGGCAACGCCGCCACTGGCGACGTCCGTGCGGCGCACGGCGCCCGCCAAGCACTGGAGCGGCTCAGCGAAGCCGTCCATCGGACCCTGACGTACATCGAAGAGATGCGCTCGACCGGTGGCGCGGCCGCGCAGCCGTCCGCATAAGGCCACGGCGTTGCCGTCACTTCACCGCGATTGTTGTTTTCAGTTGTGTAGAAAACTTTCACGCAGCTCTTGATTGCGCGCTTTGTGGCATGCAATCACGAATTGCATGGGCCTTTGTAGTCGCGTGCCCTCTGTGCCGGTCGGCCGCAACGCATCTGCCTTTCGATGCGTTCCGCCATGTACCAAGGAGGCGAACATCGCTACGCTCATGAATGTGTTCAGTCATGCCACGGGAGCGCTCAGGCTTCAGGTCCGTCGAGCATCGAGCTTTGCGACGCTCAAGGCCGATCTCAAGGCTGGCGCTCAGAGAGCTGCGCCGATGGTTTTCGACAAGGTCGCCCGCAGACTGGCCCAGCGATACTGGCGTTGGCGGCGTGCCCTGACGCTCGGCGTGCGTGGCATCGTGATCGACGACGACGGACGGATCCTGCTCGTACGCCACACGTATGTCGAGGGCTGGGCTCTGCCGGGAGGCGGCGTCGAGTTCGGCGAAACGCTCGAGGAAGCTCTCGCCCGAGAGCTCGACGAGGAAGGCGGCGTCACGATCGACGGCACGCCCGAGCTGGTCGGCATCTATGACAATCGCGCGCTCTTTCCAGGAGATCACGTCGCGATCTATGTCATCCGCCAGTGGCACCGCAACCGCGTGCCGAAGCCGAACCTCGAAATTGCCGAGACCGGGTTCTTTCATCCCGATCATCTGCCGGAGAACGTCGTCCCGGCTGCTCGCCGGCGCATCGAAGAGATGCTCGGCCGGCGGAGCCCGCAAGCCGCGTGGTAGACCGCAGCACTCGCATATCTCGATAGAATGCAGCGGGCGCGTCCGCGCGCGCCCGAAGCCTTCAGCACCCGGTGCTAGGTCCGATCAGCGCTTGCCGCCGCGGAACTGCGGGCGACGCGGAGCGGAAGACGGCGCTGGCGCCCGCGTGTCCTTGTGACGGAAATTGATGCGCCCCTTGGTGAGATCGTAAGGCGTCATTTCGACCGTGACGCGATCCCCCGCGAGAATGCGGATTCGGTTTTTCTTCATTCGTCCCGAGGTGTAGGCGATCACCTCATGCCCGTTTTCGAGCTGTACGCGGCAGCGCGCATCCGGCAGCACTTCGGCAACCACGCCCTCGAACTCGAGCACCTCTTCCTTCGCCATTCGGTATTCCTTCCATCCGGCCTCACCCCAGCGGGAGATACTCCCGCAGCGGCACGGCTCCAAGCGCCATTTCCGAGGCCCAAGCAAAAAGGGGCGGGCCGAGCCCGCCCCCAAACCCCTCGAGGGGGTATTCTTCAGTCGACTCGCAGGTTGACGGCAGACGACTTACCGTTGCGGCCGCGCTCGATCTCGTAGGAAATCTTCTGGCCTTCGCGAAGATTGCTGAGACCCGCACGCTCGACGGCTGAGATGTGCACGAACACGTCGTTCCCACCCTCGTCGGGCTGGATGAAACCATAGCCCTTCTGAGAGTTGAACCATTTGACGGTGCCGGTAGCCATTCGTAGTTCTCCAAGGATGACTTGAGCCGCGAGCGGAATTGCCGCGGCCATCAAAGCACGCATTGGAGTGTTAACCGATCTCAGCGCGGGAAAACGCTGCCGTGTAGAAAGCACCAAAGCGAGTTCGACGCGCTGTATATGCGCTTTTTCTGCCAATTAGGCAAGATGCCGCGTTAGTGAGCAGCGCAAAAGCAGGTGATTAGACAACTCGCGCGCCGACGCCCTACCGTCGACCCGTTATTGCCTTCCCGCAGCAACTCTGTCTTAGACCTCAATAAAAGAGGCTCGACACGCTTTCTTCACGGGCCGTCCTACCGATCGCCTCAGCCAGCAGCGGGGCAAGCGACAGCACCCGCATATTGGACGCCGCCTTCACCGCTTCGGTCGGCTGGATCGTATCGGTGATCACCAACGACCTGATCCGTGAATTGGTGATCTTCGATACCGCACCGCCGGACAAAACGCCATGCGTCAGATAGGCCACAACCTCGAGTGCGCCGGCTTCGAGAAGTGCATTGGCGGCATTGATGAGCGTGCCGCCCGAATCGACGATGTCATCGACGAGCAGGCAACACTTGCCCCGCACATCACCGATGACGTTCATGACCTCGGACTCGCCGGGCCGCTCGCGCCGCTTGTCGCAGATCGCGATCGGCACGTTGATCCGCTTCGCCAAGGCGCGCGCGCGCACCACGCCGCCAACGTCCGGCGACACGACCATCAGCTTCGAGACGTCGTGACGCTCGAGGATGTCGCGCGTCATGACCGGCGCGGCGAAAAGGTTGTCCGTCGGAATGTCGAAGAAGCCGTGGATCTGTCCGGCATGGAGATCGACCGTCATGACGCGGTCGACACCCGCGCGCTCGATCAGGTTGGCGACGAGCTTCGCCGATGCGGGCGGGCGCGGGCCGGGCCTGCGACCCTGCCGCGCATGGCCGAAAGGGGGCATGACCGCCGTGATCCGCCGTGCCATCGAGCGCTTCAGGGCATCGACCAGGATCAACAGCTCCATGAGATTGTCGTTCGCGGGAAACGACGTCGATTGGATGACGTAGACGTCCTCGCCGCGCATGTTCTCCTGAATCTCGACGAACACCTCCATGTCCGCGAAGCGCCTCACGACACCACGGGCGAGCGGTACCTTGAGAATGGAAGCGATCGCTTCAGCGAGGGGGTGGTTCGAATTGCCGGCAACGAGCTTGATCCGCGGCGGTTCATGACCGCCGGCGTTCTGGCGCGCGTCGAGGGGCATGGCCCGATGCTCCTTGCTGGCTGCTGCAACGGGCTTCTAAAGCAACGGACTTGAAATTCGCCTCACCTCGAGGCGGGGAAGGGAGCGAATTTCAAGTCCAAAGTTGCTTTAGAGCCATCGAGTCTAAAGCGTCTTCGGACCTCAAATGCGACTTCGAGCCGGACCTCGAACCGCAAGTCGCATTCGAGGTTCGACGCTTTAGCAGCCGCCCCCGGTCATGTAAACGCTGCCACACAGCTCGATGACAGATTTGTTGCTGATAGATTACAAGCAGTTCCCGCGCCCGACGCGCATCGCGTCAGCACCGCAACTTCGCGCTGTAATCTGACTGTGCGCGATCAGCGCAAGCGCCGGGGACGATAAACCTGCTGCGTCTCGTCCCACTCGAGCACGCCGAGATCCTTCTCCGGGACGCGCACCTCGGCCGTCCGACGGCTGAGCTCGTCCTCCGCGCGCGCCATCTGCTCGGAAACCTGCTGCGCGATCCGCCCGAGTGCCCTGTAGGCCGCATAGAGCCCTGCGCCGACGACCATCAATCCTACGAGTTGCGGCATAGTCCAGCCCTCCTGGCCGGAAGTTTAGCACACTTAGAGGCCGAAACGTGACCACAAGGCCCGGGTTTCGAGCGCGGAAATCACTTCGGCGGGAAGTGCGGAGCTCCACGTCGCGGCGACGGCGTCCGAGGGCCCGCCCATGCCGAGCCCCGGCATACGGCGGAAGCGGGCGAGCAGGCCGCCGCCACCCATGGGGATCACCCGCAGACGGATCTTGTCGCCGTGAACTTCGCGCATCCGGGTCCTGACGTCGGCGATGCCGTCGATGAGGCCAAATTCGAGCGCCTTCGAGCCGGTCCAGAAGGCGCCGGAGAAAAGCTCGTCCTCAGCCCCCGAGAGGCGGATGCCGCGCCGTTCTTTCACGAGACCGATGAAGGTTTCGTGGATGTCCTTCTGGAGTGCGCGGAGGCGCGCGATGTCCTCGGACTTCTCGGGCTGGAAGGGGTCCAGGATCGCCTTCGACGTGCCCACCGTGTAGACGCGCCTGTCGATGCCGAGCTTTTCGATGGCCTTGTCGAAGCCGAAACCCGCCGAGACGACGCCGATCGAGCCGACGATCGATGAGGGATCGGCATAGATTTCATCGCCGGCAATGGCGAGGAAGTAGCCGCCCGAGGCCGCGACGTCCTCACAGAAGACGTAGACTCGTTTGCCGTGCTCGCCGGCGAGCTGGCGGATGCGCTTGTAGATGAGATGCGACTGCACCGGACTCCCGCCGGGCGAGTTGATCAACACGGCCACGCTCGGCAGCTTCGAGGCTTTGAAGGCCTTCTCGATGGCACCAGCAGTGCTCGCCAGCGACAGGCCGGGCCGCAGTGGCGTCACCATGCCGATCGGGCCGGTAAAGCGCAGAACCGGCACCACGGGGGCGCGCGAAAAGAGGGAAAACACCAGGAGAACCTCGAACGTCGGTCGGGTCCGGCCATTGCCGGACCATCACCCTAGATATGGTCCTGCGACAAGGACTTACAAGCTCCGAGCGATCGGGACACTAGGTGCTGCCCGTATCAACACGGGGTTAATCGCCGCGCCGCTTGAGCTTCTCCAGAGCCGCAAACGGATTTTCGCGCGTTGGCGTCTGCTCCTCCTTCCAATCGAAAGCGGCACCATCACTGCGCGGGAAGGGATCGACCGTGCTCGCCAGCTCCTCGTAGACGACGCGGCCGACATCGAGGCGGCCATCCTCGATGGGCTCGGGATCATCGGCGAGCGAATCGATGTCCGCGCCCGGGCCATCGCCGAGCAGCTCCGGCGGCCAGTACGCCACGTCGAGACGCACGCGATAGGTCCGTTCGATCGGATCGAGCGTCACGACGCACGTCTGCTTTGCCGTCATCTCGGCATCGCCATGCAGCTCGAAGCGGCCCGACTCGAAAGGTTTGATCGTGTAGCGGGCGACGAGCCGCGTGCAGGCATCGATGCCAAGCGCTTCCGCAAGCGCCGCGCGCATGTCAGGCGTCGCCTCGCGCGTCACGTCGAGCCCGGCTTCGGGGATCGCGCGTGTCTCGTGCGTCCAGTCGAGGACCGTGTCCATCGTCATGATCCTTCCTGCGCCGCGCTCGGAAAGCTCACCTTGCCGTCAGCAAGGCCCGCGCCGTCCTGCACTTCGAGCCACGCGACCGCCCGACGCACATAATCCGCAAGGGCGCGCGCGCCGGGCGCCTCGGCCGGATCACTACGCCAGACCTCGGCCGCCAGCGCTGCGGCGAGCGCATCGCCTTCGGGCGCCTCGGAGCTTCCTGCGATGGCAGCACGATAGGCATTGCCGCGCTCGAGCACTGCCGCCGTCGCCTTCTTCACGTGGCGCGGCACGCCCATGTCGCCAATGCCGAGCCGGCGGCAGGCATCATCCATGTCGGCGACGAAAGCCTCGAGCATCGCGCGCCCCGTCGGCTGACCGTCCGCCCCCTCGAGCTCGAGCCGCGAGAGCACCAGCGCCACGTGCAGCACGATCATCTCGAAGCGGCCGTGCACGGTGTCCGGCACGCCGTGCTGTCTGTAGAAGGGCTCGGAGCGCGCTTGTGCCACAATTGCCTCGTAGAGGCTGAGGCCGGCACGATGCTGCGGCGCCCGCCGGGTCAGGGACGAAAAGAACGATCTTGCGCGTGACGGGGCGGAAGACATCTAGCTCAGGGTGCTCCGAAGCGGTGCAGGGCCGGCCTGCGAGGGGGTTTGAACATACCTGGGACGGATTGGCCAGTCCTGCCTCTGTGGTCTCCAGGGGGCGACAATCCGGTCGGGGATTGGGTGGCGCCACGGCATTGCCAGTGTAGGATGGGGACGCTAAAGCAACGGACTTGAAATTCGCCTGGCCTGGAGGCTGGGCGTGGAGCGAATTTCAAGTCCAAAGTTGCTTTAGAATCTAAAGCGTCTTTGGACCTCAAATGCGACTACGAGCCCGATCCGAAGCATGGGGTCGCATTTAAGGTCCGACGCTTTAGGCGGGTGTCAAGGGCGGCGCGAGGACGATTCGGCAGCTCGGCCAGCAATGCCCGGCAGGTGGGGAAGTAGCTCGGGGGAGCAATTGGTAATGACGGGCACGCGAGTTTCACGCCACGCGATCCGACGCACGAGCGTACGCCTCCCCGTAATCGGCGCGCTGTTTGCCGCGATTGCGATATCGACCGGCGCCTGCTCGCCGACCACCATGCGGCACGGCCATCAGTTCCAGGAAAGCGACCTTCAGCAGGTCCAGCCCGGCATGACCCAGGATGCGGTGCGCCTCGCGCTCGGCACGCCCGACACGACGTCCACCATCTCGGGCGGCATGGCCTACTACTACATTTCCAGCACCACCCAGCAGATGGCCTTCATGAAGCCGACCGAGACCGACCGGAAGGTGCTCGCGGTCTACTTCAATCCCACCGGCACGGTCGACCGCGTTGCGCAGTACGGGCGCAAGGACGGCAAGATCTTCGACTACGTGAAGCGCGAGACGCCGAGCCACGCGCGCGACCAGGGTCTCGTCGGCCAGATCCTGCGCGGCCTCGGCCCGGTCAACCCGCTCGGCAACTACTGAGCGGTTGACCAGCTTCAAAGCACGCGAAGCAGCCCGAGCCCGGCGAGCATGAGCACGTTGAGCAGGCTCGAGAGATTGACGTCGCCAGGCGCCTTGACGCGGATGACGCGCACCTGAGGCACGCCGCTCCCTGCTTCATCGCTCCCAGAGCGCGGCTCGCGTGCCGTCGCCCAGCGCCAGAGCCAGCCGCCGAGCGGCCGCGCCCGGAGCCCCATTTCCAACGGTGCGCGCCGCCAGCCGTACTTGAAGGCGAACCCCACGAAAACGATCCCCAGGATCTGCCGGAGCGTCGAGGCCCAGCCGGCGCCCAGCAGCCAGGCAATGGACCAGATCCAGCCGGCGATCGCGGCCAGCAGCCAGACGATCCAGCTCACGATTTCCATGAGTTGGCTTTCCCCGCTTCCTCGGCCCCGCTGCGGTGGCCTTGATCACCCGGCCGAATGCTTAATGACGCGCGGCCCGGAATGCGTATAGTGCGCCCTGACCGATAACCCATGACTTAGCGAAATCCGTGGCCATGCCTCAGTCGACTTTGAAAAGGTCGTCCGCCAAAGCCGCGACCGCGCCGGCAGGCGCGCTCGACCCGCGCCATGCGTTCCAGGACCTTATCCTGACGCTCCAGCAGTTCTGGGGCGCGCAAGGCTGTGTCGTCCTCCAGCCCTATGACATGGAAGTGGGCGCCGGCACATTCCATCCCGCAACGACCCTGCGCGCGCTCGGGCCGAAGCCGTGGAACGCGGCCTACGTGCAGCCCTCGCGGCGCCCGAAGGACGGGCGCTATGGCGAGAACCCGAACCGGATGCAGCACTACTACCAGTTCCAGGTGATCATGAAGCCGTCACC
>Ga0066256_1003530_pt1 | contig 14953 bp, 2 predicted proteins | sample ThiBio_1000_biof_FD_87107 | JGI IMG/M metagenome (GOLD analysis project Ga0066256, IMG submission 87107) | Wastewater bioreactor microbial communities from Cape Town, South Africa - Thiocy_expt_1000_biof (version 2) | ecosystem: Engineered > Bioreactor > Thiocyanate-remediating >...
AGGAGAGGGGAGGGAGGGGAGTGGCGGGCAGCTGGCTACACCCCCTTGTACCAACAAATATCAAAGCAGAAACAAGAGTGAAATCAACCCAGTCGCGGTAGTAGGAGTCACTGCCACACCCACACGTTGTTTTGCTGCTTTCATTGGCGGGTCGTCGCCGTTATTGGTATTTGTTGTCAGCAACACAGTGAGAGGAGGAGGAGAGGAGAGAGGAGTGGCGAGTGGGGCAGCTGCAGACATGTCTAGCGGCATGGCAGTTGCACTCAATATCACGCAAACCGGGATACCGCAACAGGATACCACAACACTAGTACGCATGCCTATGTGATACCTTCTGCGGTGACGGTGCTTTCTGCCGTCGGTTGAGTGTGGTTGCTTCGTATTTGTTGTGGATACAGGTTGGAACCGTGGTAGTGAGAGAGAGAGGTATCTGATACCACCATTAAGCGCAGCCTTTTCAACAGCATTTCTCTCCCTTCCACACACGCCTCGTAACTCGCTTTGCTACTACAGCCCCCTTCACCATGTTTGCTGGGTTCATCCTCGTGACCCTCTTACTCCCGGTACCAGTTGGGCCGTTGGGCCAAGCAGGAGAGGAGAGGAGAGGAGAGGAGAGGAGAGAAGAGAGGAGCGGGCCCTTCGTCCATGGAATGCGCCGCACCACTGGCCGGTGGTGGTGGTAATGGTGAGGGGGCGGTAAGGGTGGCCACGCGCGAGGCAATTGTCGTGGCGCGAGACGGTATGTAGGGGCATCGCCAGAGTGTGCCACATGGTAAGCTGCACGCCGCTTGCCAGGTATCTATGTTTTGTGGGCGTACCAAACCTGCCTCCCTCCTTGCCTGGTTGGCCTCTCCTCTCCCTCTCTCCTCTCCTCCTCCCCTCCTCCTCTCCTACTCCCACTCCACGGCTGTGCCCCTCGCCGCCCTGAGGTGGGCCACAAGGGGCGCAGCAAGCAGGCGGGGGTGGTAGGAGTGCGGCAAGGGGGTGGCGAGGGGGCGCCGACACTGGCGCGTGTGGGAAAGAGGAATCGCGGAGGAACTCGGGCGGGGCATTGCTGGCACGTGCCGCCGACGCTCGAAAGGGTGGTGGTGGTTGCATGCCACAATCGACACGTTCCCCATCCCCACCCACCCTCCACCCACGTTCCACCCCACCCCATCCACCCACGTACGCGCAGGCGACCACGGCGGCGTGGCGGACTTGCAGCACAGAACGCAATGTCGGGCAAGGATGTGGAGGCGGGCGGCGACCCAGCCGCACCCGCACCCGCGGCTGCTGCAGGCACGGGCGCAGGCACGAGCGCGGACCCAGTGAAGCCCGTGGTGGATGGCGCAGCACCAGCAGCGTCGCCGACAGCTGCGCCGGCGTCCCCGACGGCGGCAGCCGGGAAGGGGGGCAAGAAGAAGGGACCCAAGAAGCCGGTGGTGCCGTACTCGCGGCTGTACCGGTACGCCGACCGGCGCGACAAGCTGATGTACGCGGTGGCCATCGTGGCGGCGGCGGGCAACGGCGTCATCTTCCCGTGCTTCACGTTCCTGTTCCAGGGCATCCTGGACTCGTTCAACGCGACAGCGGCGGACATGGCGGACAACGTGTCGCGCTACGCGCTGTACTTCCTCATCATCGCCATTGCGGCGGGCCTGGCGAGCGCGCTGGAGGTGGCGCTGCCCATGATCGCGGCGGAGCGGCAGATGCGGCGCGTGCGGATTGAGTACATGCGCGCGCTGCTGCGGCAGGAGCAGGGGTGGGTGGACATGAACCGGGTGGGCGAGGTGGCCAGCCGCATGACGGAGGACACCCTCACGCTGGCCAACGGCATTGGCGACAAGGTGGCAACGTCGGTGCACTACTTTATCACCTTCCTGGCGGGCATCATCCTGGGCTTCACGCGCTCCTGGGCGCTCACGCTCATCATCTTCTGCATCGTGCCGCCCATCATGATCATCATGGGCTTCCTGAAGAAGTCCACCGAGTCGTTTGAGGCGCGCGTGGCGGCGGCGTACGCGCGCGCCGGCGACGCTGCCAACGAGGCCATCTCGCTCATTCGCACGGTGGCGGCGTTTGGTGGCGAGGAGGCGGAGGTGAAGCGGTACGACACCTTCCTGACGGAGGCGCAGGTGAACGGCGGCAAGAAGGGCTGGTTCATGGGCGCCGCCGTCGGCTCCCTGTTTGGCCTCATGTTCTGCGCCTACGGTGTGGGCACGTGGGTGGGTGCGCGCCTCATCATTTCGTCGCGCGAGGACCATCCCGGCTGCCGCATCAACCCGCTGGGCGATGACTGCTTCTCGGGCGGCACCGTGGTGGCTACCTTTATGGCGGTGCTCATTGGCGCGTTCTCGCTGGGCCAGGTGGGCCCCAACTTTGCCGCCTTTGGCTCTGCGCAGGCGTCCGCGTACTCCATCTTTGCCGTCATTGACCGCGTGCCGCTCATTGACGCGGAGAGCACGGCGGGCGAGGTGCCACCCGCCACCGGCGCCATCGAGTTCCGCAACGTCACCTTTGCGTACCCCTCGCGCCCTACCGAGACCATCCTGTCCAACTTCAGCCTGGTGGTGGCGCCCGGCACCACGCTGGCGCTGGTGGGCGAGTCGGGGTCCGGCAAGTCCACCTTGATGCAGCTGCTGCAGCGCTTCTACGACCCCGCCTCCGGCACCGTGCTGGTGGACGGCGTGGACGTGAAGGCGTGGAACGTACGCGCGCTGCGCGACCGCATCGGCATTGTGAGCCAGGAGCCTACGCTGTTTGGCACCTCCGTGGCCGCCAACATCGCTTTCGGCAAGGTGGGCGGCGGCGCAGCGAGCAAGGAGGAGATTGTGGCGGCCGCCACCGCCGCCAACGCGCACGAGTTTGTGACCGCGCTGCCGGCGGGGTACGACACGCTGGTTGGCACGTCCGTGTCCACCACGCAGCTGTCAGGCGGCCAGCGGCAGCGCATCTGCATCGCGCGCGCGGTGCTGCGCAACCCGCGCTTCCTGCTGCTGGACGAGGCCACCAGCGCGCTGGACACCAACAGCGAGCGCGTGGTGCAGGAGGCGCTCGACAAGCTGATGCGCGACGGCAGCCACCGCACCACGCTCGTCATCGCGCACCGCCTGTCCACCATCACGGGCGCCGACCGCATCGTCGTCATGTCGCACGGCCGCCTGGTGGAGTCTGGCACGCACGCGGAGCTGATGGCGGTGGAAGGCGGCATCTACCGTCGCATGCGCACGGCGCAGGACCTGCACTCGCGCAAGGTGGCGCTGCGCGTGGCGCGCGCTGCCAGCACCGGCGCCGCGGCTACGGCCGGCGGCGCTGCGGCTGGCGGCGGCGGCGCTGCAGCTACTGCAGCAGCCGCAGCTGCTGCTGCCACCATTGCGACACTGGACAGCGTGAAGCTGTCGGTGGCGGAGCTGGCGGCAGCAGAAGCGGCGGTGGCGGAGGCGGCGGCGGCGGCCGGCTTGGGCGAGGAGGAGGGCGGCGACAGCTCCAGTGACGACGAGCCCGGTGTGCCGCGCAGCAGCAGCACGGCTGCCGGCGGCGCTGCCGCTAGCGCTACCTCCGCCACCTCCACGGACGGCAAGAAGGACAAGGGCGTGGTGGGCACGCTGTCGCCCACTGCCAGCGAGGATGGCGACAAGGGTGCGCCGGAGCCGGAGCCGCCGGCGGTGTCCAGGCTGCGCGTGTGGCGCATGCAGGCAACCGAGTGGCCGTACATTGTGCTGGGCCTGATCGGCTCCACCGGCAGCGGCGTGGTGCAGCCCGCGTTTGCCATCATCTACAGCGAGATGATCACCGCTTTCTTCAAGGACGACGCCACTCTGCGCGACGAGTCCAACAAGTACCTCGGCTTCTTCTTCCTCATCGGCATCGCGCAGCTCATCCTCACCATCATGCGCATCGGCTGCTTCGTGTACCTGGGCGAGCTGCTCACGCGCCGCCTGCGCACGCTCACCTTCCGTGCCATCCTGCGCAACGAGATCGCGTACTTTGACAACCCGCGCAACAGCGTGGGCCGCCTCACCTCCCGCCTTTCTAACGACGCCGCTGACGTGCGCGGCGGCACGGGCGAGTCGCTGTCCATGATTCTGCAGGCTGCCGCCGCCGTCATTGCCGGCATCATCATTGCCTTCATTGCCAACTGGCGCCTCGCGCTCGTCGTGTGCGCCGTCATGCCGCTGCTCATCATCTCGTCGCTCATGCAGGGCGCGGCGTTCAAGGGCTTCAACCGCGGCGCCGCCAAGGCGCTGGAGGAGAGCGGGCACCTGGCGACGGAGGCGGTGGCTGCCATCCGCACCGTTACGGCATTTAACATGCAGCGCAGCCTGCTGTCGTCCTTCACCGCCAGCCTGGACAAGTCCACCAAGGCGGGCTACGGCCGCGCGCTGTCCAACGGCGCCGGCCAGGCGTTCTCCAACTTTGTCATGTTTGTGGGCTACTCCCTCGCCTTCTACGCCGGCGGCCAGTTCATCAAGGACGGCCACCTCACCTTCGCGCAGCTCATGCGCGTCTTCCTGGCGCTCACCATGGCGTCGCAGGCGGCGGGCAACGCGCTGACGTGGGGCCCCGACCAGAGCAAGGCGAAGCGCGCCACGCGGCAGGTGTTTGCGCTGGTGGACCGCGTGTCGGCGTGCGACGCCACGTCGCCGGCCGGCGTCACGCCGGCCACCCCGCTCGCCGGCGCCATCTCCTTCCGTGACGTGTCGTTTGCGTACCCCGGCCGGCCCGACCGCCCCGTGCTCAAGAACTTTAGCCTGGACATTGCGCCGGGGCAGAAGGTGGCGCTGGTGGGGCCCTCGGGGTCCGGCAAGTCCACCATTGTGCAGCTGCTGGAGCGCTTCTACGACTCGTCGTCGGGCAGCGTCACGGTGGACGGCCGCGACATCCGGCAGCTGAACGTGCAGTGGCTGCGCGCGCAGCTGGGCCTCGTATCGCAGGAGCCGGCGCTAATGGCGGACTCGGTGGCATACAATGTGGCGTATGGGCGCGCGGGCTCCAAGCCGGACCCGGAGCGCGGCGTGCCGGTGGATGCGCCTGCCGACACGGTACTGACGGTGGAGCAGTCGGCGGTGCCGGCGGATGTGGCCGACGCCGCCACCACCGCCAACGCGAGCGAGTTCATTACCGGCTTCAAGCACGGCTTCGCGACGCACTGCGGCGCGCGCGGCAGCCAGCTGAGCGGCGGCCAGCGGCAGCGCGTCGCCATTGCGCGCGCCGTCATCCGCAAGCCGCGCGTGCTGCTGGCGGACGAGGCCACGTCGGCGCTGGACAGCACGGGCGAGGCGGTGGTGCAGGCGGCGCTGGACAAGGTGCTGGCGGCGGGCGTGGACGGACACAAGCGCACTTCCATCGTGGTGGCGCACCGCCTCTCCACCATCCGCGACGCTGACCTCATCGTGGTGCTGGACAAGGGCGTGGCGGTGGAGCGCGGCACGCACGAGGAGCTGATGGCGCGCCCCGGCGGCCTGTACCGCTCCCTCGCGCTCAAGCAGGACGGCGGCAGCGGCGGCGGCGGCGGTGGCGGCGATGGTGTCGCGCGCGCCGAGTCGGCGCGTTCCACCACGCTGGCGCATTCGTAGGGTAGAAGCACAGCCAATTACTGCCGCGGCAGCCCCTGGGTAATCCCCAAGCGCCCGGCGCCCATTGGCCCCCTCCTTCTTTCCCTCTTTCCACATTCCTCACCCGCCTCCCAAATTGGCTGGCAGGTTGCATGCCTGTGTATTGTGGTGGCCCGTTTGGCGCCCGTGTCGCTGCAGCACAACCTACTATCACATTACAACCCTCGACTACGATACCCTACCCGACTTGAAACATTTCGACACTCCCAACACTAATCAACTATGGCGGCGGCAGCGGGAGGTCATACACGATGGCGGGGTTACGTGGCAGGTACCAGCAGCCGCCGCCCACGACGGCGGCGTTGATCCACACGCCGCCTTCGTAGGGTGCGCGCGCGGCGCCGGCGGCGTCGTGGATGTGGCCACTCACAACCAGACGTGGGCGCGCCGTGCGCACCGTGACGGCGTACAGCTCGGCGCAGAACTCGGGCGGTGTGTGTGTCACCAGGATGTCGAGGCCGCGCGGGATGGTGGAAAATGAGGCAGCCAGGGCGGCGGTGCCGGCGCGCTCCTGCCAGGCCGAGTTTGGTGACCGGGAGCGCGGCGTGTGTGGCACACCCCACACGGACAGTGACCGTGTACCGCCGTCGGCACCCGTCACGGGCACACGCGCGCCACTGCACTCCAGGTACGTAATCCCGGCGCCTAGCAGCGCGGCAGCGTGCTCTGGCCCCGCCGCCGCAAGGCACGCGTCATGGTTACCGCCAATTACAACCTTGTGGGCATGCGGCAGCGCGCGCAGCTGGCGGCCGGCCCAGGCGGCGGAGCAGTCGCCCCACCCACCCAGCATGGTGACGTCGCCTGCATGCACGAGCACGTCGCCAGGCGGCACGTCTACCCACCCTAGCCGGTCGTGCGTGTCGCTAATGCACACCACGCGCACGGTGGAAGGTGGCGGGCGCGGCAGGCCGTCCACCGGGAACTCTCGCTCCCGTACCTCCCCGCCCACCATGTCTACATACACGCACCGGCGGCGCCGGCAAGCCCACTCAAAGGGCCCGTACACTAGCCACAACGCGCACCACCGTGCAGGGTACACCGTCACCCATTTCAACGCTACCCACAGGCAGGCAGCCAGGGCGGTGCAGCACGGCCGCGCTGTCGCCGGTCGGCGCTGCGGCAGCAGAGGAGGAAGCGGCGACTCTACTTCACCCGCCGCAGGGCTGCTCGCCATCCCTCTTGCTGAGCTTGTTGGTGCAGCGATACCACTGTTGCTGTTCCGAACTGGTGTGTCTGGAGCTGCCACGTCAGCAGTTTGGGGCCGGCATTTACGCACAGATATGAAGTCAAAAACAACGCCGTTGGAAATAAAAATGGCACTAGTCAAATCTATTTGTGTGTTGTCACCATTTCCATGTGTATTTTTGTGTGCATAGCGTGTTGGTACAATAATCTAATTGCCGACGATTCGCCGTTCTGAACTCTGGATGGGAGCAAACGGCCGTATCATCCTGTTGCAGGATCCAGCGGCGGCGTGACCCACACTGACCCAACAGCGGCGGCGGCAGCCACGTGGACCCTAGTATGACTTCAATATGCGCTCGGGGAGGCTCGTGCCAGGTGGCAGCGACGCGGTGTGGCAAAGGGGAGGATAAAATCAGGTTGGGGGGGCACTGCCGCCGCTGCTGCCCCACCGCCGCCGCCGTCCACGAGCAGACAGCAAAGGCCCGGGATGATGAGGGAACGCCACAAGGGAACGCCATGGGGGGGACACACGGTAGCGAGGGAGGGAGGCAAGGAGGGAGAGGGGAGGGGAAGGAGGGCACACACTGCAAGCGCCGCGGCAACCAACCACCGCAACGGCAGGGCAAAGGGGAGATACGCGCCGTGGTAGAATCGTACACGAAGGAACACAATGGCGCAAGAAAAACAACATGCATGGTGCACCGCACAAGGAGGGGGCACACGTGGTAGGGGGCTCGTCACATCATATCATGGCACGCGCGGCAAACACGGGGTGTAGGACCACCCACGGCGCGCGCTGCCAGAACCCGGTCAGGCTATACATCCACATCTTTAGAGAAGTGCTCTGCACGCACCGGTGACACCAGGTTGACCAGCGTGGGGCGCACCGCGGAGCCCGTCGTGCTAAGGCGGCGGGGTGGCAGGGGCGTCGTGGCGCGCGTGCCTGCCGCCTGCCCGCCTGCCGCCGCCGCGCTGGTGGGTGAGGGGGCGGCTGCGCCCAGCGCCGGCGCACTCGCGCTTGCCTCCAACGCGTGCGCCAGGTCCAGCGGCGATGCCCCCGCCGCCATGCTGGTTTGCGACCGTGGCGGTGGCGGCGACGATGAGGTGCCCGGCAGTGAGCCCTGCGACGACCGGCGCGACGCGCGCCCGCCACCGTCGCTGGACACCACGCCCGGCAGGTCGGACGACGACCCAGCCGACTCTGCTCGTGGCAGCGGCGGCGGCGTTGTCGCGCCGGCGCTGGTAGGCGCAGCCGCAGCAGCGGCGGCGGCCACAGGGACGCCCGTGTGCAGCGGCGACACGAGATGCCCCCCTGCCGCATGCCGCGACCCGCCAGGCACCGCTGGCGGCCGCCCTGAAAACATACCACTGCCACCGCCGCCGCTACTGCCGCTGCCGCCGCCGCCAGTGGTGCCGCCAGCGGCCCATGCAGATGCCGCGGCCGCGCCGGGCGTGCCAGAGCGCGATGCCCCGGCGCTGCCGGGTGCGCTGCTGATCGTCGGTCGGGCCGCCGTCGCCAAGCCAACGGGCGGCGGGGATGCCACATCTACCATCACGCTCCCCAGCGAGGCAGACGATGCGAGGGCAGTAACGCCGCCCGGCGGCCGCGACGGTGCTACCGGTGATACGCGCCCGCTGTCCCCAACCACCGTCACAATTGGTGACGATTCTTTGGTGCTGCCGCTGCTCTTGCCGCCGCCGCCGCCGCCGGCAACCATAATGTGCAGGCTGCCGGGCGCGGAAGCAGGCGGCGCCGAGTCGCTGGTGCCGGCAGACGACGTGGTGGTATGCAAGCCGGCGGCGGCGGACAGGTTCGGCGCCTCCCCCTCGCCGTGCGTGAGCAGCGCGGAGGGGTTTACTAATGCGCTACGCGGCGGCGCCGGCGCAGCTGCAGCTGCAGCCGTCCCCGCAGACACAGGCCGCGCCGGCAGGATACCGCTGCCGCTGCTGCCGCTGCTGCCGCCGCCGCCGCCACGCGAGCCCAGTACGCCGCTCAGCGCGTTGCCCAGCACGCTGCCCAGCAGCTCCACCCCGCTGCTGCGCCGGTTGCCGGCGCTGCTCACCGGCGCGCGTGGCGCGGCATCACCGACGTCCGTCAGTGCCGTTGCGCCCCCTTCTGCCAGCGCCGCCAACGCCGCCGCCGTCTCCACCTGCCGCGCCGCCCACGCATCCAGGTCACCTGCCAGCTTGGCCATGCAGTTGGCCAGCTCCGGCACGTACGGCGGGTCGGCGCGCGTCATGAAGTAGGTGCGCTGCATGCCGCGGCCGCGGATCTCAATGTCGCGCGGCTCAAAGGCAAAGAAGCCCTCGCCGGCAGAGAAAAAGTCGCCGGGGTCGGGCGGCATGTAGCAGCCGTGGCGGTTGCGCGCCGGCGGCTTCGGCCCGTCACCCACACCGCCGCTGTGGCGGCTCGCTTCATCCAGGTTGCCGCGCCGCAGGAAGAAGTCGGCAAAGCCGGTGCGGTCGGCGCGTGTGGAGGTGGCGGGGGCGCGGGCGCGGTTGGAGGCGGTGGTGGGGCGTGCCACCCCTATCGCACTGCCGCCCAGTATGCCGCTGCCAGCCGACTCCACGCCCGTGACGGCGTCCGCGGAGGACGGCATGCTGGCGGCGGGGCTGACGTCCGGCGGCGAACCGTTCTCTGTGTACACCGACGGCAGCTGCGCGTACAGCAGGCCGCCCTGCACCATGTTCACGTCAATGTCCCACCCCAGGAACGTGGTGGCCTTCCACAGCTGCATCTGCCCACGCAGCGCGCCGTCACCTGACGTCGGCACGCGCACCAGCGCGGAGCTGCGCGCGCGGGCCAGGGTGCCGCCGCTCGGGGGCGGCGACGGCGACGGCGAACCGGACGGTGGCGGGGGCGCCGCTGTCGCTGATACTGCCGCTGTTGCTGCTGCTGCCGCCGCTGCCGCCGCCGCTGGCGTGCTGCCGTTCACGCTGCTGCGTGCGCCAGTGACACTGCCGCGTGCGCTGGCGGCGGCGCCCGCCATGCCGTGCAGGAACATCCCGTCGTCGCCCTCCCCCGCCACCGTCGCCACCGACGGGTCTGCCGCGCCCATGGCGCGCTGCAGGTAGGAGTCCAGCGTGGCGAGGCGCAACGCGGGGTAGCGGCCCAAGCTGTTGGTGCCGGAGATCGCGATTACTGCCGCCGCCTCCTCCCGCGCGCCCGCCACCGTGGCGGGCACGTACGCCAGCATGGGCAGCGGCGTGCGGCGCGCGCCGGTGGGCGGCAGCACGTCGTACGGCGGGTGGCGCTTGACGTCCTCCACGAACCGGCGCGCGCGCTCCGCCTGCCGCGACATCAGCTTCTCGTACGTGCGGCGCGAGATGTGCACCGCGCCGGGCACGCCGTGCGACTCCATGGCGTTGGCGTACGGCACGGAGTCGCCAAACAGGTGGTACCGCGGGTCCTTCAGGCCCACCACGCCGGCGATGACGGGGCCGGTGTGGATGCCCACACGCATGCTGATGTCGGCGCCGCCGCCAAAGGCGCGCAGCGTCGCCATCTGCGCCTGCATCTCCAGCGCCGCGTTGGCGCACCGCTCCGCGTGGTCCGGCACGCCGGTGGGCACGCCGGCGCAGCAGAAGAAGGCGTCGCCCAGCACCTCGATCTTGCGCACGCCGTACTTGTCCAGGATGCGGTCAAAGGTGGAGAACATGGCGTTGAGGAACAGCACCACCTCCAGCGGCGGCCGGCCGGCGGAGAAGGAGGTGAAACCCTTCATGTCGGTCCACAGGATGGTGACCTCGTCAAACGTGTCGGCGATGAGGTGCCGGCCCTTGTCGCGCAGGCGCGGCACGATGGTGGGCGGCAGCAGGTTCTCCAGCAGCTTGGTGGAGCGCGCCTGCTCGTCCGCCAGCGCCTTACGCTCTACCGCAATGCGGTGCCGCCGGAAGAAGTTTTGGCGCACCGAGAACTCGCGCAGCAGGACGGGGCACATCTCGCCAAAAAAGAAGATGGCAAGGTAAATGACGCCAAAGGCGGCGTCGGAGCGGAAGTCGGTGCTGTGGCTGAAGCCAATGGTGGCGCCAATGTACGCGCCCACCAGCACCAGCAGGATGGCAAACCGGAACACGAGCGCGAGGAGGGACAGGTTGACGCAGTACACGATGTACAGCGCCAGAACGCCGTAGCCCGGCTCGTTGCCCACCACCGACAGCGCGATGAGGTCGAGGCCCACCGCCAGCATGGCGCCGCCCGTCGTCAGCTGCGTGAACCACCAGGAGTTCAGGAAGCAGGGCAGCGCGGTAAACGCAAGGTACAGGAGGAGGAGCGGCACCAGGACGCCATACCGCGTGATGGCCATGTTGCGCCACACCGTTTCGCGCGACGCCACGGTGGACCACGACGAGCCGTACTTGTACCAGTCCTGCAGCGTGAACAGCGCCAGCAGCGCGATGAGCAGCACGACGGACACGCGCACAAACCGGCGCCACCGGCCCTGCATCTCGCCTTGGAAGTCCGCCTCCATGCGCGCCGGCGTGCCCGTCTGCACCGACCGGTTGAGGCACAGCGTGAACCGGTCCTGCCACGTCGTGCGGCTGGCGGCCAAGGAGGAGCACCACACGCGCCGCCCCGTCGCTGTTGGTGGCCGCCGCGAGCACACGCATGCGCCGCGCGGCGAGCTCGGGGGGGCGGCTGCACCGGTGGTGGACGGCACGCGCACGTTTTGTGGCGACCCCAGCGGGCCCGGGCTGGGCACCGCTGGCAGCTCGGTGATGACGCGCAACGGCACAACGGAGGACGTCATGGTGCGCGTCCGCGCCGTGGGCGGCGACGTCGGCACCGCATGCAAAGCGGTGGCGATAGCAGGGTCGGTGGGGATGGCACTCACGGGCGCGACGGCGGCGGCCGTGGTGGTGCGCGCTGTAGGCACGCGCGCAGCGGCAGGCGCGGTTGCGACCGGCGTGGCGGCAGCAGGGGCAGCGGAGCTACTCCCCGGGCCGCTCATGCTCACCACCATCATGGAGCTGCGCGCCGTTGTCTGCGCGTCGCTGGTGGATGCCACGCTGGCCACCGCCACGCTCCCCGTGCCTGACGACGCCGACATGTCGCCGCCGCCGCCGCCACCGCCCCCGTGGTCATGCGCCGCGCCACCCTCCTGGCTGCTGCGCCGCACTGCACCCCACCCGGACAGGCGGGTGCCGCCAGTAGGCACGGGGGCAATCGTACCCGCGCCGGCGCCGCGCGGCAGCACCTCGCCGTTGATCACGAGGTGCCCGCCTGGCTCGCCTGCCGTCGGCACGCGCAGCTCGGCTACCACCGGCGGCGCCGTGGTGGCGGAAGCATCGGAGGACACGTCCAGTCCAGCCACGCCCAGGGCGCTGGAGGCAGACTGCCCCAGCGAGCCGCTGTACATCAACGAGGCGCCGGGGGCCAGACCAATGACCGACCCACTGGCGCCGTCGCCTCCCGCCGTGCTGTCATAGTACGGCGCCACGGCAGTGACAGGCGGTGCGGTGTTCGTGACTGAACGGCTGGCGGCGGCGCGCGAGGTGGCGGAACGCTCCGCGTTCACAGCATCGAAGTAGGCAGAGAAGGCAAGGTCGTGCGCCGCCTCCCGCTCGTCCTCCGCCATGTCGCCTTCCGACCGCGCAGATTCCATCCCGCCGCTGGCGGCGTCGTCACCACCCACCACCGCAATGCTGGGTGGTGCACCTGCATCGCTACGGCGTGCGGCACGGACGGGGCTCGACCCGCCACCGCCCTCCGCCACCTTGCGCGACAGCCGCCGTAGGAACGTTCCTTTCGCGACCGCGTCTCCGCCCGCCGCGCCGCCAGGGGCGGCGGCAGTTGCAGCCACGGCAGCGGCGGCAGCCGAGGGGCTGGGGCTGCTGCCACGCGCGGAGGCGCGGCGGCCCAAGGGAGATAGTGTGCGCAATGCCGGGGCGGGGGCAGAGGCCCCCCCGCCCACGCCCCCGGGGCCCCCCACGCCGCCACCCTCACCCCCCCCCCCCCCGCGGCTGCCCCCCCCACCCACACCCCCCCCCCCGCCGCCCCCCCCCCCCCCCCCCCTACCAGCAGCAGCGCCACCACTAGCACCACCGCCGCCGCCTTCAGCGTTGCTTGCAGCACGTGCGCGCTCCGCCTCTGATGACCGCTGGCGCAGCGCAGCAGCTACCATGAGGGCCATGCGAGGGCTGGTTGATCGAGGTGGCGGCGGTGACACCAATTCACCGCCGCCGCCACCTTCGCCACCGCCACCACCACCACCTTCCAAACCGCCGTTCGCCAATGCCGCGCGCACCGACGCGCCGGCGGCCGCCAGTGTGCGGCGCGCGGCGCCCGCCTTGAACCGGTTACGTGCCGCCACCAACCCAAACGCCGCGAGTGCGGATGCCTCCACAGAGCTAGCGTTGGATGCCAGCGCAGCCGCCGTCAACGCCATGCCGCCTGACAGAACGTATGCGCTGCGCGAGGTGGCGGGCGACAGCGCGCCCGCAACTTGTGACACGGGGTTCAGCGCTGCGGAGCTGGCAGCGGCGGCACTAAAGGCGCGCGGCAGGGTGCCATCTTCCCGCCCGCTGCCGGGTCGGCCGCTGCCGCCTACAACGCTGCCTGCCCGCGCCGTCCGTCCCGCGCCATCGCCGGCCGCCCCAGACGCGGTGGCGTCGTAGCTGGTAGCGGCAGCGCTGGCGGCGGCGACGCGGGGCGAACCGCTGCCGTCGGCGCCGGCGGCGGACGCCGCAGTGACAGTGACGCTTGGGGTGTGGCCGTGGTCGGCGCCCTCTGGCACGGGTGCATCAGCGGGCGCAATCTTTTCCTCCCCGGCGCGGCCCTCCAGCCAGTATGTGAACATGTTGCCCTTGCCCTTCACCGCAATGGTGCCACGCGGCATGATGGTGTAGCGGCCGGGCGCGACGGTGGCGAGGGATCGGTACGTGGACTCGGCAATCTCGATGCGGCCAGCTACGCAGGTGGACTCCATGCGCGACGCCGTGTTGACGGTGTCGCCAATGAGCTTGTAGCGCGGGTTCTTTATTCCCACGATGCCCGCCGCCACCGGCCCGCTGCACATGCCCAGCCGCAGGCCGATCTCATTGCCGTCCACGCCCACCTCCGCCGCGATGCGCGCCCGCGCGGCGGGCATGGCGGCCGCCATGCTCAGCGCCAGCTCCGCCACAAACTCGGCGTGGCGGTGCGCGGCGGCGGGGTTCTCTTTGGCCAGGAAGGTGGATGACACGCCCAGCCACACGGACGCCACCGTCTCGATCTTGCGCACGAAGCGCTCGTCCACCAGGCCGTCAAACTCGGTGAAGATGATGTTCAGCATGGCGACGACGGAGGCGGCGGGGTAGCGCGCGGTGTCCAGGTCCAGCTCGCAGAACAGGACGGTGACCTCCGGCAGCGACTCGGCGATGAACATGCGGCCGTTGTTCAGCATGGCCACGATCTGCGGCGGCAGCATGGAGTTGAGCAGGTTGGCGGAGACGGCGCGCTCGGACGCCAGCTTGATCATGTCCATCTGCAGGCGCAGCTCGTCCAGGAACGCCTGCTTCAGCGACGCCTCCAGCGTGTGGCCAATGAAGCCGACGAGCAGGAGGAAGACGGACAGCACGCCCAGGATGTTGAACATCTCGGTGCCGTAGTCGGGCGTGGCGGAGGTGCCGTCCAGGGAGACGGCGGTGGCCACCCACTCGCCGCGCGTCTCCGCCAGCGTGACGCCGAACGCCACCACGAGGCTGGAGGCCACGACGGCGGAGGGCCACACCGACAAGGGCGAGAATGAGAACATGTACACAATTAGCAGCGCCAGGGTTCCGGACCCCGGCTGGTTGCGGGGGATGGCGTCCGCGATGAGGCAGGCGCCCAGCAGCGCAACCGCCGCCGCCAGCAGGTTGGGGTGCGTGACGTACAGGGGCGTGTAGGTGAAGGCGTAGGTGGCGATGCAGAGCGGCAGCATGACGCCGAGGCGGATGACGAGCGCCGCCACAAAGCGGTACGACGACGAGTCAAAGCGGCGGGCGTCGTAGCCGATGAGCATGACGTTGGCGGCAATGAATATGAGGGGGGGGATGCGGAGCGCGGGCAGGAACCAGCGCGCGCTGCGGCGGGCGAAGGGGGGGGGGAGGAAGGAGGCGTAGGCGGCGGGCCCGCCCCCACCAGCAGAGAACAGCGTGCACCGCCGTAGCCAGAGTGCACACCCACCGGGGCGGTGGGGGGGCCGACC
>Ga0066256_1002820_pt2 | contig 14952 bp, 7 predicted proteins | sample ThiBio_1000_biof_FD_87107 | JGI IMG/M metagenome (GOLD analysis project Ga0066256, IMG submission 87107) | Wastewater bioreactor microbial communities from Cape Town, South Africa - Thiocy_expt_1000_biof (version 2) | ecosystem: Engineered > Bioreactor > Thiocyanate-remediating >...
GGCTACACGAAGGCCACCTGCACCGGCTCCAACTTCCAGATCCGGGGTACCGGTACCCCGGCCGTGGGTTACGCCGCCGAATCCGGCGTCGCCGTCCATATGGACGATGTCTTCCTGGCCAGCCCGCCGCTCTCCGAAGCAAGCTTCTACGACCTGGAGCGGGTCGAGGTTCTGCGCGGCCCGCAGAGCACGCTGTTCGGCCGTGGCGCCACCGGCGGCGCGGTGAATATCATCACCCACAGGCCGGATCTCTCTGAATTGTCGGGCGAGGCGGAAGCCAGCTACGGCAATTACAATGCCTCTCAGATCCGCGGCTACATCAATATCCCGATCGTGACCGATGAACTGGCCGTCCGTCTCGCGGGTGACTGGACCCGGCACGACGGTTACGTGAAGAACATTTTCGACAACAGCGATATCGACAGTCAGGACACCTATTCGCTGCGCGGCAGCGTGCGGTGGCAGCCTACCGCCAACACCACCATCGATCTGATCGGTGCCTATTCGCATGAAGCCGACAGCAAGATGCGCTCGCGCAAGCAGCTTTGCTCCAGTGACCCGACCGGGACGCTGGGCTGTCTGCCGGACTCGCTCACGAATGGCGTGACCAATCTGAATGCATCGCTCGCCACCATTGCCTCAAGCCGACAGGGACTCGCTGGATTCGGCGGGTCAATCGCCCAAGCGCTCGTAGCAGCAGGTGCTTTGCCTAATAATCCGGCAGTCATCAGTGGGTTTGTTGGGAATTTTGCCAATATGGGGTTGTTCGATTTGTCGCAACAGCCCATACCGCCGGCCCCGGCCAATGTGCTGAACCCGCCAAATCTGCGTCAGGTCAATTCGGACTTCGCGCCGGTCTATCATGCGCGGGATGAGTTTGTGGCCCTGAACGTCAAACAGCATCTGGCCGATTGGCTCGATGCCACCTTCGTCGCGGGCTACGATTATCACGCCACCTTCAGCCAGCAGAGCTACAACAGCGTGGCGGGTCAGCCATTCAATCCGGTCACTCTCGCGACCGCAAAGGCGACATTGAACGGTTTGCTCACCTCGTTCGGCGGCCCGGCCTATGCGGCGCACTATGCGCCTTATCTCTCGACGCCGGGCATGCTTCCGGTTTCGGGCATTGGCGGCCTCGGTCTCGCCAGCGGCAATATCAAGGAATTCCTGCCCAACGTCTCGGCCTATGACCAGTCGGACGATTACAGCAAGCAGAATTCCTATGAATTGCGCTTCAACTCCAGCTTCGACGGGCCGCTGAACTTCCTGCTCGCCGGCTACTATCTGAAGCAGGAAACCCATGGCGATTACTTCGTCATGGCGAACACCTTCGACTATCCATTCCTCGCCGTTGGGTCGATCCTTGGTGCGTTGCAGAATCCAACCGGCTGCCTGCCGCAGGGCTGTATCAACCCCGGTTACTATCACAATGATGGGACAGACAACCGGCTGGAATCGAAGGCAGTCTTCGGTGAAGTCTATTACGACATCGTCCCCGATACCCTGAAGCTGACGGTCGGTGCCCGCTACACGGTGGACTCCAAGGACCAGATCGGCCGTATCTTCATCTTCCCGGGCGTCGTGCCGATCGGCACGCCGACGGAACAGGCAGCGGCAGAATATCTAGTTGGCGCGGGGTTGAAAGATTTCGACTGCTCCAATGGCACCCAGCCCGGTGCCGGTTGCCCCGCGGCAACACCACTTGGTCCGAACGATCTCTATCAGGTCAACAGCGTCCGCTTCAAAAAGTGGACCGGGCGCGCAGTGTTGAACTGGACACCGAAGCTTGATTTCACCGACCAGACCACGGTCTATGCCTCTTACGCGCGTGGTTATAAGGCCGGTGGCTTCAATCCGGGCGTCCAGCCGGGTCTTGGCATTCCGCCGTCCTATCAGCCCGAAGGCATTGATGCCTTCGAAGTCGGCACCAAGAACCTGCTGTTGAACAGCACGTTGCAGGCGAATATTTCGGCCTGGTACTACAATTACGAAAGCCTGCAGGTCTCGGCGATTGTCGCCAACACCTCCGTCAACCAGAACATCAGCGCAAGGTTGTGGGGTCTGGAAGGCGAGTTCATGTATGTGCCGGACGATAACTGGCAGTTCAACTTGAATATCGGCCACACCAACTCCAGCATCGGCGATGTTGCGCTGATCAATCAGCGCAATCTGACCAACGGGCGCAGCGACGTGGTGCTGATCAAGGACGCGACACTCGCCGCCAGTATCAGCCAGAACTGCGTGCTGTACATGACCGGCGGTCAGACACTTTCGCCAGCCGACAACCCTGCCTTCCAGGCGGCCGCTGCTGGTGCTGGCCTTGGTGGTCTCTTCTTCGCACCTCCGGGCGGGTCGAAGGCCATTGCCGCCCATGGCGTGGCACAGACCAATTTCGGCAGCTGCAACCAGGATTTGGCGCCGCTGCTGAACGCCTTCGGCTATTCCGAGGTCGATCCGACCAATGGGGCCAACAAGTCCGACGGCGTGCATGTGCCGCTGAAGGGCAACGAGTTGCAGAACCCCCCGCCATGGACGATCAGCATCGGTGCGCAATACACCATGCCGCTCGACAATGGTTACAACATCGTGCCGCGGGTGGACTTCTACTGGCAGGCCGATATGTGGGGCAGCATCTTCAACACCTCGGCTGACGCGATTGGATCGTGGGAAATGACCAATGCCCAGATCACGCTCAACGCGCCGGAGAACAAGTGGTATGTCGCGGCCTATGTGAAGAACGTGTTCGATGAGGCGAACATCACCGGTGAATACCTGACCAGTGCAACGTCGGGTCTCTACACCAACATCTTCCTCACCGATCCGCGTACCTTCGGCATCCGCGTCGGCGCGCACTTCTAAAAAGCCGCGACGCTTCAACGAAAAAGGGCGCCGGGAAACCGGCGCCCTTCTTTTTTGTTCTCGTATTTGCTCAGCGAAGTGTGCGGCTTCAGCCGGCGCCCAGCGTGCCGCCCACCTGCGCCTGTTTGACCGAAGCGCGCACCACCGGCACGTCGTCCTTGCCCAGTGGCTGCATCCATTGCTTCCGCTTCAGCGCCGCATCGATATAGGGCTGAAGCGCTTCCTGTTTCGCCTTTTCGCGTGCCGCAGCAGCCTCACGAAATTCCACCATCACCGTATCGGCGAACAATTGCAGCGACTGGCAGATATGTTCATGCCGGTTGCGGCCGGCCTGCTGCAGGAAGATCACCTGGTCCACACCGGCAGCTTGCAGCGCGCGCAGATGGGCCCGCATGTCTTCCGGCGTACCGATGCCGGAGGATTGGGCACCCTCGCGCGACGCCGCAATGATCTCGTCGGTGCGGTTGCCGCGCTGGGCAAGATATTCGCCCCACAGATCGGTGCGCCCCGGCACCGTGTCATGCGCCACCAGCGCATTCAGGGCATAACCGAAGAATTCAAAGCCTTCGTGCCCGCGCCGGATCGCCTCCGCCCGGTCCTGATGCAGCGAGAAGGAGGAGACCATCGCGATATTGGCATTCACCGTGCGGCCCAGCGGCACGCACTCTTCCGACTTGATGATGCCGTAATAGATGTCGGCCCAGTTGCGCGCCTCCTCCGGATCGACGAAGGAAAAGGCCAGCGCCCCCAGACCCAGTTTCGCCGCCAGCTTGATGGTGTCGCGATTGGTGCAGGCGATCCACATCGGCGGGTGCGGCTTCTGCACCGGCTTGGGCAGCACATTGCGGCACGGCATCGAAAAATACTGCCCCTCGAAACCGGGGTAGGGCTCCAGCGCCATCATGTTGGCGATCTGCTCCGCCGCCTCCAGCGACATCGCGCGTTTTTCTTTCGCCGGAATCTTGAACCCGCCAAGTTCCAATCGCGTCGCGCCTTCGCCGATGCCGAACTCCACACGCCCGTTGGAAAGAAGATCCAGCGTGGCCAGGCATTCGGCGGTGCGGGCCGGATGATTGTAATTGGGGATCACCTGGCGGATGCCATGGCCCAGCCGGATGCGGCTGGTGCGCGCCGCCGCGGCGGCCAGAAAAACCTCCGGCGATGAGGAGTGTGAATATTCATCCAGAAAATGATGTTCCACTTCCCAGGCGTAATCGAAGCCCAGCCGGTCGGCGAGCACCACCTGTTCCAGCGCGTCGTGGAACAGTTTGCGCTCGTCATCCGGCCCCCATGGCCTGGGCAATTGCATCTCGTAGAACACGCCAAACCGCATGCCGTCCTCCCGTTGTTGTTCTCCGTTCAGCTTAGCGCAGCATCGCCCGCCGTCCATGCACCTTGCGGCCAAAAACACACGCTTGGCGCCTTGTTGCGGCGGTGGGTAGATGTGCCGTTACGGTACCGGGAATGCCCGGATCGCGCCGGGAGGCGGCAGGGAGGTTCATGACAACCGAACGCGATCGCGCGTCTGGCCGGCTCCCGGCATTTGTGCTGGGTGCGTTCGCATCCGCGGCCCTGCCGGTCGGCGCATTGCAATTGCCGCTGGCGGTGCATCTGCCCAATTATTATGCCAGCCATATCGGGCTTTCGCTCTCCGCGGTTGGGTTCGCTTTCACTGTCGTGCAATTGATCGCCATCAGCTTTGATCCGGCGCTCGGCATCGCGATGGAGCGGACACATTCACGCTTCGGCCGTTTCCGCCCCTGGCTGATGCTCAGTGTACCGATCCTGATCGTCAGTGCGCTGGCCGTGTTCATGGCGCCGGTGGGGGCGGGTCTTTTCTATCTCGTGTTCTGGCTGCTGGGTTTCTATCTCGGCTATTCGATGTCGAGGCTGGCGACCAATTCCTGGGGTGCTGCCCTTGTGCCGGGTTATCACGAACGCTCCCGCCTTTATGCCTGGCTGCAATTTGCCGGTCTGGGCGGCGCAGCTCTGATGTTGATGATCCCGCCGGTGCTGGCCTGGATCTGGAACGCGGGCGAGGCTGCGGCCGTCCGCACCATGGGCGGTTTCCTGATGCTTGCGGTGCCGTTGACCGTGTTTTTTGCCGTGATGGTGGTGCGCGATCCGCCGCGGCCCGCGGACGAAATCGTGAATCATTTTTCCCTGCGCGATTATCTGAGCCTGATTGCGCAACCGAACATGGCACGCATTCTGTTCGCCAATTTTTTCCTGACACTCGGCCCCTCCATGATGGGTGCGCTCTATTTCTTTTTCTTCTGTGACGCCCGCGGTTACAGCTTCGCGGAGGCGAACATTCTTCTTTTCATCTATATCGCGGCCGGTCTTGGTGGGGCACCGGCCTTTGCCCATATCGCGATGCGGCTCGGCAAACATCGCACCATCATGCTCGCCGCCGTGATCAATGTGGTGCTGCAGGCGGTTGTGCTTGCGCTGCCGCGTGCCTCCATGCTGCTGATGGCGCCGGCGATGTTTCTGGTCGGCTTCGCGGCCAATTCCTATGCGCTGCTGCTGAATGCCATGGTGGCCGATGTCTGTGACGAGGTCCGGCTCGAAACCGGGCGTGACCGCACGCCGCTGCTCTATTCGCTGATGACCTGCACGATGAAAATCGGCTCTGCCGTCCCGGTCGGCATCACCTATCCCATTCTGGCGTTGCTCGGCTTCAATGCGGCGGAAGGGGCGGTCAATACGCCGTCGGCGATTGCCGGGCTCGAATGGTGCTTCGTCATTGCCCCCATTGCGGTGCTGCTTCTGGGTGCGCTCGCCATGTGGGGTTACCGGCTCGATGCGGTCCGCCACCGGGAGATTGCGGCCATGCTCGCGGTGCGCGACGGCGGCACCGAAATCGTGACGGTGGAAAGCGAAATCACCGTCATATCCACCGCCGCCGCGCCCTAGATACTGCCGGCGATATTCCGTCCCCTATCCATTCTTTGCTAATCTGCCGCTTCGAAAATCCATCCGGCGGCGCGCCATGTTTCTTGAGATTCCGGGTCTTCTCGAAGCGGGCGAGGTCGCACGCCTCGGCGATATCGCTTCGCGAATGACATTTGTCGATGGCCGCCTCTCCAATCCGGCGCATGAGGCGAAGGACAATCGTCAGGCCGATACTGCCCACCCGCTTTATGCCGAATCGGTGCAGCTCGTCGCCAATGCGCTGATGCGCAGCCGCGAATTTCGCGATTTCACGTCCCCGAAGCGGTTCGCCCCGCCGCTGCTGTCGCGTTATGAACCCGGCATGCAATATGGCGTCCATGCCGATGCCGCCCATATGCAATTGCCCACCGGGCCGCTTCGCTCCGATATTTCCTGTACGGTTTTTCTTTCCGATCCGGCAACCTATGAAGGTGGGGAATTGACGGTGCATCTGGGTGCGCGGCCGGCCCTGTTCAAGGGGGCGCCCGGTTCCTGCATCCTTTATCCCTCCACCACCTTGCATGAGGTGCGGCCGGTGAAGCGCGGCGTGCGGCTGGTTTCGCTCACCTTCATCGAAAGCTTTGTCGCCGATCAGGCCAAACGCAATCTGCTTTATGAATTGAACGAGGTCGGTGCCCTTGAAGGCCTGAAAATGCAATGGCAAAGCCGTGTCCGGCTGGAGGCGGTGTGCCAGAACCTGATGCGCCAATGGTCAGATTAATATGTGGTCCGATTAATTTTCCATCATCGCTCCCTTTGCCGCTTCGTGGCGTGACGCCATCCGGTCGAGCCAGTCTTTGCCGCGCGCAATCTCATCGGCATAATCGGCCCCGGCACGGGCCAGAATCTGCGCCCGCTCTCCGGGTGAATAGTGCTGTTCCGGCGCCTTGGAATATTGTTGAAACACCGCGCTATCCGTCAGCGCCGCTGTAGCATCTGCCGAAAGATCAAGTCCGAAATGGCGCAGGATGCGCGCAATGTGATGGCCGCGGTTCTGCAGAAAGGCGTGAAAATCGAGTGGCTGCACCCGCGTGCCGAATTGGGCTGTGACCGCTTTCCGCGTCATGGTTTCGGCAAGAAAACTCATCGCCGCCAGTTCACCAAGGCTCTGTGGCTGGGGCAGGGTGTCATCGCGCAAATTGCGGCGCAGGCGGAACAGGCGCTCCGGCCCGTGTGCGTTCAAATCCTGTGCCGAATTGGCGCCCGCCAACAAGGTGGCAAGATAGGTCTCCGCATCGAGATGAAGATAGAGCGCGCGTGCTTCGGGCCTTAGGGTCAGAAGCCGCCGCGCCAGACGCGCGGCGCTGCTCGTTGCCTTCAGGATGGTGTGCGTTGTGCCGCCTATGGGTTGCGCCCACTGCCGCAACAGCAAATCCAGCATCTGCGCCAGCCGCTCTGTTTCGCCGTCGCCAGATGCGAAGTCGAACGCCTCCGCCATCTGGCGCAGCGCCAAGGGTTCGCGCAATCCCAGCACCACGCCGGTTTCATCCAGCAGGCGGCTGATCAAGGTCGATCCGGCGTGGCCGATATGAAAAATGAAATGCAGCGGCTGTGGCTCTATCGCCTCCGCCAGCGCGGTCCATTGTTCGCGCGCCAGCCAGTTGCCGCCGCTGCGCCCTTCCAACAATCGCTCGTCCAGAAAACTCGCCGCGCGAAAATCGCGAAGCCGCATCGGCAGCATGAACACGGTCCCGCGTGCCGGGTCGGCGGCAAAGGGGTAGGCCACGGTTTCGTCCACGCCGCTGTCCGCGCTCACGCCGGTTCCTTCGTGCCGTATCCCGCCACCACCAGCCGGAACAGTTCCTGCCGGACACGTTCGAAATCATAATCCGCCGTCAGGTGCCCCGCGAAGTCGAGCACCATCGCGCCATGCAGCGCGGCCCACATCACGGTGCCGATCAATTGCGCGTCGCCGGTGATAAAGCCTTCGTCGATCAGGGCGCGGACATAGGCCGTCATGGTTGCGCGCGCGCGTGCCGTAGCGCGGACAAGATCGGGATAATCCTGTTCGTGCGCCTGGGTGAAATCGAACATCAGCCGGTAGGCTTCGGGGTTCGATCGGGCGAAATCGACATAGGCATCGCCCACCGCGCTGCCGCGTGCGGCGGCACTGTCATGGGTGGCAAAGGCCTGTTCCAGCCGGGCGGCAAAGGCATCGAAGGCGCGGGCCCGTACCGCGGCCAGAATATCGTCCTTGTCCTTGAAATAGCGGTACGGCGTCATTGAGCTGACGCCGACCGCCGCCGCCAGCTGGCGCATAGTGAAACCGGCCTGCCCCTGTTCGGCAAACAGCTTGGTCGCCGCGTCGCACAGGCGGGCGCGGAAGGATTCGACTTCGGCGGGGGAAAGCGCGCGGGGCAACAGATTCCTCGGGCAGTGGCTGCGATTCTTATTTACAATATAAATTTACAACGTATAATACAACCCATCCCGGTGACCCCCCCCCCTGGGGGGAGGCTGTCATGCCACACCCCGCCATGAAGCAGACCACGCAATCCAATCCCTATCTCAGCGGCAATTTCGCCCCGGTCCGCAGCGAAGACGATTTCGCGGAACTGAAGATCACGGGCGCCATCCCGCCGGAACTGACCGGCACCTATTACCGCAACGGCCCCAATCCGCAATTCGACCCGCGCGATGCCAATTATCACTGGTTCGCGGGCGACGGGATGATCCATGCCTTCACCGTCCAGAACGGCAAGGTCTCTTACCGCAACCGCTATGTCCGCACCCCCAAATGGGTGATGGAGAATGACTCGGACAAGGCGCTGTTCGGCACCTTCGGCAATCCGATGACGTCGGACCCCGCCGTGGTGGGCAAGGACAGCGGCACTGCCAACACCAACATCATCTGGCATGCGAACCGCCTGCTTGCGCTGGAGGAGGGGCATCAGCCGTTCGAGCTCGATCCGGTCAGCCTCGCCCCCAAAGGCTATCGCGATTATGCTGGGCGGGCCGGGCGCTTCACCGCTCATCCCAAGATCGACCCGGAAACCGGCGAACTCGTCTTCTTCGGCTATATGGTGGGCGACCTGCCATTCTCGAACGGGCTTGCCTATGGCGTTGCGGACAAGGCGGGAAACGTCACAAGGCTCGATACCTTCGAGGCACCCTATTCCTCGATGATCCACGATTTCTTCGTGACGAAGAACTATGTGGCGTTCCCGGTGCTGCCGCTGAGCGGCCGCCTGCAACGCGCGATGGCTGGCCCGATGCCGTTCGCGTGGGAGCCGGACAAGGGCTCGCATATCGGTGTTCTGCGCCGCGATGCCGGCATCGAAACCATTCGCGGGTTCACCGCCGATCCCTGTTACGTCTTTCACCCGATGAACATGTGGGAGGAGGGCGATACCCTCGTCATCGACGCGATGGAGTATGCGACCGCACCCCTGTTCCCCAACGCCGATGGCTCCCCCGGCAAAAACAGTTCGGCCTATCTGATGCGCTGGACCATCGATCTTGCCGCCAATACCAATGCGGTCAGGCGCCAGCGGATTGACGATATGGCGGGGGGATTCCCCCCGCCCGCCGCACGGCCCGCCCGGCCTTCCTCTCCCCCCCGCCCCTTTTCCCCCCACCCCCCCCCCGCCGGCCACGAGGTCTTCGTCTCCATCCCTCCCCACTTCTATCAAGCGGAGCCACAAAACAGCCATCCCCTTGCCGCTCGCGATGCGCCGGGCGAACCTGTCTTTGTGCCGCGCAGCGTTCATGCGGCGGAGGGGGATGGTTTCCTCGTCACCACGGTCTATCGCGGGCGGGAGAACCGCAGCGATTTCGTGGTCTTCGATGCCGCCGCGGTGGATCGCGGACCGATCGCCAGTGCCGCGGTGCCGCGCCGGGTGCCGTTCGGCTTTCACGGCAATTGGCGCCCCGGCCTATAAGGAAAGCCCCGACCTGTAAGGAAAGACGTACAGGAAATCCGTTTGTTGCCGCCTCGCGTGCGGGGATCATTGCGGGCATAGTGCGCGGATGCAGTTTGCCCGTCTGATTCTCGCCGCCGCGATGGCCGCGCTCATGCCCGCTATCGCCGCAGCGGATGCGGGCGCGGGTCTTCTATCGCATTGGGTGCAGATGGGTCCCGGCGGCGCGGCCGAATTGCGGGTCGCGACCACGGCTGCGCAATGCCCTGATGTCGCGGTGGATGGCCATCGCACGGCCATGGTGGTGCGGGCAAAGGCGGGCGATGGTTTTCCGTTGATCTGTTCGGCACCGCTGCCCGGCACCGCCAGATCGGCCTGGCTGGTCGATCCGGCCGCCCCGCCGGATGCCGCGGGTCCGGCCATCCGCATCGCGCCCGTGCCCCTTCCCGCCGCGGCGCCAAAGCGCATTCTGGTGCTGGGCGATACCGGCTGCCGCATCAAGGGTGGCTCGGTTCAGGCCTGCAACGATCCGGCGCAATGGCCATTTCCGCTGCTGGCCCGTGTGGCCGCGGCCGAAAAGCCGGACCTGATCGTGCATGTCGGCGATTACCTTTATCGCGAATCGCCCTGTCCGCCGCATGATGCCCGGTGTGCCGGCAGCCCCTCAGGCGACAACTGGGCCAGTTGGGATGCGGATTTCTTCGCCCCCGCCAGACCGCTGCTGGAAGTGGCGCCTTTCATTTTCGTGCGCGGCAATCATGAGGATTGTCCCCGCGCCGGGGCCGGCTGGCTGCGGCTGATGGGGCCGGGGCCGTTTGTGCCCGGCCAATGCGGCCATCTTGCCCCTTACGCCGTGCCGCTGGGGGCGATGAACCTGGTGGTGATGGATAGCGCCAGCGCACCTGATCAGTTGATCGACCACAATCTGCTTGCCACCTATCGGGCCGATTTCCACAAGATTGCGAAGCTTGCACCCGGACCGATCTGGCTTGCCACCCACCGCCCGCTCTGGGGCGCGGTTTCGCGCATGGGCTTCCGGGTCGGCGGCAACCGCACCATGATTGCGGCGCTTGATCCCGCCGATCTGGCACCGGTCAGCCTGATGCTGTCCGGCCACATCCATGCGTTCGAGGTGCTGAACTACCGCAACCGCCTGCCGCCGCAACTGATCGCGGGCAATGGCGGCGACAAGCTCGATACCGCACCGGCCGATCTTGCCGGTGCCAACCTCTCCGGTCAGGCGGTGAAGGATGGTTTCTCCCTGCCGGGTTTCGGCTTCGCCATGCTGACGCAAGACGATCATGGCTGGCGCATTGCCGTTCACCGCGATGACGGCAGTCTCGCGCGCACCTGCCGTCTCACCAAAGGCCGTGGCGCCCGCCCGCGAATTGATTGTCCGCAAACGGCACAATAGCGCCGCTGATTTTGTTGCACCCGTCACGGTGTCGCCCATTTTTCCCGCCATTGTTACGTTGTTTGCAATTTGTGGGTTTGCGATTGGCGGCGCGGGACCGCTAAATCATCTGCATACGCGTCAAGCCTGCTTCGGGGGACCCCTATGAAACGCATTGCGCTCATCGCTGCCGCTGCTGCAGGCGTGTTGGTGGTGGCCCTCATCGCGGCCTGGCAGATGGGCCTGTTCGCACCGGGCGAACCGTTGAACAAGGCGGGCGTGTTTTCCGGCCTTGTCCCGGCCACGACCCCGGCGCAACAGGCGGCTTCGCCCGAATTCGCCTTCCGCCGGGTGGAGATCGGCACCACCAAACCGCAGGCCGAAGCCTGTCTCGTCTTAACCCGCAGCCTCGATGAATCGGGCACGACGCATTATCAGGATTATTTCAGCATCGAGCCCAAGACCGCGGTTGCCGCCCATGTTGCGGGCCAGCGGCTTTGCCTTGGCGGGCTCGATTTCAACAAGACCTATCAGGTGGCGCTGAAACTCGGGCTTCCGGCTGCTTCCGGCGAGAAACTGAAGATCGCTGAAACCGTCGCGGTCGAATTGCGCGACAAGCCTGCGCTGGTGCGTTTTTCGGGCGGCATCATCCTGCCGCGGGAAAACAGCGACGGCGTTCCGGTCACCACCGTCAATGTGGCGAAGCTCGACCTCAAGGTGATCCGCGTCGGTGACCGGCTGCTGTCACAGCTCGAAAGCGGGGTGCTGGACCAGACCGCGCTTTATCGCTGGAACGAGGAGCAGATCGCCGACAATCAGGGCTCCACCGTGTGGACCGGCAGCATGGATGTCGCCAGCACCAGGAACGAATCCGTGGTCACGCTGATCCCGATCGATCAGGTGCTGAAGGATCGCAAGCCCGGCGCCTATGTCCTCATCGCCAGCGATGCGGCGAAAAAGAAGGATGATGAGGATTATCAGCCCGTCGCCGCGCAATGGGTGATCGATTCCGATATCGGGCTCACCACCTTTGAGGGCGGCAGCGGCCTTGCCGTTTTCGCCCGCTCCTATGCCAGTGCCAAGCCGATTTCCGGCGTGAAGCTTTCGCTCGTCGCGCGCAACAACAATGTGCTCGCCAATGCGGTGACCGATGATGTCGGCCGCGCCAATTTCGCCGCCGGGTTTTTTCGCGGCAAGGGTGGGGACGAACCCGTGGCCGTGATGGCCTATGGCGACAAGCAAGATTTCACCTTCCTCGATCTGCGCCGCCCGGTGTTCGATCTGACCGACCGCGGCGTTGGTGGCCGGCCCGCACCCGGACCCGTCGATGCCTATCTCTATACCGATCGCGGGGTTTACCGCCCCGGCGAAACCGTGCGCGCGATCGCTATGTTGCGCGACCGTCTGGGCGCCGCCGCCGATGCGCCGCTGACCTTGGTGGCGCGCCGCCCTGACGGCATGGAAGCCGCCCGCACCACGCTTGCCGGCGCGGCATTGAAGGCTGGTTCTGCCTATTGGCCGGTGGCAATCGGTAAATCCGCCCCCCATGGCCGCTGGCAGATTGCGGCCTATGTCGATCCGAAGGCTGATCCGGTCGGCCGCGTGCAATTCGATGTGGCGGATTTTGTGCCGCAACGGCTGAAGGTCACGCTGACGCCGGAAGAAAAGGTCCTCCGCCCCGGCGCCACGCTGCATGTGCGCGCCGAAACCCGCTTCCTGTATGGCGCACCGGCTTCAGGCCTGTCGGGCGATGCGGAAGCGCGCATCACCAAAGACCCGGCCCCCTTCGCCGCTTACAAGGGTTATTCCTTCGGCCGGGTGGAGGATTCGTTTGAAGACGTTCTCGTCGCCCTCAACGTGCCGCAAACCAACGCGCAAGGCGTGACCCAGGTTTCGGGTCAGATCGGCGAACTGGCCGATACCACCTTGCCGCTGAAGGCGGTGGTGCGGGTTTCGATCCACGAACCGGGTGGGCGCACCACCGACAGGACGGTGGAAATCCCCATCCGCACCGCCGATGTCATGCTGGCCATCCGTCCGGCATTCGTTGGTGACTCCGTTGCCGAAAACACCAAGGCCGGGTTCGAGGTGATTGCGGTCAATGGCGATGGCGCCCGCATCGCGCGCGGCAATCTCCATTACAACTGGACGCGCGAGGAAACCAATTACCAGTGGTATCAGGATCAGGGCCAATGGAAATACCAGGCGGTCACGCGCGACCGGCTGATCACCAGCGGTGAATTCTCCGTCTCCGCCGGTGCGCCCGCCAAGCTGGCACAGGCGAGGGCGTGGGGCCGTTACCGCCTCACCATCACCGATCCGCAATCCGGTGCCTCGGCCTCTTACCGCTACTATTCCGGCTGGGCCGCCAATGCGGCGGGTGACCGGCCGGACCGCATTCCGGTGGCCGCCGACAAGCCCGCCTACAAGGTCGGCGAAACCGCGCACATCACCATCAAACCGCCGAGTGACGGGCGCGCGCTGGTGGTGGTGGCCAGCGACCGGATTTATTCCTCCCAGCTCATCCGTTCACCGGCGGCGGGCGCCACCATCGATATTCCGGTCTCGGCCGATTGGGGCGCAGGCGCCTATGTCCTCGTCACCCATTATCGCGGTCTGTCGGAGGCGAACGCCCGCGAACCCGTGCGTGCCATCGGCGTTGTCTGGCTGGGCATCGACAACAGTGCGCGCACGCTCGGCATCCAGATGGCCGTGCCGAAAAAGATTTCGCCGCGGCAGAAGATTTCGATTCCGGTCACCGTCACCGGTTTGGCGGCGGGGGAAAGCGCCTATGTCACCCTCTCCGCTGTTGACGAAGGCATTCTGCAACTGACCGAATTTCAATCGCCCGATCCGGCCGGCTATTATTTCGGCAAGCGCCGGCTCGGCGTCGGTATGCGCGATGATTACGGCCGCCTGATCAAACCAGAAAAGGGCGCCATCGGTTCGTTGCGCGAAGGCGGTGATCGTTTCGGCGGCCGCCCGCTGGCCGTGGTGCCGACGCGCACGGTGGCGTTGTTCTCGGGCCTTGTCACGGTCGGCCCCGGCGGCAAGGCTACCATTCCGGCCGATGTGCCGGACTTCAACGGCGAATTGCGCCTGATGGCGGTCGCTTTCACTGCCGACAAGATGGGGCATGCCGACCGCGCGCTGACCGTGCGCGATCCGGTGGTGGCCGATCTGGTGCTGCCGCGTTTCCTGGCGCCGGGCGATCATGCCGCCGCCGCGCTCAATCTCGACAATGTGGAGGGCAAGCCCGGCAGCTACAGCGTCAGCCTCTCGACCACAGGGCCCGCCGGTTTCGATGGTCATGGCCGTAATGTGACCCTGTCGCGCGCACTGAAAGCGGGCGAACGCGCATTGGTGCCGGTGGCGCTGGAAGGAAATGGCATCGGCATCGCCAAGGTTGCGCTGACCTTGACGGGGCCGGGGCTGAAGATCACGCATTCCTGGCCGATCGAAGTGCGCAGCCCGCAACGCGATGTGGCGCGGGAAGAGGTGGCGCGTCTCGGCGCGGGTGAAACCTACAAGGCAACATCGGCACTGGTGCGCGATCTGGTGCCGTCCACCGCCCACGCCGCACTTGCGGTGACGTCCACCGCACCCGGTTATGGCAATGTGGCGGGACAATTGCGCTGGCTCGACAAATATCCCTATGGCTGTCTGGAACAGACGGTCAGCCGCGCCATGCCGCTGCTTTATTTCAACGATGTCGCGGCGTCTGCCGGGATCGCGGGCGACAGTGCGTTGCGCGGCCGGTTACAGGATGCGGTCGATTCCGTTCTCGACATGCAGAATTACAGCGGCGATTTCGGCATGTGGGGCGCGGGCGGCACCGCCGATGCCTGGGTGTCGGTGTTCGCACTCGATTTTCTGACCCAGGCGAAAGACAAGAACTACACC
>Ga0066256_1003531_pt1 | contig 14952 bp, 12 predicted proteins | sample ThiBio_1000_biof_FD_87107 | JGI IMG/M metagenome (GOLD analysis project Ga0066256, IMG submission 87107) | Wastewater bioreactor microbial communities from Cape Town, South Africa - Thiocy_expt_1000_biof (version 2) | ecosystem: Engineered > Bioreactor > Thiocyanate-remediating >...
GCATAGTATTATATTCGCGTATTATGCGAATCTGATGGGGGATGAGGCCAGAAACGGTTTTCACGGGATATCGCCGCCGGGGCATGAGGCCTTGGGCGAGGTTGACGTCTGTCAAGAATGGCGGGGACTGAAGCTCGCAGCTCGGTGGAGTGCTTGGTACAGTTCCCCGGACTATGGTATGAAGTGCGTGGTTGTCGAAGCTTTGGCCGGATAGCTGCGGTCGCGCACGGGACAGGATACGAAACCGCTGATGCTGAATAACAACGGTAAGAAGAAGATGCCGGTTTTGTCCAAGGACGCGCCCCAGTATAATTTCAAGGTCACCAAGACGGCTGCCCCCTTGCGCCACAGCGTCACGGAAAGCATTCGCAATTCCATCGCCGCCGGCATCTACAAGGCCGGCGACCGGCTGACGGAACGTGATCTCTGCGAAATGACCGGCGTCAGCCGCACCGCCGTGCGCGAGGCGCTGCGGCAGCTCGAATCCGAAGGCATGATCCACGTGCTGCCGCACCGCGGCCCGATCGTCGCCGGTGTCACGCCGGAACAGGCCGAAGGCATCTACCAGGTACGCATGGAGCTCGAAGGGCTTGCCAGCGAACTGTTTGCGCAGCGCGCGACGCCCGCCGACCACAAGGCATTGCGCAAGGCATTCAAGAAGATGAAGGATTCGTCCACCTCGACGGATTCCATCGCCCGCCTCAAGGCAAAGAACGACTTCTACGATTGTCTGATCTCCGGCGCTTACAACGAAGCGCTGGGCCAGACGCTTTCCATGCTCAACTCCCGCATCATGGTGCTGCGTGCCACGTCGCTGCAGGCGCCGGGCCGCACGGTGCAGAGCATGGAAGAGTTGAGCGAACTGGTTGAACTGCTGGTCGCCCGCAAGGATGCCGAGGCGCGCAAGGCGGCGATCAAGCATGTCTCCAATGCCGCCAAGGTGGCGATCGGCATTCTGCGCGCCCAGTTCGAGGAAGCGGCTGCGGAATGACGGCGGCAGGTTTGCCTCAGCCAGTTTGTTGACAAGCCGCCATTCTCTCACGGACGTCATCCTCGGCCTTGTGCCGAGGATCTACTTGCGCCGGCTAAGTAATTGACGATAAAGGATTGCATCTGACGTGCTTAGATCCTCGGCACAAGGCCGAGGATGACGAAGGAGGCGTTTTATGCCTTTGTCAGCGGATTGCTCTCTTGCGCCCGTTTCAGATCCCCGGCGTGGCGCCGCCGTCGACGTTGATCACCGTGCCCTGGATGTAGGAGGCCTTGTCGGAGACAAGGAAGGCGACCGTGTGGGCGATCTCTTCCGGCGTGCCGTAGCGGTCGATGTGTTGGGCCAGGCGCATCTCCTCGCGGGCCTGCTCGAAGCTGATGCCCTGGTCCTTCGCCCGGACCTTGATGCGGGCTTCCAGCCGGTCGGTGACGATATGGCCGGGGCACAGCACATTCATGCGGATGTTATCCGCTGCCGCCCGCTTCGACAGCGCCTTGGTGAAATTGATGATGGCGGAATTCACCGAGCCGCCGATGGTGAAATCCGGTTCCGGCGTGTGGGCGCCGATGCCGGAAATGTTGACGATGCTGCCGCCGGCCTTGGCAAGCGCCGGCCACGCGGCGCGGCAGAAACGCACGGTGGCATGAAACTTCAATGCGAAGCCGCTGATGAAATCCTCTTCCGTCAGGGCGAAGAAATCGCCGCGCTTGGTGGCGCCGGCATTGTTGACGACGACGTCGATCCGGCCGAACGCATCGAGGGCCGCCTTGACCACCGTGTCGGGTGTCTCGGGCTGTGAAAGGTCGGCGGCGACGGCGAGTGTCGCCGGCGCACCCGCGGCCTTTGCCAGTTCGACCGTTTCGTCGAGGCCTGCCTGGTCGCGGGCGGCAACCACGACGGCATAACCGGCCCGGCCGAGTTCGATGGCGATGGCCCGTCCCAATCCCTTGCTGGCGCCGGTCACGATCGCTGTCTGCATTGTCTTTTCCTTCGTGTTTCACAGGGTGAAACAGGCAGTTTTCCAAGCTTTTTCAAGGCGATGGAACAGGCTGCCGATTTCCCCTTTTCGCGCCTCAATGCGCTTGACAGATTGTATTACGGTATGAGAGTGTTATGCCCATTGAGGCGTGTCAAGCCCAATGGTCCCCGGTTCGGGAAATTGTTCCGAACGGCTTTTCTGAACAGGTGCAGGAAAGGCTTTCCCGATGCAAGTCGATTGGCGTATTCACGGTGCGGTGACTGCCTTGCGGCAGGCTTCCGGCCGTCCGTGCGCCGGTCTTGCCGGCGGCGGGGGCGAAGGCGGCAGGGCCGCCCCCTCTTCGTCTCATATCGCCTTGCAGGTCATCCGGTTTTCGGCCTGGGTGCAGACGAGATTTTCCGCCGCCGGCGTGTCTCCGGCCCGGCGTGACAGGACGATCTCGGCGCGCGTCTCCCAGGAGCGCCCCTCCAGGCCGCACCACAGCGACTGGATCGGCATGCGGTCTTCCTTGTCGTTGAGCAGGAAGATCTCGCCGCTTTTCGGATCCGACCACAGGTCGACGCTCACCTTGGCGCCCTCTGCGGCAATGCCGAGGTCCAGGGAATACCAGTGGGCGATCGCGCTCTTGCAGGCCATCGGGGCGGGGCCGGCATTGGTGAAGGTCATCGGCACCTTCACGAGCCCGTCACGGCCGCGCGCCACCACATGGACTTCCTGTGCGGCGGTCGTGCCGGCCAGGGCAATCAGGAACATTGAAATCAGGGAGAATTTCATCGTCGACTCGTTGAGTTGAATGAATATTGTGTTTGTTATTTGCAAAATACGAATAACAAACATATGAATTACAGGCAAACAAAAAGGGGAACCTAAGAAATGAAGAGCATTCTGAAAAGAAGTGCGAGTGTTATTACTTTTGTTGCGCTCATGAATACTTTTGCGCTTACCGCGGAAGTCAAGTCCATCGCCATCCTGACGCCGGAGCAGGGCACGGATTTTGGCTGGAACCAGCAGGGTATCGATGCGGCCAAGGCTGCCGGCGCCAAGGTCGGCGTCGAAGTCACCGTTGCCGAAAACCTCGGTTACGGCGACGTTCGCCCGACGCTGCGCGAGCTTGCCGAAGACGGCGCGAGCCTGCTGATCGCCCATGCCAGCGGCTACAACACCGCTGCTCCGGAAATCGGCGCCGAACTCAATGTTCCGGTCGCCATCGTCGACCGTCCGGACCAGCTGAAGGCCGGCGCCGTTGCCGACTACACGGCAAGCGGCCATGAAGGCGCCTATCTCGCCGGCCGCCTCGCCGCCAAGATGTCGCGCACCGGTGTCGTCGGCATCGTCGTTTCCGGCGAGCCTCCGTCGTGGAACGCCATGTCTTCTGCTTTCGCAGAGGGCGTGAAGGCTGAAAAGTCGACCGTCGAAGTCCGTTACGCCGTGATCGGCCCGGCTGCTTATGCCGACGTCGCAGGCGGCAAGCGCGTCACGGAAACGGTGATCGCGGCTGGCGCCGACGTCATCTTCGGCCAGGGCAACGGTTCGTCCTTCGGCATGCTGCAGGCTGTCGAAACCACCAAGGCGACCGATGGCGGCAAGGTCTATTTCATCGACGTCATCGGCGACAAGACGTCGCTCGACAAGGGCTTCCTGCTGTCGTCGGTCATCTGGGACCTGACGCCGGTCTACGTCGCGATGATCGAGGACCTGAAGGCCGACAAGTTCGGCAGCCACAACTACGACATCAAGCTCTCCGACGACTCCGTCAAGCTGCTCAAGACCAAGAGCATCCCGGATGACGTCTGGTCGCAGATTTCGGTGCTGCGCGACGACATCATTGCCGGCAAGATCAAGGTCGAGCCGCATTTCGATGCCGATACCGTGCACAAGCTTGTCACGGCCGTTCCGACGGCGCAGTAATAGAGCGCAGACGATCGTTCGCCGCGCCGACGGGGTTCCGTCGGCGCGTGCGATGCCTTTTCGGACATGAAACAGAGTTGCAGATTTATGGTGGGCAGTTCCGCTTCTCCGGTTGCCGCACAAGGGCCAGTCGTGTCCTTGCGCCAGGTGACAAAGCGATTCCCGGGCGTGGTTGCCAACGACCACGTGACGATCGACCTCTGGCCGGGAGAGGTCCATGTCCTTCTCGGCGAAAACGGTGCGGGCAAGTCGACGCTCGTCGGCATGCTTTCGGGGCTGCAGAAGCCCGATGAGGGCGAAATCCTCATCGACGGCTCGGCCATCGATATCGCCTCGCCGCGCCAGGCGCTCGATCTCGGCATCGGCACCGTCTTCCAGCATTCGATGCTGGTGCCTTCCCTGACGCTGGTCGATAATTTTACCCTCGGCGGCCCCTGGTGGAGGCGGCCGGACCGCGAAGGTGTCGCGGCGCGGATGCGCGAGCAGGCGAGCAGCATCGGTATCCGCATCGATCCTTATGCGCTGGCGGGTTCGCTGTCGCTCGGCGAACAGCAGCAAGTCGAGATCGTTCGCGCCCTGATGCGTGGCAGCCGCTGCCTGATCCTTGACGAGGCGACGGCGATGCTGACGCCACGCGATGCCGAACAGCTCGGCGAACTGATGCGCCGTCTCGTGGCGCGCGGACTGGCCGTGGTGTTCATCACCCACAAGCTCAACGAGGCGCTGGCTTATGGCGACCGCATCTCCGTGCTGCGGCTCGGCAAGAATGCCGGCGCCATGGAGCCGCAGGTCTTGAAGAGCGCCGACACCTCCGCCGCGATGGCGGAAGTCGTGCGCATGATGTTCGGCACCAATGCCTCCGGCGAAGCCGAAGCCGGCGGGCGCGAGGCGCGACGTGCCGCGGGCGGCAAGCCGGTTCTCGCCGTCGACGACCTGACGGTCGACGATGGCTCGGTGCCGCTCTCCGGCATCTCCTTTACCGTGGCCGCGGGCGAAATCCTCGGCCTGGCCGGTATCGACGGCAATGGCCAGAAGCAGCTGGCGGAAGCGCTGGCCGGGCAGCGGCCGATCCGTTCCGGCTCGCTGAAGCTCAAGGGCGTTTCGCTGGAAAAGGCAGGCGTCGGCGAGCGGCGCAATCATGGGCTGCGATACGTCACCGACGACCGGCTGGGCGAAGGAACCGTCGGCACCTTCCCGGTGTCCACCAACCTGCTGCTCAAGCAGATCGGCGACCGGCCGTTCTGGAAAAGCGGCGTCGAGCAGCCGGCGGCGATTGCCGACAATGCCCGGCGTTATATCGGCGAATTCGACGTGCGTACGCCGAGCATCGAGACCCCGGTTGCAAAACTTTCCGGCGGCAACATCCAGAAGGTTCTTTTGGCGCGCGAGCTTTCCGGCGCCGCCGAGGCGGTGATTTTCGCCAAACCGACCTATGGGCTGGATGTCCAGAACATCCGCTCCTCCCGCCGGCGCATCCGCGAGGCGGCGGAGGCCGGCCGCGCCGTGCTTTTGATCTCCACCGACCTTGAGGAAATCCTCGAACTGGCCGATCGTATCGCCGTCATGTCGCAAGGACGCATCGTCGGAACGGTGGACAACGATGCCGATGCCCGGCGCAAGATCGGCGAATTGATGAGTGGGATGACGGTATGAGCGCCGCACAGACAACACGCACGGCGGACAAGCCGACCGAGGCGCCGCCGGAACACCGCCGCGAATGGGCGCATATGGCGCTGATCACCATCGGACCGGTCGTCGTCGCCCTTGTCATCGGCGGGCTGGGGCTGATCGCCATGGGCGGCAATCCGCTGACCTCTTATTCCTACGTTGCCGGCCGTGGCCTGGTTTCGCCGTCCGGCCTGCCGGCGACGCTGACGCGGGTGGGGCCGCCGGTGCCGATCGCCGCCAGCCCGATCGGCGCCCTCCCGGCGGGGGTCTCGGACCTCGGCGGCGACGGGGCGGTCCCCCTGGGGGCGGTGCTGGTCGCGGCTGCCGGTCCGGCTCTGGTCGAGATCTTTCCGGTGTGGATCGTGCTGATCGTCGGGCTGCTGATCGGCGCTGTCGTCGGCATGCTCTGGTCGGTGGTGCCGGCGCTGCTCCGGGCCTATCAGGGCGTCAACGAGATCATCACCACCTTGATGATGACCTTCCTCGGCGTGTCGCTGGCCAATGTCCTCGTCAAGCTGGCCTTTCTCGATCCGACCACCACCGTGCCGCAGACGCGGACGCTGCCGGTGGAGGATCGCCTGCCGCGGCTGTTCGATACCACGGTATCTTCCGGCCTGCTGATCGGCCTCGCCGTCATCATCGTCGTGCATCTGGTGATGACCCGCACGGCCTTCGGCCTGAAATTGCGTGTCGTCGGTGCCAATTCCAAGGCGGCGATCCATGCCGGCCTGCCGGTGCCGCTGTTGACGGTGATGGTGTTCGGCATTTCCGCCGCCCTTGCCGGGCTTGCCGGCGCGGTCGATATCCTCGGCACGCAAGGCAATGTCCGCGCCGACTGGAACCCGGCCTATAGCCTGACGGTGGTGCCGCTGGTCTTTTTGGCGCGTTTCAACGGTTTTGGCACCATCGCCTTCGTTTTCCTGTTCTCGGTGCTGTTGATCGGCGGCGAGAGCGCGGCGCGCAAGCTCGGCGTGCCGAACTATTTCTCGCTGGTTATCGTGGCGATCCTGCTGGTCGTGCTCGGCCTGACCGAATATCTCGACCAGCGCCGGCAGCAGAAGGTGAGGAACTAAGCCATGGGTCTGTTTACCGAAGCTTTCCTCACGTCCCTGGTGCTCGGCGCCGTCGTCGCCGGCATTCCGCTGCTGCTGGCCGGTCTTGGCGAGCAGTTGTCGGAAAAGGCCGGCGTGCTCAACATCGGTCTCGAAGGCATGATGCTGATCGGCGCCTATATGGGGTTCCTGATCGCCTATGTCTCCGGCTCCACCACGCTCGGCTTCGTCTTCGGCGCGCTGGGCGGCATGGCGGTGGCGGCGATCATGGCGCTGCTCTGCGTCCGGCTCGGCCTCAACCAGATCGTCATCGGCATCGCCCTGACGCTCGGCGCCGAGGGGATCACCGCGCTCCTGCACAACATCCAGTTTTCGCGCACCTATCCGCGGCTGGATGCGATGGACACGTTGCCGATCCCCTTTCTATCAGGCATTCCGGTGATCGGGCCGGCCGTCTTCGATCGTCCCGTCATCGTCTACATCGCCATCCTGCTCGTCTTCGTGATGATCTACCTCTTCCGCGCCACCCATCTCGGCAGCGCGCTGCAGGCGGCGGGTGACAAGCCGGCGGCGTTGGATGCGGCTGGTGTCGACGTCATCCGCACCCGCACCGTCGCCGTGTTGTGCACCGGGCTGTTCGCCGGGCTCGGCGGCGCCTTCATGTCGATCGTCGGCGCCGGTGTCTTCGTGCCGTTCATGACGCATGGCAATGGTTTTATCGGCATCGTGCTCGCCATGCTGGCGCGCGGCAAGCCGCTCTGGGTGCTGGGCGGGGCGCTGTTGTTCGGCGCCTGCCTGTCGATGACGACGGCGCTGCAGGTAGCCGGCGTCGATATCCCCACCGACGTCATCCAGATGCTGCCGTTTGCCATGGTCATGCTGGTGGTGATCCTGGCCGGTCGCCGCGCCAGCCTGCCGCTGGCGCTCGGCTCCAGCTACGTTCGCGGCGCGCGCTGAACCCGCCTCGAATGCCCGATTGAAATCCGCCGCCGGCCCTCTGGCGGCGGATTCGTTTTCATGGTCATGTCCGGGACCATGACGAGATTCTGCGCATAAGGGGCGGGCTGTGTGACCTTCTCCGGCGTGAAACAGGAGGAGAGCCGCACCATGTCCAAATCCCGCGCCACCAGTACCGGCAGCAGCTACGGCGTCGATCATCTTCCGAAAATCGCCTATGCAAGCGGCAGCTATCTCTACGATGTCGATGGCAACCGTTATCTCGACGGATCGGGCGGCCCGGCGGTCTATTGTCTCGGCCACGCCCATCCGGAGGTGAACGCCGCCGTCGCCGAGCAGATGGGCAAGATCGCCCACGCCTATCGTTACCTCTTCTCCAGCGATGCGGTGGAGGAACTGACCGACATCATCACCGACCGGACGGGCGGGCATTTCCCCAATGCCGTCTATGTGACGAGCGGTTCGGAGGCGGTGGAATCCTGCCTCAAGATCGCCCTGCAATATCATGCCGCCCGCGGCGAGATGAGCCGCCGGCGTTTCATATCCCGGCGGCGCTCCTGGCATGGCAACACGCTGGGCGGCTTGTCCGTCTCCGATTTCAAGACGCGCCGCGCCTCTTTCGAGGGCAGCCTGCTCGATGTTTCCTTCGTGTCCGCCGCCAATGCCTATCGTCCGCCGGAAGGCGTGGCGCCTGCCGATCTGGCCGCGTTTCTCGCCAGGGAACTGGAGGACGAGATCCTGAAAATCGGCCCCGACAAGGTGGCGGCCTTCATCTTCGAACCGGTGGTCGGCGCTGCCGGCGGCGTCGTGCCGGCACCGGAGGGGTATGCCAGGGCCGTGGAAGCCGTCTGCCGGCGCCACGGCGTGCTTGTTATCGGCGACGAGGTGATGTGTGGCTCCGGGCGCACCGGCACCTGGCGGGCGCTGGAACAGGATGGTGTCGTGCCGGATATCATGAGCGTCGCCAAGGGCTTGGCAGCGGGCTATGTGCCGCTGGGTGCTGCCCTCTACAGCGATGCCGTCCACAGGACGCTGGTCGATGCCCATGGCGGCGCGCAGACCGGCCACACCTTCACCGGCCACACCGCCGCCTGTGCCGCCGCCGTCGCTGTCCAGACCATTATCAGCCGCGACGGGCTGCTCGATCATGTCCTGGCGCGGGGCGAGACATTCCGGGATGAACTGCGCAAAGCCTTTGCCGATGTGCCCGAAGTCGGCGATGTCAGGGGGCGTGGTTATTTCATCGGCCTGGAGATCGTCTCCGATCCCGAAAGCAAGACGCCGTTTGCGCCCAATCTCTCGGTTCACGCCGATATCGGCCGGCGTGCCTTCGAGGCCGGGCTGATCTGCTATCCCTGCACCGGCAATGTCGGCGGCACGGCGGGCGATACGGTCATCCTCGCCCCGCCCTACAATGCCAGCGAAGAGGAACTGGCCGAAATCCTTTCGAAGCTCACCGTCGCGGTGAAGGATTCGGTGCATGCCGCTCGCAAGGGGGAAAAGCTGGCATGAGCAGCCATTCGACCGCCGCGCATTACCAGGCCGTTTTCGGCCGCTATTTCGAAACGCCGGCCAATCTGCCGCCAGGCACGCCGTTCCTCTGGGCCTATGCCGACCGGCACTCCTATGGCGCCGGTGAAACGGTTTGCGTCCACGTCAACACCACGGCGAAACGTTTTCGCGCCACGCTTGTCCGCGACGGTCTTGTGCCGGTGACGGTCTGGCAGAAGACAAACATCGAAGGCGCCGCCTACGAGACGCCCGACCAATGTTCCGCCGAAGGCTGCGGCTGGCCGGTCTGTTTCAGCTTTACCGTCGAGGCCGGCTGGCCGTCCGGCGGCTACAAGCTGATGCTGTGGTCGGAGGAAAATTCCCGGCTGACGGCGGAAACCATCCTGCTCGTCCGCCCGGCGCCGGGAAAGGGCCGTGGACGCCTGCTCTTCGTGCCGCCGACCTGTACCTGGATGGCCTATAACGACTGGGGCGGCTCGAATTTTTACGAAGGTATCAGCGGGCCGGAGCGCAACCAGTTCTCCCCCGTCGTGAGCGCCAACAGGCCGTTCTGTCGTGGTTTCGCCAGCCTGCCGCCGGATGCGCCGCGGGTGGCGCTCGACCATGTGCCCGGCCTGCTGGCGCCGCCGCGTTATCCGCATATGGAATGGGCGTGGCGGACCGGCCACAGCAAGAAATACGCCTCCTCCGGCTGGGCCAGCTACGACCGGCACTTCTTCCACTGGATGGAGCGGGAAGGCTATGCGGTGGACATCATCGCCCAGACAGATTTGCAGTACCGGCCAGATCTCATCGACAGCTATTCCTGCCTCGTCTTTGCCGGGCATGACGAATACTGGAGCTGGCAGATGCGTGATGCCGTCGACGCCTATGTCGAGGCGGGCGGGCATGTGGCGCGCTATGCCGGGAATTTCATGTGGCAGATCCGCCTGGAGGACGAGGGCCGCCGGCAGATCTGCTACAAATACCGCGCCCGCAACGAAGATCCCGTCTACTGCACCGAGCAGGCCCGTTTTGCCACCACGAGCTGGGAAGCGGCGGAAATCGGCCGGCCGGGCGCCCTGACCTTCGGGCTGAACGCCACGCGCGGCATGTATACCGGCTGGGGCGGCGCCGTTGCCCGCGGCGCGCGCGGTTTTCCGATCTACCGCCCGGAACACTGGGCCTTCGCCGGCACCGGCTACGGTTACGGCGACGTGCTGGGCGCTGCCTCGCATGCCTTTGGCTACGAGGTCGATGGGCTCGACTATATCATCAAGGGCGGCCTGCCCTATCCTTCCGGCGAGGAACAGGTGCCGGAAGGCCTGTCGATCCTGGCGCTCGGCCTCGCCTGCAATGTCGAGGAGGGCGAGGCCGTCAAGGCCGGCGACGTGTTCCTCAACAATGAGGATGCAGTGTTCATCGCCGAGATCCTGTATGGCGAGACCGGGCCGGAAGCGGTGGACCGCGCCAAGCGCGGCAGCGGCATGATCGTCAACTTTCCCAAGGGCAAGGGCGAGGTGTTTCATGCCGGCAGCTGCGAGTGGGTTGCCGGCCTCATCCGCGGCGATGCCGGCGTGGAGGCGGTCACACGCAACGTTTTCAACCGGTACCTGGCTTAGGCAGGTAGGGGCCGCCAGGCCCCTACCCCCATTCGGGGGCTTCTGTATATCGAGATATTTTAAACTTGAAATAGATTGCGGCTGGTGTAACGTCTGAGTCAGGGAACATAAAACAAAGGGAAACAGATACGATGTTGAGCCCTTCCGCGCATATCGACACCTTTACACGCGACAACCTGCCGCCCCGGGAGGAATGGCCTGAGTTTCTCATGGGCGATTTCCAGTATCCCGACCATCTCAATGCCGCGGTCGAACTGACCGACCGCATGGTGGAAAAGGGTTTTGGCGACCATACGGCGCTGATCGGCAACGGCCGGCGGCGCACCTACAAGGAACTCACCGACTGGAGCAACCGGCTCGCCCATGCGCTGGTCGAGGAATATGGCGTCAAGCCGGGCAACCGCGTGCTGATCCGCTCCGCCAACAATCCGGCGATGATCGCCTGCTGGCTGGCGGCAACCAAGGTCGGCGCCGTCGTCGTCAACACGATGCCGATGCTGCGGGCCGGCGAACTCAAGAAGATCGTCGACAAGGCGGAAATCTCCATCGCGCTCTGCGATACCCGTATCATCGACGAACTTGTCGCCTGCGCCAAGGACAGCGATTTCCTCAAGCAGGTGATCGGCTTCGACGGCACGGCCAACCATGATGCCGAACTCGACCGGATCGCCCTCGACAAGCCGGTGAAGTTCGACGCGGTGAAGACCGGGCGCGACGACGTCGCCCTCCTGGGCTTCACCTCCGGCACCACGGGCGTGCCGAAGGCGACGATGCATTTCCACCGCGACCTGCTGATCATTGCCGACGCCTACGCCAAGGAAGTGCTGCAGGTGACGCCGGAGGATGTCTTCGTCGGCTCGCCGCCGATCGCCTTCACCTTCGGCCTTGGCGGCCTCGCCATCTTCCCGCTGCGGTTTGGAGCCGCCGCCGCGCTGCTCGAAAGTGCGACGCCGCCGAACATGGTCAAGATCATCGAGACCTACAAGGCGACGATCAGCTTCACCGCACCCACTGCCTACCGCGCCATGCTGGCGGCGATGGATGCCGGTGCCGATCTTTCGTCGCTGCGCATCGCGGTGTCGGCCGGCGAGACGCTGCCGGCGCCGGTTTACGAACTGTGGGAAGCAAAGACCGGCAAGCCGATCCTCGACGGCATCGGCGCCACCGAAATGCTGCATATCTTCATCTCCAACCGCCTCGACGACCGGGCGCCGGGCTCCACCGGCCGGCCTCTGACCGGCTACCAGGCGAAGATCGTCGATGACGAGATGAACGAAGTGCCGCGCGGCACCATCGGCAAGCTCGCCGTGCGTGGCCCCGTCGGCTGCCGCTACATGGCCGATGCGCGACAGCGCGACTATGTGAAGGCCGGCTGGAACATCACCGGCGACGCCTTCTACCAGGACGAGGACGGCCGCTTCCATTTTGCCGCACGCGCCGACGACATGATCGTTTCCGCCGGCTACAACATTGCCGGACCGGAGGTCGAAGCGGCATTGCTCGCCCATGACGACGTTGCCGAATGCGCCGTGATCGGCGTGCCGGACGAGGATCGCGGTCAGATCGTTGCCGCCTACGTCGTGCTGGCCAAGGGCAAGGATGGCGACGAAGTGATGACGGTGGCCTTGCAGAATCACGTCAAGGCGACGATCGCTCCTTACAAATATCCGCGCTCCATCCGCTTCGTCGACAGCCTGCCGAAGACGGAGACGGGCAAGATCCAACGGTTCCAACTGAGAAACAGCAGCACAGTCCAATGACCGACCTTTTCGAACGGACAAAGGCGCTCTTCGAGATCCCCGAAGGCGTCATCTATCTCGACGGCAATTCGCTCGGCCCGCTCGCCAAGGCGGCCAAGGAGCGGCTGGCGCGGGAAGTCGCGGACAATTGGGGCGGGCAGCTGATCCGCGCCTGGAACACCGCCGGCTGGATCGACCTGCCGGCGCGCATCGGCAACCGCATCGGCACGCTGATCGGCGCGCCCGAAGGATCGGTGATCGCCGCCGACTCGACTTCGGTCAACCTGTTCAAGGCGCTGACGGCCGCCCTTTCGCTTACCGGCGAGCGTAAGGTGATCCTCTCCGACAGCGGCAATTTCCCCAGCGATCTTTATATCGCCGACGGCGTTATCCGCACGCTCGACAAGGGCCATACGCTCAAGATCGTGGCGCCGGAAGAGGTGGACGCCGCCATCGACGAGACCGTTGCGGTGCTGATGCTGACGGAAGTGGATTACGCCACCGGCCGCCTGCACGACATGAAGGCGCTGACCGCCAAGGCGAAGGCCGCCGGCGTCGTCACCATCTGGGACCTTGCCCATTCCGCCGGCGCCCTGCCGGTCGATCTTTTCGGTGCCGGCGCCGATTTTGCCATCGGCTGCGGCTACAAATATCTGAACGGTGGTCCGGGTGCGCCTGCCTTCATCTATGTCCGCCCGGAACTGCAGGACAAGATCCGCCCGTCGCTCTCCGGCTGGCTCGGTCATGAAGCGCCGTTCCTCTTCGACCTCGACTACCGCCCCGGTCCGTCCATCGACCGCATGCGGGCCGGTACGCCGCCGATCCTGTCGATGACGGCGCTGGATGCCGGGCTTTCCGCCTGGGATGGCGTCGACATTCATGCCGTGCGCGAACGCTCGATTGCGCTTTGCGACCTGTTCATCAAAGAAGTGGAAGCGCGCTGCCCCGATCTCGTGCTGGCGTCGCCGCGCGATGGCAGCCGCCGTGGTTCGCAGGTTTCCTTCCGCCATCCGCAAGGGTATGCGGTCATGCAGGCGCTGATCGCCAACAATGTCATCGGCGATTTCCGCGCTCCAGACATCATCCGCTTCGGTTTCACGCCGCTTTACATCGGTTTTGAAGAAACCGTTGCCGCCGCCGAGGTGCTGGAAAAGGTCATCAAGGAAAAACTCTGGGATCGCCCGGAATTCCTGAAGAAGAGCAAGGTCACATGACGAGCAAAGACCTGTCGCCGGATGGCGCCGAGCTGAATTTTCGCGACAAGATGTCCTATTCGAACTATCTGAAGCTCGATCTGGTGCTCAATGCGCAGGCGCCGCTCTCCAGTGCCCATGACGAACCGCTGTTCATCATCCAGCACCAGACGTCGGAACTGTGGATGAAGCTTGCCATCCATGAAATCCGCGCCGCCTGCCGGTCGATCCGCAATGACGACCTGCAGCCGGCGTTCAAGATGCTGACCCGTGTCGCCCGCATTTTCGAGCAGCTGAACAGTGCCTGGGACGTGCTGCGGACGATGACGCCCAGCGAATACACCCTGTTTCGCGATGCGCTGGGGCAATCCTCGGGTTTCCAGTCGTGGCAATACCGCGCCATCGAATTCCTTGCCGGCAACCGTAATCCGGTGATGATGAAACCGCACGAGCATGATGCCGGCATCAGCGAAAAGCTCGAAGACATCCTCAAGGCGCCGAGCCTCTACCAGGAGGCCATCCTGCTGCTTGGCCGCAACGGCTTCGATATCGGCAACGAGGCCGAGCTCGATACGCGGTCAACGCGTGCTGAGAGTGAAGCGGTGCTGTTTGCCTGGCGGGACGTTTATCGGGAGCCGTCAAAATACTGGTCGCTCTACGAACTGGCCGAAAAACTGATCGACTTCGAGGATTATTTCCGCCGCTGGCGTTTCAACCACGTCACCACCGTGGAGCGCATCATCGGCCTGAAACGCGGCACCGGCGGCACGGCGGGGGTTTCTTATCTCCGGCGCATGCTGGAGGTGGAGCTTTTCCCGGAATTGTGGAAGGTTCGCACCGTACTGTGAGCCGCAACGGCTCACCTTTGATGGAGCGGTGGCATGGTGGATGCGTGGTTTCGGTCAGTGACGGTATCGCCCGGCGTGGAAAAGATCTGGGAGCCGGCAGTCCATCCGTTTTTCCAGGCCAATCTTTACCGCATTTCCGGGCGTGATCGCGATATCCAGCTGGATTTCGGCACCGGCGTCCAATCGCTCCCGGCCTTCGCGCCGGCGGCCGACAAGCCCCTGCTGGCCATCGCCTCGCATGTCCATATTGATCATGTCGGCAGTTTTTTCGAATATGCCGACCGGGCGGGACATCCGCTGGAGGCGCCGTTCTTTGCCGATATGCGCGACGATATGGCGTTCGGGGCGATGTTTCGCGACCATCCCGAGCCGCTGGCCGTGCTTCCCGAAGGTTTCGTCCTCGCCGACTATCGCATCGAGCCGGCGCCGCTGACGCAGCTTCTCGACGAGGGCGATATGGTGGATCTCGCCGACCGGCTGTTCACCGGTCCGCATCTGCCGGGG
>Ga0066256_1003534_pt1 | contig 14947 bp, 15 predicted proteins | sample ThiBio_1000_biof_FD_87107 | JGI IMG/M metagenome (GOLD analysis project Ga0066256, IMG submission 87107) | Wastewater bioreactor microbial communities from Cape Town, South Africa - Thiocy_expt_1000_biof (version 2) | ecosystem: Engineered > Bioreactor > Thiocyanate-remediating >...
TGGGGGCGGTCGCCGTGCCCCAGTCGACGGTGGCGAGCCATCCGGCGTTGCAATGCGTCAGCACGTTGACCGGCTGCTCCGGCGCCTTGGCCGCGGCGATACACGATATCAGGGCAAGTCCCTCGCGCCCGATGGCCTCGTTGGTCGCGACGTCCTCGTCGGACAGCGCCGCGCTCTCGCGGAATGCCGCTGCCGCGCGTTCCGCCGGCGTGCAGCGTTCGAGCCGGGCGACCAGGCGGTTCACCGCCCAGCGCAGGTTGATCGCCGTCGGGCGGGTGTCCGTGAGCGACCGCGCGACCGCGTGGAGATTAGCGTCCGATGGATCCTCGCGCATCGCAAGCGCGATCCCGTAGCAAGCGGTGACGCCGATCAGCGGCGCGCCGCGGACGACCATTTCGGAAATCGCCGTGGCGGCCTCCTGCCACGACCGTAGCCTCCGGGTCGCGAACTCGTGGGGAAACCGCGTCTGGTCGAGCACGCAGATCGCGTCACCATCATCTTCCACCCAGATGAATCTTTACAGTTGACAATCAGAATTGAATTTTGTCAAACAAATTCGACGCCGCCGAACGATCCGCGCAACCCGATCTGGCGAGAGGCGGCGGTGTCTCGCCGACAAGTGGAAACGAGCGCATTGATGGACGCGAGCCTCAGGAACCGTATTGACGCGGCCGTTCAATCGATTCGCGGCTTCACCGGAGCCGCGCCGGAACTCGGCATCGTGCTGGGATCCGGCCTCGGCTTCCTGGCCGACGAGGTCGGGCAGGCCGTCGAGATCCCCTATGGCGCGATCGGGGGCTTCCCGCAGTCTACCGCACCCGGCCATGCGGGACGGCTGATCGTCGGTTCGCTGTTCGGCCGCACGGCCGCGCTCATGCAGGGCCGCTTCCACCTCTACGAAGGACATTCGCCCGCCAACGTGGCACTGCCGATCTACGTGCTGGCCGCGCTGGGCATGCGCGAGCTAGTGGTCACCAACGCGGCGGGAGGGCTGAACGGCGATTTCGACGCCGGGGACGTCATGATGATCACCGATCACATGAACTTCACGGGATCGAACCCGCTCATCGGGCCAAACGAGGAGTCGATGGGTCCGCGCTTTCCCGACATGTCGCGGGCCTATGCGCCGGACCTGGCGCGGCGCGCACATGAAGCTGCGCGCCGCGCCTCCGTCGACCTCCGAGCCGGCATCTACGCGGCCGTGGCGGGACCTGCTCTGGAAACCTCGGCCGAGCGCCGCTTCTTCCGGATGGCCGGCGCCGATGCGATCGGCATGTCGACCGTACACGAAGTCATCGCCGCCGCACATCTAGGCATCCCTGTGCTCGGGCTTTCGGCGATCACCAACAAGGCGACCGGAGGTCCCGACCAGCAACCGGACACGATCGAGGAGGTGCTGGAGAACGCAGGCATCGCGGGCGCGAAGATCGGAAGGATCCTCGCGGCCCTTTTCCAGAAGGCCGGCGCCTGATCCGCGTCGACGGGCACATTCGCAGGAGGCGAGAGTTGAGAAACGAGCGGCGCTCAGAGGAAATCGCGCTTGGCATAAGGCGGCGCGTGTTCGAGCACACGATCCGTAACAATGGCGGCTATCTGAGCCAGGCCTGCTCGGCGGCCGAGCAGATAGCATGGCTCTACAATGAAGAGTTGCGGCTCGGAGAGCCTACCCTTCCCTTCGTGCCGCTACCTTTTGGCGGCGTGCCCTCCCGGGACAACGCCGCTTATCGGACGGGAGCCGGTTACAACGGGCCGGCACTGCCGGACTACGATCGGCTGATCGTCGCGCCGGCCCATTACGCGCTCGTGGTCTATGCCGCCCTTATCGAGGTCGGGCGAATGGCTCCCGAGGGGCTGGAGATGTTCAATCGCGACGGCTCTTCGGTCGAGATGATCGGCGCCGAGCATTCGCCAGGGATGGAAGTGCACAACGGGACGCTCGGCTTAGGGCTCTCGACCGGAGCGGGCCTTGCCTTCGGGCGCCGGCGTCGAGGCGAGGGCGGCCGTGTCTGGGTCTTCATGTCAGACGGCGAATTGCAGGAAGGCCAGACGTGGGAGGCGGTTCAAGCCTGCGCGCATCACGGCATCGACAATCTTTGTGCCATCATCGATGTCAACAGCCAGCAATGCGATGGCGCGATGGAGAGCGTCATGGACGTTGGTGACATCGTCCGCAAGCTGGATGCGTTCGGTGCACGCGCCGTCGAGATCGACGGCCACGACATCGAGGCGATGCGGGTTGCAGCACACACCGATCACGACAAGCGGCCACTGATCATCGTCGCCAATACGTCGCCGTTCAAGGGAATGTCCTATCTCCAGCGGCGCTTCCCGCGTCTCCACTACGTCCGGATGTCCTCCGCGCAGGAGCGACGGGAAATGAACCTGCACATCGCGCGCGAGCTCGAAATGGCTCCCGTCGCCGAATATTGCTGAGAGGACGACATGGTAGAGATTGTCAGCAAACCCTATGCGCGCGCCTTCGAGGCATATGCGGTGGGCAATCCGGACGTTCTGTGCCTGTCGGCGGATCTGACGTCCTCGTGCGAAGTCGATGGATTCCGCGACCGCCATCCCGAGCAGTTCATCTCCCTCGGCATGGCCGAGCAGAACATGCTGAGCTTCGCGGGCGGCCTCGGTATGGCCGGCTTCCGCCCGTTCTTGCATACGTTCGGCGTCTTTCTCTACCGCCGCCCCTACGACCAGCTCATCGCGAGCGTCGCCTATCCACGACGCAAGGTGCGGCTCATGGGCTTCCTGCCCGGCATAACGACCCCCGGCGGCATGACCCACCAGGCTATCGAGGACATCTCGGTGATGCGGTCAATCCCCAACATGACCATCCTGGAGACCGGCGACGCCACCGAGGTGGAAAGCATCTGCGAAGCGGCCGACTCGATCGACGGCCCGGTCTACTGCCGGATATTGCGCGGCGAGGTGCCCCGCCTGTTCAAGACCCCCCTGCGGGTGGGCGAGATGCGGCTGCTATCGCAGGGAAGCGACGTCCTGATCGTCACGTCGGGGATCGCCACGGAGGAGGCGATGCGCGCCGCTGGAGCCCTGCGGAATGCCGGCCTCTCCATCCGCCACATCCATCTCAGCACGATCAAGCCCTTCGACGGAACCGAGCTGCTGGATCACATAGCGGCCGTCCGCCACGGCGTCGTCACGCTCGAGAACCACGTCACCGAAGGCGGCATCGGCTCGCTCGTGGCCGAGACGATGGCCGACAATGCCTGCGGCAAGCGGCTTGTTCGCCTCGGCCTGCGCGACACGTTCGCCCATGGGGGATCGCGCGCATATCTGATGCGATACTACGGGATCGACGGGCTGGCGCTCGTCGCGGCGGCCGAGGGCCTGGTCGGCAGATCGCTGGGGATTTCCGAAACTGACCTCTCGGAAGCGCGCGTGGACGCCGTCCATTCGGAAGCCAAGGCGGAAGCACTGTGATGACCGGCGGATCGCGCTTTGTCGTCGAATACGAAATCCTCGCACACGACCCAGCCGACGCCTTGTCCCGCGCCGAGGCAGCGGCGCTGGAGCAGACCGTCGAGATCCCACGCGATATCGTGCCGTTGGGCTATATCGAGGATGTTATCCTAGGTCGCGTCGAAGATATCCACCAGCGCGAGCCAGGCGTCTATTCGGCCAGGATATCTTACAGCCCAGACTGCGTCGGGCCGGCCGATCTGACGCAGCTCCTCAATGTGATTTTCGGAAATTCCTCGTTGCAATGCGGCATCAAGACTGTTGGGCTCGACCTCGATGAATCTTTGCGCGGTACCTTCCCCGGGGCTCGCTTCGGCATCAAGGGCGTGCGGGTGCGTGCCGGCCGGGCTACCGGCGGCCTGCTGGCTCCCGTCATCAAGCCGGTCGGCAGCAGCGTCGAGACGCTGGCAGACATAGCCTACCGCTGCGCTCTCGCGGGGGCGGATATAATCAAGGAAGATCACGGCTTGGCTAACCAACCCGCAGCGCCATTCAGGAAGCGCTGCGAACGGATCGCCGCGGCAGTGCAACGCGCGAATCATGAAACCGGCCGATCCACGCTCTATTTTCCAAACCTCTCTGGCTCATATGAGGGTGTGATAGAGAATGCGCACTTCGCCAAGGATGCCGGAGCCGGAGGGCTATTGGTGATGCCGGGCCTGCTGGGCTTCGGGCTGATCTACGCACTGGCCAGCAATCCATCCATCGACCTGCCTATTATGGCTCATCCGAGCTTTCTCGGGCCGCACGTCCTATCGGCGGATGCGGGCTTCACCCATGCCATGATGTTTGCCTATCTCCAAAGGCTGGCTGGAACCGACATCTCGATCTTTCCAAACGTGGCCGGCCGTTTCTCGTTCACCCGCGCTGAGTGCCTCAGCATCGCTGCCGGGTGCAGGGATCAACGCGGCGTCGGGCGTCCCATCGCACCCAGCCCGGGAGGTGGCATGTCGCCCGACCGCGTGGCCGAGATGGATGCCATGTATGGGCCGGACGTCGTCTATCTATTAGGAGGAAGTTTGCTTCGCCATGGCGACCGCATCGGCGACACGATCAGGGATATTCGACGGTTGCTGGATAGTCGGCATCTTGCGCGAGCCTAGAAAGCTATGTGATCTGCAAACGTATGTTGTGATTCCCCTGATATCCGGCGCTGTTTCTGACGGTTTCACGACATCAGCCTGATCAATTGGAGCGGTCAAATCCTGTATCGTCATGCCTTAGCTGGGCAGCTGCATTCTCCGGATATTTGCGCCGTTAAGCGGAGCAGCCGCCCACTATGATCTCGCGCCACGAGAGCCTGCTCGCGAACGTCGCCGTACTTTACTATCGCGACGGCCTCAACCAGTCCGAAATCGCCAAGCGTATGGGGGTTTCACGAGCGACGATCGTGAGCTATCTGCGGCAAGCGCGCGAACTTCAGATCGTTGATATCCGCATCTCGGGAATGTCGTTCGCCACGAGCCGGCTAGCCTCGAGTTTGAAAGAAAGGTTCGGCCTTGCGGACGTCTTCATAGCTGAACCAGGCGAGGCATCGGCTATCGGAGAGGACGACCGCCTGCATCACGTGGCGACCGTTAGTGCGATGGCGCTGCTCGATATCCTGCAACCTAACGATGTCCTGGGCGTATCCTGGGGTATAACGATTAACATACTCAGTGATGCGCCTCCAGTCCAGAAGATCCCCGGCCTGACGATTTGCCAGGTCGTGGGTTCCATGCACGTGCCGTCACTTCCCGCAGCCGGGGCATGTGCGATCCGGCTTTCGGGAAAAACGGATGCCGCCTGTTTCCCCCTCCACGCGCCCGCCATCGTATCCACGCCGGAACTGGCGGAGGCATTGAGGTCCGAAGGGGTCATCCGCCGTCAGTTGGAGCGCTTCAAGACTATCAATCGGGTATTGTTTTCCGTCGGCGGCTGCGACGACGACACACAGTTGCTCCAGTCCGGCATAGGCCGGGTCGAGGACCTGCAGTGGTATACGGCCAGGGGCGCGAAGGGGATCGTCTGCGGCCGCTTCATCGACGGCGAGGGCCGTCATCTTGTCGGCCCGTTAGACAAAAGGATGATCGGCATTACACCCGACGAGCTAAGAGCCTGCAGTGGCATACTGGTCGCGGCCGGCCGGGAAAAGGTAACTGCGATCCGGGCTGCGCTCGCTGGAGGTCTCGTGTCCCATCTCGTGGTCGATCTCGAAATAGGCAGCCTTCTGCTCGCGACCTGATCAGCCCATTGATCGGCATTGTGATGTATTTGCCGTCAAGCGCAACGGATTGCCGGAAGGTCGAGACGCTTCATCAGCAGGTAGTCGACGACCAGTTCCTCGAAGAGAATCGGCTCGCCGCCATCGAATGATGCACAAGAGTTAGCAGGCAGCCTGCGCCGGAAGGGGCAACCGCCGGCATTCGGAGGCCTGGCCCTGCCCGGACGCCTACCTCAGCGCCGTTTCAACTCTCGGCAGCAGCTTCGAAGCGAGGCCGTGGAATCCTTCCGCCGTCAGGTGCTGGTGGTCGACGGCCTGCCGGGGGAATTCCTTGAACCAATTGTTCGGGATCTTGATGACCTCGATACCGCGGCGCGCCGCAATCTGCTCGATCGATCGTCTCCGCCCCGCTCCCGGCCGGGTTGCAGGATCAAGACTCGCGTATCGGCCGCAAGCAGGCCGGGCAGCCTCGCAAGCATGGCTCATGGCGGTCCTGGTTGGGGCAGCAGTATCGGATCGGCCCGGTACAAAGCACCTCGACAGGGAGATTGAAGGACTCGCCGGCCGCCAAGCGCGTTGGGTGCTATTGTGCGAAGTCCCTTATCGTGTCGTGCAGGCTGTATTTCGCTCTGAACCCCAGTTCATCGGCCGCCAAGCGAATTTCCGAAGGCGCGGGACGCAAATGGGGAAAGCCGGCGAAGCCGCCTTTCAGAGGAACGTTCAGCCTGACGTGAAGATCTGGATATAGCGCGCGAACGGCGTCGCAGAACTGGTCGAAACTATGCCAGTCCCCGGTCGCCACGTTGTAGACGCGCAAGGCTGGTCGCGGCGCGTCGAGCGCGGCGACATTCGCCGTGGCACAGTCTCGCATGTCGACAAATTCTTCCTTGCCGTCCCAAATGAGGAAAGGGTCGTCGATCACCGCTTCGCGGCCGGCCTTTCCGGCGGCGAGGAGGGTCGCGAGCAGTCGCCCCGGCACGCTCGTCGCTAGGCCGGCGCCCGCGCTAAGCACCGCGCCATAGCGAAGCACCAGCACATCGACGCCATAGAGATCATGGTAGACCAAGGAGAGGTGCTCGGCCGCGATCTTGGTCGCGGCATAGATGCTGGCCGGGCGCTGACTGACGATGCGGAGCGCGAAGTCCTCCTCGAAGGGCCGGGCGTCATGCGTATCGAAGGCCGTGTAGCCGACCGTGGTAGAACTGGCCACGACGACGCGCCGCAGGCGGCGCAACCGGGCAACCTCCAGCACGTTCGCCGTGCCAACGGTATTCACCAGCACGCCTCTGGGCGGGTCGACGCGGATCGCCGTCGACAGCAGGGCGGCGGTATGGACGATCCCATCCACCTCGTGGGCAACTACGAGCCTGTCCAGGGCTTCGCGGTCGAGCACATCGCAGAGCGCGAATGAAATCCGCTCCGGCTTTTTCTCCCCCGGATCGACCGGACGCACATCGGCGACCACGACATCGCGCCCGCTCTCGGCCAGCCGCTTGGCCGTTTCCATGCCGATCGCACCCGCGCCCGTCACCAGCACCGCCACCGGCCCGATCCCCTAGAGGTCTTCGTCGAAGACGAGATGGTAGACCCGGCCTTTGAACGGGCCCATGTTCTCGGCGATCTTTGTCCGCACGGTCTGGCGCGTCTCGCTCGCCAGCGCCGCGTCCATGTCTGCGAGGCTGTCGAAATAGAGATCGAATACCATATAGGCCGAGGGAGCACCCTGTTCGGGCACGACGAGGCGCCTGAGCCTCACGTCGCGTATGCCCGGATATGTGCGGATCGCCGGCAAAACGTTGTCCCGCATGCCGCGGTCGAACCGTTCGCGATCAGCTTCTTCGACATGGCCGTCGAGGACGGCGGAACGCACGATCATGATTGCACCTCGAGCTTAGTTGTACCCCATCATCCGGGGGAGGAAGAGGACGATCTGCGGGAACAGGATCAGGATGAACATCACCACAGTCAGCGGGACGCAGAAGGCCCAGATTTCCCGGTTTATCTCGCGCATCGGAACCTTCGTCAGCGTCGAAAGCACGAACAGGATCAGGCCGTAGGGCGGGGTGATGACGGCGATCATGAAATTGATGATGCACACGACGCCGAAATGGACCAAGTCGATGCCCAGCGCGTGCACGGACGGCAGAAACACCGGGACGAAGACCATCAGCATCACCGCCCCGTCGAGCACCGTCCCCAGCACGAGGAACAGCACGTTGACCAGCAGCATGAATTGGAGCGGCGAAAGCTCCATCGCTTTGATCCAGCTTGCGAGGCCGTCGGCCAGCCCCTCATTGGTGATGGCGTAGTTGATGATGAAGGAGCTGATGATGAGCATCATCACCACGGCCGATTGTCGCGACGATTCGAAGAACACGGCCAGCAGCGATCTGGCGTCGAGGTTGCGATAGACGACGATGCCGAGCAGGATCGCCCACATCGCAGCGACCGAGGCGGCCTCGGTCGGCGTGAAGATGCCGCTCCAAATGCCACCGAGCAGAACCACCGGCAGGGTCATCGGGATCAGCGCCCCGGCGATCGTGCGCAGCCGACCCTTCGCCTCGATCCGGCCCGCCGGCGGGAGGTTGCGGCGACGCGCCATCAGCGAGATCAGAATGCTGAGCGACAGCGCCATCAGGAACGCGGGGATGATGCCGGCCAGGAACAGCGCGCCGACGGACGCGCCGGAAATTACGGCATAGAGTACCAACGGGATCGAGGGCGGCATGATCGGTCCCAGCAGCGCGGCGCCTGACGCGACCGAGACGGCGAGGCCGCCCGGATAGTTGCCCTGTGTGCGCATCATCTTGATCGCGACCATGCCGGGGCCGGACGCTTCCGAGACTGCGCTGCCGGTCATCGATGACATTGCCAGATTCATCAGCACGGTGACATGGCCGTGCCCGCCTCGCAGCCGCCCCACGATCAGGTTGGCCGCCGACCACAGGCGCTCCGAGATGGTAGCCGCGTTCATGACGTTCGCGGCGAGGATGAACATAGGCACGGCGAGCATGGCGCTCATGCCCATCGTGTTGTTGAGAGTCTGGTCGACGATCAGCCCGATGTCCTGGCGGCTCGCCCACAGATAGACGATGCCGGACCCGAACATGGTGAGCACAACGGGGATGCGCAGGGCGGCGCCGACGATGAAGGCGGCGCAAAGGACGTACAGGCTCGGGCTCATCGTCTCAGCCGATCACGTTCGTGGTGGAGGCCTGGTCGGAGGCGCCGACATGCTCGCGCCAGTTCGGGCCGCAATATTCGACGAGCTGCGCAACCAGCCGGATGATGACCGTCACGATGTAGATGATGAAGCAGGAGAAGACGAAATCGAGCCTGACTCCGAGGACATCCGTCCTTTCACGCCAGAGAAAGAGCACGTAGTCGATGATCGTCGGGAGGGCGACGATGAAAATCAGCGCAAACACGGCGCGGCCGACGATGCCTATCACGCGGCGCGTTCGCGGCGACACCATATCCCAGACAACGTCAAAGGCGACGTGGTCGCTCGCCCTGACGACGAAGGCGTCGGTCAGGAAGGTACACCAGAGCAGGAGCAGGATGCCCACCTCGTCACCCCACAGAAGCGGGCGGTTGAATACGTGACGCATCACGATGCCGATGATGAAAACGGCGAATATCGCTGCGAACATGACGCCCGAGACGATTTCGGCAGCTTTGCGAAACCGTCCGACGGCGCTCATCAAGCGGTCGATCATCCTGTCCTCCCCGTTTCGGCCAGTCCGGCCCCTCAGGCCGGGCTGGCCGGGTCACGCGATCACTTCGTCGCGTCGATCTTTTCCTTCAGTCCCGGCTGCCACTTCGCCTCGAAACCCTCCTCCTTGTAGAGCTTCGCGGCGTTGGCCCGGAACAGTTCCACATCCGGCCGGGAGATCACAATCCCGGCCTTCTCGAAACCTTCCAGAGCCGACTTCTCGTCCGCGATCGTCTTCTTGACCTCCATCTCGGTGGCCTCCTTGGCCGCCGCGCGCAGGGTTGCCTGCTGCTCGGGCGTGAGCTTGTCGAAGACAGGCTTGGCGATGGCGATGAACACCGGCTGGACGATGTGCTGGGTCAGCACGATCTCCTTCGACACCTCGTCGAACTTCCAGTCGCGCGTCATGTTCGTCGGGTTGTCCTGACCATCGATCGCGCCGGTCTGGAGGGCGAGGTAGACTTCCGTGATCGGCATGGCGAGCGGGGTGACGCCCATGGCGCGGGCCAGCGTCTGGAAGGCGGCGCCGGGCGGCATCCGCAGCTTGACCCCCGCGAAGTCGGCCGGGGTCTTGATGTTCTTGACGGAGCGCAGGCCGACGACGCGAGTGCCGAGATAGGCCGTGTCGAGAATGACGATGCCCATGGTATCGGCCACCTTGGCATAAAATTCCTCGCCGATGGGTCCGTTGAACACCTTCAGCATGTGGTCCGGGTCACGGAACACATAGCCTGAGCTGAACACGCCGTATTCGGGAAGCTGGGCCTCGATCTCGGGGACCACGGGCGAGGCCATCTCGAGATTGCCGCGCTGCATGGCGGGCAGTTCAGTGCCCTGCCGGAACAAGGTGGACGCAGTATGGACCGCGACAGATATGTCGTTCGGGTAGGCAGCTTCCATCCGCTCCTTGATGAGGCGGAAGGCATCGCTGAGCGCCGAGCTGTCCGGCGAGGCGGTCGAGATGCGGATTTCCGTCTTGGCCAGCGCCGGCGCGGCTAGGCCGGCCAGGGCAAGGGCGCCGGCGACCGATATGAGAAGATGCCGTCTGTTCATTTCATTCCCCCTTTTTGCTGTCTGAAGGCCGAAGCCTCCACCCTTCGAAACGAGTTGCGACAGGCTGGATCAGACCCCCAGCCCGCCCAGAGACTTTCCGCCGTCGACGAAAAGGGTCTGTCCGGTGATGAACTTCGTCGCGGGATTGGCCAGAAACGCGATGGCGCCTGCGATGTCGGCCGGATCGGCGGCCGCGCCGCCGGGTTCGAGCGATTGCGCGATCTTGTACTGGTCCGCGGGCATGGCGCGGGTCATCGGCGTGGCCCGGGAGCCGGGCGCCCCCCGATTGACTGCGATCCGCCCGGCCCTGAAATCCCTGGCCCTCGCGCGCGTCACGCCGATCACGCCGGCCTTGGACGCGACATAGTGCGCGAAATTCGTGCCGCCGATCGCTGCCCGCGACGAAACCGTGACGATGCGGCCGCCGGCCGGCATGTGCGGAAGCACCTCCTGCACCGCACGGAAGACGCCGAGCAGGTTGACGTCGAGCATCAGCTCGAAATCGCCCTCGCTGATCTCCTCGAAGCGGCGCGGCTGATAGATTCCGGCGACGCAGACCAGCGCCGCGATCTCGGGATATGCCGCCATCGCCGCGGCGATGGCGGCGCGATCCCTCACATCCGCGACATGGACGGAGACGCGATCCGCGCAGGATGCGAGCTCCCCGGACGGAACGCTGTTCCTGTCGGCGACCGCGACGTGGAACCCGTCATCGGCAAGGCGCTCCACGGTTGCCAATCCGATTCCCGAGGCACCTCCGGTAACGAATGCAACGGGGCGCGCCATCCTATGCCTCCCTCGCGACCCTTACCGACAACCTGCCGATGCCGTCGATCTCGGCGTCGATCGTGTCGCCGACCTTCAGGAAGGTCCCGCTCGGCACGCCCACGCCGGCGGGCGTGCCGGTCAACAATACGTCTCCGGGATCGAGCGTCATGATCTCCGAGGCGCGCGCGACCTGCTCGGCGGTCGAGAAGATCATCTTGCCGGCGTCGCTGTCCTGCTTGACCTCGCCGTTCACGGACAGGCGCAGCCTGGCCGCCTGCGGATCGGGGAAGTGCGACGCGGGCACGATGCAGGGACCCATCGGACAGCAGGTGTCGTTGGCTTTGCCGGCAACCCAGTCCAGCTTGTAGAACTGCTCGGGCGCCTTGTTGAAATCGCGCGCGGACAGGTCGATGGCGATGCTGTAGCCGGCGATGTGGGACATGGCGTCCTCCACCGACACATAGCGCGCGGTCTTGCCGATGACGGCCGCCAGCTCGATCTCCCAGTCGAACGCCTTCGTTCCGCGCGGCATGACGACGTTCGGGCCGGGGCCGACGATGGCGTTGCGCGGCGGCTTCATGAAGAAGAAGAGGCGCTGGCTTTCCTTGGTGATGCCCGGAAAGCCCATCTCGGCCATATGATCGAAATAGTTCGCTCCGGCGCACAGGATCTTGCCCGGATACTGGAGAGGCGCGAGAAGCTCGGCCCGGTCGGCGGGAACGCCGTCCCCAGCCTTTTGCGCCAGCATCTCCAGCACCGGCTCATGGCGCGACCAGTCCGAAAACAGCTCCGCGACGGTCGCCGGAAGCACGCCCCCGTGACGGAGGGCGAGTTCGGCGATCGGATGCAACTGTCCGGCCACCTGCAAGCAGGCTGTCGGCTTGCCATTCATCCCGGCTGTCACCAGCGACCACATGAAGCGCTCCTCCCCTCGACTTCGTTGGGCTATCATGCTGCATTTTCCACAATCGTCAATAGTTTGGAAAATTTTTATTTCTTGGAAACTGGCGCACGATTTCGGGATTTGCTAGAGCTTGGAAATGAACGAGATTTCAGCCGTCGCAGCGCAGGGAACAACCGTGAGCGAAACCGTCTACCGGTCGCTCAAGGCGGACATTCTTTCCGGTGCGATCGCATCGGGGTCAGCCTTGCTGACGCGCGATCTGCTGGCCAGGTACGAGTGCGGCATCAGCCCGTTGCGCGAAGCGCTGGCGCGGCTCGTCGGCGAACAGTTCCTGGAGGCGACGAGCCACAGGGGCGTGAAAGTTCCCCGACCTTCGATCAGCGACGTCGAAGACATCTACCGCATCAGGATCGCGCTCGAGCGCGAGGCACTGGCGCTGGCGCTGAAACATGGCGACGATGCCTGGGAAGGCGAAATCATAGCGACCTGTCACCGCATGGAGAAGGCGACCCTGCCTGACCACGTCACCGACCAGCCGACGTCGATTATAGAGTGGGAGAGCCGCCACCGCGCCTTTCATCACAGCCTGACCAAGGCAGCCCCCTCGCCGCGCCTGCTGAGGCTGATCGACCAGATGGTCGACCAGACGGAACGGTATCGCGCGCTCCGACTGGCGGGGATGGACGGGGCGCGGATCCGGGGCGAGGTGGCAAACGAGCCCCGCACGCTGATGGAGCTGGTTCTGGCGCGCGACCCCGCCAGCCTCGACTTCCTGTCGCAGCACCTCGACCGGACCAGGGCGGCGGTGGTTTCAATCTTGAGTCGGCGCTGAACGGGCAGAGAACGGCCGGCCATCATCTCGGGCTGGGCGACTCGTCTCGAGCCCTCGCCCGCCAAGGCCCCGAGACGCAAGCTCGTCCTCGAGATCAGTAGAGCGGGGTCGGCTGCGCCCGAAGAAAACGGCCGGAAGACCTTCGCCGGAGACGGAGGCGCCTATTCAGGTGCCAGCACGAAGTCGTGCTCGACTTCCCAGAAGGGGCCGGCGAATTCGAGAGCGCTTGCCCGCTTCGGATCGTCCACCTTCCTGAACTCGGCGAGCAGGCTTTCCTTCACGCCGAACACCGCGTCGGAGTTGATGTAGGGGTCGTCGGGGTCGAAGATGTGGGTGGTCAGCGTCTCGAAGCCGTCGGCCCTGATGATGTAGTGCAGGTGCGCCGGCCGGTAGGGATGGCGGCCGAGCGCGCCGAGCAGCTTGCCGACCGTGCCGTCGTCGGGGATCGGATAGTATTTCGGCTTCACGGCGCGGAACCAGTAGCGCCCGTCCGGCCCGGTGCGGAAGACGCCGCGCAGGTTGAAGTCGGGCTGGATGCCCTTCTGCTGCACGTCGTAGAAGCCCTCGTCGTTGGCCTGCCAGACGTCGAGGACCGCGTCGGCGAGCGGTCTGCCCCGCGTGTCCAGGACCCGGCCGGAGATCACCATGTCCTCGCCCTTGTGGTCGAGGCAGATGTTGGCGCCCATCGGCAGCTCCGGCGCGTCGGCGACGTGGAAGGGGCCGAGCACCGTCGATTCGGAGGCGCCCGAGGGCTTCCTGTTGTTGATCGCGTCGACCAGCATGGACACGCCGAGCACGTCCGACAGCAGGATGAACTCCTGCCGCCACTCCGTGCACAAATGGCCGGTCCGCGTCAGGAACATGATCGCCTCGAACCATTCGTCCTGCGTCGGCTCGATCTCCTTGACCGCCTCGTGCAGCTTGCGGGTGATCACCTCCATCGCGAACTTCAGCCGCTCGTTCCTCGCGTCGGCGTTGCGGCCGGTGACGACCTCGACCGAATTCTCCTCCGTGAAGAAACCCTTCTCATGTGCTGCGGTCATGGCGTTCACCTGTCGAGGACCGATTTGAGGACACGGCGCAGCTCCGCCGCAGGATCGGTCGCCTTCGCCTCGGCGCGCCAGGCGACGTGCTGGTCGGGGCGCACGAGCACGGCGCCGGAATCGCGCACCTCGCGGGCACGGGCCCAGTCGCCGGTGAAGTCCTGCCAGCGCTGGCGCGGCCCGATCGTGTGGCAGGCGATCTCGATGCCGAGCTCCTTGCCGACGAGCCGTGCGGCCTCGATCCAGCCCTGGCCGCCGATGCCGGTCAGGATGGTGAAGCGGCCCTTGCCGGTGAGGTCGAGCGTGGAGACCTTCTTGCCGCCGTCGGAGAACACCCAGACATGCGGCACGCGCGCGCCGGGCCACGTCGTCGGCTGGTAGTGCAGCTCGCGGTCCTTCTCGAAGGCCGGCTCCTCCCGGCCGTCGGTGACGACCGCGCCGGAGCTGTAGCGCTGGTTCATCTCGACGCCATGCGCGTCGAACTCGTAGACCTTGTAGGCGATCGCCTTGCGGATCTCGTCGCGCTGCCTCTCGGCCTCGTCGGTGTCGTCGCAGCGGGCGTCCATGTTCTGCTGCATCTTCACCGGGTCGATCGAATCGAGCAGTCCGAGCGCCTTGAAGATCGGCCCGAACTCGTCGATCGACTGGTTGGCGCGGGTGACGATCTGCTTGGCGACCGGCGCGCGCTCGTCCTGGTAGCTGTCGAGCAGCTTCGGCCCGGCCTGCCCCTTCACCACCATCGCCAGCTTCCAGGCGAGGTTGAAGCCGTCCTGGATCGAGGTGTTGGAGCCGAGCCCGTTCGACGGCGGGTGGCGGTGCGTCGCGTCGCCCATGCAGAAGACGCGGCCGTTCGACATGGTGGTCGCGTACATGGTGTTGACCGTCCAGGTGGAGACGGACTGCAGCTCGGTCTTCAGGTCGGGGTCGCCGGCGAGGGCGCGCG
>Ga0066256_1003535_pt1 | contig 14944 bp, 15 predicted proteins | sample ThiBio_1000_biof_FD_87107 | JGI IMG/M metagenome (GOLD analysis project Ga0066256, IMG submission 87107) | Wastewater bioreactor microbial communities from Cape Town, South Africa - Thiocy_expt_1000_biof (version 2) | ecosystem: Engineered > Bioreactor > Thiocyanate-remediating >...
CCGGCACCCGGGGGGGGGGAGGCGGGGGCACCCGCAGGACAACGCCGCCCTTTGATTGGGGGGGGGGCAAGGGGGGCGAAGGCCTGCCCCCCCCCCCCGCCCCCGCCGCGTGGATCGTCGACGGCGTTGACATCCACCGCGACGACGGCGGATCATATAACCCATATGGTTCAGTTTGTCAAGCGGAATCTTGCGGGGCGCGCGGCCCGGCCTAGCTCAATCGTTCCAGCGCCTCGTCGTCCAGCCCGCCGGGGATCACGTAGAGCGGGCAGGGCAGTTGCCCCATGCCGGTGCCGGCGAAGTGGGTGACGAGCGGGCCGGGACCGCCTTCGCGGGCCGCGCCGAGGACCAGGGCGGCGACCTCGGGGTTTTCCGCGAGATAGTCGCGGATCACCTTGATCCCGTCGCCCATCCGCACCTCGATATGCGGCATCGGGCCGCTGTCGGCGACGATGTTGCCCGCCGCGGCCGTGACCAGCGTCTCCGCCCGGGCGCGGGCCTCCTCCTCGATCGTCGCCTGGACCCCGGCGAAGGCCGAGAACGGCTGTTGCGGGACGAGGGCGAGGAGGTGGACGGTGCCGCCGGTCTTGGCGGCGCGGCGCGCGGCGAAGCGCAGGGCGACCAGCGCCTCGTCGGTCTCGTCCATGATCACCAGGTAGATCCGCATCGGCGCCCCCTCCGCGCGCTCGGTATCCGTCACAATCCGCGGCAGCGCAAGGTTCTTGCCCTGGCCGGCCATTTTCGCCAAGGACAGGGCAAGCTCCTCCCCACTCGAAACCGGATGCCCCGATGCCCATCGAGATCAAGATGCCCGCGCTCTCGCCGACCATGGAGCAGGGCGCCCTGGCCAAGTGGCTGGTCAAGGAGGGCGACGCGGTGAAGTCCGGCGACATCCTCGCCGAGATCGAGACCGACAAGGCGACGATGGAGTTCGAGGCGGTCGACGAGGGCACGATCACCGCGATCGTGGTGCCCGAGGGGACCGAGGGGGTGAAGGTCGGCACGGTGATCGCCACCTTGGCCGGCGAGGACGAGGACGCCGATGCTCCGGCTCCCACGCCCAAGCCCAAGGACGCCGCGCCGCCGCCTGCAAAGGCCAAGGCCAAACCCGAACCCGCGACCGAATCCGCCCCCGAGCCGAAGGCACAGCCCAAACCCGCCGCCGCGCCCGCGTCGGCCCCCGCGCAACAGGAAGGTGACAGAGTGATCGCATCCCCGCTGGCCAAGCGTCTCGCCGCCGAGAAGGGCGTCGACCTCTCCGCGCTCCAGGGCAGCGGCCCGCATGGGCGGATCGTCAAGGCCGACGTCGAGGGCGCCAAGGCGGGCCCCGCCAGGCCGGCCGCGCCCGCGAACGACACGGCGGCGCCCGCCCCGGCCCAAGCCGCCGCGGCTCCGGCCGCCAAGGTCGAGATGGCCGACGAGACCCGCGCCCTGCTCGACGACCGCGTGCCCCACACGGTCGAGAAGCTGTCGGGGATGCGCAAGACCATCGCCCGCCGCCTCGCCCAGTCGATGCAGCAGGCGCCGCACATCTATCTCACCGTCGACATCCGCCTCGACAAGCTGCTCGCCCTGCGCGCCGAGCTCAACGAGGTGCTGGTGCGGGACGGCGTCAAGCTCTCGGTCAACGACATGCTGGTCAAGGCGCTCGGCAAGGCGCTGGTCGACGTGCCCGAGTGCAACGTGGTCTTCGCCGGCAACGAGCTGATCCGCTATTCCCGCGCCGACGTGTCGGTCGCGGTCTCGATCCCCGGCGGGCTCATCACCCCGATCGTGCAGGACGCCAACGGCCGCAGCCTGTCCTCGATCGCCCAGGCCACCGCCGACCTCGCCAGGCGGGCCAAGGAAGGCAAGCTCAAGCCGGAGGAATACCAGGGCGGCACGGCCTCGATCTCCAACATGGGGATGATGGGGATCAAGCAGTTCACCGCCGTCATCAACCCGCCGCAGTCGACGTTCCTCGCCATCGGTGCGGGCGAGAAGCGCCCGTGGGTGCTGGAGGACGGCTCGCTCGGCGTCGCCACGGTCATGTCCGCGACCGGCTCGTTCGACCACCGTGCGGTCGATGGCGCGGACGGCGCGCGGCTGATGGCGGCGTTCAAGGACTACGTCGAGAAGCCGCTGGGGATGCTGGCTTGAACAACTATAATCGGAGGAATTTAGTACGGTATCTTGGTTCTTACCAAGCTGCCGTGGCGTTCTTGCTGTTTGCGTTAAGCCTTGGCTGCCTGATCGTGTCGCTTGTTGCGGGGATTCAGATTGCTGCTTCATCCAATGCCATTGCGTCCGGCGAAGATTGGCTCTTGCTCATACCTTCTTGGGGACTAATAGCGCTGCCGCTTGCCTTGCTTCTCAGGAAGCGGCCACAGAACAAAGCCATCTTCGGACTGGCATCGGCTTGGTTGAGCTTAGCCTTGATAACTATGGTTGCATTTCGCTGACCTATGGCGCGGAAAGATAGCATTATGCCCAAAGATCGCCGCGACCCCGTCATCCGCGTCAGCGCGATGCCTGCCGACGCCAATGCCTATGGCGACATCTTCGGCGGGTGGCTGGTCAGCCTGATGGATTCGGGCGCGGGCCTCGTCGCGTCGAAGAAGGCGCGCGGGCGGGCGGTCACGGTCGCGATCGACGGGATGCAGTTCCTGCTGCCGGTCAAGGTCGGCGACGAGGTTTCGGTCTATGGCGACCTGAAGCATGTCGGCCGCACCTCGATGACCATCGCTATCGAGGCTTGGCGGCGGCATCGCCACGAGCTGGAAGAAGTCAAGGTGACGGAAGCGGTGTTCACTTTCGTCGCGGTGGACGAGGCGGGCAAGCCGCGTCCGATCGAACAGGAGAAATAGGTCAGTGTCCGATTCCTACGACGTCATCGTGCTCGGTTCCGGCCCCGGCGGCTATGTCTCGGCGATCCGCGCGGCCCAGCTGGGCCTCAAGACGGCCATCGTCGAGCGCGAGAACCTGGGCGGCATCTGCCTCAACTGGGGCTGCATCCCGACCAAGGCGCTGCTGCGCTCGGCCGAGGTGTTCCACCAGATGAAGCACGCCAAGGACTACGGCCTGTCGGCGGACAACGTCGCCGCCGATCTCGACGCCATCGTCAAGCGCTCGCGAGGCGTCGCCGGGCAGCTCAACAAGGGCGTGACCGGGCTGATGAAGAAGAACAAGATCGCCGTGCACATGGGGCAGGGCAAGATCACCGCGCCGGGCAAGCTCGACGTGACCGACGCCGACGGCAAGACCACCAGCCTGGAGGCCAAGCACATCGTCATCGCCACCGGCGCCCGCGCCCGCGAGCTGCCCAAGGCCAAGGCGGACGGCAAGCGCATCTGGACCTATCGCCACGCGATGACGCCGACCGAGCTGCCGACCAAGCTGCTCGTCATCGGCTCGGGCGCGATCGGGATCGAGTTCGCCAGCTTCTACAACGACCTCGGCGTCGACGTGACCGTGGTCGAGATGATGGACCGGATCGTGCCGGTGGAGGACGCCGACGTTTCCGCCTTCCTCGAGAAGTCGCTGGCCAAGCAGGGCCTCAAGATCCTGACCAAGGCCAATGTCGCCGGGATCGAGACCGGCGACAAGGCGGTGAAGGTCACGATCAAGGACAAGGACGGCAAGGAGACGGCGGAGGACTACAGCCACGTCATCGTCGCCATCGGCATCGTCCCGAACCTGGAGAACATCGGCCTGGAGGACCTCGGGGTCGAGCCGGACAAGCGCTATCACATCAAGACCGACGACTACGGCCGCACCAACGTCAAGGGCGTGTGGGCGATCGGCGACTGCACCGACGGCCCCTGGCTCGCCCACAAGGCCAGCCATGAAGGCATCACCGCGGCCGAGGCCATCGCTCAGGAGCTGGGCAACAAGGAGGTCCACCCGCACCCGCTCGACCGCCGCAACATCCCGGGCTGCACCTATTGCCACCCGCAGGTCGCCAGCGTCGGCCTGACCGAGACCAAGGCCAAGGAAGCCGGCTACGAGCTGAAAGTCGGGACCTTCCCCTTCATCGGCAACGGCAAGGCGATCGCGCTGGGCGAGGCGGAAGGGTTCATCAAGACGGTGTTCGACGCCAAGACCGGCGAGCTGCTCGGCGCGCACATGATCGGCGCGGAAGTGACCGAGCTGATCCAGGGCTACGTCGTCGGCAAGACGCTGGAGACCACCGAGGCCGAGCTGATCCAGACCGTCTTCCCGCACCCGACGCTGAGCGAGATGATGCACGAGTCGACGCTCGCCGCCTACGGCCGCGCGATCCACATCTAGGCATTGCGCCCCTGCCGGGGGGAGGGCTCAGCCTTCCGCCTGGCGGGCGATATGCTCGAACACCGCGACGTGCAGCGGCTCGACGAAGGAGCAGCCCACGGCCTTGCCCTCCTGCCAGACGATCCGGGCGGTCAGCATGGCGAGGCCGGGGATGCGGATGCGCAGCGGCAGGTCGGGCCGGCAATTGGGCAGCCAGGCCACGCGGAAGCCGGTCTGCGAGATGTCGTCGAGCCGGACCATCGCCCAGGGATCGCGCTCCTGACGCACCTCGCACATCAGCGCGACCTCGGCGCGGGCGCCCCAGCGCGTGCAGCCGTCCAGATACCGCGGGAATGATTCGTGCTTCACCGGCGTCCCTCCTGTCCCCGGCGGATAGCGGAATCGTCTTGCCAATAGGTTAGCCTGCGCGGAGTAGTATCCACGAGGGGTCCGGCTTGCTCATCGCAGGGAGGGTAATCGTGATCGCATTCCTGAAAGGGCTCATTCCGGGCGGCCTGCTGACCTGGGTCGTCTCGACGCTGATCGGCTCGAACGGCTCGACGGGCGGCATCCTGGCGATCCACCGCCTCGACGTGATGCACCACCATGTCTACTGGTCGTGGTCGCTGTTCGTCGCCGCGACCCTTCTCGCCGCGGTGATGTTCTACCTGACGGAATGAGCGCGGCAGACTAGAGGATCGTGCGAAACGCGGCGGCGGCGCGGCTCGGCCGGCGGGCGCGGTGCGACAGCATGGTGAAGTCGCGCGGCGGCATCTCCCATTGCAAGGGCCGGATCGGACCTGCCGCGACGCGCGTGGCGGCGGCCAGCTCGGAAACGGCGGTGATCAGCCGGCCGCCTTCGACGGCTTCGAGCGCCGCACCGTTCGAGGGCATCTCCAGCACTATCCGCAGCCGGTCGACCGCGACTCCGGACTGGGCCAGACCCGCCGCCGCGTGATCGCGCGTGCCCGATCCCGGTTCGCGCATCACCCATGCCGCGGCTTCGAGGTCCTCAGCGGTCAGCGCGCGGCCGACCAGCGGATGGTCGTGCCCCGCATAGAGCCCGATCCGGTCGCTGCCGACGACCCGCCAGGCGAGCAGATCATGCTCGACCGTGGCCTCGACGAAGCCGAAGTCCGCCTCGCCGCTCAGCACCCGCGCGGCGCTCTGCGCGCTGTTGCCGACGAGGAGCTTCAGCCGGACGTTCGGCACCTCGGCCACGAAGGCGGCCATGCGGCGCGGCAGCCAGTAGGTCGCGACCGTCTGGCTCGCGGCGATGCGGACCTCGCCCCGCAGCAGGCCGCCGAGGTCGTCCAGCACCCGGCCGGCGTCCCGCGCCCGCGCCAGCACGCCTTGCGCCTCGGGCAGGAACAGCCGCCCGGCCTCGGTCAGCTCGAGGCGGCGGCCGATCCGGTCGAACAGGTGGGTCGCGTGGCGCCGTTCGAGCGCGGCGACGGCGGCGCTGACGGCGGGCTGGGTCAGGTGCAGCCGCTCCGCCGCCCGCGTCATGCTCAGCGTTTCGGCGACCGTCACGAAGATGCGAAGCTGCTCCAGCGTCATTTCATAAGCTATATTTATCCTATGATAAAAATCAATCGATTGGATTTCTGATAGCCGGAAGCCGAACTGCGTTGCATGGCAGTTCCTCCGCTTCGTCCGCTCGTTCCCGGCCTGGCGCTCAGCGCCGGCGTAGCTCTCGCCGCCCTGGTGCTGGAGCGGATCGAGATCCGTGCCGCCGGCAAGGCCTGGCTCGAAGCCCTGGTCCTCGCCATCCTGCTCGGCGCCACCGTCCGCACGATCTGGCCCCCGCCGCAGCGCTTCGTGGACGGAATCGATTGCGCGGCCAAGTTTATACTGGAACTCGCCGTCGTGCTGATGGGGGCCGGGGTCAGCTTCCGCAGCATCGCCGCGGCCGGCCTGCCGCTGGTGCTGGCGATCGTCGGGACCGTGGCCGGCGCGATCGCCGCCAGCTTCCTGATCGGGCGGCTGCTCGGCCTGCCCGGCAAGATGGCCCTGCTGGTAGCCTGCGGCAATGCGATCTGCGGAAACTCGGCCATCGCCGCGGTCGCCCCGGTCATCGACGCCGACGGCGACGAGGTGGCGACCTCGATCGCCTTCACCGCCGTCCTCGGCATCGTCGTCGTGATCGCGCTGCCGATCCTGGCGAGCCGCCTGCACCTGACCCCGCAGGCCGGGGGAATCCTCGCCGGGCTGACCGTCTACGCCGTGCCCCAGGTCATGGCCGCGGCGGGGCCGATGGGCACGGCGGCGGTCCAGGTCGGCACCCTGGTCAAGCTCGTCCGCGTGCTGATGCTCGGCCCGGTCGTGGCCGGGCTCTCGCTGCTCACGGCGAAGCGCGCGGCAGCGACGGAGCAGGGCGCGGCCCGGCCCGCGCTCCCGCTCCTCGTGCCGCCGTTCATCCTCGCCTTCCTCGCCCTGGCCGGGATCAATTCCGCCGGCTTGCTACCCCCGGCACTCGGCGTTCCCGCGCGCGGCCTGAGCGAGCTGATGACCGTGCTGGCGATGGCCGGCCTGGGCCTCGGCGTCGACCTGCGCAGCGTCTCCGCCGCCGGCCCGCGCGTGGTCTTCGTGGTGACGGCGTCCCTGCTGGTCCTCGGCCTCATGGCCTTCGCGACGCTGCGGGCCATGAGGCTCGCATGAGGGAGAGAGCGAAAGCCGGTGGCGGACAGGGTGGGATTCGAACCCACGGTGAGCTTGCACCCACGGCGGTTTTCAAGACCGCTGCCTTAAACCACTCGGCCACCTGTCCTTGAAACACGCGGCTAGCGCCGTGCGGCGGCTTTGTCACGGTCCATCCGGCAGGGGCTCGCGATCAGCGGAGGGGCGGGCGCTATTTCCTTGAGCGCGGCGGTGTGCAACACACGCGGGACGATGAAAGCATTGAAGCGTCTTCGATTCCTCGCCCTGACGGCCATTTCCGGCGCCGTGCTGACCCTTGGCCCCGCCAGCCCGGCGCAATCGGTGTCGAGCGAGGAGGCCGGTTTCCAGGGCTATCTCCAGCTCCTATCCGCCCGCGCCCGCGCCGAAGGGGTCAGCGAGGCGACGATCCGGCAGATGACCCAGGGGCTGACCTTCAACCCCCGCGTGATCCAGCTCGACCGCGGCCAGCCCGGCGGCCTGCCGAGCGCCACGTCGACCGCGCCGCCGGCCTTCGAGCCCTATCGCCGCCAGCATGTCGACGCGGCGCGGATCAACGGCGGGCGGGCCGCCTATGCCCGCGCCGCCGGGATCATCCCGCGAATCGAGAGCCAGTACGGCGTCCCCGGCCAGATCCTGACCGCGATCTGGGGGCACGAGACCAATTACGGCAGCTACAAGGGCAATTTCGACCTCTCGCGCTCGCTGGCGACGCTCGCCTACGAAGGGCGTCGCCGCGACCTGTTCGCCGACGAATGGGTCGCCCTGCTCAAGATCGCCGACCAGGGCGTCCCGCGCGACCAGCTCGTCGGGAGCTGGGCCGGGGCCTTCGGCAATCCGCAGTTCCTGCCCTCGATGTACCTGCGCCTCGCCCGCGACGGCGACGGCGACGGCCGGCGCGACATCATGAACAGCACGGCCGACACGCTGGCCTCGATCGCCAACTATTTCCGCGATGCGGGCTGGCGGCGCGGCGTGCCCTGGGGCGTGGCGGCGCGCCTGCCGGCAAATTTCGACCGCAGCGGGATCGAATCGCGGCTCGTCTCGCCGGTCTGCCCGCGGGTCCACGCCCGGCTGTCGGCCTGGAAGACCATGGCCGAGTGGCGCGCGCTGGGCGTTTCGCCCCAGGGCTACATCGCCAACGACGTGCTCGCCTCGGTGCTCGAACCGGACGGGCCGGGGAAGACGGCCTACCTCTTAACCGGGAATTATAGGGTTATCCTCGAATATAACTGCTCGAACTACTACGCTCTGTCCGTGGGGTTGCTTGCAGATGAGATTGCCCGTTGACCGTTTCCTGCCGTTTTCGGCCCCGCTTGCGCTGGTCGCCCTGCTCGCCGCCTGCGGCGGGTCGGCCCATACCGAGCTCGCCTCGGCCCCGGTGACGAGCGGCCCGGCGGCCGACTATCCCATCGTCCTCGGCGCGCCGTTTACCATAGACGGCACGACCTACACGCCCACCGACAAGATGAACGTCGACCAGGTCGGCTATGCCTATGCGGGCAGCGAGGGCGGCACGGCCGTCTCCGCCGCGCACCGCACCCTGCCGCTGCCGAGCTATGTCGAGGTCACGTCGCTGGATACGGGCCGGACGATCCTGGTCCGGGTCGAGCGGCGCGGGCCGATGTCGGGCGACGGGCTGGTCGAGCTGTCGCCGGGCGCGGCCGCGCAGCTCGGCATCGATCCGGCGGGCAAGACCCCGGTGCGGGTCCGCCGCGTCAATCCGCCCGAGATCGAGCGCGCCGCGCTGCGCAGCGGCCAGCAGGCCCCGGCGCGGATGGATACGCCCAAGTCGCTGGTCGCCGTGCTGCTGCGCAAGCTCAATCCGGGCCTGCCCGGCGCGGCCGCAACGCCCGGCTCGACCCCGCTGCCCGGCCTCGCGGGGATCGCCGCGGAGCAGAAGGGACCCAGCGCCGGCAAGCCCTCCAGAGCCGCCGTAGCAGCCGCACCCACGCCTCCTGCCACGGCGCGGGGCCGCAAGCCCGCGCCATCGCGGCCTGCGCCCGCCGCTACCGCGCCTGCGCCCACGCCATCGCCCGCGCTTGCCGCCGCTACGCCGCCCGCCGACCCGGCGGCGAAGCCCGCCGCTCCGCATCCGGCCCCCGCCGCTGCCCACGGCGCCCATGTCGTCCAGGTCGGCGCCTTCGCCAGCAAGGCCAATGCCGAGGCGAGCGCGGCCAAGGTCGGCGGCACGGTCAGCCCGGCGGGCCGCCTGTGGCGCGTCCGCATGGGGCCCTATACCGCCCAGAACGATGCCGCCGCCGCGCTGGCGAAGGCCAAGGGCGCGGGCTATAGCGACGCACGAATCCAGCGCGCCGACTGATCCATCTCAGCCGTCCTCGCGCTGATGCGCGAAGGAGGCGGGGTGAAGCGGAGTCTGGGTATCGCGGTGCTGGCGCTGGCCGTGGCGGCCCCCGCCGCGTCATCCTCGGCGCCCTCCGCTCCGGGTGTCCCGCAGCCGCCGCCCGCTGTGGCCGGCGTCCCGGTCTATCTTGCGGTCGACCTCGGCTCGCATCAGGTCCTGGCCGCGCACGACGCGGATCGCGCCTTCCTGCCCGCCTCGATGACCAAGGTGATGACCGCCTACGTTGCCTTCGAGCTGATGGCCCAGGGCAAGCTCAAGGCCGAGCAGGTCTTCACCGTCCGGCCCGAGACCGCGGCGACCTGGCAGAACCGCGGCACCGGAATGCGGCTCAGGGTCGGCGAGCAGGTGCCGGTCGACACGCTGCTCCACGGGATCGCCACGATCTCGGCCAACGACGGCTGCGTCGTCCTGGCCGAAGGCGCGACCGGGAGCGTCGCTGCCTGGCTCGCGCTGATGAACGCCGAGGCGCGCAGGCTCGGCATGACGCACAGCCATTTCGGCACGCCCAACGGCTGGCCGGACGGCGGCGCGACCCATGTCAGCGCCGACGACATGGTCAAGCTCGGGGAGGCACTGATCGCGCGCCATCCCGTGCTCTATCACCGCTATTTCGGCAAGAAGGCGATCCTCTGGCACGGAATGGAGCAGGAGAGCCACGATCCCACAGTCGGCGTGGTGCCGGGCGCGGACGGGGTCAAGACCGGCCATACTCGCGAATCCGGCTACAGCTTTCTCGGCACCGCGATCCGCGACGGGCGCCGGATCATGATCGTGATCGGCGGCGCGACGAGCGAGGCCCAGCGCACCCAGGCCTCGCGCGAGCTGCTCGAATGGGGCTTTTCCGCCTGGGAGGCGCGGCCGCTGTTCGCCAGGGGCGCGGTGGTCGGCCAGGCCGGGGTGCAAGAAGGAGACGCGCGCCAGGTGCCGCTCGTCGCGCGCGACGGCGTGGGCGTCACCGTCCCGCGCGGCACGCATCCGCAGGTGACGGCGACCCTGCGCTATCGCGGTCCGCTGGTGGCGCCGATCGCCAAGGGCGCGGAAGTCGCGCAGCTCGAGCTCGCGGTGCCGGGACAGCCGGTCGCGCGGGTGCCACTCGTCGCCGGGGCGAGCGTCGCCAAGGCCGGGCCGCTCGACCGCCTGGTCAACGGGCTGGCAGGATTGCTGCCGTGACCCGGGGCCGGTTCATCGCGCTCGAAGGCGGGGAGGGGGCAGGCAAGTCCACCCAGGCCCGCCTGCTCGCCGAGGCCCTGGCCGCGCGCGGCATCGAGGTCAGCGTGACCCGCGAGCCCGGCGGCACCCCCGGCGCCGAGGCGATCCGCGCCCTGCTGCTCGATCCCGCCGGACCGGGCTGGAACCCGCGCGCCGAGGCGCTGCTGTTCGCCGCCGCCCGTTCCGATCACGTCGAACGGCTGATCCGTCCGGCGCTCGATGCGGGCCAATGGGTGATCTGCGACCGCTTCCTCGATTCGAGCCGCGCCTATCAGGGCGGGGCAGGGGGCCTTGCCGACGAGGATATCCTCGCCCTGCACTGGATCGGCAGCGCGGGATTGCTGCCCGACCTCACCCTGCTGATCGAGGTCTCGCCGCAGGTCGCCGTCGCACGCACCGCCCGGCGCGACGGCGCGGAGGCCGACCGCATCGGCGGCCGCGACGCCGCCTATCACGCCGCCGTCGCGGCGACCTTCCGCCGTCTGGCCGAAGCCGATCCCGCTCGTTTCGCGCGGATCGACGGCGACGGCTCGATCGCGGATACCCATGCCCGCGTGCTCGATGCGGTGGACGCGCGATGCTGATCGGCCACGACGAGGCCTGGCGCGAATGGCGCGCGGCAATGGCGTCCGAGCGGATGCATCACGCCTGGATAATGTCCGGAAAACAGGGTCTTGGAAAAGGCTCTTTCGCCCTGGAAGCAGCCCAGGCCCTGGTCGCCGAGCCGGGCGTGCCGCAGCCTCCGGCCGACGCCCACCCCGATATCCTGCTACTCGCTCCTCTCCCCGCCAACGACGACGAGGAGAAGAAGAAGGCCGAGGGCAAGCCCTACCAAACCAAGCGCAACATCACGATCGACCAGGTCCGCCGGATGCAGGGCCGTCTGACGACGCGGCCCACGCTCGGCAGCCGCCGCGCCGTGATCATCGATCCCGCCGACGACATGGAGAAGGGCGCGGTCAACGCCTTGCTCAAGAGCCTGGAGGAGCCGCCCGCCGGCACCTTCTTCCTGCTCGTCGCCCACCGCCCGGGCCGCTTGCTGCCGACCGTGCGCTCGCGCTGCCGGGTCATGCGCTTCGCGCCATTGGCCGACGAGCAGGTTGCGGCGATCCTCGCCCGCCATGCCCCGCAAGCCAGCGACGCGACCCGCGCCGCGGCCGTCGCGGCCGCCGAGGGCTCGCCCGGTTCGGCCCTGGTCTTCGTCGAGCAGGAACTCGGCGCGGTGCACGGCGCCATGCTCAAGCTGCTGCGCGAGGGCGATCCCGCCTTCACCCTGCGCGGCACTCTCGCCGAGGAGATCGGCGCCCGCCCCAACCGCGAGCGGATGCAAGCGACGCTGGAGTTGGCGCGGGCCGTCCTCGCCGGCGAGCTGGCCGCCGCGCCGCGCGAGCGCCAGGCCCGGATCATCGCCGCCCACGGCGCGCTGACCACGCTCGCCGCCCAGGCGCCGACCTACAACTTCGATCCCGGCCTGCTGGCCATGGAAATTGGCGGGTTGCTGGCCTCGGCGGCTCTGCCTAGAGAGACGGCTTCCTCGCTTTAGAAAGACCTTTGCCGGCCATGGCCGAACCGTTCTACATCACCACCGCGATCAGCTATCCCAACGGCAAGCCGCATATCGGCCACGCTTACGAGGCGATCGCCGCCGACGTCATCGCCCGCCACCAAAAGGCCCGGGGCCGCGACGTCCGGTTCCAGACCGGCACCGACGAGCACGGCCTGAAGATGGCCCAGAAGGCCCGCGACCTGGGCGTGACGCCGATGGCGCTTGCGACAGAAATGTCGCAGCATTTCATTGATATGTGCGATGCCCTGAACGTGAAGTACGATGTCTTCCTGCGCACCACCGAACCGCGCCACCATGACGCCAGCCAGGCCCTGTGGCAGCGAATGGCGGCGGCGGGCGACCTCTATCTCGACCGCTACGAGGGCTGGTACTCGGTCCGCGACGAAGCCTACTACGACGAGAGCGAGCTGACCGTAGGCGAGGGCGGCGAGAAACTCTCGCCCCAGGGCACCCCGGTCGAATGGACCGTCGAGGAAAGCTGGTTCTTCCGCCTCTCTCGATATGCCGAGCCGCTGCTCGCGCTCTATCGCGACAATCCCGAATGGCTGCGCCCCGAAAGCCGCCGCAACGAGATCATGCGCTTCGTCGAGGGCGGCCTGCGCGACCTGTCGGTCTCGCGGACCAGCTTCGACTGGGGCGTGAAGGTGCCCGGCAGCGACAACCACGTCATGTACGTGTGGGTCGACGCGCTGACCAACTACCTGACCGGGCTCGGTTTTCCGGAGGAAACTCCGGAATTTGCCAAGTGGTGGCCGGCCGACCTGCACCTGATCGGCAAGGACATCGTCCGCTTTCACGCGGTCTATTGGCCGGCCTTCCTGATGAGCGCCGACCTGCCGCTGCCCAAACAGGTGTTCGGCCATGGCTTCCTGCTCAATCGCGGGCAGAAGGAATCGAAGTCGGTCGGCAACGTCACCGATCCACTCGACTTGGCCGAACGCTACGGCGTCGATACCCTGCGCTATTTCCTGCTGCGCGAGGTCGTATTCGGGCAGGATGGGTCCTATTCGCCCGAGGCGATCGTGACCCGCGCCAATGCCGAACTGGCCAACTCCTTCGGCAACCTGGTCCAGCGCGTGCTCTCGTTCATCGCCAAGAACTGCGGCGGCGGCTTCACCGCTAGCACACCCGTAACCGAGCCCGACCAGGCGCTGCGGGCCAAGGTGGCGATCGCCTGCCGCGAGGAACTGCCCTGCGCCTTCGACCGTTTGGCCTTCTCCCACGGTCTGGAGGCGTGGATGCAAGCCGTGTTCGCCTGCAACCAGTATATCGACGAGCAGGCGCCCTGGGCCCTGCGTAAGACCGACCCGGCGCGGATGGAGCGCGTCCTGGCGACGCTGTGCGGCTGCATCCGCGATCTCGCCGTGGCGGTCGCGCCGGTCATCCCCACGGCCTCGGCCAAGATGCTCGATGCCCTGTGCGTGCCCGCCGACAAACGCGATCTCTCCGCCCTGGCCGAGGATCCGGCACTGGGGCCGATCCGCGTCGACAATCCGACGCCGGTCTTCCCGCGCCTCGAACTGCCCGTCGACGCCTGATGCTGATCGATTCGCACTGCCACCTCGAATACAAGGGCCTGGTCGAGGATCAGCAGGGCGTGCTCGCCCGCGCCCGCACGGCGGGTATCGGCGGCTTCCTCAATATCTCGACCCGGCAGCGCGAATGGGATCAGGTCATCGCCACGGCCGAGCGCGAGGCCGACGTCTGGGCCTCGGTCGGCATCCATCCGCACGAGGCCGACGCCCATGCCGACCTGGGGGAGGGAGCCCTGCTCGCCGCCGCCGAGCGGACCAAGGTCGTCGCGATCGGTGAGACCGGGCTCGACTACTATTACGACCACTCCGACCGCGCGACGCAACAGGCCCTGTTCCGCACCCATATCGCGGTGTCGCGCGCGACCGGCCTGCCGCTGATCGTCCACACCCGCGAGGCCGAGGCGGACACCGCGGCAATCCTGGCCGAGGAGATGGAGAAGGGGGCTTTTCCCGCACTTATCCACTGCTTTACCGCCTCGGCCGGCTTCGCCCGCACCGTGCTCGACCTGGGACTGACGATATCGCTCTCCGGCATCGTCACCTTCAAGAATGCCAAGGACTTGCAGGTGATTGCCGCGGAATTGCCCGAGGATCGCCTGCTGGTCGAGACCGACGCGCCGTTCCTGGCGCCGGTGCCCCATCGCGGACAGGTCTGCGAGCCGGCCTTCACGGCGGATACGGCGCGGTTCGTGGCCAATCTGCGCGGCGTCAAGCCGGAACAGTTGGCCGAGGCCACCACTCGGAACTTTCATGCTTTGTTCCGCAGGACGGGCGAGGGGATGGGCCGGGGAGCCACCCAGGGAAGCGCCCGGTGAAGCTGATCATGCTCGGCTCGGGCACCTCCACCGGAGTGCCGCGGATCGGCAACGACTGGGGGCAGTGCGACCCCGACAATCCACGCAACCTGCGCAGCCGGGCCTCGATCATGATATCGCTCGGCGGATACCGGTTGATCGTCGACACCAGCCCCGACATGCGTCTGCAGCTGCTCGACGCCGGGATCGGCGAGGTCGATGGGGTGATATGGACGCACGAACATGCCGACCATACGCACGGCCTCGACGATTTGCGTCAGATCATGCATCTGCGCGGTTCGGCCGTGCCGGCCTACGCTCGCGCGCATGTTCTGGATATTCTGAAATGGCGCTTCACCTATGCCTTTGCCGGCAACGCAGGCTATCCGGCATCGGTCGATCCGATCGAACTGGCCGATCATCAGTGGATCGGACCGATCGAAGTATCGGCACTCGAAATGCCCCATGGTCCGATAAAAGCCAGCGGCCTGATCTTCAGCGACGGTGCGCACAAGATAGGCTATGCGACGGATTTTTCACGCTTTACCGATGAAATGGTCGATTTCTT
>Ga0066256_1003537_pt1 | contig 14935 bp, 10 predicted proteins | sample ThiBio_1000_biof_FD_87107 | JGI IMG/M metagenome (GOLD analysis project Ga0066256, IMG submission 87107) | Wastewater bioreactor microbial communities from Cape Town, South Africa - Thiocy_expt_1000_biof (version 2) | ecosystem: Engineered > Bioreactor > Thiocyanate-remediating >...
GTTGCCCCCGCGGCAGCCACCTGCTGCTGGTGGCAGCATCCCCGCAGCCGCGGCTGCCGGACGTGGTCCCTCCCCGGCGCCACCGCAACCAGCCCCCGCTGCACAGCGGCGTTCGCCGTCGCCAGCGCCCCGCGCGCCCGAGGTGTTGCCTGCAGCGGGTAAGCCGTCTGGCCCTCCACCAGCCGCCTCCGCGTCGGCAGCTGCTGCCGCCGCTGCGCGCGCGGAGGTTGAGCGGAAGCGAGCGGAGGAGGCGAATGCAGCGTACGCCGCTGCTGTGGCGGCGCGTGCAGAGGCGGCACGTGTAGAGGCGGCGCGGGTGCAGGCGGCGGCGCTGGTGGCAGCGCAGCGGCGTGCAGCGGCGGCAGCAGAGGCGGAGGTGCGGGCACGCGCAGAGGCGGCGGCGCGCGCTGCCGCTGCTGCGGAGGCAGATGCACGCGCACGGGAGCGCGGGCAGGCGCTCATGGCTGCAGCCGCGGCGGAGCGGCAGCGGCGCCTGGAGGAGGCGGTGGCGCGTGAGCGTGCGCGGCAGGCGGAGCGTGCTGAGCGCGCTGCCGCCCTGGCGGAGCGCGACGCGGTAGACCGCCGTAAGCGCACTGAGGTTGCCAAGGCGGAGCGCGCGCGGTGGGTAGAGGAGCGGCGCAAGGAGTGGCTTGCCGCAGGCGGTGGCGGCGGTGGCGGTGGCGGCGGTGGCGGCGGGGGTGCTTATGGGGATAGCGGCGGTGAAGGAATGGGCAGCGGTGGCGCAGATGGTGCCAGTGGTGGTGACGGTGGCAGCCTGGGCGTGTCGGTGTATGTGCCGCCAGCGCGCCCAGTTGCAGCGGCAACCCCCGCGCCCGCGTCCGCGCTGGGCAGTCCACTGGAGGATGTGGCAGGCCGCCTTCCGCCCCGCCCCGCCATTGCGTCGCCTGACGGCTCGGTTGCCAGTGCCGCGGCGGCGCGCCGTGCGGTGTCGCCGGTGCGTATGAGCGACGATGACTCACTGCTGGCGTTGCTGGATGACAGCGACCCAACCACGCTGGATTTCCGGCGCCTGGCTGCTGACCCTGAGTTCCGGTCGTTTTATGCCGAGTTCCGGCGCCGCAAGGCAGGCGGCGGTGGTGGCGGCGCTGCTGCGCCGGCGGGCGCGCCTGCACGCGCGCCATCGCCCTACGGCGGCGGCATGCCTGCACGCGCGCCGTCGCCCTACGGCGGCGCCATGCCACCACCACCCGCGCAGCCGCCCGCCGCCGTGCCGCGCCAGGTGTCATACTTTGACGGCGATGCTGGTGCACCGCCGCGACCGCGTGCAGGTAGCAGCACGCCGCGTGGCGACGGCGGCACGCCATCTGGCCCGCCGCCGCCCGCTGCACGCGACGCTGGTGAGGCAGCCTACCTGGCGGCGCTGGAGGCGGCGCGCAAGTCGTACACAGAGGAGCGGCGCGCCGCGGTGGCACGCAACAAGTCCGCTTCCCGCATGGAGCCAGAGGCTGGTGCTGGTGCTGGTGCTGGTGGAAGTGGAACCGGCGAGAGCAGCGCGGCGAGCGTGCTGGAGGCGGCGCGCGCGAGGAAGGCGCGCGAAGCGGAGGCGGCTGCAGCGGTGCTGCGGGCGGCGGCAGCGGATGCGCATGCAGAACGGCGTGCGTTGGCAGACGCGGCACGGCGCGCAGCAGAGGCTGGCGAGGAGGCGTTGATTGCCGGTGGCGGCGGTGGTGGTGCTGGTGGCCGGATGCGCGGGGGGCGTGGCGATGACGCCTCCGCCGCCGGCGCTGGCAGCGAGGAAGCGGCGGAGGCAGCGGCAGAGGCTGCAGCTGCGGCAGCGGCCCGTGCGGTGGCAGACCGTGCAGCGGAGCGCGCTGCCAAGGAGGCGGAACACGAGGCGGCACTGCGCGCGGCGGCCGCGGAGGCGTGGCGGGAGCGACAGGCGCTTGCCGCACGGCGCGAGGAGGCGAGTGGTAGTGCGGCAGCAGGTGCTGCTGCCCCTGGTGGCGGCGGCGGCAGCGAGCCGCCCTCCAGCCTGGTGATCGTGTTGGAGAATGACAAGCGCGTTGCCAGCGGCCCGCCAGCAGCGTTCCTGGCGCGCCAGCGCGCGCGTGCCAGCGGCAGTGGTAGCGCACCTGCCGCTGGTGGCGGCACGAAGCCGCCCACAGCTGCTGCTGCGGCACCGGCAGCGAGCGGGACGGGCAGCGGGCGCGGCGTGCTGCCGCCACGTGCGTCGTCTGGCAGCACGCCAGGTGGCAGTAACCCTGTGACGTCGCCCACCGCAGGCGTGGCGTCGACGTCGATGCGGCGCAGTCTGAGCGGCAGTGGTGGTGGTGGTGGTGGCGGCGGCGCCGCGCCGATGCCGGCGTTGACGGCAGAAGACCACGTGGCGGGCGAGGCGGCGGTGGCGGCAGGGCTCATCAGCTACGGCTGCGACCCGGTGGCGGCGGTGGATGCCGAGGGGCGCGCGCTGGGGCCGCTGCAGATGGCCATGATGGCGCGGCGCAAGAAGGCGGGCGGCGCACCTGCACCGGCGGCCGGCAAGGGCCCTGCTGCTGCGGCGGCAGGTGGCAGTGCGACGCGCACGCCAGGCGGTTCTACCGCCAGCGCGGTGGGGTCACCCGCTACGCCCAGCACGTCGCCGCCCACCAGCGGCGGCGGGTTTGAGCCGATGCGGGCTGCCGTGGCATTGCCAGCGCGGTCGCGCGGCAGCGGCACCGCCGCAGGTGGTGCCCCAGCGGCGGCAGCGGGTCGTGGTGGCGCAGCTGCGTCGCCAGCGGGTCCCACTGCCGCTGCGGCACGCCCGCGGGGTGCGCCCACCAGCGGTGGTGCCAGCGCGCCTGCACGAGGCACCGCCGCCCCGACGACTGGTCGCACGTCTGCGCCAGCAGCGTCGGCGCCTGCGCCAGCGCGGCCGGTTGCGCCTGTACGTTCGTTGGCACCGGCTCCAGCACCGGTACCGGCCCCAGCACCCGCAGCAGCAGCCGCAGCAAGTGATGCGGACGCGGACCTCAGCTTTAGCGTGTCTGCCTTCACGGAGCTGCCCACCGCGCGGACGGCTGGCAGCGGCGCCGCGCCCGTCGGTTCGACAGACGACGCGCTGGGTCGCAGCCGCGTGTTGGAGGACGACGATGACGTGGTGCGGCTGGAGGTGGATGTGGCTGACATGAAGGACGAGATTGAGCGTGCGCTGGCGCTGACGGAGCACGACGATGATGATGACGACGACGGCGAGGAGGAAGGGGTCAGTCGTGGCGGTGCCGGTGCCGGCGGCGGCGGCGGCGGCGGTAGTGGCGTTCCCGGCGGCCGCGGCGGTGACGACCCGTACGGCGACCTCATGCCGTCCATCAATACTATCCTGGCGGGGCTGCGGCAAGCGGGCATCCACGAAGGTGGCGACGGCGGCGGCGGCGCGATGGAGATGTCGGTGATTGCGGAGGAGCCGTCAGACGGCTTGCTGGACGAGTCGTCGCGCCTGGATGGCGGCGGTGGTGGCGGCGGCGGCGGGGACGCCGGCTCGGATGGGTACAGCGAGGACGGCGCGTACGGCGGCAAGCGCAGTGAGGGCAAGGCGGGGGACAGCGATGACGATGACGATACTGACGGCGCGCCGTCCGACTTCCGCCCGCTGTTGCGCTCTGGCCCGCCCGACGCCGTCACCACCGCGCCCAGCGTGGCGTCTGACCCCGGCGCGGCGCGGTAGCCCGTTGCCACACGGCGTTGTGCGATTACTTCAGGGTGTGTTATTCACCTCCGGTTTGTACTGCACTGACGTCTACTTATGTGCCACGTGTGTTGGTGTTGCGCGACGGCGTTGTTGTCCGCCGCTGCCGCCGCTTGTGTGTCTGTGACAGCGTGAGTCTGTGCCGCGCGTGTTGAATGCAAACATTGGCCTCGCCATTAGCGCCCAGCGCACCCCTGGTAGAAAGGGCTGCAGGGCTCAAGTTGGCGCAGCGGCCGCAGCCAGCTGCCCGGCCGACGGCCGACTCTGATTCTGATTCAGTGAAGTTCAAACTTGAACAATTCGTCCCAACCGGTACTAGCCACCCTCGTTTGCCACGTAACACGCGTGCCACGTCCACCAGCGCGGGGAGTTTTCTGTGCATTGCGCGCCGCCCTGCAACGTGGGTTGCGTCCGTGCGGGTGCCGCTGGTGCTAACGGTGTTGCGCCCACGGTCAATTTGGTACCACCCCTCATTGACGAGAGGGAGGGAGAAGTGAGAGCGTTGCGCGGCAGGGCAGGATGGAAATACCGGAGACATCCTTTGCGGTAGTGACGACGGGCGAGGATGACGGGGCATGGTATGTGGACGTGATGCGCATGACCAAGGTGGACATTGTGGTGGGTCTACGCGACCGCTCGCTGTCGCCGTTCCCAGTCCGTTTTACGGCCGTGGCGGAGCCCGGCGCCTGCCTCGTGTACCGTACGTGACGACGGCGACGCCTCCCGCCGGCGGTGCAGGCGCGGGCGCGGGTTTGGCGATGGGGGAGACATTGCTGAAGGGGTTTATGACGGTGGGCGCGGTTCCGGATCTCCACGTAGAGCGCACGACGCGCGGCGACTTTGTGAACGTGCGCATTGTGCTGCCGCCTGCCGCCATCGGTGGCGGCGTTGCCGCCGTCGGCGGCGGCGGTGCCGTGGAGCACATGCCAGTCCCTTCTGTCCAACACTCGATGGACGGATTTACGACTATGACGGTTGCAGAAGCGGAGGCGTTGCACATCAAGCTGCGCCCTTTGCTCGCGGGTGTCACCGCTGCTGGTCTTGCTATTGCTGCCGCCGTGACAGCTTGAATGCCCACGCACACACACTGCCACCACTACCGGTACCGGTACGGAGGCGTTGCGGCACACCGGAACCGGCTCTTCTACCGGTATTTGAAGATCTGTGGATTTCCCGATCCTCTTTAAACTGTGTACTGTGCATGAACTCAAGTCTCAATAGCGTTACCGGTGCTTCTGTACCACGTGTGTTGGTGTTGCGTGACGGCGCGACGGTGTTGTTGCCCGCCGGCCGGCCCGGGCCGGGCGGCGGGCGCCGGGCGCCGGGCGGCCCGGTGTCTTTGACAGCGTGAGTCTGTGCCGCGCGTGTTGAATGCAACCATTGACTCTACCAGTGACCTTCTCCTCAGCTCTTGGTTGCGCGACTCGCGCCGCGCTGCTAGAAGGGCAGGGTACGGCGGCGGGGCTGCGCAGCCATCAAGGCCGCGCCGCGGCCGCGTGCGCTGCTGTCCGCCTCTTTCTTTCCCTTCTTTTAGCGTTCTATTTCTTTCCCCGTTTTCCAGTACTTGCAGCGCCCTATACCCAATTTCCATCCACCCAACCATCTTCTACCTCATCCTCGCACCATTTCACCTGCTTGCCCCTCCACCAATCGCTCGTACAAAAAAATGCACAGATTTCCAACCCCCCTCTTTCTTCCCCTTCTTCTCCGCGCAACGTCATCGCCGTGGCCGCTATCTCTGCCAAATCCAAATCCGACGCATTCGAGCGGCCGCAATACTCGCGCCCGCACGCCCGCGTGTGTCGCTCGGTTGCCACAGGCTCAGGTACGGGGTCTCCGATGTTGGTGGGCGGGTCGCGCGTGCCGCCACCGCGTGTTTGCGACGTTTGTGGGCTAGGATATGGGCATGACGGTTGTTTTCGGACGCTCAGTAGGCGCCGAGAGAGAACTTTGGGCGCATAACCCACTGCCGGAGGTGGGTTTACCAGGTCGGAGACGGTGGGGAACTGATATATGGTTGTTGGGGTGTGGGATTATGGGGGTTATTACGGTTTCGGGTGTGGTGGGCGGATGGGAGTGCGTTGGATCGCGGTGCGGCGGTTGGAGGCACCGCAGTAGGCGGCGAGAGGGAGGTTTGTGCGCCGCGCATATCGTACACACCGCACGCAGCACCGATATTCCACCGCGGAAGTGTTATTCATATGGGTTAGTACTTACCTGTTTAGTGTGGGCGCGGGAGGTGGGTTGGTTGTGGAGCGTCGCCGTCTCGGAAGTTACGTGTCGCGGACAACGCCAACGTCACTCGCGACGCCGGTGGTACGAGAGGGTTTCCGTCGCATTAAATACCCACAATTGTCACACAGCGACCCTCCAGCACGGTGCAACGCATGCCCCAACTACCCGTGTTTTCACTCGCGTGCGCTGGGTGGCGTGTCGGTGCCGCCCGCCGTGTGTCGGTGCGCGTGACAACAATTCGCGCGCGAAGTCGTGTGTCGTCGTTGTTGTGTTGTTGCGTTGCCGTGGCGTGGCGTGTAAACGGTGTTCCGTATTGTATCGTGTGTTTGTGCGGTGGTGGAGGTGGTGGCGGTGCGGCGGTGCCGGGACGGTGCGCCTGCATGCCTGCTGGCTGTGATGCCAGGCCCGTCGCTGTCGCGCTGCCGCCCGACTCGTCTGATTGTCGTGCGTGTGGCCGTGTGTATCTGTGTTGGCACGAGTGAGCACGGTACAGTGTCTGCGGTGCCTGCGGTGCCTATGGTACCTGTGTTCGTAGAGCGTGTGAACGACTACTGCGTCACAGCGTTGAGGTTGCCGCAACCATACAACCCATGCACGCACACATGCCCGCCTCCCAAAACAACCACCACCCTGCAGATCCGTAGATCCACCCCCAATTCCCCCCAACCCCCAAACCCCCAAACCACCACAATGGCGGCGGCAGCGGCAGCGGCGGCGGCGAGCACGCCGGCGACGGCGGCGGCGCACGACGGGAAGACGTACTGGGGCCCGGCGGCGCGGCGCGAGGACGGGCGGCTGGCGTTTGGGTGGCGTGAGGTGCACGAGGAGCTGGAGGGCGGGCGGTACATCGGGACGTACGGCGCGGACCACTCGCCGTACCACGGCCTGGCGGCGGTGCGGGCGGGCATCGACATGGACGCGCACCAGTCCAAGCGCTCGCCCGACGAGTTCTACGTGAAGGAGCTGGCGGACCTGCTGGCGCACGAGTCGGTGCGCGCCAACTGGGAGTCCATCACCACGTTTGACCCGGCGGGCATGACGGCGACGCGGCCCACCATCGCCGCCACGTACGCGTGCATGCAGATCCCGGAGCTGACGGAGCTGGAGCGCGACGGGCGCATCGTGACGGAGGACGGCATCCGGGTCATCAAGGCGGCGGTGGACCACGTGTGGAACCTGCCGGAGCTGGCGGTGCTGCTGGGCATGGACGAGGCGACCATGCGCGACGCGCTGGCAAAGGCCACCGACAACCCCAAGCTGCGCGACACCGCCAACCGCGTGTACCTGCCGCCCATCGGCGGCATCACGGTGTACTTCATTGGCGACCCGTCCAAGCTGGCGGACCCTGCCACCGAGGTGGCGGTGCGCTGCCACGACGCCTGCTGCGGCTCTGACGTGTTTGGCACCGACATCTGCACCTGCCGCCCCTACCTGGTGTACGCCATCCAGGGCTGCGTGGAGACGGCGCAGCGCGGCGGCGTGGGCGTCATCGTGTACTTCCGCAAGGAGGGCCGCTCGCTGGGCGAGGTGGTCAAGTTCCGGGTGTACAACGCGCGCAAGGCGCAGAAGGGCGGCGACACGGCGGAGAACTACTTCCGCGTGACGGAGTCCATCGCGGGCATCCGCGATGCGCGCTTCCAGGAGATGATGCCCGACGCGCTGCTGTGGCTGGGCATCAAGCGCATCGACTGGCTGCTGTCCATGTCCGCCGAGAAGTACGACGCCATCGTGGCGGGCGGCATTGAGGTAATGCAGCGCGTCGCGCTGCCGTCCGTGTACGTGCCCAAGGGCGCCACGGTGGAGATCACCGCCAAGATCGCGGCGGGCTACCACACCGACAAGGTGGACGGCGAGGGCATCATCCACGACCTGCGCACGCTGGAGTGCGTGCGCGACCGCTGCCACAAGGTGCTGGCGCTGGCGGACCGCGGCAAGACGATGCACTTTGACCTGGACCGCTCCAAGCTGCCCGCCGTGGTGGAGTTTGTGGCGGCCATCACGGCCGCCACGTACGGCGACGACCTCGCCGCCATCCCGTACCACTCGCGCTGGCGCCACCTGCCGGCCGCCGAGGTGGCAGCCATGGCGGCCAAGTGGCCAGTGGACAAGTTGGAGGTGGCGCGCCGCATGCTGGACCTCGCCACTGTGTCCGTGCTGCTGGACGCCGGCGCGGGTGACGCGTGGGGCTACCACACGGAGGACGGCCGGCGCGTGGTGCGGTCGGAGGGCCTTGCGGCGGCGACGCTGGACCTGTTCAAGGACGGCGCCTTCTCCTCTGACGTCGCCCTCCCCTACCGCGTCAACTCGCACGGCCTGCGCGCGCTCACGCTCAAGACGCTCACCAAGGGCTTCCAGGTGTCGGAGCACAACCCCATGGTGGGCCTGGAGGGCCGCACCGCGCTGCTCAACCGCCTGGGCGCCGCGCTGGACGCGCACCCCGAGTTCTTTGGCGCCGAGGTGCCGCGCCCCGGCAACGTGCTGGACTACGTGCTGGCGGCCGCCGACGGTGAGCGCCGCGTCTCCGTGCGCGTCCTGTGGCGCGCCGTCATTGAGGGCCTGGAGACCATCTGGCCCGCCGACTCGCACACCACCATGTCGCGCGGCGACATGTGGACGTACACGCCGCTCAAGATCATCGGCACGCCCGGCTCCGACATCGTGCCCTTCCACAAGCTGTCGCAGTGGCTCACCTACTCGCTGCTGGAGCCCATCGAGGCGCTGGGCATCAAGTTCACAGAGCTGCACCTCATGACGGGCCTTGCCGAGTACCGCAACGGCGGCCTGTTTGTGGACATGGGCGTGCTGGTGCCCAAGAAGGGCGAGGTGGTGCCCGGCCGCCCCGTCGACGTTGGCTCCGAGCTGGTGGTAGAGTGGCGCGCCCTCACCGTCGCGCTGCTGGACGAGGTGGCGGTCGCCATGCGCACCGCCAAGGGTCTCACGGCCGACCAGCTGCCGCTCGCCAAGGTGCTGCAGGGCGGCACGTGGGCAGCCGGCCGCGCCGCCGCCAAGGTCAAGCGCGCCGACTCCGCCCCGCCCATCACCATCCGCTCCGACGGCACCGTGTTTTAGGCTTGACACCGCCGCCGCCGCGTCACCTTTGACGCCGCCGCCGCCCCCTCTTTGTATGTACCCTTCCATGCCCCTCCTGCCCCCCTCCTGTTTTCAAGCGGCGACGCGTCCGCGAGCTGCCGCCTCCTGCTCTGCCTTACCGGTATCCCCGCTGCGGTGGAAGCGGTGGCGGCGAGGGGACGCGCGCGGCCGGCAGGCTGCGCCACGCGGGCCGCCGCGGGACGCCGGTGGCGACGTTGGCAATCGTTGCCGCGCCCGCCACCAGCGCACCGTACAACGGCCCGCCTGTGTGTGCGCCTGCCGCCCGCCCGCCCCCCACCACCGCCGCCCCCCGCCGCTGTCGCTGTCGCCCGCCCACCCTGCTGCCGCTGCAATCTGTGCACGTTCTTGGCACGCGCACACATCCCCTCATACAGAACAAACATGGGCACTTGCCGCCGTTGACAACACTATCATAACACTACTTTGCTTTGAAGGCGTGCGGCAAGGACAAGACGGGGCGGCGGCGAGGGACGCGGCGCACAGTTCGCGCGCCAGCCGTCGCGCCGGCAGGTCAATCGTGCATCCAACTAGCAACTCACGCAAATCACACACAGCGGCGCGCGCGCGTACACACAAACGCAGTCGCACAGGAAGGCGGAGGAAGCCACACGCGCGCGGCAGCCAAGCGGGGCGGCGGCGGCGGTGGGAAGCGGGGAGCGGGGTATATCATCATGCTGCTGCTCCTGCGCATGCATGGATGTCATGGCGGCGCGCCAATAAATTGAGTGGCAACGCACGTTACTTGGTCTCACGCGTGACGGTGCGGTTGCGGCGGGAACACCGCGCGGTGATGGAGTCGTCGCCCACCACGCGTGCGGCGGCGGCGATGGCGGCGGCAGAGGAGAAGACGCCGTGGCCAGCGGCGGCGGACGGGGAGGTGGCGGCAGGAGCCGGTCGCGGCGACGGCGGGGCAGCGGCGGCAGCCGTCGCGGACGCAGAGGCATACGTAGTCATGCCAGTGTGGCGCAGGCCGAGGGCGGCGTGGAGGGCGCGCGGCAGCAGCAGCTCAGCCCAGATGGTGGCGTACCATGCCGCCAGCGGGCGCCAGGCGGCGAGGAGGGAGACGGGCTTGACGCCGGTGAGGGAGGCGCGCGTGGCGGGCGGCAGGAGGAGCTTGGTGGCAATGTCAGGGAACACGGAGGCGCCGCCGGCGTAGGCGGTGCGCAGGGCGTCGTAGGCGTCGCGGCGGAAGAGGGACCAGAAGCCCTCCGGCGTGTAGAACGACTGCGCGTACAGCATCTTGCGGCCGCCCAGGTGGGTGGCGGCGTCCTCCAGGGAGGTGTTGAGCGCGAGGGGGTCAAACGGCGCGCCGCCCGCCGGCACGCCGTACACGCCCACGTTGAACCACATGTCGCCGGGGCGCGTGGTGGACACCGGGAAGCCAAAGCCGGGCGCGGCGGACGCCGCCGCCTCCATGGCGCGCACGGGGCACAGCCACAGCGGCCAGATGGCGAGGTCGGGCGACGCGGTGCGCGCCACGAGCGCGGCGGCGGCGGTGGCGGAGGGCATGACAAAGTCCTGGATGACGTACGAGCGCGCCAGCAGGTCGTTTCCGATGGAGTGCAGCATGTCGTACAGGCGGCGCGTGGTGGCAATCCAGGCGTACTTGCCGCGGATCCACCAGGAAGGGCCAGAGATGGGAGCGGGCTCGTCACGCCACGCGGCGCTGCCGTAAAACAGCGCGAGGCCGGGGCGCGCCATCCAGAAGGCGCCGCGGTCAAACCGGAACAGGAAGTCCTCCACCGGCAGGTACTCGTCGGCGGCGATGAGGGCGGGCGACACGCCGTCCAGGCCGGACGCGGAGGCGGACAGAGCAGCCAGGAACTCGGGCCCCGTGACGGCGCGCGAGGCGCGCGCCAGCGTGGCCAGGTGCCAGAAGAACCAGGCGTCCAGGCGGCTGCGGCGCAGCGTGCGCACGGAGGCGCCGGGCGGCAGGACGTCAGCGGCGTCACCCACGACGGCGATCGCGGAGTTCGGGCCGAGCGCCACGCCGTCCAGGAAGCCGGGCGCGCCGGCGCCGCCGCCGGGGCGGGTGGTGAAATAGACCGTGCCCGGCTCGCGGCGCTGCGCCATTCCCCGGCCGTCGTCACGCAATTGCGTGCCCTGCTCGTTGCCCGCGGCAATTATGCGGGCGACAAGGCTGCCTTTATCGAGCGTGACCTCGCCTTCCATAGGGCCGTCGTTGCGGCTTCGCAAAACAGGGCCATGATCGAAATCTACGAGTTCTTCTCTCTTTCGATTGCCGAGACCATCGAGGCGACTCTCGACAGAGACATCCCCGAACCGGATATGCAGGCGCATATCGCGATTGTCGATGCCATCGAAGCTGGCGATCCCGAAGCGGCCGATGCGGCCGTCCGCCGCTTCATGGCCCCCGTTGTTGCTGCTCTTGATCGGTTGCTTATGTCATGACCATGTCTTCGCAAAATCCTATGTCCGTTGAATTGATCGATGCGGAGGCCGATGAAATTCCGGCGCCGCTGCCAAATGGCGGCAAATCGCCGATTGGCAGGTTTCTCCTGGGAGCGAGCCTTGTACTCATCGCCTTCAATTTGAGGCCCGTCTTTTCGAGCGCATCGGCGCTTCTGCCGGAAATTCGGACCGGACTCGGTCTTTCCGCCTTCGGCACCAGCATCCTCACGACACTGCCTGTTGTTTGCATGGGGCTGTTTTCGCCGCTCGCGCCGCGGCTCGCGCAACGCATGGGAACCGAGCGTGTCCTGCTTGGCGTGATTTTCCTTCTTGCGCTGGGGACGGCGTTGCGGGGCCTTTCGTCGGTTTCGCTGCTCTTCCTGGGCACTGCACTGGCCGGCGCCTGCATTGCAATCGGCAATGTGTTGCTGCCGGGGGTGGTCAAGCGCGATTTTCCCGATAAGGCAGCGCTGATGACGGGTTGCTATACGATGGCGCTGTGTGCGGGCGCCGCGAGCGCGGCGGGATTCACGCTTCCTGCCGAGCGTGCGCTTGGTGACTCGCTCGGCGGCGCGCTCGCCGTCTGGGCCCTGCCTGCGCTGGCCGTCGGACTTCTCTGGCTGCCGCAGGTCATCGGAACACCCAGTCAGGCGCGGCGTACCGGCTTTCGCGTTACCGGTCTTTGGAGCGATCGTGTTGCCTGGCAGGTCACGTTTTTCATGGGGCTCCAATCTGCGCTTGCCTATTGCGTCTTCGGCTGGCTGGTGCCCATCCTGCGCGAGCGCGGCCTCGACGGGGTGACGGCCGGCGTCATCGTGTCGGTCTCGGTCATGGTGCAGGCGGCTGCGTGCCTGGTGGCTCCTCATATTGCCGTCAAGGGCAAGGACCAGCGCGCGATCAACGTCATTCTCTGCGTGATCGCTGTAGTTGCGCTGTTGGGCCTGCTTTTCGCGCCGCTATGGACGATCTGGTTCTGGGCCGTACTGCAGGGTATCGGGCAGGGTGGATTGATCGCGGTGGCGCTGACCGTCATCGTGTTGCGTTCGCCCGATGCGCATGTGGCCGCGCACCTCTCCGGCATGGCGCAATTCGTGGGGTATTTGCTTGCTGCGATCGGTCCGCTTGTCGTCGGCATGATCCATGGCTGGACGGGCAGCTTTGCCTGGAGCGCCGTGTTGTTCGTCTTGCTTGGTCTCGGCGCCGCGATCAATGGCTGGTTTGCGGGTCGTGCGATCGTCGTCAATGCCAGGACGGTCGAAACGGCCTCATAGCCGCGCCGTCGGCAGGCGTGGAGGCCAGGCGGCTCGCGTTGTGACGCCAGTGGCCCCAACTCCGAGCCGGCTCTCGCCTGCGAAACGAGCGGCTCGAACCGACACTCCGAGCCTGTGCTGATTTTGATCATGCAAAGGCAGCACAGTCTCAAGAGATGAACCGAATGATGATCGTCAGTGACGACGCGGTTGGAATCAGCCAACCTTCCGTTGGCGTCGCGTCGGCTCGATGGCCGGAGGAATGTCCGGTACACCCTTTGCATGGCCTAGGAGAGCCTTCTTTGCCAGCGTCGACCGTGTGGCGGCATAAGAGGCGGAGACCATCGGATAGTCTGCAGGCAGGCCCCACTTCCTTCGGTATTCTTCAGGCGTCAGCCCATATTTGCTATTCAGGTGCCGCTTCAGCGACTTATATTTTCCGCCATCTTCGAGGCAGATCAGATAGTCATCGGTTATGGATTTCTTGATCGGCACGGCCGGCTTCAACAGTTTCTCTGTCGACGACGACGATGTCGCCGGCTGTTGAGAGCCTGCAAGTGCCGAATAAGTTTCCATGATGAGCCTCGGCAAATCTTCCGGCGCGGTCGCATTGCGAAGTACGTAGGCAGAAACGATCTTGCTCGCGAGCTCAATAAACCTTTCGTGGCTGGCAGTATTTTCTCTTTTCATTTTCGGCCTCACGTAGTGTTTTTTACTTATGTATCCAATGTTGCTTTTGCTTTCAATAAAAATTGGCGCGACTTTAGGTATTCTATGTCCTTGGTTTATTTTCATAGTAAACATGGGGGGAGGGAAGTTTAAAACTGTTATTTTCTCATTTTACCACAATATTCGGATTGCGCTCGGGTTTGCTGCGCGGCCGGCAAGCGCGATCGAATATTCATTCGCCAAGACCGTGACAGAATTACGCGCCGCTTCGATGTCGATTGCCGGTCAATCGCTGCTCGCGCACGGTATGCTTGCTGGCGCCGGCGCCGGATTTTGGCGCTCACGCTCGCCTCCCTATGATGTCGGAAGCGGCGGAAGCTGGAATTCAATCGTCCACGGATGCGCCCCGTTGCCGGTGGAACGGTAGAACGTGATGCTCGGTGAGTGGAGCCATGATGATATCCTGCGGATCTTGTGGCGATACCCAGCGGACCTCCTCGATCTCAGCCGTTGCCTTAATCTCGGCATCGCCCACATGCAGCCGGAATATATCCGCAACGACCAGATGGTCCGGCTCGTTCGCTGCAGGTGCCTGAAAGTGGCCGAGGAAAGTCAGATCCCCTGTCTCTGCTACAAGGCCGAGCTCTTCGAACAGCTCCCTGAGGAGAGCCTCTTCCGCTGTTTCCCCTGGCTCCACCTTGCCGCCGGGTTGCATGAAGGCAGCAGTGCCACGCTTGCGCACCAGCAATGTTTTCCCATCCGAGCGCAGCAACAGAGCCGCCGCTATGCGTATCGTTTTCGCCATGCCGCGATCTGATCGGATTCGCGGGTCGGTTTCAACCGTCGCATGGCTGCATATAGTTTCACGCCAGCGCGTTCGCTGCTATGGCTGCATCAGATGCTTGCGGAAAAATGCGACGATTGCGGCGTTGAACTGCTTGTGGAATGCGACGCGATCGAAGCCGGGCGCGTCTGCGCAGTAGGCATCCGAAGATGACGCAGTATTTGGACAAGGCGCTCCGAAAGACAAGTGCCTAGCATTGGGGACCACCACGAAATCGGGTTTGTTCGGTAGCAGCACCGCAAGCTTTGCGACGTTTTCCGGCTCGGCGTCCTGACCGCCTCCGAGCTGCGATCCCCAGAGCTGCAGTGGAATTTTTACATCCCTCACGCTATCGGCCGTCAGAAAGACTGTACTCAAGGGGTCGGCGATAACCATCGCCTTGACGCGGGGATCATGTGTCCACGACTGAGGCGGTTGTTCTCGCTGGAAAGGCCGTCTTTGGTCGGCCGGCGTGCACTCGGTCACTTTTGGGTCCGCGCAGCGCGGCGGCAGTTTGCTGAAGTTCGGATTGGCGCCTGCAACAACGAGACCGGTATAGCCACCCTGGGAGAATCCATAGAAGACAACATGCTGAGGATCGATGCTCTCCGCATCGGGTGATGGGCCGAGCATAAAATCAATGGTGCGCTTTATATCGATGGGTCGCTCGATCAGTACGCCCATGCCGTTTGCTTGGCTATTGTCGGCGTAGTTGGCATGTGGGTGATTGATGGCGACGACAACGAAGCCGTC
>Ga0066256_1003539_pt1 | contig 14925 bp, 10 predicted proteins | sample ThiBio_1000_biof_FD_87107 | JGI IMG/M metagenome (GOLD analysis project Ga0066256, IMG submission 87107) | Wastewater bioreactor microbial communities from Cape Town, South Africa - Thiocy_expt_1000_biof (version 2) | ecosystem: Engineered > Bioreactor > Thiocyanate-remediating >...
GGGCGGGGGGGGGGGGCCCGGACCGCGGGGGGGCGGCGGGGGGGGGGGGGCGGGGGGGGCGCGGGGGGGCGGGGGGGGGGGGGGGCGCCGGGGGGGGGGGGGTGGGGGGGCGGGGGGCGGCGGCGGGGGGCCCCGCTCGCCGGGTGGCCGCGGCGGGCCGGGTGGTGGTCGGGGCTCGGCGGGTGGGGCTGGCCGGGCCCCGCCTCGGGGCTCGGCGCGGCGGCCGGCGCGGCCTCCTGCGCCAGGGCGGGCAGCGCGGCCAGCGCCAGGGAGAGGGTTCCGGCTCCCGCCAGCATGGCGCGTGCGAACGACTTGGGCATGATGCTTTTCTCTCCCGTTGTTTGTTTATGAGTTGAACTATCCCGGGGCGGCCCGTCAATAGCCCGCTTGAACGGTTGCGGCACCGGCCGGCTCCCCCGCCCGGCCACCCAACGATAGTACCCTATGGGTGGCCAGGCGGGGGAGCCGGCCGGTGCCGTTTCCCGTAAGGGCAAAGAGCACTAGCGCTTGCCTTTTCCCGTTCCGCCCCCTAAGGGCGCGCACTTCGCCGACACGGAATCGATGCCGGCCTGGCTAACTAGGGCTGCCAGGGCCGGTTGATCGCGTCGCACTGCAAAGGAGACGAAAATGCCCAAGCTCAAGACGAAGAGCGGCGTGAAGAAGCGCTTCAAGCTCACCGCCACCGGCAAGATCAAGCACGGTGCGGTCGGCAAGCGCCACCGCCTGATCAGCCACAACGCCAAGTACATCCGCCAGCACCGCGGCACCGACGTGATCTCCGACGCTGATGCGAAGGTGATCAAGAAGTGGGCGCCCTACGGGCTGAACTGAGGAGTAGGGTAGTATGGCACGCGTCAAGAGGGGTGTAACCACCCGCGCCAAGCACAAGAACGTTCTGGAACAGGCCAAGGGCTACCGCGGCCGCCGGAAGAACACGATCCGCGTCGCTCGCCAGGCCGTCGAGAAGGCCGGGCAGTACGCCTACCGCGACCGCAAGGTGAAGAAGCGCAGCTTCCGCGCCCTGTGGATCCAGCGCATCAACGCCGCGGTCCGCGCCGAAGGCCTGACCTATTCGCAGTTCATCCACGGCGCGAAGCTCGCCGGGGTGACGCTCGACCGCAAGATCATGGCCGACCTCGCCATGAACGAAGGCGGCGTCTTCGCGGCGGTGATCGCCCAGGCCAAGGCTGCCCTGCCCGCCGCCTGATCGATCGGATCGCCACAAAAAAGGGCGCGGGGGCACGGCTTCCGCGCCCTTTTTGTTGTCAGGCGCCCGACTCGCACGTAAATCCCGCCTGGGGCTCCTGTTCGGGGGCAGGAGTTATTCGGTGTCGCGCGATTGCCCGGTGCAGGTGCGGTTCTACATGCCGCCGCCAGAATTGCAGACCTACTTCACCACGTTCTACTTCGTGGAGATCGACCTGCCTCCGGGACAGCGCGCGATCGACCGCCTGCATCCCGAATGGGCCAACCTGCGGCTCTATGCGGACGCCCGGCCGGTCGCCGACCGCCAGGACGGCACCCAGCTTTCCGGCACCACCTTCCCCGCGACCGGGCCGAGCAGCCGGGCCGTGCGGTTCGAGATCGAACGCTCGCGGATGTGGGGGATCGGGCTGCTGCCGCTCGGCTGGGCGAAGTTCGTCCCGGCCCCGGCGATCGAGCTGGCCGACGCGGTGGTCGACGGGCACACCCATCCGGCCTTCGCCTGCTTCGCCCCGCTCGCCGCGAGCCTGTTCGGCGACGCGCCCGACGAGGTGGGGGAGCTGGCGCGGATCACCGCCTATTTCCGCGGCCGGCTGAGCGATCCCGTGCCCGACGAGGCGCGGATCAAGGCGATCCACGCCGCCCTGCTCGATCCGGAGGTGGCCACGGTCTCGCAGCTCGTCGCCCAGGCGGGCATCGGCCAGCGCACGGTCGAGCGGATCTGCGACCGCGCCTTCGGCTTCCGCCCCAAGTTGCTGCTGCGCCGCCAGCGTTTCATGCGCAGCCTCGCGCAGTATATGCCCGATCCCTCGCTCAAGTGGATCGGGGCGATCGACGGGCACTACCACGACCAGGCCCAGTTCGTCCGCGACTTCCGCCAGTTCATGGGCATGACCCCGCGCGAATATGCTGCGCTCGACAAGCCGATCCTCAACGCCGTGATGCACGAGCGCGCCCGCCGCGCCGGCCAGGCGGTCCAGGCGCTGGACAGCCCCGACGGGCGCGGCTGATGGCGGCGCGCCTGATTGCGATCGCGGCGGTTCGCCCCTAAGGAGCGCGCCATGAACGACATCGACACCCTCGGCAGCGACGCGCTGGGCCGGATCGCGACGGCGCAGGACCTCGATACGGTCGAGAGCCTGCGCGTGGCGTTCCTCGGCAAGCAGGGCTCGATCTCCGGCCTGCTCAAGACCCTGGGCGGCATGTCGCCCGAGGAGCGCCAGGCCGAGGGCCCGAGGATCCATGCCCTGCGCGAGAGCGTGACCGCCACCCTGGCGGAGCGCAAGGCCGCGCTCGAAGGCGCCGCGCTCGAGGCGCGCCTCGCCGCCGAGCGGATCGACCTGACCCTGCCCGCGCCCGAGGCGCCGCGCGGCTCGGTCCACCCGGTCAGCCAGGTGATGGACGAGCTGGCCGAGATCTTCGCCGACATGGGCTTCTCGGTCGCCACCGGCCCCGAGATCGAGGACGACTGGCACAACTTCACCGCGCTCAACATGCCGGAAAGCCATCCGGCGCGGGCGATGCACGACACCTTCTACTTCCCCGACCGCTCGGCCGAGGGTCGTGAGATGCTGCTGCGCACCCACACCTCGCCGGTGCAGATCAGGGCCATGCTCGCGCAGGGCGCACCCTTGCGGATCATCGCCCCCGGCCGGGTCTATCGCTCGGACAGCGACGCTACCCACACGCCGATGTTCCACCAGATCGAGGGGCTGGTGATCGACAAGGGCATCCACCTCGGCCACCTCAAGTGGACGCTGGAGACCCTGCTCAAGGCCTTCTTCGAGCGGGACGATGTGGTCCTGCGCCTGCGCCCGAGCTACTTCCCTTTCACCGAGCCTTCGGTCGAGGTCGACACCGGCTTCGCCTTCGAGGGCGGACGTCGTGTCGTCGGCGGCAGCGGCGACGAGCCCGGCCACGGCTGGATGGAGCTGCTCGGCAGCGGCATGGTTAACCGCAAGGTGCTGGAGGCCGGCGGGCTCGATCCAGACGAGTGGCAGGGCTTCGCCTTCGGCGTCGGCGTCGACCGCCTCGCCATGCTCAAGTACGGGATGAACGACCTGCGCGCCTTCTTCGACGGCGACCGGCGCTGGCTGGCGCATTACGGCTTCGCGGCGCTCGACGTGCCCACCCTTTCCGCCGGCGTGGGGACCGCAGCATGAAGTTCACCCTCTCCTGGCTCAAGGACTTCCTCGATACCGAGGCGACGGTCGAGCAGATCGCGGCCCGGCTCAACGCCATCGGCCTGGAGGTCGAGGGGGTCGAGAATCCGGCCGAGAAGCTCGTCGGCTTCCGTATCGCCAGGGTCCTCACCGCCGAGCGGCATCCCAACGCCGACAAGCTCCAGGTCCTCTCGGTCGACACCGGGGACGGCCCGCCGCTCCAGGTCGTCTGCGGCGCGCCCAATGCCCGTGCGGGCCTGGTCGGCGTGCTCGGCCTGCCCGGCGCGGTGGTGCCGGCGGGCGGCTTCGAGCTGAAGAAGTCGGCGATCCGCGGGGTCGAGTCCAACGGTATGATGTGCTCGACGCGCGAGCTGGAACTCGGCGAGGACCACGAGGGCATCATCGAGCTGCCGGCCGACGCGCCGGTCGGCACGGCCTTCGCCGACTGGCACGGCGCCGATCCGGTCTTCGACGTGGCGATCACTCCCAACCGGCCCGACTGCATGGGCGTCTACGGCATTGCCCGCGACCTCGCCGCCGCCGGGCTCGGCACGCTGAAGCCGGTCGAGCTGGTTCCCGTCTCGGGCATGTTCGACTGCCCGGTCGAGATCCGCACCGACGATCCGGAAGGCTGCCCGGCCTTCTACGGCCGGGTGATCCGCAGCGTGACCAACGGCCAGTCGCCCGACTGGATGCAGGCGCGGCTCAAGGCGGCGGGGATGCGGCCGATCTCGGCCCTGGTCGACGTGACCAACTACGTCATGCTCGCCTTCGGCCGCCCGGCCCACGCCTACGACCTCGCCCGGCTCACCGGCGCGGTCGTCGCGCGGCGGGCGCGCGACGGCGAGGGCGTGACCGCGCTCAACGGCAAGCACTACCTGCTCGACCACGAGATGACCGTGATCGCCGATCAGGCCGGCGTCCACGACATCGCCGGGATCATGGGCGGCGAGCATTCCGGCTGCGGCGAGGGAACCACCGACGTCCTGCTGGAGATCGCCTATTTCGACCCGCAGCGGATCGCCGCCACCGGCCGCAAGCTCAACCTCACCTCCGACGCGCGCGGCCGGTTCGAGCGCGGGGTCGACCCGCAGTTCCTCGACGCGGGGCTCGACCTTCTGACCGACCTCGTGCTGCGCATCTGCGGCGGTGAGGCTTCGGCCGTGGTCCGCGCCGGAACGCCGCCCTCGGGCCTGCGGACCGTGCATTATGCCCCCGCGCTCGTCGCGACGCTCGGCGGGGTCGACGTGCCCGCGGCGCGCCAGCAGGCGATCCTCGAAAGCCTGGGCTTCTGCATTGTCGCCACCGCCGGCGAAACGGGCGAGGAATGGGCTGTCACCGCGCCGGGCTGGCGTCCCGACATCGCCGGCGCGCCGGACATCGTCGAGGAGGTCGTCCGCATCCACGGCCTCGACCGGATCGAGAGCGTGCCGCTGCCGCGCGCCGACGGCATCGCCAGGCCGACCGCGACGCCCGCGCAGAAGCTGGAGCGCCGCCTGCGCCGCGCCGCCGCGGCGCGGGGCAGCCACGAGGCCGTGACCTGGTCGTTCCTGCCCCAGGCCGAGGCGGAAGCCTTCGCCGAGGGCGTGAAGGATTCCGGGGATGGCCTCTGGGTCCTCGCCAACCCGATCAGCGAGGACATGAAGGTCATGCGCCCCTCGCTGCTGCCCGGGCTGCTTTCGGCCGCGCGCCGCAACGTTGATCGCGGCGCGGCCGGGTTGCGGCTGTTCGAGATCGGCCGCCGCTACCTGCGCGGCGAGGGCGGCAAGAGCGACGAGCGCCTGTCGCTCGCCGTGGTCCTGGCCGGCGAGAAGACCCCGCGCGGCCACGCTACGGGCAAGGCCGTGAGCTTCGACGCCTTCGACGCCAAGGCCGAGGCCCTGGCCCTGCTGGCCGAGGCCGGTGCGCCGGTCGATTCGCTGCAGGTGATGGGGGAGGCGGGTGGCCAGTTCCATCCCGGCCAGTCGGCCACGCTGCAGCTCGGGCCCAAGACCGTGCTGGCCCGCTTCGGGATGCTGCACCCGGCGACGCTCAAGGCCTTCGACCTGGCCGTTCCCGTCGCGGCGGTCGAGCTGTTCCTCGACGCGATCCCGGCGAAGCGCGGCGCAGCCAATACGCAAGGGGGGGGCTTCGCCCGCACCGCTTATGCGCCGCCCGCGCTCCAGGCGGTGACGCGCGACTTCGCCTTCCTGGTCCCGGCCGAGTTGCCGGCGGGCGACCTCGTCCGCGTGGTCCGCGCCGCCGACAAGGCGAACATCGTCGCCGCGCGCCTGTTCGACGACTTCCGCGGCGCCGGCGTGCCCGAGGGGCACAAGTCGCTGGCGATCGAGGTCACGCTCCAGCCGGGCGACAAGAGTTACGGTGAGGCGGACCTTAAGGACATCGCCGACAAGGTGACGGCCGCCGCCGCCAAGCTGGGCGCGCAGTTGCGGGGGTAGCTGGGGCCGGGCTTCCCGATCAGTACGAACGCCGCCCCAACTGGTTGTCGGGCATCCCCGGCCGTGCGACCGGGCCGGACTCGTACATCTCGCTTTCCGCCTTCTGGAACTCGCTCGCGCGCTTCATCGCCTCGTTCTGCATCTTGGGCATGGTGGCGATCGCGGCGGCCATCATCTCGCTCTGGATCGCGGCCATGTTGAACGGGCGGTTCTCCAGCTTGGCGCCGATCTGCTCGGTCATCGCCTTGGTGAACAGCTTCACCACCGCCGGGTTCTCGGCCATGTTCCTGGCGACCGTGCCGTTGTCCTTCGCGGGCTCGGCGGAGACGGTGACGCGGGTCTCGCTTGCCGAGACCGGATCGACCGCCGCGACGAACGACATCATTGCCCTGCTGTCGCGGCCGAGGATCGTCCAGCGCACCCCGTTCTCGCCGGTCCGCGTGACCATCGTCCCGCCGGCGAGGTTGCTCGACATCAGGACCGGGGGCAGCCGCAGCGAGAGCAGCGTGTTGCGGACCTTGTCCGCGGGCAGCGGATAGGTCTTGCCCTGGTTGCACCCCGCGACGGCGACCGTCAGCGCCACCGCCGTCAGAAACCTGCGCATGCCCACCCCCTTCGCAGCCCTCGCAATCGGTGCTGTTTCGCGCAAAATGCTTAGGCAATGGCTAACAGGTCCCGATCGGTGACGCGGGCATGGACGGGGCGGGGCATCGGCGCTAACCGCGCGGGCCATGACCTCGACGCCCCCGGCCTCCACCCGCCGCACCTTCGCCATCATCTCCCACCCCGACGCGGGCAAGACCACGCTGACCGAGAAGCTGCTGCTGCAGGGCGGCGCGATCCACCTCGCGGGCGAGGTCAAGGCGCGCGGCCAGGCGCGGCGGGCGCGGTCGGACTGGATGAAGATCGAGCAGCAGCGCGGCATCTCGGTCACGTCGAGCGTGATGACCTTCGAGCGCGCCAATCCTGACGGGACGATCATCACCTTCAACCTGCTCGATACCCCGGGTCACGAGGACTTTTCCGAGGACACCTACCGCACCCTGACCGCGGTCGATTCGGCGATCATGGTGATCGACGCGGCCAAGGGCATCGAGCCGCAGACCCGCAAGCTGTTCGAGGTCTGCCGGATGCGCTCGGTGCCGATCATCACCTTCGTCAACAAGGTCGACCGCGAGGGGCGCTCGCCGTTCGAGACACTGGACGAGGTGGCCGATGCCCTGGCCATCTTCCACCATCTGAGCGAGCGCTTCGACGAACTCGACGTACAGCACGGGCGTCCCTGGCCCCAGGCCCAGATCACGAATGAATTTGCGCGCCCGCCGCGAATCATCCTCTCGACGGCCGGGGAACAGATACTGAAAATCCCTGAGTGAACATTCGCCCGCAGCAAGGCGCGCCCGCGTGCCCGGCGGGGCGACCATGGCGAGCGGAAACTCGCAAATCATGCGGGAATATTGTGGATTGCCCTCATCAGCCGTGATGCTGAAAATCGCCAGATCATATTCGCCCTTCTGGATCCGGCGAAGAACCTCGGCCGCCATCATCGTGGGGTGAAAGTCGATCTCCAGGCCGGGGAACTCGCGGTAAATCCGGGGCACGAGCCGACGCACGTAATTTTCGCGCAGAAACGGTCCGATGCTGATTCGCACAACTTCCTTGTGCGCCGGCTTTCGGCCCCCGCCAAACAGGTCGGCGCTGGCCGTCAGGATCGTCCTCACGAGTTCGAGCGCGTCCTCGCCTTCGGACGTGAGGACCGACGTCGTGCCCCGACGGCGCTCGAAGAGGAGCCGGCCAAGCCGCTCCTCAAGAATATGAATATGCTCGCTGACTGCTGGTTGGGAGATGTCCAGCAGCTCGGCCGCCTTTGCGAAACTGCCTGCCTCCGCAGCGCAGGCAAATGTGCGCAACTGGGCAAAAGTCACATCTTCGGTGACAAGCTTGAGCAGCATAGGCCTCTCCAACCTAGAAGCGTACACCTATGACATGCTATAAGCATCCGCAACGTTGCTTCGGCAGTGCCGACCTCTGCATAGTTATCACGTTCAGCTTTTGCGGTGTGCCGCAATGGCTGCACCGATAAAAATGGAGAGGATAAAATGGGACAAGGGGTAACACCGCAGGTCCTCAGCAGCACCGTCCGGCATTTGCTTGTCGGCAGCTGCCTTGCCGCGCTGGCGGCAGTGTCGCAGCCAGCCATCGCGCAGGAGGCTCCGCAAGCGGGGCAGGGGGCGGACACATCCGAAAGCGGGATCCAGGACATCGTCGTGACCGCCCGCTACGTCAGCGAGAATATCCAGGACACGCCGATCGCCATCACCGCGCAGACCAGCACGCAGCTCGAGGCGGCGAACGTCACGAACATCGGAACGCTTGGCGCGGTGGTGCCCAACCTGTTGACCATGCCGGGCGATGCCCAATCCGCCGGCACCCCGGTCATGGGCATGCGCGGCGTGTTGCAGGGCCTCACGTCCAGCCTCGCCGTCCCGCCCGCCGTGGCGATCTACACGGACGATATCTATCACGGGACCGCCGCCGGCTCGGAGCTGGATTTCACCGATATCGATCATATCGAGGTGAATCGCGGTCCGCAGTCCACCCTCTCGGGCAATGCCTCGCTCGCAGGCTCGATCAAGCTCTACACCAAAGATCCGCAGGGCGACGGCTCGGGCTATATCAGCCTGGCTATCGGCTCGCGCAAGCATATGGAAGCGGCCGGTGCCATCGACCTTGGCCTCACGGAAACGTTGGCGGTCCGCATGTCCGGCCACTATGAGCGGCAGGACGGCTACGGCAACCGGCTCGACTTCTCCTGCATGATGGACAAGCTGGGCACGCCGGCGCTCAAGGGGCGGGTGCCCTATTTCCAGCCGGACTCCCTGAACAGGGGCTGCGTGATCGGGCATCTGGGCGGTGGCACCACCGCCGTGGGCCAGGTGAAGCTGCTCTGGAAGCCGACGCCGGACGTGGACCTGCTTCTGACCGCGCGGCATCGCGAGGAGGATCTGGAGGAGACGCCGGAAGTGTCGCTCCTCTATCGCACACCCTGCTTCGACACGCCCGGTTGCGCACTCAGCGCCGGCGCGCAGGCCTATCACCGCGCCATCTACAACACCTTCGGCATCACGCTCGGCTCGCAGTTCGTAACGCCGCCGCGCAACGGGGGCATTTACGATACCTATGCGACGAACTGCCGCCCCACGCTGGACAAGTCCGGCGGCGGATTCCCCACGCCCTATGCGGATGGCTTCTGCTACGATCAGGGCAAGACCGCGCATCACACCTTGCTGTCCGGTAAGCTGAACGCGCGTTTCTCCGACAAGATCGCGATGACGGCAATCGTCGGCTACACCGACTATGCCAATGAATTCACGGCCCATGCCGACGGCTCGCCATTCGCGCCCGTGATCTCGCATTTCCACAATCTGGACGATCAGTTCACCGGCGAGCTGCGCTTCAACGGCAAGTTGTTCGACGACAAGCTGGATTGGGTCGTGGGCGGGTTCCTGATGCGGCTGAACGGCCAGCAGAACAACATGATCAGCTTCTCGAACATCTACCAGCTGTCGAAAGTCACCGGCCGCAACGAATCCCAGTCGGCCTTCTTCCACCTGGATTACAGCCTGACCGATCAATGGCGCGTTTCCGGCGGTGCGCGCTTTACCGACACGTCGATCGCCATCACCATCGACAATCCGCAGGCCGTCTCCGTCCTCGTGCCGATCAGGTCCGGGCAAAAGCGCTGGGACTGGCTGATCTCGACCGACTTCAAGATCACCGACGATATCCTGCTCTATGCGAGCGCAGCATCCGGCTCGCGTCCGCCGGGCCTGACGACGATCGTCTCGACGCCGCGTCAGCTCGCACCCACCTCGGACGAGGATCTCATTTCCTACGAGGCGGGCCTGAAGGCCGATCTGTTCGATCGACGCCTGCGCACCAATCTCACCGCTTTCTACATGGATTATCGCAAGCTCTCGACCGGCGTGCGCGGTATTGAATGCCGTAACGAGCCGGGGCCGGTTGCCACTTGGTTCAACGTCGATCAGACCGATCCGCGCTCCGTCAGTCCGGAGTTCTGCGGAAAGTTTCCGGGACGGCCGGACCCGATCGCCTTCGTGCTCAACATCGGCAAGCCGGCCAAGGTGCGCGGCTTCGAATGGGACATCACCGCGATCCCGACGGACGGCCTGCGCATCGACTGGTCCGGTGGCTATAACAAGTTCACGTCCGGCGTCACGGACCCGCTCCAGCCCGGTTATCTTGCGCCAGGCAATCACCGCCAGCCGGAATGGAACATGCACGCCAACATCTCGTATGACATCGAGACGGGCTTTGGCACGGTGACACCGCGGCTGGACTGGAACTGGCAGTCGCAGCAGGATTACGATCCACTGCCCAACCAGCGTGCGCCGCAGGAGCTCTTCATCATCCATCCCTATTCGCTGTGGAATGCCCAGCTGAAGTACAAGTCGCCCGATGGCGACTGGTCGGCCACGCTGGCCGTCACCAACCTGGCGGACAAGTACTATCACTATCAGGTCCTTCAGGGGTCGTTCGCCACCACGACGCGCGTCGGCGCGCCGCGTGAGTGGCTGCTGACCGTGCGCAAGGAATTCTGAGCGCCCTGCGGCCGCCGGCCCTCCCGAGGGGGCCGGCGGTTCCGGTGGATATGTAGATATGAAACGAATGGGAGAGTGAAGGCATGGACAAGCTCAGGGATCTTGCGCGCATCAACATCAGCCGGCGCGCTGCAACGGCGGGGCTTCTCTCCATGGCAGTGCCCGTCCAGCTCGGTGCGGCGACGGGCGCGCAAGGCGCGGCGGCGAAAGCGGGCGTCGCTCCGCTCGTCCTGTCCTGCGCCAAGATGGCCGTCGAAACCGGGCCGCTGCGCGTTGCCATGCGCAACCTTTATGGCGATGCCGCGGTGATCCTGAATGGCGGCGCCATCGATCTGGTCGGCAAGAACCGCAAGGCCGATCTCGGCAGCAATGGCGAAACGCAGATGATGCGCCATTCGGTGGCCGAGCCGGGGATACGGGTGATCATGACCGTGGCCGAAGGGCATTATCCGGTGATCGGCCGCAGGTCGGCCGGCATCAGCACCCTGGCCGATCTCAAGGGCAAGCGCGTGCTCTGCTACCGGCACACGACGGCCGGATTCTTCCTGCACAAGATGCTGAAGACCGTGGGCCTGTCTTTCGCGGACGTGACGATCGTCGAAACGCCGCTGGGCGAAGTGGGCAAGGTGGTGGCCAATCGCGAGGTGGACGCCATCGCGATCTGGGAGCCCGACAGCGAGCAGGCGCTGCATGCCCTGCGCGCCATCGGCGAGGATGTGGTGATCTTCAGCGGCGCGAACGTCTATCACGAACGCTACAACCTGTATTCCACGGCCGATGCGCTGGCCAATCCCGCCAGGCGTGCCGAAATCGTCAGGTTCATGCGCGAGGTGATCCGCGTGACCGAAGGGATCAACACCGATCCGGCCGTCGCCGCCGAAGCCCAGGAGATGGTCGCCGTGTCGGGCGGCCTCTATACGCCGGTGGAAGTCGCGGCGGGCTGGCCCAACGTCAAGTTCGTCGCCAATTTCGATGACCGCCTGCTAGACGTGTTCACCGAGGAGGAAGCCTGGCTCGCGCCCGAGGAGAAGCGCAAGCCCAGATCGCGCGAACAGCTCGCCAGGCTGATCGACAAGAGCGCCTATGAAGAGGCAAAAGCCGCGCAGGGGTGAGCGGCCGGCCCGATGGATGCCGCCGCGCCGCCCTGCCGTTCCATTGCGCGTCACTTGCGATTGACGCGCGATAATGGAATGAAGTCTGGCAGACGTCAGGCAGTGCGGGGGGAGGTATGAAGCAGATCCGGAAGCTTCCGCGCTATGAACGCACGATTGGCGCGATGCTGATCACGGCGAAGGAAGCGGTCATCGGCCCGATGCGGCCCAAGCTGCGCGAGCACGACGTCACCGAGCCGCAATGGCGGGTGATGCGCGTGCTCAACGACAGCGGGGCGACCGATGCGACGAGCCTGGCCCAGGGCGGCATCCTGCGCACGTCGAGCGTCGCGCGAATCCTCAAGGAGCTGGAGCGGCGCAAGCTGGTGGAGCGCGAAGTGGACACCACCGACCGGCGCCGCAGCGTGGTGCGGCTGACCCCCGCGGGCTACAAGATCGTGGATAGCGTGTCGGACGATGTGCTGCGGGTCATGCGCGAATATTCGCACCGGTTCGGGCCCGAGCGGCTGCAATGGCTGCAGGATGAGCTTCGCGCGCTTTCCGAAGCGATCAGCGATGTCGAGTAGCTCGGCCATCGTCTGGGTATAGGCCCGCACCACTGCGTCATGCTGAACTCGGTTCAGCATCCATTCCTCCTCATAGACGGCCGTTCGATCCGGAGAAATGGACCCTGAACCAAGTTCAGGGTGACGGGTTGGCTCGGTATGCGCAGCTAAACATTTTTCCGTCTCGTCGGATTGGGTTTGTGCACGGGGGCAATCCGCCTCGTGAGAAACGACCTGATTGCTGGCGAGGTGGACGATGGTGGCGATTTTTACGGGCGCAGGGGCCGGGTTCGAGCGTGGTTCGGCCAATCTCCTGGGCGGTGCCGGCCAGCTCGGGTCTTCCTTGCTGGGCCGCGCGGGGGAAAGCGTCTCGGTCAACGCCGCGACCGGCAATCTGCTGATCGCCCGGCAGGACGAGCTCCTGATCGGGCGCGGGCCGGATATCGGGACTTCGCGCAGCTACAACAGCATCGCGGACCCGGGCGACGGCGATCACGGCGACAATTCGCAGCACGCCACCACGCGCCGAGTCTGCGCCCTGACGGGCACTCTCAACACCGCCGGCAGCACGATCAGCCGCCTGGGCGGCGACGGTTCGGTGATTGCCTATGCGTGGGACGCGGGCGCGTCGGCCTATGTGACGAAGGACGGCGCGGGGGCGTTCGACAAGCTGACCCATTCGGGCGGCGTCTGGACCTGGACCGATGGCGACAGCCGGATCTCGGAAACCTACACCGCCGACGGCAGCGGCAACTGGCGCATCGCCACCCAGGCCGATATCGACGGCAACGCACTGACCTTCACATATGCCGGCAACAAGCTCGACAAGGTGACCACCGCCGACGGCAGCTGGACGCAATATAGCTGGACCGGCAACGCCATCACCGCGATCGTCACCGGCTACACCGATCTTGCGACCTCCACCGCGCAGACGCTGACCCGCGTCCGTTATGGCTATGATTCCAACGGCCGGCTGCAGACCGTGACGCTCGACCTTTCCCCGGGGGACAATTCGGTCGCGGATGGCAAGACCTATGTCACCACCTACACTTACGAAGGATCGAGCAACCGGGTGGCGACGATCGGGCAGACCGACGGTTCGCTGCTGGCGATCACCTATGACGGCCAGGGGCGGGTTTCCACGCTGACCCAGACGGTCGCCGGCGGCGTGACCCGGGTGACGAGCCTGGCCTACGCAACCGGCTATACCCAGGTGACCGGCCCGGACGGGCAGGTGACGCGCCTCGATTATGACGGTGCGGGCCGGCTCACGAAGATCACGGCGCCGCCTGCGGTGTCCGGCGCGACGGCGCAGGAAGTCGGCTTCGCATACGATGCGCACGGCAATGTCCAGTCGGTCACCGACGGGAAAGGCAAGATCACCAGCTATTCGCATGACGCCAACGGCAACGTCACGCTGGTCACCGATCCCAACGGCAACACCCTCTCCCGCACTTACGATGCGGCGAACCGGCTGATCACGGAGCTGCGCCAGGGTTCGGACGAAAGCGCCGCAAGCGCCGCGCATTACACGCAATATGCCTATGATTCCGAAGGGCACCTGCGCTTCGCGATCGATGCGGCCGGGCAGGTCACCGAATACGAATACAACGCCGCCGGGCAGCTTCTCCAGACGATCCGCTATCCGGAGCACCGCTATCCCATCGACGCCACTCCGCTCAGCGACACGGCGCTCGAAGCGTTGGCGGCGACCTTGCCGGACCGCAGCATGCTGCGGATCGTGGAGAACGGCTATGACGCGCGCGGGAACGTCGTCTGGACCAAGGCCTATGGCGCGGCGGATATTTCCGGCAATCCCCTCACCACCGAGGGCGTGAGCACATCCTATTACTCCTACGACCAGGCCGGGAACCTCCTGCAGCGGCACAACCAGGGCGAGCTGGCGGAAACCTTCGTCTATGACGGGATGGGCAGGCTGGTCGCCTCGAGTGACGTTCACGGCGGCACGACCACGATCCTGTTCAACGATGCGAGCACGACCACCACCGTCACCACCGAGCTGGGATATTCCACCGTTTCGGTGTTCGACAAGGCCGGGCAACTGATCAGCCAGACCGACAGCGGCGCCCACACCAGCGGCGGCACGGCCACCTATCTCTATGATTCCTCGAGCCGGATGCGCGTCGCCACCGATGCGAGCGGGCGCAAGATCTACATCCATTACGATCATGCCGGCCGCAAGGTCGCCGAGGTCAACCACCTCGGCGAGATCATCGAGTATCGCTACGATCAGGCCAACCGGCTCGTCGCCACCATATCCCGCGCAACCGCGCTGGGCGCGTCGGCCCTGGCGACCCTCACCGATCCGAACAACGGCGTGGACCTTTCCACCTTGCTGCCCGCGCCGAACGCGCAGGACGTGTGGAGCTGGAACATCTACGACGATGGCGGGCGCCTGGTTCAGGCCATCGACAATCTGGGCGGAACGGTCGTCCATGAATACGACCAGAGCGACAGGCTGATCAGGAGCACGGCCTATGCGACCGCGCTGAGCGCGGGCCAGCTTTCCACGTTCAAGACCGCCTTTCCCACAGCGCCGGTGCTTCCCGCCGGAAATCCGGCGGACGCCGTCACCCGCCTGTTCTACGACGCCGCGGGCCAACTGGTCGGCACGCTGGACGGCGCCGGCTATCTCACCGAAACCGTTCTCGACCGCACCGGGCTCGCCATCCGGCAGATCGCCTACGCCACCATCACGCCATCGGGCCTGCGCGCATCGGGGAGCTTTGCTGACCTTCGGAATGCTGTGGCCGGTACATCGGCTTCCGATCGCGTCAGCTATTCGGTTTACGATGGGCAGGGGCTGCTGCGCTACTCGATCA
>Ga0066256_1003540_pt1 | contig 14922 bp, 5 predicted proteins | sample ThiBio_1000_biof_FD_87107 | JGI IMG/M metagenome (GOLD analysis project Ga0066256, IMG submission 87107) | Wastewater bioreactor microbial communities from Cape Town, South Africa - Thiocy_expt_1000_biof (version 2) | ecosystem: Engineered > Bioreactor > Thiocyanate-remediating >...
CGAGGGGTAGGGTTGTGGTGGTCATGGCACTACTGCCGCGATGATGGCGGTCACTACGCAGTTGCAGGCTGGCTGCCTGCAGCATGTTGCTACCAATGACACGAAAATAGCAACGCGGCATGCGCCCGTCACAATTTTAGCGGCTTTTGCACCGAAACACTCTATATATCCGATTGGCGCCCCTGCAGCGTCCCGATAATTTGTTCACGATTTATCATTTATGGTGGCATTCATCGTCTAAGCGGTAGTGGCCGCAGCAGCAGGTGCAGCAAGTCGGTGGTGCAGCAGCGTCAGCAGTAGCCGGTGCAGTAGAAACAAGTGCAGCAACAGCGGCAGCAGGTTCAGCTGCCGCAGGTTTTCCAGTAGCGGCGGCACCTGCTACCAATACAGCTGCAGCGGCGGCGGCAGCAGGTGCAACATTAGCAGCAGGTCCAGTACCGACGCCAGCCGCGACATCATGGCTGTCAGCAGCGTTTCAGAGGCGGCATCGCGACGAGTGCGGCCACGGTGCTCCGCCCCTGTAGCCGAGTCTGTGGCCCCCCTGGTGGTGGTGCTAGCAGGCAACGTCGTGACGAGCATCATCGTTCTCTCTTTGCTCAACACCGCTGACACGTGCGCACTGCGGCGGTTGCACCCAGCGGTGCCGGGCGTCGTGGCGGGCGTGCCGTGGGCGGACGTCGAAACCCCCGTGTTTGATGTGGTGCGGTGGCGCACGGTGCTGCCGGCCGCGGTGAGCGCGCTGGTAGTTCGCCTACCACAGCTGCCACCCCTGTGGCCGGCTGCTGAAGCGGCGCTGGCGGGCGTCACTAATATGGTCTTACGTGCGCGCGATAAGTATGAAACCACAGCGGCATTGGCGCGCCTGCCACCCTCGTTGCGCGTGCTCAGAGTGCACGGGTTTCTCGCTACGCCGCCGCGGTCAGACCGCGGCTTCACACAGCTGACGTCGCTGTTGTCGCTGGAATGCGACGACATGGGTGCGCACGTGAGACGCCTCCCGCCATCACTGCGCGAACTTAGACTCGCCTATTGTGACCTACCACCGAAGGCTGACTTCCGGCACCTTGCGTCGCTGCGAGTGTTGTCGTGCGCCACCGGTAGGATGAGCAGCACCGTAGTCGCCAACCTGCCGCCGTCGCTGGAGGAGCTTGACGTTGGCATGACGGATTGGCCGCGAGGCACCGCGGGCGTATCGGTTTCGTTGGCGCACTTGCGGCGCTTGCGGGTGCTGCGCAGCGAGTTCAGTGACGTCATTAACACGGACACAGTGGCGTCCCTGCGGCGACGCCTGTCGGAGTTGGTGGTACCCTGGTGTAAGACGCGGCTGTCATTTGCACGTTCGCGTGCGCTGCAGACGCTTAATATACACGGCAGTAAGTGTGACGACGCATCGCTTGCCAGCTTGCCGCCAACACTTGTGACGCTGGATGCATCGTCGTGCAAGGACCTCACACCCGCAGCCGTGTTGCCATACCTGCCGGCACTCATGTCCGTAAACTTGAGTGGCACGTCGATTGGCGACGCACTTGTGGCAAGCCTGCCGCTGTCGCTAGTGACATTAAAGATTATCAGCTGCCACCGCGTGACCGGCGCCGCCACGCTGGACCACCTGCCCGCGCTGCGCGAGCTGCACTTTGCGCATACGTACCTGTCGGCTGTTGCGATTGCTGCCTGCCGCGCGCGTGGTTGTGTCACGCATGGTGCTTGAATGCCACCGCGAACGCGTGATCGCGCTGGTAACACTACCGGCACTGGATGGCCGCCTTGCCAGTGCTGTCACATCGCGGTGAGTTGAATTACAGCAGAGCGCAAGCACTAGTATTTATCGACGTCACCCCTTGTCTGGCTGCTTGCGGCTGCAATGCTGCGGTGCCAGGTGGTCGTGGGCCCGGCTGGGGAGTGCTTCTTAGCGGCCCTGACGAACCCCGCTCCTTTCTTGCATAGTGCAGCATAGTGCCAAGCTGCGCTCTGGGAGAGTGATTCCCGGGAGCGGCAAACTTGTGAATCTCTTCAAGTCTCCGTCTAGGCTTCTAGCAATGGGCGACAGCCGTCATCATGTGCTGCTGACGGCAACGTCACAGACTCACAGCAGCTGGCAGACATCGTCGTGGGCGACAAAGATACGGTCCAACACACGGTACTGCGGCACTGCTGCCGATAACAAGAAATTAGCAACGCGGCATGCGCACGCCCTAATTTTAGCAGCTCTCGCACCAACATACCCCATATATCCGATTGGTGCCTCTCCTGCGTGCGTATAAGTTGTATGCGATTTAACTTTTATGTTGGTATCCAGAACCGTTGGTGGTGGCACCGCCGCACGAAAGAGGGACAACGGCAGTGTCAGTGACGGCCACCTGCAGGTCACCAGTAAGCCGTGCCGGTTGACGTCGTGCGGTGACAGACAGCGGCTGCTGCCTGGGTAGTGAGTTGTGGAGTACAGCGCGTTCCCATTGTGCCTGCGCGGCTGCACGTGCTGGATTGCATAGACCGTGTGACCCGACACGTTTCTGTCCCTGCACTCCGGCCTGTGCCTGCATCCCCCACCGTCCGGCGCGTTGTTTGTCCACACCAGCCGCACCATGGCTGCCAGCGGCGACATGGCAGCGGCGCCGCGACGTGTGCGGCCACGGTACATTACCGTTGCTCCAGTGGTGCAGGTGCTAGCGGGCAACAGCGTGACGGGCATCACCGTTCTTGCGTGCCTCACCACGGCAGACACATGCGCGCTGCGGCGGCTCCACCCTGCCGTGGCGGCAACCGTGGCAGGCGTGCCGTGGTGCGACATGAACACGCCGGTAGTGGATACCGTGCGCTGGCGCGCGGCGCTGCCGGCCGCGTTGGGGTTGCGGGTGGACCGCCTGCCGAAGCAGGTGGGTGACTTGGCGGCGGCAGCAGCGGCACTGGTGGGCGTCACACGTCTGGAACTGCACAAGTGCGGCAGCAGCGTGACCACCGCAGCACTGGTGCACCTGCCGTCCTCGCTCCGTGTGCTGAAGGTGCTTCAGCCTTTTGGCAAGATATCAGGTGCCAGCTTTGCGCACTTGACGGCGCTGGTATCGCTTGACTTTGACGCTTGGGGTGACATAATAGTAACTTCTCTACCGCCGTCACTGCAAAAGCTTCGGCTATTAACCTGCAATGACGCACCGACGGCTGACTTCCGGCATCTCGTTGCACTGAGGGTGCTGTCGTGCACCACCGATGAGCTGAGCATCGCCACCATCGCCAGCTTGCCGCCGTCGCTGGAGGAGCTGAATACTGGCATTGCGCGTTGGCCGCACGACATCCCGGTATCATTGGCGCACTTGCCACGTCTGCGGGCGCTGCGCAACGGGTACAACTCTACCATCCACGCAGACACGATTGCGTCCCTGCCGTCGTGCCTGATGGAGTTAATAGCGCCTGGGCGCATGTCGTCTTCATTGTTTTCACATTGGCATGTGCTGCAGACGGTAAACATCAGCGGCAGTGATTGTGACGACGAGGCGCTTGCGAGCCTGCCGCCGTCACTGGTGACGCTGGATGTGTCCTCATGTGAGCACCTTTCACCCGACGCCGTGTTGCCATACCTGCCAGTGCTGACCACGTTGGACCTGAGCCACACACCGATTGGCAACGCGCTGGTGGCAAGCCTGCCGCCGTCGCTGGTGACTTTGCACATCATGGGCTGCCACAGGCTGACTCACGGTGCCACATTTGACCACTTGCCTGCGCTGCGGGAGCTGCACTTCTCGGGGGCGGACCTGTCGCCTGTTGCGATTGTTACCTGTCGTGCGCGTGGGTGTATCGCGCCCGCGGATGGCCTGTTGTTGAGTCGACATGGCCGCCGTCTGACCAGTTTGGCGGTGCTGCCGGACGGCAGGCTGGCGGGTAGGGATGAAGGTGGCACCATGCGGTCATGGGATGTGAAGCGGCGGGGCGAAGCTGTACTGTTGTTAATGTATGGCGGGAAGGGGAGTGCAGGAGTACTGGCGGTGTTGTCGGACAGGCTGGTCACTGACGTGAGTAATGTAGGCGACGATTGGCAAAAGCCGGTCAAGGGCGCAGTACTGCATAAGGTTGCTGGCAACGGTTTGGACGCATGCGGGACGTCCGTTGAAGGCTTGCGCGGTGCTGGCGTGAATTCGCTGGCGGTGTTGCCTGACGGCCGCCTTGCCGCCGGGTGCAATAAGGGCAGCATTCGGGTCGTGGATGTGGATGCGCCGGCAGCCGAGGCAGCGGTGCTGGTGGGGCACACCGGTAGTGTGGAGGCGCTGGTAGTGCTGGCGGACGGCAGACTGGCCAGCGGGGCACGAGACGCCAGTGTGCGGGTATGGGATGTGAGCGCGCGGGCATGTGTGGCAACGCTGGTGGGGTGCAGGGGGGACGTGACTGCGTTGGCTGTGCTGGCGGATGGCCGGCTGGCAAGCGGCGGTGAGGACGGCAGCGTACGGTTGTGGGACGTGGGCACTGCCGCCTGTGTAGGTGTGCTGGTGGGGCACACAAACGCTATCACTGCATTGGCCGCGCTGCCCGACGGCCGGCTGGCCAGCGGAGCACATGATCGCACCATTCGGTTGTGGACGCTCCGGCACGACGCCGGCAGCCGGTTGGCTGAGGGTTCCGCGACCGCAATTGTGCTTGGGCACCAAGTATGGCGCGCGATCGCACTGGTGACGCTTCCGGATGGCCGCCTTGCCAGTAGCGACCGCGCTTGCGTGCGCCTGTGGCAGCCGCCGATGCTTGTACCTGTACCTTGATTTGCGCTGCCACAATGATCGCGGTGTGTTGAATGACAACAGAACACAAGTTCTAGCACTTCCGGTAATCTGCGTCACCCCTCGCCATCGTTTCCACGCCCTTAGCGTACCGGTACAGCTACAGCCCCGCGTCACCCACGTTCAGTGGCAATGGCATGGCCGGCATGGCTGGCTATAGCAGCTGCAAGCTTTCGTGGCGCGTCGCCCGGGAGCACGTCACCGTGCCGTCAAGCCGCACGTAAACGCATCGCCCGCCGTGACGGCCATGAATGTCACGCTGGCCGGCACGTCCGTCTTGGTGCCATCCACGGCCTCGGCAGGCGTCACGACGCAGAAGTGGCCGGGCCCCGCCGTCACATCATGGCGCTCTGCGGCTCTGGCCGCGGCGTTGGGGTCGGACACCAAATCAGAATCAGAATGTAATCGGTATGCACCCTGTGTTCACGCACGGAGACGCGTGAGGGTCACGCCCGCTAACGCGAGCAGACACCGAGGGCGGAGTTGTCTAAGCAAGCACTGCCCGGTAGGGAGGTGGGAGGGGGAGGAACATTATCGTATCGTGCGTTGGAGGAGACAAACAGTAAGAGTAAAACCACCCGTTGCCGTGTCGTTGGACACCAAAGATAAGATACGCTGGTGGCACAGTAGTGGCACTGCTGCCAATAACACGAAATTAGCAACGCGGCATGCGCACGCGCCAATTTTAGCAGCTCCTGCACCGTTATACGCCATATCTCCAATTCGTGCCTTTACTGTGTGCGTATAATTTGTACACGATTTATAATTTTGGTTGGTATCCTGCACATACCCGCACCGGTAGTCCGACTTCCGGTACCTGCGCGGCGCTTTCGAGTCGCTGCGCAGAGAGTGAAAGAGGACCGAGCCCACGGGCGGGGCGGCATGGTGGTGGTACCGCCATAATATGAGCCGCACTCGTGTTTGTGAGTAATCTATTAGCTTCAGTGTGGTACCACAAGCATCCTGGCGGGCAGGTCTAATCTGGGCGCTGGGAGTCTCGCGACACACGGCGGCAGTCGCGCCACACGGTACACACTGCCCCACGGACGGCGCACACGGCAGCAGCCCATCGGTGAAGAAGAGACCCAGCCGCCAGGCCATGAAGCTGCAGTGCAGTATGCGTGGCTGAAGCTCATCGCGTTGCTCTCTCCGCGTGTGCGTCGTGCGCGACAGCGCCATGGCTGCCAGCAGCGATTCAGACGCGGCGTCGCGGCCCCCTGCGACCGCAGTGGTCCCTCTGGTGCAACTGCTTGCTGGCAACAGTGTGACAGGGCCTGCCGTCCTTTTCTATCTCAACACTGCTGACGCGAGTGCGCTGCGGCGGTTGCATCCAGCGGTGGCGGGCGTGGTGGCGGGCGTGCCCTGGTGCGACATAGGCACACCGGTGTTGGATGTGGTGCAATGGCGCGCAGCCCTGCCGGTCGCAGTGAGCGCGCTGGTCGTACGACTCCCGGAGCAGACACGCATGTGGCCGGCTGTCGCAGCGGCGCTGGAGGGTGTAACACGCCTAGTCTTGCGCAAATGCGGCAGCCTTGAGACCGCTGTGGTGCTGGCGAATCTGGCATCCTCGCTGCGCGTGCTGGCGGTGCACGACCCTCTCTCTATGATGTCTGCCCGCGGCTTTACACACCTGACGGCGCTCGTGTCGCTGACATGCGACGAGCTGGGTGACGAGGTGGAATGCCTTCCGGCGTCGCTGCACGAACTTCGACTCGGCCATTGCATCCTACCAGCGACGGCTGATCTCCGTCACCTTGTGTCGCTGCGGTTGCTGTCGTGCAGCGGCGGCTCGCTGAGCCGCACCGTAGTCGCCAGTCTGCCACCGTCGCTGGAGGAGCTTGACATAGGCAGAATGCGGTTGCCGGCCGGCATGTCTTTGGCGCACTTACCGCGCCTGCGGGTGGTGCGCCGCGAGTACAGCAACACCATCGACACGGAGTCGGTGGCGTGCTTGCCGCCGTGCCTGTTGGAGTTGGCGCTACTGGGGTGCTGGGCATCACCTACTTTTGCACACCTGCATGCGCTGCTGACTCTGAATATACGCGGCAGTGGCTGTGGAGACGCGTCGCTTGCAAGCCTGCCGCCGTCGCTGGTGACCCTGGATGTATCATGGTGCAAGCGCCTCACACCTGCCGCCATGCTGCCACACCTGCCAGCGCTGACTACGTTGGACGCAAGTGACACGTCGATTGGCGACGCGCTGGTGGCAAGCCTGCCGGTGGGCTTGACGTCGCTAACTATCGTAGAGTGCCCCGACCTGACCTGCGCTACCACGTTTGACCACCTACCCGCGCTGCGGGAGCTGCACAGTTGGGGCACGGATTGTTCAGAGACCTCACTTGCCGCCTGTCGTGCTCGTGGCTGCACCGCGCCCGCGGATGGCGTGTTTGACGTCCACGACCACGATGTGACCTGCTTGGCGGTGCTGCCAGATGGGCGACTGGCGAGCGGGGACGAAGGTGGAACTGTGCTGGTGTGGGATGTGGCGCAGCGGTGCGAAGCGAGCGTGTTCACGGGCGGAGAGATTGGGGAGGCGTGGGTGTTGGCGGCGCTGCCGGACGGCCGCAGGCTGGCTGTCGGCTGTGAAGCTAGTGCGTGTTTGCGCCTCTCAACCGTGCGCGGTGTGAGCATCGTTACGGTTAGCAGCGACGGCGATGACACAGGTGCAACCGCCGCGAAATGTGTGCTCGACGCCGAGGTGTGGTCGTTGGCAGTGCTGGTTGACGGCCGCATTGCCACCGGATGCGGCGACGGCAACATTTGGATTACTGGTGTGGATACGCCGGCTGCCGAGGTGGTGGTGCTGGCGGAGCACATGGATAAGGTGGTGGCACTGGCGGTGTTGGCAGACGGCAGACTGGCTAGCGGGTCATGGGACGCCAGCGTGCGGGTGTGGGATGTGGGCGAATGGACATGTGTGGTGACACTGGCGGGATACAAGGCACCTGTGACGGCGTTGGCGGTGCTGGCAGACGGCCGACTGGCAAGTGGCGAGGGCAACGGTAGCGTGCGGTTGTGGGACGTGAGCACCGCCACCTGCGTAGGCGTGCTAGCCGGGCACACACGCGCCGTGACCGCACTGGCCACCCTGCCTGATGGCCGGCTGGCAAGCGGGTCACTTGATTGCACCATTCGGCTGTGGTCAGTAGACCGCGACATCACCGGTAGCCGGCTTCCCGCAAGTTTTGCGCCATCGATGGTGTTTGGACCCCAACGGGAAGCCGTGATCGCGCTGGTGACGCTGCCGGACGGCCGTCTTGCTAGTAGCGACGGCGAATACGTACGCTTGTGGCAGCCACCAGCGGCGCCTCCCGGAACCGACGGAACCGCGATGTGGCGGTGTCGCTACCGGCGCGCCCCTGAACCCTGAACAGTACCGTTGAATATCCACGGATAACTATCGATACGTCAAATCTACCGGTACCAGCGCAAAATCATTGTCACCGCACCCATTGCACAAGGCCGCGCTGCGGCTGCGGCTGTCCGCGTCGCCACCCACGCGCGGCCACAGCCACCGTCACTGCTCCGATGACTGCAGCGGCGGCCATTATCGTCTGCCTTGTTGTTGTCGTGGCAGTCGGTGCCAGTAGTCGTGGCACTCGTGGCACTCGCGGCAGCGTCGGCCCTACTTGTGGCACTCACGGCACTCACGGTACTCGTGGCACTTGTTAGCACTCGTGTCAGTCGTGGCACTTGTGGCGGCACTCGCTGCCCTACCGGTACTTGAGGCGGCACTCGCGGCCCTACCGGTACTTGTGGCCGCCATGTGGCGGCACTCGCTGCCCTACCGGTACTTGAGGCGGCACTCGCGGAGTCGGACACCAAAAAGATACGCTGCTGCCAAAAAGTGGAAAATGGCAACGCGGCATGCACACGCGCCAATTTTAGCAGCTTTTGCACCGCAATAGGCATATTGGTGGATTGGCGCCGTCTCAGTGTGCGTATATATTGCACACGATTTATAATTTATGTTGGTATCCAACACCCCCTTCCGCCCATTGTCGGTGCTGTGACGCAGGGTGTACCGGTACTGGTACCGGTACTGGTAAGCGGTGGTTGAGCTCACGGTCGTAGCTGCACCTGCCGATAGCTTTTGCAGCGGCTCGTGACATATAGGACAGGCACATCGTATCAGAATCGCAGCGTGTGGTGGCTCCATTGCTGCGGGGGACGCGATACTGATACCTGTACGGCCTGCCCCCACCTCACCCCCCGCGGTGTGCGCAACAGCAACGCCCTGGCTGACAGCAGCGACTCAGAGGCGGGCCCGCGGGCCCGGCGGGGCCCGGGCCCTGCCCCCGGGGGCCCCCCAGCCCCCCCGGGGCCCGGGCCCGCAGGCAACAGCGTGACGGGGCCTGCCGTCCTTGCTTGCCTTGACACCGCGGACACGGGCCCGCTGCGGCGGTTGCACCCAGCGGTGGCGGACATGGTGGCGGGTGTGCCGTGGGTGGATGTGGTAACCCCCGTTTTTGATGTGGTGCGGTGGCGCGCAGCGCTGCCGGCGGCGGTGGGTGCACGGGTAGACCGCCTGCCATGGGAGCCAATTAAGCAGCCGGCTGTGGCAGCTGCACTGGTGGGCGTCACACATCTGGAACTGCGCGGGTTCGGTACCATTGCTATTGCTGCGGTGCTGGAGCACCTAGCATCCTCGCTGCGTGTGTTGAATGTCCGCGAGCCTCTCTATGCGATATCAGGCGCCAGCTTTGCACACCTGGCGGAGCTGGTGTCGCTTGACTTTGAAGCCGACGGGGACGACATTGTGGCTACTCTACCGCCGTCGCTGCAAGTGCTTCGGCTTGTTCATTGCGGTGATCATGAGCCATCGACAGCCGACTATAGGCATCTCGTTGCATTGCGGTTGCTGTCTTGGAAGTCTGGTGAGCTGAGCAGCGCCACCGTCGCCAGCCTGCCGCCGTCGCTGGAGGAGCTTTATGTTGGCAAAACACGTTGGCCGCCTGGCGTGTCATTAGCGCACTTGCCACGTCTGCTGGTGTTTTGCAGCGGTTACAGCGATACCATCGACACAGACACAATTGAGTCCCTGCCATCGTGCCTGTTGGAGTTAGAGGTGCCTGGGTGCATGGCGTCCCCGTCGTTTGCACATTGGCATGCGCTACAGACGCTCGATGTCTGCAGTAGTAATTGTGACGACGAGTCGCTTGCAAGCCTGCCGCCGTCACTGGTGACGCTGGATATATCATGGTGCGAGAATCTCACACCCACGGCCGTGTTGCCGCGCCTACCAGCGCTGACAGCGTTGAACGTGAGCTACACAGAGGTCGGCGACGCGTTCGTCGCAAGTCTGCCGCCGTCGCTGGTGACGCTGTGTATTGTGGACTGCTGCCGCGTAACCCGCGACGCCACACTTGACCATGTGCCCGCGCTGCAGGAGCTTCACTGTTCGGGTACGGGGCTGTCGTTTTCAGCGATTGCCGCTTGCCGGGCGCGCGGGTGTGTCGCGCCTGCAGATGGCCTGCTGTTGTGTTGTGGGTATGGCAGCGTTGTGACCTGTTTGGCGGTGCTGCCGGACGGCCGGCTGGCGAGCGGCAATTCGGATGGCTTTGTGCAGTTGTGGGATGTGGGGCGGCAGGGCGAACCAGAGTTGACAATGACTACCAGTGTCAGTGCTGGTACTGGAGGGCGCAGACATGTGCGAGCGATGGCTGTATTGCCGGATGGTTGCAGGTTGGCGGTTTGCGTAGATGACACCAGTTACAATTCTTACGATTCGCAGAGCACCGTTGTCGGTGTAATTGCGCTTACCGGCGATGGTGGGTGGGAGCCACCCACAACGTTAGTGGCGGGGGTGGTTAGTGGTTATGTGGGGGGACCAACGGCGCCGGGCCGCCGCCCCCCTTCCCCCCGGCGGGGCGGCCGCCCCCCTCGGGGTGTGGGGGGGCCGGGGGAAGGACCCGGTGCCCCGGGTTTTGGGGGGGCGGGGCCCCCCCGCCGGGTGGTGGGGGCGGGGGGGGGGGCCGACGGGCGGGCGGCGTCCGCGGCGGTGGGGGGCGGCGGGGGGGGGGGGGGGGTTAGCATGCGGGTATGTGTGGCAACGCTGGTGAGGCGCGGGGGGTGTATGACTGAGTTGGCTGTGCTGGCAGACGGCCGGCTGGCAAGTGGCGGCGGGGTGGACGGCAGAGTGCGGTTGTGGGACTTGAGCACCGCCACCTGTGTGGGCGTGCTAGCCGGGCACACGACTGCTGTTACCGCAATGGCCGCGCTGCCTGACGGCCGGTTGGCCAGCGGGTCGCATGGTTGCACGATTCGGTTGTGGTCACTGCAGCGAGAAGCTGGCAGTAGAATGGCGGAGGGTTCTGCGACAGAAATGGTGCTTGGGCGCCAGGTAAGTGGCACGTACGCGCTGGTGACGCTGCCGGATGGGCGCCTTGCTAGTAGCGACGGCGAAGGCGTGCGTCTGTGGCTGCCGCCGCCGCTTGCACCTTGATTTGCGCCGTCACAATGACAGCAGTGAGTTGCATGACAACAGATCGGCGTCACTCCTCGTCATCGTCTCCATGCCCATTGTACAGCGCGGCGTTGGCGCGTTATCTGTTTGCTTGCCACCGCAATTTAGAGTGTCGGCCTTTGTCAGACGGAGACTTGAAGAGATACACATCCAAGTCTGCCGCTCCTGTAGGTCACTCCTCCAAGGCGTAGCTTGGGACTACGCAAGAAGGGAACGGGGTTCTTCAGGCTAAGAAACACTCCCTAGGCCCTACAGTGGTAGTCGTGGCACTCGTGGCCCTACCGGTACCTGTACTCGTGGGCTGATGATGTACTGGTAGGGCCCGGGGAGTGTCCCGTGCCCGACAAGCTTCCATCCTTCTATCCTTCCTTGACCCCAAGTCATACCCGTGTTTGGGACGTGTGAGCCCACCCGGACAGACGTGTTGGTGAAACCTCTTCAAGTCTCCGACCCAACGAGGGCGACATGAACCGTGGCACTGCAGCTGCCACTGACTGGCCGCAGCGTCGCACACCAAAGATACCGTACCGGGACGATGCTGCCAATTGTAGGAAAATGCTCACGCGGCATGCGCACGCGCCAATTTTAGCAGCTCTCGCACCGCAACACACATTCCGTTGGGTTGGCGCCGTTGTTGTGTGCGTATAATTTGCACACGATTTATAATTTATGTTGGTATCCAACACCCCTCCAGGTACCGGTACCGGTACCGGCACTGTTCCATCAGTCCGACCTGCCACCCGCTGTGTCGGCACCCTCCCCACCCCCGCCCTCGTGGTGCTCAGCAGCGCCATGGCTTCCAGCAGCGACTCAGAAGCGGCGCCGCGGCGCGTGCGGGCACGGTGCTCCGCCCCCACCATCGCTGTGGCCCCCCTGGTGCAGGTGCTGGCAGGCAACAGCGTGACGGGTCCCACCATCCTTGCTTGCCTCAATACTGCAGACACGGGCGCGCTGCGGCAACTGTGCCCGGCGGTGGCGGGCGTGGTGGCGGGTGTGCCGTGGCGCGACATGGACACACCCGTGTTCGATGTGGTGCGGTGGCGCGCGGCGCTGCCGGCCGCCGTGGGCGCGCTGTGTGGCTGCCTGGAAGACTCACCCAAGTGGCCGGTTGCTGCAGAGGCACTGGCCGGCGTCACCCACTTGGACCTTCGCGGTTGCGGCAACCGTGACACGGCTGCGGTGTCGGCGCACCTGGCACCATCGCTGCGCGTGCTGATAATGCGCGACTCTCGCTCAATGATGTCCGGCGCCAGCCTTGCGCACCTGACTGCGCTGGAGTCGCTTGAGTGCGACGACTTGGGCGACCAGGTGGAACGTCTCCCAGCTTCGCTGCGCGAACTTCGACTCATCCATTGCAACCTACCACCGACAGCTGACTTCCGGCACCTTGCGTCGCTGCGGTTGTTGTTGAACGCCCGCGGTGATCTGAGCAGCACCGTAGTCGCCAACCTGCCACCGTCGCTGGAGGTGCTTGACATTGGCGCGACCAGGTTTGCGCGCGGCGCATCGTTGGCGCACTTGCCGCGCTTGCTGGTGCTGCACAGCGAGTACGCCTATGCCATCTACATAGACACGGTGGCATCCCTGCCGCCGTGCCTGACGGAGTTGATACTCCCGGGGTGCAAGGGATCACCTACTTTTGCACACCTGCCGGCACTACGGCTGCTAGATGTCAGCGCCAGTGATTGCAACGACGCATCGCTTGCAAGCCTGCCACCGTCGCTGGTTGCGTTGGAGGCAACGAGCTGCCATGCTCTCACACCCGACGCTGTGTTCCCGCACCTGCCAGCGCTGACATTGTTGGGCGTGAGTGACACGCCGATTGGCGACGCGCTGGTGGCAAGCCTGCCACCGTCCCTGGTGACGCTGACCATTGAGAAATGCCGCCACCTCACCAGCGCCGCCACACTGGATCACCTGCCCGTGCTGCGGGTGCTACGCAGTGTGGGCACGGGGTTTTCAGAGGCCACGCTTGCCGCCTGTCGCGCGCGTGGCTGTGCCGCGCCCGCGGATGGCGCGTTGGAGGGCCACGACCGCGCTGTGACCTGCTTGGCTGTGCTGCCGGACGGGCGGCTGGCGAGCGGGGACGAGGGTGGCACGGTGCGGGTGTGGGATGTGGGGCAACGCGGCAAGCCGGCGTTGGTACTGAGCGGAGTGAGTGGCGCGGCGTGGGCGTTGGCGGCGCTGCCGGACGGTCGCAGGCTGGCGGTCGGCTGTGAGCGCTCGCGCCGCACAACCGTAGAGGTATGCGGTGTGACCATCATATCGGTTAGTGACGATGGCGACACACATGCAGCACCCGTGGAAGCCCTGCGCTCTGCAAGTGTGTGTGCACTGGCGGTGCTGGCCGACGGCCGCCTTGCCGCCGATTGCGGTGACGGCGCCATTCGGGTTGTAGATGTGGATGCGCCGGAAGCTGAGGTGGTGGTGCTGGCGGGCCACACTGCACGCGTTTCGGCGTTCGCGGTGCTGCCGGATGGCAGGCTGGCCAGCGGATCGTGGGACGCCAGTGTGCGGGTGTGGGATGTGGGTGCGCGGGCATGTGTAGCGACGCTGAAGTGTCATGGGTACAACCCATCGGTACGTGCGCTGGCGGTGCTGGCGGACGGCCGGCTGGCAAGCGGCGAGGAAGATGGCACCGTGCGGCTGTGGGACGTGGGCACCGCCACTTGCATGGAGGTGTTGACTGGGCACGACAACGCAGTTGTCGAACTGGCTGTGCTACCCGACGGCCGCCTGGCCAGCGCGTCCCTTGATTGCACCATTCGTCTGTGGACATTGCAGGACGATGATGAGTGCCGGCTACCCGCGAGTACCTGCGCGCCAGCGACGGTGATTGGACCCCTAGAGGACGTCATAATGGGGCTGGTGGTGCTGCCAGACGGCCGCCTCGCCAGTGCCGACGGCTTTTACGTGCGCCTGTGGCAGCCGCCGCCTCCCGGTACCGGGTTACCGGCATGACGGCCGCCCGCCACCAAGTTGAACGACTGTTTTCGGTGTACCGGTACCGGTATTGTTTGACAATGTTTCGAATCTACAGCTTCAGCAGCCGGAATTGCCTTTGTACTGTTGCACCAATCGCCGAGCGGCGCTATCCCTCCGTGATCCGCGACGGCGCGACCCCGGCGCAGCGCGCAGAGTTGTGCCGGTGTTGGGTGTTGGAGGCCCACCGGCGTCAAACGGCGTCCGATCATGCTCCAGTATACTGTTGCGCTGCTGCCGGCGCACGCCGCTAGCAGTGCCGGTGCCGGTCCACCGGTCCCGGAGGTCCGCAGCTTGCTGACTCAAGTTGCTCAGCCTCCGAGGTTGCTCGCTGCTTGCCACCTGCTAACCCTAACCCTAACCTTAACACGGCTGCGGCGGCAGTAGGCAGCGAGAGGCAACATTGACAGTTGCGTAAATGCGCACGGCGCGTCGGCGCGGCCATTTTCATGCTGCAATCCGCGCCTATCTACGGGTGTTTGCGTATTACGGTGCGTATGGTTGCGCCCGCGCCCGCGCTGATTTGTTTGATTAGAGGGTAGTACGGCCAGTAGAGAGCAGAGAGGGGTAGGTAGAGGGAGGAGAGGGAGGAGTGAGGAGGAGGAAGAGGAGGGAGTGGAGGCATGGGGAAGGAGAGAAGGGAGGAGGTGGAAGAGGGAGCGGGGACATGACGAGGAGGGTCTGGAGGCGGAGGAGGGGAGTGGAGGAGAGGAG
>Ga0066256_1003542_pt1 | contig 14916 bp, 16 predicted proteins | sample ThiBio_1000_biof_FD_87107 | JGI IMG/M metagenome (GOLD analysis project Ga0066256, IMG submission 87107) | Wastewater bioreactor microbial communities from Cape Town, South Africa - Thiocy_expt_1000_biof (version 2) | ecosystem: Engineered > Bioreactor > Thiocyanate-remediating >...
AACAGGTTCTTCGACATGCGGGAAGGCGACAAGGACGAGGTGCGCAATCCCCGGAATATCGATGATCTGGGCAAACCCGGCAGGGAGGGCATGGAAAGGGTGATGTGGCTGATCAGGCGCGGCGGGAGGGGAAAGAAGGTAAAACCCCTACCCCGCCATTACTTTTATTTACCGGCTACTGAAATACGCAAAAGCAAAGCGCATCCTGTTCCTGGTGGATACCAAAAACCTCGGCGAACAGGCGGAGCAGGAATTTATGAGCTATTTGCCGAACGACGATAACCGCAAGTTTACCGAGCTGTACGGTGTTACCCGTTTAAAAAGCAGCTTTATCCCAAATGACTCCCAGGTATATATCAGCACCATTCAGCGGATGTATTCCATCCTGAAAGGCACGGAACTGGACGAGAGCGCGGAAGAAGAAAACCCGAATGAGACTTCTTTTACAAAGGATCCCATGCCAGTGGTATACAATGAACGCATATCAATTGAATATTTTGATTTTATTGTGATAGATGAATGCCACCGCAGTATTTATAATTTGTGGAAACAGGTACTGGATTATTTTGACGCTTTTCAAATTGGTTTAACAGCGACCCCCGATAACAGAACATTTGGTTATTTTAACCAAAACGTGGTTTCTGACTATGGGTACGAAAAAGCGGTGATTGATGGCGTACTCGTTCCATACAATGTGTTTACCATCGAAACGAAGATCACGAAGGACGGCGCTAAGATAGGCTTGGGAGAGAAGGTGGATAAACGGGAACGCCTAACACGTCGCAAATTCTGGGAAAGTGTGGATGAGGATATTGAATATGCGGGTAAGCAACTGGATAAAGACATTGTAAATCCCAGCCAGATCCGCACGATCATACGAGCCACAAAAGAAAGCCTGCCGCAAATATTTACCGACAGGTTTGATGAGCAGGGCAATTTTGAAGTTCCTAAGACGTTGATCTTCGCTAAAACAGATTCACACGCCGAGGACATCATTGAAATTGTGCGCGAAGAGTTTGGAGAGGAAAATAAATTTTGTAAAAAGATCACCTATCGCAGCGACGAAGACCCTAAATCGGTGCTGAGCCAGTTCCGCAACGATTATTATCCCCGCATTGCTGTTACAGTGGATATGATCGCCACCGGTACCGACATACGTCCGCTGGAAGTATTACTCTTCATGCGCGACGTAAAAAGCCGCAGCTATTACGAGCAGATGAAAGGTCGCGGCACACGTACCTGCTCGCTGGAGCAACTAAAAGCCACTGGCACGCCTTCAGCAAAATATACCAAAGATCATTTTGTGATCATTGACGCGATAGGTGTAGAGCAGTCGCAGAAAACAGATAGCCGGCCGCTGGAGAAGGCTCCCGGGCTGTCTTTAAAAGAGGTATTGAACAACGTGGCAATGGGAAATAACTCAGAGGAAATTCTAACCACACTTGCCAACCGCCTGTTGCGACTGGATAAACAGATTAATGAAACGGAAAAGGAAACCCTCTCTCAAAAAGCACAGGGCCGCAACATTCAGCAGATCGTTAAAAAACTGCTGAACGCACATGATCCGGATGTGAAAGAAAATATTGAACGCGAAGTGCGTCGCGATAATCCTGATGCCTCACCCCACGATATTGAAAAACAGGTTGCCAAAAAGCAACAAGAGGTGATAGATGACGCTGTGAATGTTTTTGATGATCCTGGCCTACGGGAATACATCGTGGATGTGCGCCGTAAATACGACCAGGTTATAGATGTAGTAAATATTGATGAAGTACAATACGCCGGCTGGGTGAAGGACCGGCAGGCAGAAGCTGAGCAAATCATTACCAATTTTAAAGACTGGATTGAACAGCAACGCGACGAGATCACAGCACTGCAATTGTTTTATGCGCAGCCTTATCGCCGCCGCGATCTCACCTATGCCATGATCAAAGAACTATATGATGCGCTTATGATGCAACAGCCGCCTATGGCGCCACACCATATTTGGCAGGCTTATACCCAACTGGAAAAAGCCGATGGCTCACCCAAAAATGAACTGATAGCAATGGTATCTTTGGTGCGAAGGGTTGCCGGGTTGGATGACAAACTCACATCTTACGACAAAACAGCCGACCGAAAATTTCAGCAATGGATATTTGAAAAGAATGCCGGGCAGCACAAGCGTTTTACGGAAGAACAGGTAAGCTGGCTAAGAATGATGAAGGATTATATAGCAGCCAGTTTTCATATTGACAGGGATGATTTTGAACTCACACCTTTTAACGAACAAGGCGGCATTGGCAAAATGTGGCAATTGTTTGGTACAGAGACCGATGAAATTATTAATGAATTAAATGAAGTGTTAGCGGCATAATGGAAGAGATGGAATTGCATATTCTTTTAGATGAATTACTGGCCTTGCCCAAAGAAACTGAATGGGTTGAGTTTAAACACAATTTTCATTCACTGGAGGAAGTTGGCGAAAGGCTATCTGCCTTATCAAATGGTGCTTGTCTGATTAATCAACATCATGGTTTTTTAGTCTATGGCATCGAAAATGATACACAAAATATTGTCGGGACGGATTTTCTTCCATCAAAACGTAAAAAGGGAAATGAGGAATGTGAAAACTGGATCGCACAAAGGTTAAATCCAAAAGCTGATTTCAAAATTTATGAATTTAATAGAGATGAAAAGAACATAACGATTTTTCAGATAGATGCAGCTTCATCCCAGCCTGTTGATTTTTTGCATGAAGCATATATTCGAGTAGGCAGTATTACACGAAAACTCCGAGATTTTCCCGAAAAGGAAAGAAAGATCTGGAAGAAATTCAATCAGACATCTTTTGAAAAAATTATTGCAAAACAAAAATTATCCTCTGATGACGTGATAAGGCTTTTAGATACTTCAGGATATTTTGATATGATTGAATTGCCTTATCCAACTTCGCAGCAAGGCGTTTTGGAAAGGTTTGAATCAGAAAACCTTATTCAACAATCCTCATCCGGCTGGAGCATTACTAATCTTGGTGCGCTACTGTTTGCAAAAGACATTAATAATTTTCCAACGATTAGCAGAAAGGCTGTTAGAGTTGTTGTGTATGAAGGAAAAAACAAAGTAAAAACTAAAAAAGATATAACTGGAATAAAAGGGTATGCTATCGGCTTTGCTCCCCTGTTGCAGTATATTAATGATCAGTTGCCGGCAAATGAAATTATCACCCAGGCTTTACGGGAAACAGTAAAAATGTATCCCGAGGTTGCTTTGCGTGAACTCATTGCCAATTCATTGATTCACCAGGATTTTTCCGTTACGGGCACAGGACCTTTTGTTGAAATATTCGATGATCGCATTGAAATTTCCAATCCGGGCCAACCCTTAATTAATCCTTTAAGATTTATTGATGAATACCAAAGTCGCAATGAAGCTTTGGCCTCGCTGATGAGGAGATTAAGAATTTGTGAGGAAAAAGGTAGCGGGATTGATAAGGTGATTCACTATACAGAATCGGGACAATTGCCTGCACCTGATTTCAGGGTTAAGGAAAAACATACTGTTGCTGTTATGTTTGCCTACCAAAAGTTAAATGATATGGATAAGAAAGATAAAATAAGGGCCTGTTACCAGCATTGTTGCCTCAAGTACGTTTCTAATGAAACAATGACGAATGAGTCTTTGCGTGAGAGGTTCCAGATAGAGGATCAAAATGCTGCCACGGCAAGCAGGATTATAAAAGATACTTTAAACGAAAGTTTAATAAAGCCCCTTGATCCTGAAAACAGATCAAGAAAATATCCAAAATATATTCCTGCGTGGGCGTGATTTTTTATTTGATGGCTATTTGATAATTTGCGGGTTAAGTTGAATTAAGTAATTGATTATCAATTGAATTTTATTTGATGGCCATTTGATGATGGAGGGTGAAGACATCTTAATTAATTGATAATCAACTATATACTTATTTGATGGTTATTTGATAGAGTTTAATAAAAACGACATGAGTTTGAAAGGCGATAAAGAAATACCTGAACAATATGCGAAAAAGAGGCTGCGAGAAATATGTACCTATTCAAAAGGCAAGAAGCCAAAAGTGCTTTCCAGCGAGATTAAAAATGAGATAAATATTCCTTACATAAATATCAAAGCGTTTGAAAAAGGGATTTTTGATGAATATACCGATGGCGAAAAATGCAATTTATGTGAGGATGGAGATTTACTGATGGTTTGGGATGGAGCAAGGGCAGGATTTAGTGGTAAAGCAAAAAAAGGGGCAGTAGGCTCAACGCTCATGAAGATAGAACCCAAAGAAGAGGTTTTAAAAAACTATCTTTTTTATTTTCTACTTTCTTTATATAAAAAATTAAACACTAATCCCAGAGGAGTTGGTATTCCGCATGTAGAGCCAGCGTTACTGTGGAACTCGGAATTATTAGTTCCCTCTCGCTCCGAACAACAATCCATCGTTTCCAAAATTGAGGAACTTTTTAGCGAGCTGGATAATAGCGTTGCGCAATTAAAACAGGCACAGCAGCAATTGAAAACCTACCGCCAAAGCGTTTTAAAAGCTGCCTTTGAAGGCAGGCTCACGGAAGAATGGAGAAAAAATAACTTGTCCTCCCAGGGACCTGAACCCTCAGTTACGGTGCGAAACCATATGGGACAACTCGGCGCCGAAGCGAAAGTGGAATACCAAAGAAAGAATGAATTGCCGGAGGGATGGAGGTGGACAAAATTAAAGGAAGTTTGTTCATTAATAACGGATGGTAAACATGGTGATTGTCAAAATGAAGAGAATTCCGGTTTTTATTTTTTGAGTGCAAAAGATATAAGAAACGGCACTTTGATTTATAAAGGATCAAGACAAATTACAAAAAAAGATTTTGACGAAACTCATAGAAGAACAAATCTTAAACCTGGCGATATATGCCTTATTAACACAGGTGCTACAATTGGAAGAATATCAATTGCACCAGATAATGAAAAAACTACGCGAACTACTTTTCAAAAAAGTGTCGCGATACTGAAAGTGATCGAAGAAAAATTGATTAATAAATTTTTATATTATATTTTAATGTCCGATGTTAAAAAATTGGTGAAGGTTTCGGGGGGTACTGCGGTGCCTAATTTGTTACTTGGCACCCTGAAAGAACATATTATTTCACTTCCCCTCTACCAAGAGCAAATTATTATAGTTTCAGAAATTGAAAGTCGGCTTTCCGTTGCTGATAAATTGGAAGAAACCATTAAGCAAAGCATGGAGCAAGCAGAGGCGTTGAGACAGGGGATTTTGAAGGAGGCGTTTGAGGGAAAATTAGTAAGTTAAAAATTTAAAATTATGCCTATATATTCAAAATTTTATTTAAAAGACTTAGCCGAAAGTCTTACATCAAATCAAAAGACGAGAATGTTTTCTGAGACAAAAGAAATCGAAAATTTTGATATTTTCTTATCTCATAGCTTTCTTGACAAAGAAGAAGTTTTAGGGATTTTTATTGAACTTACAAGACAGGGATTTAAAGTATATGTTGATTGGATCGTAGATTCTCATTTAGAAAGAAATAATGTGACATTAGAAACTGCTAAAAAAATACGTTCGAGATTGAGGCATTCAAAAACATTAATACTAGCCATGTCCGAAAATTGCGCTATTTCCAAATGGATTCCTTGGGAATTAGGATATGTGGATGGTCACACCGATAAACAGTGCGCATTACTGCCAGTATCTCAAATTAATTATCCATCAAGTTCCTTTAAAAGAGCGGAATATTTTGCTTTATATCCATACTTGACAAGAGAGTATAATAGTTATCGAGAACTAAGAACGTATATCACAGATTCAAGTTTAGTTTATGTTGATATAACACAATGGATAAATGGGAAAAAACCGGAGTATCAATTCCGATCAATTTTTTAGAAGGTCTTGATGCTTTTTTTATATATCAAACATCATTTCCGAAAACTCATTTACTTAATTTTTAGAAACAAAACAATGAGAAAGGCGCTTATTATCGGTATTAACGACTATTCTTTTTCCCCTCTGGGGGCATGTATTCCTGATGCAAACAGGATGGCAAATATCTTATCTAAAAATTATGATGAATCTCCAAATTTTGTGTGCAAAAAATTAATATCCTCTGATATTGCAATTTACATCGCCACTCTCAAACAAGAAATAGAGTCTTTATTTGCGGACGATTCCGATGTTGCTCTTTTTTATTTTTCTGGACACGGCTCTGAAGCTAATGGAGCTAATAAATCTTGTTTAGTTACTCAGGATGCGAAGGAATACAGTGCGGGAGTTGAACTTGATTTTTTAATCACAACTGCAACCAATTCAAAAGCAAAGAATATCGTTATAATATTGGACTGTTGTTTTAGCGGTGCCGCTGGTAATAATGCCTTTTTGAAGAATGTATCGTTATTAAGAGAAGGGATTACAATTTTAACTTCCAGTCATGAGAGTCAAGTTTCTTTTGAAGGATCGGATGGAGGAGTTTTCACTGACATCGTAGTTCAAGCACTGGATGGAGGCGCGGCTGATACACTAGGGTTTGTTACTGTGGCCGCCATATATTCCTTTGCTGACAAACTTCTAGGTCCATGGCAACAAAGACCCATTTTTAAAGCAAATATAAAAAGTATGATTCCTTTAAGAAGATGTAAGCCATTAATACCAATAGAAATTTTGAGAAAATTACCAATCTATTTTAAGGACAAAAATGATAGTTTACAACTTGACCCATCCTTTGAACCTGAGGCGGAACCAAAAGGGCATGAAAATGAAAAAATTTTTAGTGATTTACAAAAATATAATCGTACCAGCCTACTAGTTCCTGTCGGTGAAGAACATATGTATTTCGCAGCAATAAATAGTAAATCTTGTGTATTAACTACTCTCGGGAAATACTATTGGACATTAGCTAAAGAAAGTAAAATATGAAAATCGGAATTACAGGTCACCAAAATTTAGAAGGCGAAGAAACTATATTGTGGTTAGGGAACAGCATCGTCCAAAAAATAGATTCTGTCAATCCTAAAATTGGCTATTCTTGTTTGGCGGCCGGTGCCGATCAATTGTTTGCCTCAATCCTGCTAGATAGAGGGATTGATTTGGTTTCGATAATCGCGAGTTTAGATTATGAAACTACTTTTCGTAATAACAGTGCTGCCTTAAAAAAATATGAAACATTACTAAAAAAATCTAAGCGGGTAGTCAGACTTAGATATCCCGTATCCGACGAGATAGCTTTTTTTAATGCTAGTAAGTTTATGGTTAATAAAATAGATATACTTTTTGCTATTTGGAACAATTTGCCTGCTAAGGGTTTTGGCGGCACAGCAGATGTTGTTAATTATGCTTTAGAGCATAAAAAAGTGATTTTTCATTTAAATCCAATTAATAAAACAATAAAAACAATTTAAGATGTCAACACCAAGAATTTTCGTAAGCTTTGCGTCGGAAGATATTAATGTAAAAATTTTATTTACAGGACAAGCAAAGCTAGCTAAAGTTCCATATGTTTTTACAGATATGTCAGTAAAAAAACCTTGGGATTCATCTTGGAAAACACAATGTAGATCAAGAATAAAAGGTTGTGACGGCGTAATTGTCCTAATTACTAAAAATTTAGATGATGCAGATGGTGCGATTTGGGAAATAAAGTGTGCAAAGGAAGAGAGAATCCCTATTTTGGGGGTTTATATGAACAATGCAACGATCTTGGACTCTCCTTTTGAAATGAATGGAATAAAAAAAATTAAATGGACTTGGCAAGGAGTTGCTGATTTTGTAAATAATCTGTAATGTCTGCAATCATCTCAAAAATATGGTCATTTTGTAACACGCTCCGCGATGATGGAGTGGGTTACGGCGATTACCTGGAACAATTGACCTATCTGCTGTTTTTAAAAATGGCAGATGAATACAGCAAGCCACCTTACAACAAAAAAATGGAAGTGCCGGAGGCTTATAACTGGAAAAATTTATTGGGTAAAAGCGGCGCTGAGCTCGAAGTGCATTATACGACTTTGCTTCGTGAACTGGGGAAACAAAAAGGCATGCTCGGGCAAATCTTTACAAAAGGCCAGAACAAAATACAGGACCCGGCAAAGCTATACAAGCTGATAGATGAGGAGAACTGGGTTATGATGGGTGTAAAAGACAAAGGCGACATTTACGAAGGGCTGTTGGAAAAAAACGCGGAAGATACCAAGAGTGGTGCGGGCCAGTACTTTACACCCAGGGCTTTGATTAGGACGATGGTCGCATGTATTCAGCCCGAACCAAAGAAAACCATTGCTGACCCGGCTTGTGGCACCGGCGGTTTCTTTTTAGCAGCTTATGATTATATCACAAAAGAACATACGCTCAATAAGGATCAGGCTGAATTTTTAAAGTTTAAAACTTTTTTTGGTAACGAAATCGTGGCGAATACCCGTCGCCTGGCTTTAATGAATTTATTCCTCCATAATATCGGTGACATTAACAGCGAATCGCCAGTTGATCCAACCGATTCTCTTATCGCCGAATCTAAAGAGCGCTACGATTATGTGCTGGCCAATCCGCCTTTCGGCAAAAAAAGCAGCATGACCTTTACCAATGAGGATGGCGAGCAGGAAAAAGACGACCTTACTTATAACCGCCAGGATTTTTGGGTCACCACCAGCAATAAGCAACTCAATTTTGTACAGCATATTAAGTCAATGCTCAAAACAACGGGCAAAGCTGCTGTGGTTATTCCGGATAATGTATTGTTTGAAGGTGGGGCGGGAGAAACTGTTCGTAAAAAATTATTGGAGACAGAAGATGTACATACCATCCTGCGCTTACCCACGGGCATCTTTTATGCCAATGGCGTAAAAGCCAACGTTATCTTCTGGGATGCAAAACCATCATCTAAAGACCATCATACAAAAGAAGTTTGGGTGTTTGATTATCGTACCAATATTCATCACACTTTAAAAAAGAACCCGCTGAAATTTGAAGACCTAAAGGAGTTCATGGAATTGTATATGCCCGGCAGTCGGCATAAGCGAAAAGAAACTTTTCATGCAGAGAAAAATCCGGAAGGGCGCTGGAGAAAATTCACTTACGATGAAATTGTCAACCGTGATAAAACATCGCTTGATATCACCTGGATAAAAGATAAATCCCTTACCGATCTCGACAATTTACCTGAACCAGAAGAACTGGCGCAGGAAATTATTGATAATGTGGAAGCAGCATTGGCAGGGTTCAAAGAGATTATGGCGGGCCTTCAGAAATAAATCGGATAAATATTAAAAGGTGAGGCTTAGCGTATTAATGCAATAACCCGAGATTCGTTAGTCTGTATGTCATTGCAATGTTACTGACCTTAAATTTTTTAGAAAGATGATTAATGATGTCTTCATCATGTTGAAATTCAGCCAAGTCTAATTCTTGTATTTTTTTTGCGAGCAGTTGGACAGGCATTAAAAGTGAGGCAGCAAAAGCATTCGCCTCTCGTTCCTGTTTTTTTTCTCCTGTTGAAGAACTGCCGTCACGAAATAGCATTTTAACTCCATTTAATTCTTTTTCCTGAAAAAGAACATCTCTATCTACAAAAAGCTCATTATCGGATCTGTGAAGATAAAAATGGCCAATTTCGTGAGCAATTGTAAACCGGGTTCTTTCTTCGGGTTCAAGAGGATTAATTGCTATTGTAGCACTTTCATTTTTAATTAGAAGTGCTCCGGAAACTCCCGAACCCAAATCATAAGATTGAATCGTCAACCCTAAATTTTTCGCAACTTTTTTAACCGGAACGGGGACTGTGTCTATATTTAACTCGGCTAATAATTTTGAAACAATATGCTCGATTCTCTGTATCATAACAAGATTTTTGTTGTAGGGGAAGCAGATTTCACAAACTCCATTAATTTTTTATGTAATTCTTCATCGCCAGCACTAGTGTTTTCAATTTTTCGTTCGATATCCTTATTAACGACATTCTCTGTAAGTTGATTTATATCGGGCAATAAACTATTGATATCTATTTTTAATACGCGTGCGATTTCATACAATATATGCAAAGGTGCTCTTTGTTTTCCCTTTTCAATGTTTACCAACGAAGGGCGACTAATTTGTAAAATTGATGCAAAAGTTGTCTGTTTATAATTTGCTTTCTCTCTTTCTGTTTTTATTAAAGCGCCCAAACGTGTGTACAATGCATCTATCTGTTTTGTATTGAGCATTCTAGGCGGTGTGTTTGAAGTACAAATATAAAGAATTGTATATTATTACAAACAATTACAAATATGTTTGGGATAATATACAAAAAAAATTAGAAAATATTTCAAACATATGAAAACAATTATTTAATTTTGTTTTGAAATTGACCTACATAGTAGTAAAATCAGTTTCTGTTATAGCAATGTTAAATAATAAGCAAGACAAAAAAATCACTTTGAAAGTGATGATTGATGGAGGCAAGACTTTTAGTTCCGACTTCGTTATTAAGCAAAAATTCCAAGTTGTTCTTAATAAAACCTTGGAGCATTTTAATTTAAGCGACATGCAAAACCGGATCGTAAAAAGAGGTGATGAAACACCTTTAAGTGATTATACACTTACCTTAGAAGAAATTGGTTTAAGAGATAACGAAACTATTTATTTTATCTTGAAATCAGCACCCAAGCCTGACGAACCTAAAAAATTTGCCTAATGAATGCTAAAAAATGGTTTGAGGCCATGCCGGACATTTTACATGCTGAACTGGAAACGCTTCGGCATGGCCTTGCTTATTTTGAATTTTTGCACCAAGAGCCTTTGGATGAATCTAATAATAATATTTCTATTATTGGAAATATTGAATACGAAGAAGACAAAAAACAGCTCGTTCGAATACTATTTCCACAATCGTATCCATATACTCCTCCGGAAATATTTCCGCTTGAAGAGCAAAATTTAATAATTAATGGAATAATTGCTAGGTCCCCAGTACCAAAACCTTTTTACCGGGGCAATCAGTATACAAACAATAAAATCTGTTTATTCGAAGATGAAAAGCAATGGGAGCCATTTCGTACTTGGGTTGGTTTTGCAATGAATCAGGCAAGGCTTTGGTTTTTAGCCGTATATTCAAAAGAGGGGTTTACAAGTAACCTCATTGTTCCGGAGAGCATTGCTTATTTACCTCATATTGGGCAAATTCTATATTATTGGCCAAAAGAATTTAATAATTCGAGTTCAGGAAGGTTAATATGTAAATCATTCAAGGAAAATTACTATTCTTTACTTCAAGTTCAGGAAGACAATTCATCTGTAGTGTATAATACTTTTCCTGATGATACTCCTCTTTCTCCTTTAAAAAATAATTATATAATTGGAAAGTGGTTCGCTGTTAAAGATCAAGATGTTAGAACTTTTTTAGTAAATATCTCCAACTCTCAGTACTTTATTTCTCATTTGGAAACTGTCCATAAAATTAGACTGGGCGATATTTTGCCTAACCCTTCATGTGAATCCCAAAAATTTATCATCGGCTTCAGGATAAAGGCGGAAGAAAAATTACACTGTTTTCAGATTACTTATTGGAAAGAGGGAACTACAACAAAATTTGATCATCGATACTTACTTCCCAAGAATTTAAATAATGAATTATTTGCAAGGATTGATTCCTTATTCAATCTCGAGAAGTTGTCTAAAAAAAAGGTACTAATTGTGGGGCTTGGAGCTATCGGATCTGGAGTTGCCTCTGATTTAGCTTCGTGTGGAGTTAACAATTTTTATCTTGTGGATGATGAAGATTTCGATGCTGGAAACAGTGTGCGTCATGCATCAGATCTTTTGATGATCGGAGAAAAGAAAGTATCTATCTCAAGGAAACTGATACTTGGGAAAAACCCAAGCGCAAAAGTTACGATTCTGCCTGTGAGTATTTTTCAACTTCCACTAGAGTTATTAGAAGAAATTATAAATAACGTGGATCTGGTATTAGATTTGACTGCTAATGCGCTTGTGGAAGAATATTTGAACCAAAAAGTTTGCAATGAAAAAGGAAAAACTCTAATCCAAGCAGCTGTATCTAAAGGGGCGTTAACTGGTATCATTCTTATTTTGGAGCCTTCCAAGTCGGCCTGTTTAAATTGTTTAAAAAAGCAAAAGTTAAGTCAGGTCCCTATTTCAGCATTATCAACTGAAAAACTGGAAAATACTGCTCCTGACTATGGCGCATGCTCAAAGCCAGCTTTACCTGGTTCTGGCATTGACACCAAATCAGTTTCTATTCAAACAGCTAGGATAGCCTTGCAACTACTTTCAACAAATGAAGAATCCTTTTACCAGAATCTCCAAGGGCATCAATATTATTGGCATGGACCAGCTGGAACTACTTCTGAAGATGGAGTGATTCATGCGCCATTTGAATGGGAAATTAAAGAGGTAGGTGGATGTGAGAATTGCGAATTTTGTGAGTACAAATTATGATTTCGAAAATTACTATTAACAAGACAGTAAAAAACATCCTAATTAGAGAAATTGAAAAATCCAAGGGTCTCGAAACCGGTGGGGTGTTATGCGGTAACTATAATTCAGACACAATTATGGTTGAGTCTGCTTCTGGACCAGGTCAAAATGCTGTACGTTCATTTTCAGAGTTTATTATGGATAAAATTTATATGGATAGTTTCCTGGATGAACAGTATAGTAAATCCATTGGAAAGAATATTTATGTTGGAGAATGGCATAGTCATCCGGAGGTGTTTCCATTTCCAAGTGAACAAGATATTATATCAATAATTGAAAGGACTTATGAATGGGAGTATGGGGAAATAATTTTCTTAATTTTTGGATTTATTAATTTTTCACAGGATAGCATCGACGACCAAATGATTGGGTTAACCTTTGATAAAACTGATCAAAAAATATATGAACTTCCGGTTATATTTGACTGATAGGATAATTAATTTTAAATATCACATCTTCATCCGCCTCTTCCTCTGTCCCAAATTCACAAATTCCGTTTTTCCCTCTTTCCGGTTATTTCGCATTATTTGATTTTCGATCGTTTGCAGACTGAGATTAATTTCACTTCCCTTTACTTTCACGCCCTTGTTATCAATAAAAGATATACCCCTGCTTTTGACCACTTTAATTTTATTATTCTCAGCGGCGGTAGTAAACTCATCAAGGGTTTTGGACAGCGATAAAATTGAACTGAGGATATCCTTCATCTGCAGCTTTCTGGTATCATGTCTTGGCAGTTCCCGCAATTGTTTTGGCAAAAACTTTTTCGGACTAAGGACTTTTTGGAGATCGTATTTCTTTTCCATCTTCCTGCTGAAGGCCGCTACCTTTTTATAGCAGTTGCTATCACTCACATTGGTCTTGCCTGTGAACCCGATACGGTTGGCTACAATATGAATGTGCTGGTGGTCGGTGTCTCTATGTACCACCGCCAGATATTGATTATTCATGAACCCAAAATCTTCTGCACAATGTTCAGCTATTTCAATGAGCTTCCCTTCTTCTAAAATTTCTCCGGGCGCAAGTCCTAAAGTAATATGCATGACCGGACTTGATAATTTAGGATTCAGGTACTTCACTTCCTTAAACTGTTTGATAAGTTGCTGTTTATCCCCAAAACAGTTATTCAATTTTAGAACGGTTGCGCGGTTCTTCATTACGATTTCTGATTCCCGGAATTTCATTTTCTCGTCCTCCAGGCAATAGGCAATACAGTCGCCAAATGATTTCCCGATAAACACTTTGCCGATCATTGTAAATGAGCTTTTATTTTCTCTGTTAACTCAAATAAAATTTGTGCAAGATTTCTCATGGTTTCTCTTTCATAAGAAGTAAAATTTTGTCCCGAGTTATTAAGTTTCGCCAACTGATTTATATTAGAAGCAATATTGTTTATCCTCGCAGTAAATTCTAAAACTTCATTTGGAAGTTTCTTTTTTCGTATGTCAATATGACTGTTAAGCCCCGATAACCTGAGGTATTCGGAAACAGTCAGGCCAACAGCATTGGCTTTCGCTGCAATAATATTTTGTTCCTGATTGGTACACGCAACATTCAGTCTCCTGGTTCTTGGCTCAAGTTTTTTAGGCCGACCGCCTTTATTTTTTTGTATGTTGCGAGTAGTCATTTTGCAAATTGAAAATGTGCGATTTTATTTATTAGAAAAGTAACTGCCAGCAACCGAAAGTGAAAAGTATATTGCTTTTTAATTCGTGTGCTGCATAAACACCTGGCTTTCAATTGTGGTATTTTCGGCTGGTGCCAGACGGGAAAAATTATTATGCATTTCTATTCATTATTATCTATTTCCAAGGGCTGTTTTTATTCAATATTGTTCAACATTCTTCAAGATTGTGCATTTGTCGTCATTATTATTCAAGTTTATGCTTGCCTTGTTTTTTACATAAAAAATCGTTTTCATTTGTATTCTCTTATTTCTTGTTGTTTCTGTTTTCATAATAAAGCTGTTTTAAAAACTCCACGAATGCCGCCACAGGCGGCATGAATGAAGCCAGCATGTTCGAAGGAGGCGAGGTTACGAGCCTACGAGAACATAGCTGGCTCCTGTTTAAGATCACATGCGCATCCCGCGAGAGCGCCTTTGCAGATAATCTTCTTCTGTTTTTACATGCCATTCATTAAGGTCTTTATAACCATGATACAAATGGGACATATTCTCAAATTTCGGAGACATGCTGATAGCCATTGACGTCGTGCTGGTACCCGGATCATCATGAACTAACAACAGATAAACTTTTTCATGCTGTTTCATCAGCGGCATTGCTTTTTCAAAAAGTGCTAGGGAATTAAGGATTAAATAATTGGTACTTTTTGTCAGTAAAGACCAGTTGGTTTGTAAGGTGAGAAAATCAAAGAAGCCTTCCACAACGGCCAGTTCAGGCCTTTCTGTATCAATAAAAGTAAAGTCTTTGGGACGGAATGCT
>Ga0066256_1003392_pt1 | contig 14885 bp, 12 predicted proteins | sample ThiBio_1000_biof_FD_87107 | JGI IMG/M metagenome (GOLD analysis project Ga0066256, IMG submission 87107) | Wastewater bioreactor microbial communities from Cape Town, South Africa - Thiocy_expt_1000_biof (version 2) | ecosystem: Engineered > Bioreactor > Thiocyanate-remediating >...
GCCTTCGGCGACGACCCGGTGCTGCGCAACGCGCTGGAGGTCGGCGGCGACTACATGTTCCGCATGCGCGGCGAGGCGCATCAGTGGTCGCCCGAGGCCGTGGCGACGCTGCAGCACGCCGTGCGCGGCAATTCGTGGGAGACGTTCAAGACGTTCTCGGCGCATATCGACAGCCGGGCGGCGCAGGCCAAGACGATCCGCGGCCTGTTCCACGTGATGGAAGCCGGCGAGAGCGGCCGCCAGCCCGTGCCGCTCGACGAGGTCGAGGCGGCGGCCGACATCGTCAAGCGCTTCTCGACCGGCGCGATGTCGTTCGGCTCGATCAGCCGCGAGGCGCACACGACGCTGGCACGCGCCATGAACGCGATCGGCGGCAAGTCGAACACCGGCGAGGGCGGCGAGGAGCCCGACCGCTATGCGCCGTTGCCCGACGGCTCGCCGAACCCCGAGCGCTCGGCCATCAAGCAGGTGGCGTCCGGCCGGTTCGGCGTGACCGCCGAATATCTCGTCAATTCCGACATGATGCAGATCAAGGTGGCACAGGGCGCCAAGCCCGGCGAGGGCGGACAGCTTCCCGGCCACAAGGTCGATGCGACGATCGCCAAGACCCGCCATTCGACGCCCGGCGTCGGCCTGATCTCGCCGCCGCCGCACCACGACATCTACTCGATCGAGGACCTGGCGCAGCTCATCTACGACCTGAAGAACGTCAACCCGGCGGGCGACGTGTCGGTCAAGCTCGTCTCCGAGGTCGGCGTCGGCACGGTGGCCGCGGGCGTCGCCAAGGCGCGCGCCGACCACATCACCATCTCGGGTTATGACGGCGGAACGGGTGCGTCGCCGCTCACCTCGCTGAAGCATGCCGGCTCTCCGTGGGAGATGGGCCTGGCCGAGACGCACCAGACGCTGGTGATGAACGGCCTGCGCTCGCGCGTCGCGCTGCAGGTCGATGGCGGGCTGCGCACGGGGCGCGACGTCATCATCGGCGCATTGCTGGGCGCCGACGAGTTCGGCTTCGCCACCGCGCCGCTGATCGCGGCCGGCTGCATCATGATGCGCAAGTGCCACCTGAACACCTGCCCGACGGGCGTGGCCACGCAGGACCCGGTGCTGCGCAAGCGTTTCAAGGGCACGCCCGAGCACGTCATCAACTATTTCTTCTTCGTCGCCGAGGAGGTGCGCGAGCTGCTCGCCGCGATGGGCTTCCGCCGGCTCGACGAGGTGATCGGCCGCTCGGAGCTGCTTTCCAAGGAAGCGATGATCGACCACTGGAAGGCGAGGGGCCTCGACTTCTCCAGGGTGTTCTTCAAGCCGGATGCGCCGCGCGAGGAGACCTACTGGACGACCCGTCAGCACCATCCGATCGACGACGTGCTGGACCGCAGCCTGATCGAGCAGGCGAAGCCTGCGCTCGAGGCGCGGCAGCAGGTGCGGATCGAGATGCCGATCCGCAACGTCGACCGCTCGGCCGGCGCCATGCTGTCGGGCGAGGTCGCCAAGCGCTTCGGCCACAAGGGCCTGCGCGACGACACGATCAAGGTGCGGCTGACCGGCACGGCCGGCCAGTCCTTCGGCGCGTTCCTGACCCGCGGAGTCTCCTTCGAGCTGATCGGCGAGGCCAACGACTATGTCGGCAAGGGCCTGTCGGGCGGGCGGCTGGTGATCCGGCCGTCTGACGCCGCGCGCACCGTCGCCGAGAAGTCGATCATCGTCGGCAACACCGTGCTCTACGGCGCGATCGAGGGCGAGTGCTACTTCCGCGGCGTGGCCGGAGAGCGCTTCGCCGTGCGCAACTCCGGCGCCGTCGCGGTGGTCGAGGGCGTCGGCGACCATGGCTGCGAGTATATGACGGGCGGCATCGTCGTCGTGATCGGCCAGACCGGGCGCAACTTCGCGGCGGGCATGTCGGGCGGCGTCGCCTACGTGCTCGACGAGGTGGGCGACTTCGCCGCGCGCTGCAACATGGCGATGGTCGAGCTGGAGCCGGTGCCGGAGGAGGACGACATGCTGGAGAAGCTTCTCCACCATGGCGGCGACCTCGACTACAAGGGCCGCGTCGACGTCTCCGGCGACATGACGCGCCACGACGAGGAGCGGCTGGTCCAGCTCATCTCCAACCACATGCACCTGACCGGCTCGACGCGCGCCAAGCAGATCCTCGACGACTGGGCGGCCTACCGGCCCAAGTTCCGCAAGGTGATGCCGGTCGAATACCGGCGCGCGCTGCAGGAGATGGAGCGGCTCAGGATGGGCGTCGCCGCCGAATGATGCCGATCGCGATCTTCCTCATGGGCGTCCCGCCCTCGCTCAAACCGGGGGCGCGTCCGCGCTGACAGTGCGGCCAGCGGGCTGGCCGGAGCTGCGGGGGCACCCTCGCATATCGAGACAAGATCGACGCACGACCCTTGGAGACCGAACGTCCCGGGTCGAACGCAAGTCCGAGGAACGGGACATGGGCAAGGTAACAGGCTTTCTGGAGATCGACCGGCAGGTGCACAAGTACCAGCCGGCGTCCGACCGCATCCGGCATTTCCGCGAATTCACGCTGCCGATGTCGGACAAGGAGGTCGAGAAACAGGCTGCCCGCTGCATGGATTGCGGCGTGCCGTTCTGCCACGGCCCGACGGGCTGCCCGGTGCACAATCAGATCCCCGACTGGAACGACCTCGTCTACCATGACGATTGGGAAGGGGCGATCCGCAACCTGCACTCGACCAACAACTTCCCCGACTGGACCGGGCGCATCTGCCCGGCGCCCTGCGAGGAAGCCTGCACGCTGAACATCGAGGACATCCCCGTCGCCATCAAGACGATCGAGCAGGCGATTGCCGACAAGGCCTACGAGACCGGATACGTGCGGCCCTATCCGCCCGAGCGCAAGACGGGCAGACGCGTCGCCATCATCGGCTCCGGCCCGGCCGGAATGGCCGCCGCGCAGCAGCTCGGCCGCGCCGGCCACGACGTGCATGTCTACGAGCGCGAGAGCCGGCCCGGCGGGCTGATGCGCTACGGCATCCCCGACTTCAAGATCGAGAAGCGGCATGTCGACCGGCGCGTCGAGCAGATGAAGGGCGAGGGCGTGACCTTCTTCTGCGGCGTCAATGTCGGCGTCGACAGGAAGGTCTCCGATCTGCTCGCCGAATATGACGCGGTGCTCTATTGCGGCGGCTCGGAGAAGCCGCGGCCGGCGGGCAAAACCGGGCGCGGGGTCGAGGGCGGGCACCGCGGCAGGCCCTATCTCGTCCAGCAGAACCGGCGCGTCGGCGGCGAGGACATCCAGTCGGTCGCCTGGCCGTCCGAGCCGATCCTGGCCGGCGGCAAGCATGTCGTGGTGGTGGGCGGCGGCGACACGGCGTCCGACTGCATCGGCACGGCCTTCCGGCAGGGTGCGGTGCGCGTCACCCAGCTCGACATCCGGCCGCAGCCGCCCGAGAGGGAGGACAAGCTGGCGACGTGGCCCTACTGGGCGACGAAGATGCGCACCTCCTCCAGCCAAGCCGAGGGCGCGGAGCGCGAGTTCCAGGTCGCCACGCTCGAATTCGTCGGCGAGGACGGCGTGCTGACCGGCGTCAAGTGCTGCGAGGTCGACGACAGGCGGCGGCCGGTCGCCGGCACGGAGTTCGTGATCCGGGCCGACCTCGCCTTCATCGCGATCGGCTTCGCCGGGCCGATGGAGGCCGGCGTGCTGTCGGAGCTCGGCGGCGGGCTGAAGACCAGCGTCGACCTTCGCCGGTCGACCAACGTCACGGCGAACGAGCGTGACTACCGCACCAGCGTCGATCGCCTGTTCGCCGCCGGCGACGTGCGCCGCGGCCAGTCGCTGGTGGTCTGGGCGATCCGCGAGGGCCGGCAGGCCGCCAGCTCGATCGACGAGTACCTGATGGGCTCGACCCTGCTGCCGCGCTAGGCGGCGGGGTCTACTTCCCGGAGACGGTTTCGATCGTCGAGGTCGTCTCGGCGGTGGCTGAGGTCGTCGGTTCGGTCTTGCCGGCCGCGGCTTCGGCGCTCGCCGGGACGATCGCGAAATTGTCGGCGCGGCCGGGCTTGCTGGCCGGGGCCAGCCCTTCCTGTACGAGCTTCTCGACCGGGGTGCCGAGCTTCCTGTCCTCGGCGGCCGGGTCGTGCGCGCCGAGCAGCGCGGCGCCGCCGTCGAGCGCGGGGTCGGCGAGCGAGATGGGCGCCGTCCGGTCGATCTCGGCCGGCTGCTGCATGCCTATCCCGGCTGCGGGGCCGGTGGTGGGACCGAGCGAGGCGATGCCGGGCGCGACGGCGTTGCCGAGCAGCTTGTTCAGCGGCCGCTCGACGTAGAAGGCGACCTTGCGCTTGCCGGCGACGGTCAGGTTGATGCCGTCCGAGCCGCGCAGGCGCACGCGCTGGCCATTCATGTCGGGACCGACCGAGGTGAAGGCGCCGTTGTCGTCGACGAAGCCTTCCCAGATGTCGACGAACTCGCCGCCCGCCTGCTCGGCCGCGGCGCGGTAGATGTCGTTCAAGGCGAGCATGTCGGCGGTCATGCCGGATGGCTTGAAGGAGGGCATGCCGACCCACAGAAGCGGCACGTGCGCCTGCCTGATCGCCGCGGCCAGCTTGCCCACGCGGGTGGTGTATTCGGCGGTCCATGCGTCGGAGCGCACGCGCTCGCGATTGCCGTTCACGGCGAGCTGCTGACGGTCGTTGGCGCCGAGCATCACCACCACCACGGCCGGCTTGACCTCCTCGATCACGCCGCCGATCTGGCTCGGCCAGTCGTAGAAATCGTCGCGGACGAAGCCGGAGGAGCCGTTGGCGCGGACCTCGACGCGGACGCCGGGCGACTGCGCGAACGCATCCTGAAGGCCCTCGGCGAGGCCGCCGGCCATGAAGTCGCCGACGACGAGCACCGGGCGGGCGTTCTCGAGCTTCTCGACCGCCTGCGGTGGCGGGGGCGCGGCCGGGGCGGAGCCGGCCGGCGCGCTGCGGGCGGCGGGGCGCTGCCTGGCCGGCGGGGGCGGCGCCTCCTGGCGGGCGCGGCGGCCGGACAGGGAGGCGAACATGCCGGAGGGGGGCCGGCGCGGCCGGTGTTCCTGCGCCCGGGCGGCGCCGGGGGGGCCCCCGGGCCCGGGCGGCGCCGCGCCGGCGGGGCCGGGCACGCACCGCGCCGGTCTCAGGAAGGTTGCCGTCGCCCGCCGTGCCGTCACACGCTACTCCGTCACCTGCGCCTCAGGTTGGTGAGGACTTCTTTGCTGGGGTGGCCGTCCTGCGTCAAGCCTGCCTGCGCCTGGAAGGCCCGGATGGCCGTGCGCGAGCCTTCGCCGATCATGCCGTCGATCTTGCCCTCGTAATAGCCGAGCGCGGAAAGCCGGCGCTGCAGCTCCTCGCTCTCGTCGGAGGTGAGACGGGTGTAGGGGCGGTTCCAGTCGCGCACCAGGCCGCCATAGCCGGCGATCTGGTCGGCAAGAAGGCCGACGGCGAGCGCGTAGGTGTCGGCATTGTTGTATTTCTTCAGCACGAAGAAGTTCTTCGTCATCAGGAATACCGGGCCGGTCGGGCCGTCGGGCAGCTTCAGCTCGGCCTTGTCGGCGCCGCGCGGGAACGGCTTGCCGTTGGCGCGCACGACGCCCATGGCCGCCCACTGGTCGAGCGTCAGCGAGCCGGAGGGGAACTTGCGGCCGGCCGGCAGCAGCACCTCGTAGCCCCAGGTCTTGCCGGCCTGCCAGCCGCCCTTGGCGAGCAGGTTGGCAGCCGAGGCCAGCGCGTCGAGGACCGAGCCCCAGATGTCGCGGCGGCCGTCGCGGTCGATGTCCACGGCGAAGGCCTGGTAGCTGGTCGGGATGAACTGCGTGTGCCCCATCGCGCCGGCCCACGAGCCGGTCAGGTGGCCGACGTCGATGTCGCCGGTCTGGAGGATCTTGAGGGCGGCGACGAGCTGCCCGCTCGCCCATTTGGAGCGGCGGCTGTCGGCATAGCCGAGGGTCGCCAGCGAGCGCACGGTGGAGCGGACCGCGGCCGGATTCTCGAAGATCTTGCCGTAGTTGGTCTCGACCGACCAGATGGCCAGCAGCACTGTGCGGGGGACGCCGAAGGTCTGCTCGATATGGTCGAGCCACGGCTTCCAGTCGCGCGCCATCTGGCGGCCGGTGCCGATCGAGCGCTCGTTGACCCTGCCGTCGATATAGTCCCAGACGGCGGCCTTGAACTCCGGCTGGAAGCTCGCCTTCTGGAGCACTTCCGGATCGGGTTCGGTGATGCCGCGGAAAGCGCGGTCGAAGACGCCCGGCGTCACGCCCTTGGCGGTGGCGACCTTGCGGAAATCGGCGATCCAGCGCTGGAAGCCGGCATCGGCGCGGGCGACGTTCGCGCCCGCCAAAAGGAAGATCAACAGGCCGGCCAGCGCCGCGGCACCGATCGATCGCGCTGTTCTTGCAGCTTGCATCCTCACCTCCTGCGAGAAGTCGTCCCTTTCATCGGACCCACTTAACGCCGAACGCGGTTAGGAAAGAGTTTACCAAAGTTTTAAGCGGCGATCACCCCGGCTGCGCAGGCGACCCCACAGGGGGCCTCTTGCCTTCGGGCGTTCAGTATTCTTCAATTCGGGCGTGAAATTGTCCGGCCGGCGAAAAGCGGGCGAACAGGACTGGCGAAGACATGACGCAGCGCGTGAGAAAGGCCGTATTCCCGGTGGCGGGGCTCGGCACGCGGTTCCTCCCGGCGACCAAGGCGGTGCCGAAGGAGATGCTGACGATCGTCGACCGGCCGGTGATCGACTACGTGGTCGAGGAGGCGCGCGAGGCCGGCATCGAGCATTTCATCTTCGTCACCGGCCGCAACAAGGGCGTCATCGAGGACCATTTCGACGTCCAGTTCGAGCTCTACGACCCGCGGGCGCGGCGGGGCGGGGACGGGCCGCCCGCGATGCTCCGGCGGGGGCGGCCGCTGCCCGGCCAGCCCAGCTCCCCCCGCCAGCAGGCGCCGCTCGGCCTCGGCCACGCGGTGTGGTGCGCGCGCGAGCTCGTCGGCGACGAGCCCTTCGCGCTGCTGCTGCCCGACATGATCATGCGCGCCGAGGTCGGCTGCCTCTCCCAGATGGTGTCGCTTTACGACCAGACCGGCGGCAACGTCGTGGCCGTGCAGGAATGCGACCCTGCGGACGCCCACAAATACGGCATCGTCGGGCGCGGCGCGCGGGCCGGAACCGGCTTCGAGATCGACAGGATGGTGGAGAAGCCGGCCCGCGGCACGGCGCCGTCGAACCTCTACCTCAACGGCCGCTACATCCTGCAGCCGCAGATCTTCTCGATCCTGGAGAAGCAGGAGCGCGGCGCCGGCAACGAGATCCAGCTCACCGACGCGATGCTCAAGCTCAAGGCGAAGCAGCCCTTCTACGGCTATCATTTCAAGGGCCGCGCCTTCGATTGCGGCTCGCCGGAGGGCTTCGTCGAGGCCAACCTCACCTTCGCGCTGGAGCGGCCGGAGATGCACGAGCGCATCGAGCGTGCGCTGCGCGCGCTCACGGGCGAGCAGCCGCGCGGCAAGTCGGGCCTCAAGGCCGGCTGAGGGCGCGGCTCAGCGCCGCAGCGTCACGCCAAGATAGATGCTGTCGGTCTGGCTGTCGCGGCCGGCGATCGTGCTCGTCGTCTGCTCATGGCGGGCGCGCGCCTTGATGCCGGCATAGCGCCACAGCCACCAGGTGAGGCTCGCCTCGGTGCTCCAGGTCAGGTCGCGGTCGCCGGTGCCGGCATAGCGGCGCCAGTCGGCTCCAACCGTCGCCGCGCCGGTCAGGTTGGCGCGCAGCTCGCGCGAGACCCCGAGCGTCGACGAATAGAGGATCGAGCCGGACTGGCCGGGCGTTGTCGAGCCCTCGACCTGCGTCGAGCCGGTCAGGCTGACGATCGTGCCGCGAACGGGCGACCACTGGACGTTGCCGGCGGCCGAAAGGCCCGAGACCGCCGACAGGCGGGCGTCGTCCGGCTTTTCCGACAGCCAGCCGGCCGAGACCTCGCCGTTCAGCTTCTCGCCGAGATCGAAGGCGAGGCCGGCGCGGGCGCCGTACCGGTTGGCCGAGCGGCTGTAGCCGGAGCTGTCGGTGGCGTTGTCGTAGAGCCGCCGGCCGAGTTCGGCCTCCACGAAGGGCGTCAGCGCCGGCGAGACCTCGTAGCCGCCGCGCAGCACCATCGAATAGAGCGTCTGGTTGCGGTCGGCCTGCGAGAGCGTGCCGCCCGCGGCGGTGTTTCCTGGGGATGCGCGCGCCGCGGAAGACGGCCGCCGCGCGATTCGGAGGATGGTTAAGCGGAAAGACGCCGGTAGGTTCTCCATTCGCCTCACGCCCGCGGCGAGGGCCACGTCGCCATAGGTGTCGCGGCTCACGGCGCCGGTCAGGCCGAACGGCAGCTTGCCGACCGCCTTCTCCAGCCCGGCGCTGGCCGACAGCGTCTGCCGCAGCGGGCGGCCGATCGCGCCGGTGATGTCGACCGGCGAGGAGGCGTCTTCGGGCTTGCGCTCGTAGCCCAGCGTCGTGTCGAGCCGCAGCGCGTTGCCGAGGTCGAGGCCGAGCGCCGCATTGGCGGCGCCGCGGAACTCGGAGAAGCCCGACCCGGTGACCGAGGTGCGGTAGGTGCCGTAGGCGTCGAGCGAGGCGGAATGGCGCGCCCAGTCGGACGCCGCGTCGAGGCGCAGCGTGGTGTCGGAGACGAAGTCGGAGCTGCCGCCGGCCGTGTTGGTGGCGTTCGACGTCCACTCGATACCCTGGTCGAGCGTCGGTCGCAGCAGGAAGGTCCCGACCCGCATGCCGGGCGGCTCGAACGGGCTCTGCTCCGGCGGCCGGCCGAGCCCCTCGATCGGCGTGGCGCGTTCGCCCGTCGGGCGGGCGGCGATGTTGCGCTCGAGGTCGGCGGCGTCGATGCTTTTTGTCGGCACCGTGCCGGTCGAGGTCTGCGTGTCGAGCTGCCTTGCCGGCTTCGCGGCCTTGGTGCCTGAAGCGGGTTTCGCGGCCGTGGTCGTGGCCGGCGCTTCCGTCGGGCGCCTGGCCACCGTGGGGTCGGGCAGCGTGTCGCGCGCGCGCTGACGCGCGCGTGCCGCGGCATCGACGCTGCCGTCATCATCGGAAGCGCCGGCGAGCTCGTCGTCGAGATCCTCGGCCTGTTTGCGCGGTCGGGCCGGGGCAGCGGCGGGCGCGATGGCGCTGCGCGCGGAGAGCGGCGCGGGCTTGAGCGGGGCGAGCGGCTCGGCCGGCCCCGGGGGCCTGAGCGGATCGACGGTGTCGGAGGCGAGCGCGCCGCGCAGGCCGCCCGCCTGCTGGGCCGCGGCCGCGAGCGGCCAGCCGGCGGCCAGCGCCGCCAGCGCGACGGGCGCCATGCGTGCGGCGAAACGGCTGATCGTGGCGCGGGCGCGCGACATCGTCACCTGAACGGTTCGGGCGGCGCAATGCGCCGATACTTACCAATCCGTAAATGGCGATGGTTAATGGAGGGTTGACGCGGGCTCGCCGACGTCCGGCTCGACCGCCAGGTCACCGCCGCGGGCCGAGACGACGCGGACGCGGGTGCCGGCCGGCAGGTCCGGCCCGGTGACGCGCCAGATCGTGTCGCCGAGGCGGATGCGGCCGACGCCTTCCGCGATCGGCTCGGCCAGGATGCCGGTGCGGCCGACGAGCTGCTCGTCGCGGCGGTTGAGCAGCGGCTCGTCGGTGGCGGTCTCATTGGAGCCCATGACGCGCCGGCCGGCGAAGGCCGAGACGAGGGACAGAACCAGGAAGACCAGCACCTGCACCTGCCAGGTCCAGAAGCCCCAGTCCCACAGCCACAGCGACAGCGCGCCGGTGACGATCGCGGCGATGCCGATCCACAGCAGGAAGACGCCGGGGAGCAGGATCTCCGCCGCGAGCAGGGCAAAGCCCAGGACCATCCAGTTCCAGGCTTCGAGGTCGGCGAAGGCGCTGGCCAGCATGGGCGTCGCTCCGGCTCAGCCGCGCTCGGGGCGCGTCACCGGCGGACGCCCGGACGGGCGGGCAGGGGGCTGGTCGCCGAACACTTCCTTCGCGATCGCGCCGATGCCGCCGAGCGAGCCGATCAGCGAGGAGGCCTCGAGCGGCATCAGCACCACCTTGCTGTTGGGCGCGGCGCCGATCTTGGCCATGGCCTCGGTGTATCTCTGGGCGACGAAGTAGTTGATCGCCTGCACGTCGCCCTTGGCGATCGCCTCGGACACGACCTGCGTCGCGCGCGCCTCGGCTTCCGCCGCGCGCTCACGCGCCTCGGCGTCGCGGAAAGCGGCCTCGCGGCGGCCCTCGGCCTCCAGCACCTGTGCCTGCTTCAGGCCCTCGGCGGCGAGGATCTGGGCGCGCTTGTCGCGCTCGGCCATCATCTGGCGGGCCATCGACTCGACCAGATTGGCCGGCGGGTTGATGTCCTTGATCTCGACGCGGGTCATCTTGATGCCCCACGGATGCGCCGCCTCGTCGACGATCCTGAGCAGTCGCTCGTTGATCGCGTCGCGGTTGGACAGCAGCTCGTCGAGGTCCATCGAGCCCATCACCGAGCGGATGTTGGTCATGGTCAGGTTGAGGATGGCGTTCTCCAGCCCCGACACTTGGTAGGCCGCCTGCGGCGCGTTGAGCACCTGGTAGAAGGCGACGCCGTCGACCGAGACGATGGCGTTGTCGCGGGTGATGACCTCCTGCGTCGGGACGTCGAGCACCTGCTCCATCATGTTCATCTTGGCGCCGACGCGGTCGATGAACGGCACGATGATGTTGAGGCCGGGCGACAGCGTGCGCGTGTAGCGGCCGAAACGCTCCACCGTGTAGTTGAAGCCTTGGGGCACCGTCTTGATGCCGGCGAAAATCAGAAGCAGGACGAGAACGACGAGAACGCCGATCACGATGTCGAGGCCAGAAAACATTCGGTCTCCTCCGCAAGCCTGCGCCGCAGCGCTCCTGTCAAATGATCTATTCGCAGAACGGGCTACTTACAATCGCTCGCGGCTGGAATCGTGGTCCGACCGGATCCCTATTGCGGCGACGTTGGCCGGCCGGTAGCCTGCCGGCTTCACGAGATCGACGAGCCATGCCGCTGCTGAGCTTCGATAATCCGGTATTCGCCGCCTTTGCGATCTCGGCGGCGATCATGGTGCTCAAGGCCGTCGCCATGTCGTGGCTGACGGTTGTGAGGATGATGCAGGTGAACGGCGGGTTCCGCTCGCCCGAAGACCTGCGCAGGCCGCTGCTCAACCCGCCGCCCGACCCGAAGCAACTGCTTCCCGACGGGCGTGTCGAGCGCATCCGGCGCATCCAGCAGAACGATCTGGAGAACCTGCCGTTCTTCTTCATGGCCGGAGCCCTCTATGTCCTGACCGATCCCCCGCTGGCCCTCGCCCAATGGCTGTTCTACGGCTATGCGGTGTCGCGGCTCCTGCATTTCGCTGCCTACATTTCCGGGCAGATCCACGACATTCGTGCGACGCTGTGGACCGTGGGATCGCTGATCATCGTGTTCATGGCCGTCATGGCTCTGGTGCACGCGCTGAACTAGGCTTGCGTTCCCGAGGCGGGCTCCTCTAGCCGAAGCCGAACAGCGCGGCGTCCGCGTCGCCGCGGCCCTCGATCAGGTTGCAGACGATCTCTGAGGCGATCTGCGAGAACGTGATGCCGTTGCCGCCATAGCCCATGACGGCGAACAGGCGGGGGCGGCGCGGCAGCCGGCCGATGCGCGGCATGCCGGTCGGCGTGGTGCCGAATGAGCCCGTCCAGGCAAAGGCCGGGGTGGGGTCCACGGCGGGCAGCAGGCGGTGCAGCTTGCGCGCGATCAGCGCCGATTTCTCGGCGATCAGCGCGTCGCGCGCCTCCTCGTCGGAGAAGGGCTCGTCCTCGCCGCCGCAGATGATGCGGCCGTCGCGGGTGCGGCGCAGATAGAGATAGGGGTCGGACGCCTCCCAGACGAGCGCATCGTCCGGCCAGCCGGGCTGGCGCGGGCGGGTGGCCATCGCCCATGTCGAGATGATCGAATGCGGCACGCGGGGCACCATGTCCATCAGCTCGTAGCCGGTGGCGAGCACGACATGGCCGGCGCGGATCGTCGGCCCGTCGCGGGTCTCGACGGTCACCTCGGAGGCGGAATGGGCGATGCGGACGGCTTCGGCCGGCGCGTGCAGCTTCGCCCCGTTGCTCATGGCGCGGAGCAGCGCGGCCGCCGTCAGCCGACGCGGGTCGAGGGTTAGGTTACCGGGGCTCAGGATCGCCGCCTCGCGGCCGATGCCGTAGCCGTCGCGCAGCGCCCGCCGGTCGAGGAAGTGCGCCGCGATCCCGGCGGCGCGGCGGGCTTGCGCCTCCTCGGCGAGCGCATCCGGATCCAGCTCGTCGCCGGCGAGATAGAGCGAGGGGCGTTCGGCGAGGCGGCAATCGACGCCCAGCGCGCGTACCCGGCCGGCGAGATTGGCGACGCCGAGGCGCGAGCGGCGCCACGCCGCGACGGCCCGGTCCTTGCCAACCTGCCTGATGAGGCGCGAAAGCGGCTGGTCGAGCTCGTACTGGACGAGCGCGGTGGTGGCCGAGGTGGAGCCCTTCAGCGGGCCGCGCCGGTCGATGGCGATCACCGACAGGCCGGCCTCGGCGAGCGCGTCGGCGATCAGCGCGCCGCTGATGCCCATGCCGACGACGAGCACGTCGCAGCGCGCGTCGCGCGCCAACCGCGCGGCCGGCACCCGCGGCGCGCGGTAGGCAAACCAGACAGGCTTTCCTGTCCTGAGATCGAGCTTTCGGGGCATGGGCGGTTTCGGCGAGGCTCCGGTAACGCGCGGGCGGCCCTTGCGTTCCGCGACTCTTCAGATCCAGCCGCCGAGCTCGCGGCGCACGACCGCCTCGATGACTGCCATGCCCTCGTCGCTGTCGTTCAGGCAGGGGATGTGGGAAAAGTTCGCGCCGCCGGCGTGCAGGAACTCGTCGCGCCCCTCGCGGCCGATCTCGTCCAGCGTCTCGAGGCAGTCGGCCGAGAAGCCGGGATTGACGACGGCGATCGACCTGACGCCGTCATGGGCGAGCTTTCCGACCGTCTCGTCGGTATAGGGCTGCAGCCATTCCTCGCGGCCGAAGCGCGACTGGAAGGTGGTGATGAGCCGGCTTTCGGACCAGCCGAGGCGCTCGCGCAGCAGCCGCGTCGTCTCCAGGCAGTGGCGGTCGTAGGGGTCGCCCTTCTCGCAATAGCTCTTCGGCAGGCCGTGATAGGAGGCCACGACCACCTCCGGTTCGAAGGGCAGGGTGGCGAGATGGCGCTCGATCGAGCGCGCCAGCGCGTCGATGTAGACGGGATCCTCGTAGTAGGGCGGCACCGAGCGCACGGTCGGCATGTGGCGCAGCTTCATTAGCGCCTTGTAGAGCTGGTCGTTGGCGGTGGCCGTGGTCGAGGCCGCATATTGCGGATAGAGCGGGAAGGCGAGGATGCGCTCGCAACCCTGCGCGGTCAGGCGGGCCAGCACGCTCTCGACGTCCGGCGTGCCGTAGCGCATGGCCCAGTCGACGACGATGCGGTCGTCGCCGCGGAACGTGTCGGCAAGGCGCTCTGCCTGGCCGCGGGAAATCGTGCGCAGCGGCGATTCGTCCTTCTCGCGGTTCCAGATGCGCGCGTAGTTGGCGCCGGAGCGGCCGGGGCGGGTCGTCAGGATGATGCCGTACAGGACCGGATACCAGATCGCGCGGCTGGTCTCGATGACGCGGCGGTCCGACAGGAACTCGGCCAGGTAGCGGCGCATCGAGCGATAGTCGGTGCCATCCGGCGTGCCGAGGTTGAGGAGCAGGACGCCGATCTTGCCGCCCTGCGCGGCGGGCCTGGCCGCGGCCGACGGCGCCGCGGTCCGGACAGGGGCAGGATCGCGCCGTTCGGTCCCCGTACGATCGGTATTCTTCACATCCATGCCGGGCTCCCTTGCTGCGGGCGGAACGTAGCGACGCGCAGCCTCAATGCAAGTGACACAATGGCCGCAGCCGGCCGCATCGCGGCATACCGGAAAAGGCGGATGCCCGCCCGGCGGGGCCGGGCGGGCATCCTGGAAGGCAGGCGCGACGGCGCGATCAGGGCAGCTTGAGCACCTGGCCGACATGCAGCCGGTAGGGCTTCTTGAGGCCGTTCGCCTCGGCGATCGCCGTCCACTTGGTGGGATCGCCGAGCTGCGCCTTGGCGATCGTCCACAGATTGTCGCCGGCAGCCACGGTGTAGGTCTTCTCCCCGGCCGCAGCCTGTTCGGCCGGCTTGGCGGCTTCCGCCGGCTTCGCCTCCTCCGCCGGCTTGGCAGCCTCGGCAGGCTTGGCGGCCTCGGCGGGCTTTGCCTCTTCGGCCGGCTTCGCCTCGGCCGCGACCGTCGGCGGGTTCGCCGCGATGTCGGTCGCGCCCTTGGGCAGGTCGGGCAGCTTCTGCGCAATGGCCGCCAGCGTGGCGCCCGAGGCGGGTGGAGGGCGCTAATAGAACTCACCTGTTGAACGGCGGGCGACGAGGTAAGGTGACGGCGCCATTGCTGCGGGCCGACGCGCACCCTGCCAGGCCGCATGGTGCAGTACAACGTACAACACTACATGTTGCGCGCGCAGGGCGCAGGGTACCGCCCGCCGGTTGCCCAAGTTGGTGCGATCCGCCAATTCGCAGCACAGAACCGCCACTTGTTACCAGCGCACGCAACGCCACACTGACGGCGCCGGGGGCTACCGCAATAATGGTGGGCGGCGCGGGCGACAGCAGCTGCAATGCCAAACGCGGTGGTGACGGTGCGGGACAGGCAGACGCGTCACGCCGGGGGTAGCCACCGGCGGCGTGCAGTGCACCACCTGCCAACCACTGGCACCGCCCACGCCGGTGTGCGCGCAAGGGAACTCGTACTGGTACGCCGTGCCGCACGTGATGGCGATGCGCGTGACGCCCAGGATCGGC
>Ga0066256_1003549_pt1 | contig 14885 bp, 7 predicted proteins | sample ThiBio_1000_biof_FD_87107 | JGI IMG/M metagenome (GOLD analysis project Ga0066256, IMG submission 87107) | Wastewater bioreactor microbial communities from Cape Town, South Africa - Thiocy_expt_1000_biof (version 2) | ecosystem: Engineered > Bioreactor > Thiocyanate-remediating >...
TCCATTCATATCTTTTGCTTTGAACATTCGTCCCAAATTTTCACCACCTGTTCCCATGTCTTTGCACTCGATAACCAGATATTCAGATAGTAGTACACGGTGGCTTTGTGGTGCTGGTGCTAGTGTGGTTGGAGATTGTGAGGGGGCGGTGGTATTGGCGCCGGAAGTGACGGCAGTAGGAGCGAGAGAGGCCGCCGCACCCATTCTTGAGCTGGCGGTAATATATGCCATAGCACACGGCGACCGCCGCGTGCCGCAGAACTTGTGCGCGGGGTGTGTTATTCCCAGCGACAGTTACTTTGCCGCACTGCCGGATTGGGTCCCACCGTGCCGTGCTTTTAATATTATTGCTACTTTACTCACCTACCACTCTCTCCCCTACTACTACTACTCGTCGTCTACTTGTCATCTTCGGTGCATACAACGAAAGATGGCGGCGGCGGCGAGCGCGGCACGCGGCGGCAAGGGCGCGTCGGAGCTGGCGATGCTGAAGAGCGCGGAGGAGGAGGCGGCGCGCATCGTGGCGGCGGCGCGCGACGGTACGCACGCTCCTCGTCGTCGCTGCGACTGCTCGTTCCGGCTGGACGCACACAACACCGCACGCACCCATACCCACCCACACGCACACATACCCACACACACCCAACCGCAGAGCGCAAGACGCGCATGCGCGCGGCGGCGGCGGAGGCGGCGCGCGAGGTGGACGAGTACCGCGCCATGCGTGAAATGAAGCTGCGGCAGTCGACCGCCGAGTCGGATGCGCTGGTGGACCGCGTGCGCCGCGTGACGGGCGAGACAGACGGCCGCATTCGCATGCTGGAGTACGTAAGGGGGCGGGAGGGGGGCTGGGGGTGGGAGGTGGGGGGGAGGGAGGGGATGGGGAGGAAGGATAGGAGGGGATGACTTGAGTTTTGGGATTACCACACATGCTCACATGCACACGCACTCATCCGCACCCCCTCCACCCAACGCCTGCAGCTCCGAGTTTGCACACAACAAGGATGCCGTGACGTCCATGCTGCTGCAGGTGGTGCTGAACATTGACAACCCGTACACGCCCAAGACGACGGCGTCGTAAGGAGGGCGGCGCGCTCGTTGCCGCTGTCCGCTGGTACCCCAACTCCCCCATCTCACACTGTTTTGCCTTTTTGAATGTTGACCCAGACATCAATCACACACACACACACATCCACCATGTTGGCTCACTCAACAACCAGATATTATTATTACAGCTTGGGCGGCGGCAGACTCGTAGCGCCGCCGCGCGCCAGAGGCACCACCCGCGCGCCGCGCGACGCCGTCACGAGGATGGTGACGCCGGCGAGGGTGGCGTCGTCCAGCGCCAGCGCCAGCGCGGCGGCCACGCGGTCGGGCGTCAGCAAGCCGCCCGGCTGCGCTGCCACCACCGCCGCAAAGGAGGGGTCGTCCAGGCTGGTGCGCACCATGGCTGTGTCGGTGAAGTTGGGGCAGATGGCCACCACGCGGATGCCGTCCGCGTCCGCCAGCCAGCCCAGGGAGCGCGTGAAATTGACAACGCCAGCCTTCGTGGCGGCGTACACGGGTGAGAAGTCTACCGGGCCCAGGCCCGCCACGCTGGCAGTGTTCACAATCACGCCGCCGCGCGGCATGCGCTCTTTTGCCAGCTTGGTGCCCTTCAGCACGGCGGTCAGGTTGATGGCCACCGCGCGGTCAATGTCTTCCATCAGCGGCGTCGCAATGCCGGCATTGTTGCACATCACGTCAATGCGGGGCGCGCGGGGCGGTGCGCGCCCCGCCCCCGGCGCCCCCCCCCCCCCCCCGGCGGGTCCCCCCCCCCGCCCCCCCCCGCCCCCCCCCCCCCCCCGCCCCCCCCCCCCCCCCCCCCCCCCCCCCCCCCCCCCCGCGCCCGTCCCCGGCGCGCAGCCCCGCCCCCCCCGCCCCCCCGCCCGCCACATCGAGTATCATGACGCGGTAGCCGCGTCGCAGCAGCGTGACGCAAAACGCGCGCCCAATCCCCGCCGCGCCGCCCTGTTTTTGGTTGGGTGGGTGTGGTTGTTTTGGATGTGGGTGTGTGAGTTGGCGATACAGGCAGGCGCCTACGCACTGTAACGACTGCAATCTTTGGTCTTGGCACCCCACCACTGTGACTACCACTCGCCGCACTAGCCGCTGCCATCGTGGCCGGCGTTGGTTGGACCAGGTGGCACAGCACAGCACGCAACGTGGCCTCGCGTAAGTCGGTGATGCAGTGTCGGAGTGCTTGATATGACGTCAAAAATTCACTATTAGAACGTCATAATTCAGACCAAACAAAAGTGCTAATCACAACAATACAATCACATGCGTCAATTCCAGTGATAATATTTGCTTGCTACGGTGTGTGTGTTCATTTCCACTTTGCGTATCATCACCACCTCTGCCATCGCGCTTCACGTCGCTCCCCGAGTCGGCGACTCTGCGCCAGCCACAAACCTGCAAAACCGCGCGGCGCAACTCCAGAGGACCACAGGCAAACCTCAAAAGTGTGCGTCGGTCGCATTTATTGACGCGGGGCGCGCCAACGCAACGCACCGCCGGCGTGCGCCTGCCCTCTGCAGCAAGGGCAGTTGCGTAGTTGGTTCTAGTTACAGGCTTACAGCGCTGCGGGCGCGTGATTGCGTTACAAACTTACAAACGCTGCGACGGCGCTGCGGCAGGGCGCATGCGCACGGTGCCCGACCGCTGCTGACATTGACGCCGCGCTTGGCAGCCTCCAACCGCAGTAGTGAGGACATTGCAATAGTAGCGGCGGCGCGTGGCGCACTTGGCCGGCCTGGAGGCGGGCCTCAGCGCAACTGAGCGCACGTCGCTGCGCGCTACCACCTAGAACGAAGCACTGGCAGTGTCGGACCTCAACAGAGAACAGACTGACAACATGGCGGCCGTACGGGTGGTGTTGTGGGGCGTGGCGCTTGCCGCCATCCTGCACACAGCCACGGCCGAGCGGCACATTGCGGCGGCGGCGGGGCACATGTGTGTAGTGCAGGCGAACAGTGCTGTTACATGCCGTGGCAACACCTCAGCTGGCGGCATGTTTGGCCTGCCTGTCAACGCAACATTCCATGCAGTGACGGCCGGCAATGACTTTAGCTGCGGTCTCACGACCGTCAACAGCAGTCTGCGCTGCTGGGGTGCCCTGCCTGGTGGCAGCGCGCAGCTGCCGCCGCCCTCCACCTTCTTTGTCGATGCACACGCCGGGCCGCGCCACGTGTGCGGCCTGATTCCAAACGGCCCCGTGTACTGCTACGGCGACGCGTCGTCGCTTGGCGCCATCAATGCACCGCCGGGTGTTGCCTTTCAGGGTGTGAGTGCGGGCACCGACTACACGTGCGGCGTGGCGCGCAACCACAGCGTGGTGTGTTGGGGCGACGGCACCAATCCGGTGGTCGCTGCATCAACATGGCGGGCCATCACCGACGCAGAGCACGTGGCGGCGGGTGCCGACCACGCGTGTTACATCCGCGTAAATGGCAGTGTGGCGTGCTGGGGGTCAAATAGCCGCGGTGCAGCGTCGCCCCCAACCAACCTGGCGTACAATGGCAGCGTGTGGTGGCTAGCAGCCGGCGGCGGCATGACTTGTGCAATCACTGGGCCAAGCGTGCCAGGGCCGGTGACGTGCTGGGGCACTGTGACCGGCAACATTACCAACACCGGCTTTGAGGTGGCGTGCGCGGGCTGGGGGTGCGTGGCATCCACCGCCGCAAGCATTAGTGGAAGCGGGCAGGTGGTGGTAGCGAGGGCAGTGGGCGGGTTGCCGCTGCCGGCGACACTTGCAGATGGCGACCGCGTCATGGTCACCACGTTGGCAGGCAGCGGTGCAGCTGGCACAGCAAATGGCGTGGGTGCCGCGGCACGGTTTTACAGCCCACGGGGTATGTCTCTTGATGGCGCTGGCGGGCTGTACGTGGCTGACACACAAAACCACGTGATTCGGTGGATTAACCTTGTTACGCGGGAGGTGACGACGGCGGCCGGTGTGATGGGCATTTCTGGCACGACGGTCGGGCCACACCGCTGCTATCCAAGTTTAATCAGCCCTACGGCGTGGAGGCGGATGACGCTGGCAACGTATACGTGGCAGACACACAGAATGGTGCCATTCGCATGCTGTCGGGTGAAGCGGTAGCAGGCAAGATTGGCACACAATCGGATTCCGATAATAGTGTTGGCACCAACGCGAGGCTGCAAACCCCACATTCGGTGCGCGCGGACATGGTTGGCGGGCTGCTATATGTGGCTGACAGGGGCAACCAGAAAGTGCGCACTGTGACCATTGGGGGAACACAGACTGTCGATACACTGATCTCATTCTCTGACTTTGTACGTGAAGTTGCGCCAAATCCCGCAGCGCGGGTCCTCTATGTGGCGGTTGGCCCTTCAGTGCAAACTGTCACGTATGCTGGCACAAGCAAGCTCCTAGCTGGATCCTCTGCAAACAGCTACGCTGACGGCACCGGTGCCGCAGCGCGTTTTAGCGATATCACGGGGCTGGCGCTGGATGCAGCGGCAGGGTTGCTTTTTGTGGCGGACGACACGAACCACCGCATTCGATGCATCACCACTGGTGGCGGCGTTGTCACTACAATTGCTGGGTCGGGGACACCATCACTGGTTAACGGCGTTGGCTCGTCGGCGGCATTCAACGGTCCAATTGGTATTGCGGTGGATCCTGCCAGCGGCGCCCTGTACGTCAGCGACAACAACAACCACGTCATCCGGCAGATACAGCTACCCATGCCCATCCCTGTCACCCTCATTGCTCCACCCCTGCCGCCATCCCCTCTAGCATCAAACCATCAGCTTGTGTCGTGGCGTGCGCTTGGCAGTGCCGGTGCTGGAACGGCCACGCCGCTGCTGGACGCGCGCAGCCGCATCACATTCTTGGGACCCCTGTCAGCCACCAACACAGCCGGCCTCAATCCAGTCATTCGGACGCTACTACTGGGTAGTATTACGCTGGCGCCACGGAATGCAGCACCTGCAGCCACCGGTAATACCAACACCACCTTCTCCACGTCGGCACAGCGCGGTCTTCGATTCCTCACCCTGACAGCGCCCGCGGTGCCGGCCGCCGCCCTTGCACTGCCTGCGCTCACGAACCTTACGCTGACCGCAGCAGTGCAGCCGCAACTGGCCGCTGGCAGCTTGGACGGGTTGGGAGCACTGACCTGCCTCAACTGTGGCGGCGTGGTCGGGTTGGCCAACCTGTCAGGCCTTCGCATAGTGAGTGACCTGCTGACACAGCCACTCGCCCTGCCGCTCATCACGACGCTGGACGCCAGTGCCACCGGCATTTCCGCTGTTTACGCACGCAGCTTTGACGGCATGACGGCACTGCGTGTGCTGTCGCTGGCAGGCAGCAACCTGTCATTCGTCAGCGACGCGGCTTTCACTGGCGCTAAGCAGCCGGTGCTGGTGACAATTGACCAGTCACGCACCCCGCTACTTTCTGGCAACACCTGCCCACCTGGGACGTACTATGCCGCGTTCCATCTGGCTGCAAGCGGGGCGCTGTACTTTGCCTGCGCCACATGCCCCGTGGGCACGTCCTGTGCTGGCGGCGCCGCGCTGCCAGTTTCGTGCGCTGTCAACACGTACGCGGCAGCCGGCGCCGCTGCCTGTGTGCCGTGCCCCACCGGGACGTACGCCGACGATGGGGCAAACAAGTGCACTCTCTGCTCCAACGGCGTGGCAGCCGCAACCTGCACCGCCACCGCGACGTGGCGTAATGTGATCACGCTGGTGGCTGGCGGTGCTGGCAGTTGGGTCGGCGCCACTATTTACCTTGCGCCTGCTGGCTCCCCTCCGGCCGGCGCCAACGCCGTGGTTTGCGGTGCCTTGACGACGCTATCCACGTCGACGGTGTCCTGCGCACTGCCATTCCTGCTACCACCTGCCACCACTGCACCCGTGCTTACACACGTGTGGGTGACCCATGCAGGTACGGGCGGCGTCCCACAACGGGTCGCGGCAAACGTTACGCTGGTGCCGCCGCCACCGGTTGTTGTTGCGGCCGGTGGCGGCATTGGGTTGGCACCACTTACGGCTGGGCATGGCCGCGTTGTGCTCCAGCTACCGGCGCCACGTCTGACGGTTGCTGACTGGGTCGGCGCTGGCCTGCCGCCGCCACCACAAGCAACCATTGATGGTCTGTCAGTGTGGCTGGGCGGTGTGCCGTGTAGCGAGCCAGTGTGGGAAACATCCACCACGCTGTCGTGCGTGCCTGCCACCACTGGCGCCCCCAATGTGGCTGCCGTGGTGCAGCTGGCGGGCGGGGTGTTTAATGTCAGCGGCGTGCTGCCATCGCTGCTGCAGGCACCAGCACTTGCCGCCAGCATGGAGGTGCGGCTGTTGCCACCTGCATCAACAGCCGTAAACATAACACTGGCTGGCGTGGCGCTGTGCGCAGGCGGCGGTGGTGTCCCGCAGCTCGCGTCCGCGTCAGTGGCCGGCGTGCCGTGTGCCGCCATTGCTTGCGCCCCTGGCCGCACTGATGCTGCGCTATGTGTCGGCTGGGACCCCAGCAGCGTTCGTACTGCCGGTAGCCCACAGGCTGCCGTCAACGTGTCGGTGGCTTGGGTTAGCCCTGCATCTCGTCCGGTGTTCTGCGCCGCCTGTGTCACTTTGGCCAGCCGGCCGGTGCTAACATCCATCACACCCACCTCTGTTGCTGCGCCGGGTGTACCGGTGGTGCTCACTGGCACTGGCTTCACGGGCGCCACCCACGTGCCACCCACCGTGCTCATTGGTGACGAGGTGTGCGGAGGCGTCATGTTGCTGTCGCAAACGGTGTTACAATGCACCGCGCCACCCGTGCTGTCATCGGCACCCGGTTACCCTGTGGTGGCCGTCGTGGTCATCAATGCTGCAGGCGCCGCATCAACCGAGTCCGTCAACCTCACCTACCCCACCACCTTTGCCGTGTCATGGGAAACCACGCCGGCGGCAACCGCGCTGCCAGGTGGCCTGTTCCTTCCCGCGCCCACGCTGCGGGTGGTGTCGCGGCAAGCGGCAACCTGTACCCTTGCCATCAACGTGAGCTCGTGTGCCACAACCAACCCGGCGCTGGCGTCGCGTTCCGCCGGCATGTCTGTGTCAACGCCCGCCACGTCGCTTTCTGTGGGCGCCAGTGACACGCCTGCTGCCGTGCCAACCGACTTGTACTTGGACGCGCTGATTGTGGCTGGCGCGTCGGGCTGCGCCGGCTCGCTGATGGCAACGTGTATTGACGCTGTAGGAGAGACAGCATCAACGGCAGGGCAACCCAAGCCTGCAGTGGGGCTGGCGAGCTGGCGGGGCGACTGGACTTCAACCAACGTGCCACCTGTTGTGGTGCCAGCTGCCGTGCCGGCCCTGACAGCGGTGTTCAGCCTTGTTGGCAGCGGTGGCGTGCTGACGGTCACCAGTGCCACGTCGTTGTCGTGCTTGGCGCTGCTGCTCCCAGCGTCTGTCGCGCCGCCGTCACTGAGCCAGTCGCTGGACCGCGTGTCGTCGCGCGATGTGTTGTCGTCGGTCAGTGGTGTGGTGGCACTGATTAATGGCTCCGCTGCCGGCATTGCAATTGCTGGCTTGACGGCGTCGGCATCGCGTCTTGGCCAGGCGCTGGCGCTGTACGCTGAGTGCACGTGGGTGCCCACTGGCGAGCGCCTGCGCATGCCCACGCTGCCGCTTGCAGTGGCTAACGTCACGTTGGCACTGACGCCCGCAACGTCGCTGCTGGTGGAGGCATACGAGAGTTCCGGCGTTGCGGCTGTCGCGACGATGTCACCGGCCGGCGTGGCCAATTTCGCCGGCGCTGACGCGCGGTGTACGTGGCGCACCATGGCTGCCACCTCGTCGTCCATTGTGCTGGCCGCTGCCAGCAGCGCAGCATCATGGACGCTGGATGCCAATGGCGTCGTCGGTGGCGGCCAGCCGCTGGCGCTGACGGTGGAGGGCTCGCCTGGTGCCACACTGACACTGCAGCTGGTGTGCAGCCTGTGGGGTGCCGCCACCGTGGCGTCACCTCCACTCAACGTCACCACGCGTGCCTACACTGTCACGCTTTGCGACGGTGTCGGTGTTAGTACGGTGCGCGCTGTGTGGCCGTCTGGCACACAGGCGTTATTAGCGCTGGTACCCGCCATTGCAGTTACGGTACCGGCGCGCAATGTGTTGACGTGTGGTGTATCGATTGCTGGGATGTCAGCGCGTCAGGCGGCAACGGCACCTGGTGTTGGCCTGGGGCTGTCCGACGGTGCCGTGCAGCTAGTGGGCGAGCCATCTATATCGGTGGTGCTGGAGTCCACTGCCACACGCGCCAACGTCTCACTGTCGCGTGTCGGGCTGCACACCGCGGGCGGCACCAACGCGTCGCTGATGTTGACGTGTCGCGACGGCGTTGGCCGCAGCGCCGCGCTGGGCGCGCCCATCAATGTCAGCGTGGCGGCATTATCCGCGACATGGAGCACAGATACTGTGGCAGTCATGCCGTCAGTTGTGGTGCCGTCGCAGGCGCTGCCAGCGTTGACGCTGACTGTGATTAGCTCACCTGCCGTGCCGCTGCCGCCCGACACTGACGTCACCTCGCTGCTGTTGTGTGCGGCGGGCATCTTCCGCGCATCAACGCCGCTGCCGCTGTCTACGCCACTGGCAGCGCTGGTTGCGTCCGCGTCACCGATTGCGTCATTTAGTACCTCCACCACGGGTGGCGCTACTATCACGACCGGTGCCGACAACGCCAGCATTGTTGTCACCATGCCGCCGCTGTCAACCACAACCTGCCCGCTGGCCACGCAGCTGACGGTGGCTGCTGAGTGCACTTGGACGCCCACCGGCGAACGTGTGCGGCTGCCATTGCTGGTAACCTCCACGCTGAAGTTGACGCTGGCGTGGGCAGCGCCACCAGCCATCGTGTTGGCGTACACACCAATGCCATTGTACCTGACTGCAACCATTGGCGCGCCAGCAACGGGCAGCAGCGGCGCCGCAACAACAGCAACATGCGAGGTGTTGCTCGTGAATGCAACCGTGCGAAGTGCGCGGCTGGCTGCAGACGCCTGGTCGCTGGAGCTGGACGGCAGCGCATCCAGTGGTACCATAGTGCCATCAACGGCGACCATTGCTGTGCAGGCGCCGCCCGCCACACAACTGTTTGTCAAAGTGTCGTGCACAGCGTGGGGTCAGGTGCTGTCGACAACCCCACTGCGCCTCACAACCGCGTCGCTGGAGGCGCGCATCACGTCGCCGCTGCCGTCCACATTCATTGCGTCTGACGCTTCGTCACCCTGGCCGCTGGAGCCGCCGCTGGTAGTTGCAGTGGTCACGCGCCACAACAATGCTGTGGTTGCCGACGTCACCTGCTCTGTGACGGCGTCGACGCCTGCGACGGACTTGGTGGTTGTTGACGACGCCAGCGCGCTGACGTCGCTGCGAACCGTCCCAGCGGACGCGCACACTGGCATTGTTGCCGTGCCGCAGTTTGTGGTACAAACGTCGCCCGCCACGCGCAACGTCACGCTGGTGGTTGAGTGCCAGCACCTCGCGTCTGGCGACGCCCTGCCGCCGCTCAGCGCCACCATCCCTGCAACTCTACTGGCGGTGCAGCAGTGCACTGCGCCGGTAACAACTGCAGCGGTGGGCGATCCGTTGCCGGCGTTCAGTGTTGGCGTGTCAGTGGCGGCACCAGATGGCGTCACCACACTGCCATGCGAATCTGCCGTATTGGATGCAACGCAACAACCCATTGCGCTGCCGCCCATCGTGTGCACCATTGCGCAACAGACATCCAACGCCACCGCTTCAGTGTTCCTGCAACACACCGCTGTGGTTGTGGCCGCCGACAGCCACATTGCGTCGTTTGACGCCTTCACGCTGGTGGCGCCACAGGGGCAGACGTACGGGCTGTCGCTCACCTGCGCCGTTGGCGGGCTGGCCATCCCGCCGGCACTGACATTCAACGTGGAGATTAGTGGCTGCCGACCGGGGCAAGCGTCAGAGTCGGTGACATGTGTTACGTGTGGCGGCGGGGAATTCAGCTTGGGTGGCAAGGGCGCCAAGTGCACCGGCTGTCCGCCTGCCGGCGCAACCTGCGTTGGCGGCATCCTCACGCTGCTGCCGCATTACTTCCGGCCACCATCACAAGGCGGCATGCCCCTGGGGCCTGACACCGAGTTGCACCCGTGCCACAACTCCGAGGCATGCACGCTGACACTCAATGGCAGTGACGCGCTGTACGGCTGCTCGCCTGGTTACACCGGCCCGCTTTGCGGCGTGTGCGATGCGGCGGCTAACTATGCGCGGTTCGGCGACGCGTGTGACGTGTGCTGGGCTCCCGGTGCGTCGGCATTCTTCCTGTCCGTGGTGTTCATTGTTGTGCTGGCGCTGCTGGCACACGTGGCACTGTTCAGCGAGGTGTACAATAAGTACCCTGACGACGCCATCGTGCTGCGCATTGCGCTAGGATACCTGCAGGGCGTCGGCAGCCTGCGTGTGTTTGTTGCCGGCAGCACGCAGGCATACGCCAACCTGATGGGGTGGACAGAGGTGGTGAGCGCCAGCCCGCTAAGCATGGGCGCACTGCAGTGCCTGCTGCCCCTCTCCTACTTCACGCAGTACGCCTTCACGGTGCTGCTGCCGGTGCTGGCGTCCGCGGTCGTAATTGCCATCTTCCTGGTTGGCACCACGGCGCGGTCGGTGCACTGCGAGTTGCGGCGCGCGGCGCCATCACCAGTCGCCACGACTGAGGCAAGCCCGCAGTCACCGTCATCGCCGCCGCCCACCATCGCTACCCGCATCATTTCTGCCGGCGGCAGCTGTACGCTGGACAGCGAGGCCCTACGAGGCAAACTGACGACGTGGTGGGCGTCCAAGCGGCACATCTCTACGCTGCTGTTCGTGCTGTTTCTGACCTACATGCCCATCACGTCAGTGTCGCTGCGCGTTCTGGACTGCATCCCGCCAGTGGCCGGTGTCCGGTACCTGCGGTCCAACTTGAGTGTCGAATGTGGGGTGGGGGAGCACGCTGCCGCGCGTGTGCTGGCGTACTTTGTGTTGTTGGCGGTGGGCATCGGCTTCCCTGCCGGCCTTGCGTGGCTACTGGGGACGGCGCGCAAGGAGCAACTGCTGGACACTGGGGTCCACGCCACGTGGGGCTTCTTGTTTGACGGCTACCGCGCACCCACGCGCAAGTTGGTGACAAAAAGTGGCGACGACGACAAGTCGCTGCCGGTTACCGACAGTGGCGGCACTGGCAGCACGCCCACCGAGACTAGTACAGCTCCGACGCCCGATAAGCACGGCAGGTTGCAGAAGGCGCGGCAGACCTCGTTGCGATCCCTGACGCAGGCGTGGGTGGTGGAGGGGGACAGCCGCGTGTGGTGGGAGGCGTTGGTACTGGGCCGCAAGGCCGGCGTGGTGTTGCTGGCGGTGCTGGTGACAAACCCGTACATGCAGTGCGTGGGCGCCACGCTGTGGTTCTTTGGCGCCATACTGCTGCAGCTCAAGTATGCGCCGTATGAGAAGACCAAGTTCAACCGCCTGGAGCTGGCAACGTTGACTGTCACGTTTTTCACCGCCGTCGTGTCGACGGCGCTGCTGCAGTTCAACGTTGACGTCGCCACGGCAGATCTCCATGCACCGGCTGCCATGGCACCCATTGAGTGGGCTGTCACCATCGTGCTGGGGGCGCTCAACACGGGCATGTTGGCAACCCTGTGTTATTTATGGCTGCGCGTGCAGTGGGACCGCGCGCGGACGATATGGCGCGCCCTGCCGCTGCGTCGCGCGTCGTCGGTGCCGGCGCCGGCGCAGCCGCCGCCATTGAAGACGATGATGTCGCCTCTGACTTTCATCGTTGGCGACAGCGGGTCAGGGGGTGGCGTGGCATTTGCTATGCTCAACCCGCTGCGCACCGGCAGCCTCCCGCCGGCTGCCAATAATGGTACCGGTATTTCCCTGCGCCGCCTCAACCTGAGCTCGTCGGCGGTCACAACTACTACCACTGGCGGCGACAGCAAGACGGCGCACTTCAGCAGCACGTCACCGCTGCGCGTTGCGGTTGATCGGCATGCCGTGATGTTGCGTACTGCCTCGTCGCCTGAATTGGTGGTCGCATTGCCGTCAGCGCCACCGACGCACACCGTCGGCATGCCGCCAACTTTTGTGCGGATGCAAAGCTCGACAACACTCACCGCGCCGCATCCGACGCCGCCGGTCAGCGCTGCGTCAGCCCTGTAACCACACGCGCCGTCGTGTTGGTGTGACATGACACACTGCGTGTAATGCTCTTCTGTATATTATTGTGTATTATTGGCCGTTGCCGTGCGCAACCGCCCCTGGTGTCACCAGCGTGCGCCCACCCCCACGCCCGTCTGCCTTGATTGCTCGTCACCGGGCCAGCCGTCATTCGCTGGCCCATGTCACTGTTGTTGTTGTTGTTGGCCGATTGTGCAGCTCGGCTGTCGCCGCTGCCGGGTCTATCATTTTGCGTGTTAGTGTTTATGGGCGCTACCGCCCGCTGGCCATGGCACGCGCGCCGCAATGGCGCCGTGCGCGGGCAGCACCGCGGGCTGTGCGATGTGCAACACTGTCAGCGCGACCCGCGGACAGACAGCGTGGCGTCACTCTTCATTTGCATGTGTCGTTGCATTTGAATGTGGAAGCCCTGCCCTGCCGCCGCTGCGTGCGGTCTGCGGTCGCGTCGCCGATTCGCCGTAGCGTCAACGTCACGTTTGCGCTTCTCAAGGACAAACTCCAAAATCCGCGGCTTTCACAACAGCCTGCGCACGCGCGTCTATGTCAGTGACCCTTACGGCGTGCTTTCTCGCTCGCGTGCGCATCGGCTCTGCTGGGTTCTTGGCCACCAGCCCGCAGGGTGGTCCGAAGTCGTCATCGACGTGGTCGACAAGGCACGAAAGTGACGCACCGCCTCCTGCAACATGGCCATCACCCGTTTTTCCACGTCTCTGCAGACTCACAACACCACCTGATTGTGCGTCACCCGACATCCCAGCGTGCACCCGACGCGGTGTGGGTGCAATTCCTGCCATTTCCGTCCTTGCCGGCCGTTACATTTTTACGTTGCGTGTACAACACACTCAGTAGTGACACTGAGTAGTGGTCAGAGTGCCGCCGCACGCAGCAGCCTGTTGGGCCAGTGTTGGCCTGGCCTGGCCGCTTGACCACCGCTTACCCCACCAGTTGTGCAGTGTGTGCAGGCTGTCGACAGCAACTCCTGTGACAGCAGCAGCTGTCGGATTGGAGGTGTTGGTCCTTGCGTCATTGACGTGGTCGCCGTGTGCTGTCTCCATTGCAGCGTTGCTGTGTGTGCTTGGGTCGTGTAAGCACTGGCAACGAGAGAAGACGTTGGGCTGGCGGCGGAGGTGAGCAGAACCACTGCAGCGGAGGTCACACAGGTTGTCAATGTCATTGCTTGCAGTGGCAGCAAGCAGCGACGCAATGGGTCGATGGGTGGGGCTGTGGGTGGTAGGCTTGGTCGTGGGCCTGCGAGTGGTCGGTGCCGAGCGGCACATTGCAGCGGCGGCGGGGCATGTGTGCGCAGTGCAGGATGGCGGCGGCGTGTTGTGTCGCGGCAACGCGACAAGTACTGGCAAGCTAACACCGCCATATGGCGTGGCGTTCCATGCTGTGACGGTCGGCGATGACTTTAGCTGTGGCCTGGCGGTCAATGGCAGCATGCTGTGCTGGGGGTCAGTGCCAGGAAGCGCGCGGCCGGCAGCCAACGTGTTCTTCGTGGACGCGCACGCCGGGCCGCGCCATGTGTGCGGCTTGGTACCAAATGGTACTGTGTTGTGTTATGGCGACGCGACGTCACGCGGTGCCTTCAATGCACCGCAGAGTATTGCATTCCAGGGCGTCACGGCGGGCACCGACTACACCTGCGGCGTGGCGCGCAACCACTCCGTGGTGTGCTGGGGTGACGGTGGCAACCCGGTTGTGGCCGCGGCGGCAATGTGGCGGTCCATTGCTGATGCGGAGCACGTCGCCTGCGGGGCTGACCATGCGTGCTACGTCCGGGTGAACGGCAGCGTGGGGTGCTGGGGATCTAACAGCCGAGGTGCCGCGGCGCCGCCAGCAGCGCTATTGTCGAATGGCAGCGTGTGGTGGCTGGCTGCAGGTGGCGGCATGACATGTGCCATGTCAGGGTCAAGCGTGCCAGGACCGGTGACTTGCTGGGGAAGTGTGAGTGCCATGCCGACGGATGCGGCATATGAGGTGGCGTGCGCGGGCTGGGGGTGTGTGGCAGCAAATAGCAGCGCAGGAGTGAAGGTAGCGACGGCAACAGGAGGCGGTGGTATTCCGCAGAATGTGGTGGGCAGCGCTGTTATTGCTGGTACTGTTTCAACGCTGGCAGGCAATGGTGTTGCTGGATCGACAGATGGAGTGGGCACCGCAGCAAAGTTTAACTATCCACGGGGTGTGTCTCTTGATGGCGCTGGGGGGCTGTATGTGGCAGACAGCAGTAACCACGTGATTCGGCGGGTGGACACTGCGTCTCGAGCAGTGACGACAGTGGCTTGGGTGGCGGGGAGCAAAGGGCCCACAAGAGGGGGGGCCGGGGGGCGCAACAAGTGCTCTTGACTACGGAAGAGAGCGCCTCCCTGGCCGGTATGGAGGCACAAGGCGGACGGTAGCTCCACACGCCCAATTTCAGCATCCGGCAGGGACCGTCACTACCTGCTCATGTAAACCATCGATATGCCGCCCTTCGCCGGAAGCGCGGAACCGGTCTTCTTGTCTTTTGAGGTGCCAACTTCCAACACGTGCCATAGCGTGGGCTTCCTGCACCGCGTCGTCTATTTGATTTAAATTATCTTCGCCCGCGCGATGCTTCGTAAGGTCAGGTCCGAGTCCAAGATGGCCTACGT
>Ga0066256_1003048_pt1 | contig 14883 bp, 12 predicted proteins | sample ThiBio_1000_biof_FD_87107 | JGI IMG/M metagenome (GOLD analysis project Ga0066256, IMG submission 87107) | Wastewater bioreactor microbial communities from Cape Town, South Africa - Thiocy_expt_1000_biof (version 2) | ecosystem: Engineered > Bioreactor > Thiocyanate-remediating >...
CGATGTTGGGGTAGGCATCCACCGGCAGGTTGACGAACGCCCAGGCGCCCAGCGCCGCGACCATCGCTGCGAGCGCGATGACGAGCAGGCGATAGGAAAGCGCGGTACCGAAGAGTGTGCGCAGCATCGAGCGGCCTAGCGCGACAGCGCGAGCGCCTTGAGCGCGCTCGTGCCTTCAATCACGATCCGCTCGCCCGGCTTCACGCCGGAGAGCAGCACGGTGCGGGCGCCGGACGTGCCGCCGCTCACCACCTCGCGGATGGCAAAGCCACCCGGTGCGGCGACGAACACCACGGTCTTGCCCTCAAGCACCGCCACGGCGGCAGACGGCACGCTCGCGGCGCCCGCAGGCGCCGGGCCGGAAATGGCGAGGCTGGTCGTGCGGCCGGCGACAATGCCGGGCCGGGCCGGAATCTGGGCCTTCAGGCTTGCCGAGCGCGTCGCGGGATCGATCGTCGAGCCCACGGCGATGATGCTGCCTTCGATATCCGGCTCGATATGCACGCGCATTCCGGGACGGACGGCCCCGACCAGTCGCTCCGGCAACTGGCCGACGGCTTCATAGCGGTCTGCCGCATCAATCACATAAGGCGCGGTCGTGCCATCCACCGGATTGCCGGCCTGGATGGTTGCGCTGGTCACGCGTCCGGCGATCGGGGCCGTGAGCGTATAGGAGCCACTGCTGCCCTGGCCATTGACCATCCGCAGGATGCGCGCCTTTTCCGAGACATCCGCACGCGCTTCGGCGGCGATCGCGTTGGCCTGGTCTGCGCGGGCGCCGGCGATGATGCCCTCGCGGCTGAGCTGTGAGAGCCGGGCAGCGTTCGAGCGCGCGACGCCCAGCCGTGCGTCGGCCCGCGCGAGGTCCGCGCCCATCGTCAGCACGTCCCGGCTGGAGATGATCGCGAGCGGTTGCCCCTGGCGGACCGAGTCGCCCTCCACCACCAGCGTGCGCGTCACCACGCCGGGGAAGGTCGCCGCCACGGCAACGCGTGCATTGGCCGGAGGCTCGATCATGGCTGGGACCACGCCCAGCGGCGCTTCATCCGCCGCGCTCGCCGCTTCCAGCCGGATGCCGAGCGCAGCGGCGCGCTCGTCCTCAACCTTCAGAATGCCGGGCGAGGCGGCGCCTGCGGCCTGCTCCGTCGCTGGTGAGGGCGCAGTGCCGGTGGGGGCGGCGAGCCACCACCAGCCGGCGACTGCCAATGCGGCCACAGCAATGCCCGCGAGAAGGATAGACCGCTTTGACATGGCCGCCGCATATCCGCCGAAGCTGACAAGTCCCTGACGGTTCCCGCTCAGTCGCCCGGGAAATGCAGAGAAAGTTCCCGCTGGTCCGGATCGGTCCGCAGGGCCCCGCCATGGGCCGCCATGATTCGCGCGACGATCTCAAGTCCCAGCCCGGCGCCATTCTTGCTCGCATGGTCGGCACGGCTGTGGCGACGCACGAGATCGAGCAGCCGCTCGGAGGAAAGCCCCGGCCCTTCATTGCGCACGCGCATGACCGGCTCCGGGCCCACGCTCACATGGATGGCCCCGCCCGGCGGGGTCACGCGGACGGCATTGTCGATGAGGTTACGCAGCGCGGCCGCGATCGCTTCGCGCCGCCCGCGCACCATGGGCATCTGCTCCGGCTCGAAGGCGATCGTCTTGCCCTTCGCGATGATCTCCGGCGCGACAAGACTGACGACCTCGGTCGCCACGTCCACCAGCGACACCGGCTCCGGCGCCAGCTGCGCGGCGGCCGCGGCATCGATCTGCGCAAGCAGCATCAGCTGATCGATCAGCCGCTGCATCGCGGCCACATCGCCCTTCAGCCGCCGCGCATCCGCGCTCTCCAGCCGGTCCAGCTCCAGCGACAGCACGGCAAGCGGCGTGCGCAGCTCATGCGCGACATCGGCGGCGAAGGCCTCCTGCCGCATCGCCGCTTCATCGAGCCGGGTCAGCAGGTCGTTGACGGCATCGGTGAAGGGCAGCGCCTCCGTCGGCATCTGCGAGGTATCGATGCGGAAGCCGCGCTCATGCCCCCGCGCGGCCTCGATCTGCCCGGCGGCTTCCTCCAGCGGGACGAACGCCTGCCGGATCACGCGCAGACCCACGATCGCCACCGGCACCATCAGCACCAGCAGCGGCAGCGCCACATGCTCGAACATCTCCCGAATGGCGCGCGCCCCGGCCTTGTTGGCGGAAAGATTGGTGAAGGAATGCCAGTAGAAAAAGACGACGGCGGCGAGCAGCAAGGCAGAGCCGACAAGGCCGACAAGACTGAGGCCCTTCTTCAGCCGCCGAGTGACGGATCGACGGCTGGTCACAGGCCATTCTCCCGCAGCATGTAGCCGATCCCGCGGATCGTGTGCAGGGCGCCCCGCGCGCCGGCTTCCTCCAGCTTGCGCCGCAGACGGGAGATGGCGGCCTCCACGGCGTTGGGCGTGACCGGCTCGCTAAAGTTGTAGAGCGCGTCCTCGATCACCTTGCGGTGCACGACACTCCCCGCCCGGCGCAGCAGCAGCTCCAGCAGGTCAGCCTCGCGGCGGGACAGCTCCAGCTCCCTGCCAGCACAATGCGCCGTCCTGCTTGTCGTATCGAACTGCAGCGCGCCCGCTTCAAGCACCGTGGGCGCTCGCGCGCCGGGCCGGCGCAACAGCGCCCGGATGCGCGCGGCCAGTTCGTCGATCTCCACCGGCTTGACGACATAATCATCCGCGCCGGCATCGAGGCCAGCCACGCGATCCTCCAGCGCCCCGCGCGCTGTCTGGATGATGGCGGGCGGCACCTGCCGATAGTGGCGGCGCTTGGCAAGCCACTCAAGGCCGTCGCCATCGGGCAGGCCAAGGTCGAGCACGATGGCATCGTAGCTCGCCCCCGCCATCGCGTCGTCCGCGTCCGCGAGACAATGGGCAATGTCGCACGAAAAGCCGCGCCGCTGCAGCCCATCGGCCACCAGCTTCGCCAGGCGTTGATTATCTTCTACGACAAGAACACGCATGAACAGGCATCTCTTGGCCCGAGTCGGCGCGGGCCGCGTCTTTCGTCTTCATCGCCTGCATCCACTCGTTCAAGCGGCTTCTATGGCTTCTCAGCATCCGTGCGACACAGCAGCCTTCGTCCGCAAGCAGGGTAGCGGCGATTGCTGACGGTTGCCTGACGGCCCGCCCGCGCCGGCTTGCGCGACGCTGGACCTGCCACGCCACGACGTTTAAGAATGTCACCAAAGGAGGCGGGCGCGCCGTGCGGCCTCCCCTTAACCGGAACGTTCATCCGCAGCACCCAGCCAAGCGGATCCTGGAGCAAATCAATGGCAACGAAGGCAAGATCATCGGCTCCGGCTCGACCGGTGGGCGGATGGTCCGGGCGGATGACGTAATGGATTTCACCGACGATCAGCTGGAGCGCTACGCTCGCCATATCGTGCTGCGCGAAATCGGCGGCGCGGGGCAGGCGCGGCTGCGCGGCGCGCATGTCGCGGTCATCGGCGCTGGCGGGATCGGCTGCCCCGCCATCGCCTATCTGGCGGCGGCGGGCATCGGCACGCTGCGAGTGATCGACCCTGACATTGTAAGCCTCTCCAACCTCCAGCGCCAGATCCTGTTCGGGGCGGACGACATCGGCACCCCCAAGGCTGAAGCCGCACGCGCGGCGGCGCGGCGCCTGAATCCCGATTGCCATGTGATCCCGATCAACATGGCGCTCGATGGGGATAATGCCGCGACCCTGCTGCGCGAGGCCGACGTGATCCTCGACGGCTGTGACAATTTCGAGACCCGCCTCGCCGTCTCGGACGCCGCGACACGGCTGCGCATCCCGCTCGTGACGGCGGCGGTAGGCTCGTTCGAAGGTCAGATCGGCGTGTGGCGGGGCTGGGAGGAAGGTGCACCCTGCTATCGCTGCCTGGTGGGCGACGCCCGCACCGATCCGGCGCGCACCTGCGCAGAGGAAGGGATTGTCGGCGCGCTCGCCGGCATCATCGGCTCGATGGCGGCGCTGGAAGCGATCCGCGCGATCGTGCCCTTCGGCCCGCCGGCGGCCGGCAAGCTGATGATCTTCGATCTGCTCTCCCGCCGCTTCCGCGAGATGGCCATCCCCCGCCATCCCGCCTGCCCGGCCACGCTCGCCGCGCACGCATGACCGTCCGCCCGCCGCTCGCGCTGATCCTGCTCGGCGCCGATCCTGCCCGGCTGCACGGCGCGCTTATTCTCGCCCGCGCGGAGCTCGCACTCGGCGGCGCGGCGCGGCTGTTCGTGCAGGGCGAGGCCGTCGCGCTGCTGCGCCCGCCCATCGCCGCGCCGCAGGACGCCGCCTGGCGCGCCGCAGGGGAGCCGACGCTGGCCGGACTGATCGACGAGGCGCTGGCCGATGGCGTCCTCATCGCCGTCTGCCAGAGCGGCCTTGCGCTCGCCGGCCTCGACCCGCAGGCGCTGGACCCACGCCTCGAACTCACCGGCCCGATCGCCCTCCTCGCTGCCGCGTATCCTGATACGCCCCTCCTGGCTCTCTGAAGTTCTGCCATCGCACCGCCGCAGGCCATGGATTGTTCCGGCAGCACATGGCGCGCGCCGGAAAGCCGGTCTAAGGAACGAGCACCAAGGGGGGGGGGAGGGGGACATGTTTCGCATAATGTCAGGCCTGATCGCCGTCCTGCTGCTTGCCGCCGGATTGCCCGGTAGGGGACGGGCGCTTGCCCCGCAGGAGCAGATCACCATTCTGGTCGTGATCGACGGCTTCCGCGCCGACTATCTGGAGCGCGGCCTTACCCCCAATCTCGCGGTGCTTGGCGCACGAGGGGTCAGGGGTTCGCTCCTCCCTGTGTTTCCCTCCGTCACCTTCCCCAATCATTTCACCCTGCTCACCGGCAAGACGGCCGAAGAGCATGGCATCATCGAGAACGATTTCGAGGATCCAGTACTGGGTGCCTTCGGCTCCGCCAATCCGCCCAATGTGCGTGATCCGCGCTTCTGGACCGGCGCCAAGCCGATCTGGGTGAGCGCGGAGGAGCAAGGCGTGGGGACGGCCCATTATTTCTGGCCGACCACGGGGATGGACGGCGCGGGCAACCGCCCTGCGCGCTTCACCCGCTTCGACGCCAGCGTGAAGATGGAGAACGAGCCCGCCGAGTTGCTCAAATGGCTGGACCTGCCCATGGCGGAGCGCCCACGGTTCCTCACGCTCTATTTCTACCATGTCGACAGCATCGGCCATCGCGATGGACCGAACAGCACGGCCCTCAACGAGGAGTTGAAGAAGGTCGACACCGCCATCGGCAATCTCGTCACCGGGCTCGACAAGCGCGGCCTGCTCCAGCGCACCAACATCCTCGTCACGGCCGATCACGGCATGAGCGAGGTCGCGCCGGACAATCGCGTGTTCCTGGACGATCTCATCGATCCGGCGAAGCTCCATGTCATCGCCGCCAATGCCGATGCCCTCATCGCCCCGGCACCGGGCGTCGCACTGGAGGAGGTGGCAGGCAAGCTGGCCGGCAAACATGAGAGGATGACCTGCTGGCGCAAGGAGGACGTGCCCGCCCGCCTCCATTTCAGCAAGCATCCCCGCATCAGCCCGATCGTCTGCGCGGCGGAGCCCGGCTGGCTCATCACGACGCGCGCGCGGTACAAGTCCCCGGCAGCGCCCACCGGCAGCCACGGCTATGATCCGGAAACGCCGGACATGGCCGCCCTGTTCGTTGCGGCCGGCCCTTCCTTCGCGCAAGGCCGGACGCTGCCGCCGATCAGCAATCTGGAACTCTATCCGCTCCTCGTGAAATTGCTCGGCATCCGCGGTGAGGCGACCGGCCATGATGGCGCCCCATTCGCACCGGCGCTCGCGCCCTGAGGCTCAGGCCGCCTCCGTCACGAAGCGGCCATTGTTGAAGTCGTCGATCGCCCGAACGATCTCCTCACGGCTGTTCATCACGAAGGGGCCATAGCCCACGATCGGCTCGTCGATCGGCTCTCCGGTGAGCACGAGCAGCGTGGCTCCGGCGTCGGAGCGGATCGCGACCTCGTCGCCCTCGCGACTGAGCAGCAGCATCTCCGCCTCGTTGGCGCCCTGTCCGCCGCTCACCGCAATACTTCCGGTCAGCACGACGAGCAGCGCCGTATGTCCTTCGGGCAGGCGCAGCGTCACCTCCGCGCCCGCTTTCAGCGCAACGTCCCAGACATTGATCGGCGTGAAGGTGCGCGCTGGCCCCTTGGCGCCGCCATATTCGCCAGCGATGATGCGTGCCGTCCCCGCGCCCTCCGGCAGCGCGACGGTCGGAATGTCCGCCGCGAGGATGCCCTGGTAGGCGCCCGGCGCCATCTTGTCCCTGGCGGGCAGGTTCACCCAGAGCTGCACCATGCGGAATGGGCCGCCGGCTTTCGCGAAGGCCGGCGAATGATATTCCTCATGGATGATGCCGCCCGCGGCGGTCATCCACTGCACGTCGCCCGGACCGATGATGCCGCCATTGCCCGCCGAGTCGCGATGCTCGACCTCGCCGTCATAGACGATGGTCACCGTTTCGAAGCCGCGATGCGGATGCTCGCCGACGCCCCGCCGGGCGCGGGTGGGCTCGAACATGTGCGGCCCCGCATAATCGAGCAGCAGGAACGGGCTGATCGCCTGCCCCAGGCCGTTATAGGAAAAGAGCGAGCGCGCCGGAAAGCCGTCGCCCACCCAATGCCCCTGATCATTGCCATGGCGGCTGTGGATCGTCTTCATCATCGGAAATTCTCCAGGGCGGCCGCATCCTCGTGCAGGCCGCGTGCCTGCGTCGATATAAGAGCACCGCACCGGATCGGAAGAGTGCACATCGGCGGCCAGCCCTCCTGCGCGCGGGGCATGACAGGCCCGCGACTTCCTGATACCGAGCGCGCCATGCCGCCCGTCCCGGACGGGCCGGCGGATGCGGGCCGGACTGATCGCTTCAAGCGGATCAGGCATCAGGCCTGCATCTTTTGTGCGCTGTTGATGACACGATTGTACTTTTGTGCCATCGGAGTTGAAATCTAGGTAATAAAAGTTCGCCAGAAAGATTGCTCGACATGCTGGACTTCACGACCCAACCGCTTTCCAACCCCACCTCCGCTGAGGACCGTGCCGCCGCGATGGCATCGCTCGGTTTCGGCACGCTGTTCACCGATCATATGGTGACGATCCGCTACACTGAGGGGCAGGGCTGGCACGATGCGGTCTTGGGTCCGCGCCAGCCCATTCCGCTCGATCCCGCGGCGGCGGTGCTGCATTATGCGCAGGAGATCTTCGAGGGGCTGAAGGCCTATCGCCTGCCCGATGGCGGCGTGTCGCTGTTCCGTGCGGACGAGAATGCCCGCCGCTTCCGCGAATCCGCCGAGCGGATGGCGATGGCGCCGCTGCCGGACGCGCTGTTCCTGGACTCGATCCGCGAGCTCGTCCGCATCGACCAGAAATGGATCCCGGAGATCGAGGGCGGCTCGCTCTATCTGCGTCCGTTCATGTTCGCGAGCGAAGTGTTCCTGGGGGTGAAGCCGGCCAGCGAATATCTCTACATGGTGATCGCCTCGCCGGCGGGCGCCTATTTCAAGGGCGGCGCGCCGTCGGTGACCCTGTGGGTCTCGGAACATTATACGCGCGCGGCCCCCGGCGGGACCGGTGCGGCCAAGTGCGGCGGCAATTACGCGGCCAGCCTGGTCGCGCAGAAGGAAGCGATCGACCAGGGTTGCGACCAGGTGGTGTTCCTCGATGCGGTCGAGAACCGCTATGTCGAGGAGCTGGGCGGCATGAACGTGATGTTCGTGATGGACGACGGCTCGATCGTCACGCCGCCGCTGGGCGGCACGATCCTGCCCGGCATCACCCGCGATTCGCTGATCACCCTGGCACGGTCGCAGGGAATCGAAGTGCGCGAGGAGCGCTATTCGATCGACCAGTGGAAGGCCGATGCCCAGAGCGGCAAGCTGCGCGAAGCCTTTGCCTGCGGCACGGCCGCGGTGCTCACGCCGATCGGCAAGGTGCGTGGCCGCGGCTATGAGTTCATGATCGGAAACGGCGGACCGGGCATCCTTACCGAGAAGCTCAGGGGGGAATTGGGCGGCATTCAGCGCGGAACCGCGCCGGACCCGCATGGCTGGGTTGAACGGCTGCCCTAAGTCCCTATAAGCGCGCTTCCCGCTGGGGCGTAGCCAAGTGGTAAGGCAACGGTTTTTGGTACCGTGTACCGAAGGTTCGAATCCTTCCGCCCCAGCCAATCGATCAAATGCCGATGCGCGACGGCCGGCTGCGAAGGGCCTTCATGCCGCACCTTTCGCAAGGGCGCCGCGCCGCCGAGCCGGGTTCGGCGCGAGCAGCCGGGCAGGCGCGCGCCCCGACAATGGCCGTTCACGGGCCGGTGCCGTACATCCGCTCCCGCTCGGGAGCGGATGCTTCGCTCTTCATTCGATCACCGGTCAGCGTTGCAGCCGGCAGGCCTTGGGTGCGTTGACCGGATTGCAGCGCGCCTCGCCGCCGCCCGGCAGCCGCACGACATAATTGGTCCCATAGGCGTTGCCCGGCTTGTAGAAGTCGGTCGAGACGATCTGGGCGCCGCTGGCAAAGGCCCGGTTGGCGCGACCCGGGTCGTCCACCTTGGCCTCGTAGGTCTCGATATCGGCGCGGGCGCGGACGAGATATCCCTGCTTCACGCGTTCGGGGATTTCCCGGGCGCGGACATCGGCATTGTCGAGCAGAAGGAACGCGGCATAGCTCTGCCCCGGCGTGGCACGCAGGAACGCCGCGCGACCCTCCAGATTCTCGCGCCCGGCATGGTAGGCGGCCAGCGCCTTGGGATCCATCGCGGTCAGCAGCAGGAAGACGAACTTGCCGCGCGACTTGGCGAGCGTGGGCCAGTTATGGGCCAGCACGCCGGCTTCGAGGGTGGGATGGTGCCCGCGGACATCGTCGGGGATCACCAGCTTGTCGCGGCCGATCTCGCGGAAGATCGACTGGTCCATCTCGTCGAACGCGGCGCGATCGAAGGCAAGCGGCGGCGTCGCGTTGGGGAATATCGGCAGGGCATCGCTCTTCGCCTCGACCAGGATGAAGATCGGGGCATGGTCCGGATGGGCATCCGACCAGGCGCGAAGCTGCTTCAGGCAGCGCGTGAACAGGTTGCAGCTGGAGCGCACGTCGAGATCGGCGACATGGAACACCTTGAGGCCCGGCTTTTCCATGTCGGTGGCGTCATAGGGCAGCATCTGGCTGTCCTTCACGCCCTTGGCACGCAGCGCCGCAAGACCCGCGGGCCGCGCGTAGCGGCCACCCTGGGGATCGTTGTTGATATCGATCTCGAGGCTGCGCATCCCGGCGTCGAGCTGGTCCGTCAGCGTGGTGTAGCGATAGTTCAGCCCCTCGCTCATGCTGGTAAAATTGGGGTGATATTCCTGCCAGTCCGCCTTCATCTTCTCTGGCATGGCCTTGGCGAAGGCGGCCAGTTTCGGGCCGAGCAAGGCATCCACCATCGCCAGCAGCTGCGGGTCGACGCCCTGCGCGTAGCTGTTGTGGGTGCCGATCACCTGGATTTCGTTGAGCCGCACTTCGTCGGTGCGGGGCGCTTCCTGAGCGGCGCCGCAGGTGGCGATTGCACCGGCGGCGCAGGCGGCAATCAGGCCGAGGCCGGTCGCGAATTTCTTCATGTCGGGTGTCCTTGGTGGATCGGGGCGTGCGCATCCCTCCCGGCTGAATGGCCGGGAGGGGCGAAGGCGCGTCAGAAGTTGATCTTGGCGAAGGCGCCGAGCGTCCGATAGGCGTTCGGCGAGGTGTAATGGAGCAGGCCGAGCGGGCCGTAGATCTGCCACCCCGTGGAATAATAGGTGTTCAGCAGATTGCGGGCATAGACGCCGAACTCGACCGCGCCATCCACCTTGGCCAGGCTGATCCGGCCGTTGAGCAGGCCATAGCCCGGGATCAGCGAGTACGTGGAATTGGGCGTCTTGGTGCCGTCCGGGTTGCTGACCGGCGGGGCAAGGATATCGCCCCCCATCGCGCCCGTCCCCGTCTGGGTGCGGCCGCGATAGCCATAGTCGAGATGCGCCTTGAAGGTCAGCCCCCCGCCGATCTCGTCGGCATAGTCCCTGGTGACGCTCGCCTGCCATTCCCGCGCGCTCGTAAAGCGCGTGCCGGGCTAGATGGCAGGCGGGCCGGCGGCATAATCGGTGAACACGGCGGCGCTGTAGGTCACCCAGCCGCCGAGCGTGACCTGGCGCGCGGGCTTGATCGCCAGCGACGCCTCGACGCCGCGCGAGCGCAGGCCCGGCGCGTTGCCGATCGCCGAGGCCAGGATGAACCCGCCGACACCCGTGCTCACCGGAGTCAGGATCGTCGCCTGGAAATTGGTGAACTTCGACGCGAACGCATTGATGTTGAAGCGCACGCGGCGATCGAACAACTCGCTCTTCAGGCCGATTTCCCAGCTCTTCACGGATTCCGGATTATAGGGATCGTAGCGGTTGCCGACAAAGGCGACGCCGCCCGGCTTGTAGCCCGTGGCATAGCTCGCATAGAGCATCACGTCGCGGCTGATCGTGAACTGCGGCGCGATGCGATAGGTGAAGCGGCCACCCTTTTTCGATCCCGATCGGAATGCCTCGGTCGGTCCGGAGCTGGTGGCGACGAAGACGGGCGAATAGCCGGTGATCGGAACCGGATCGATATTGATGTAGCCGATCGTCTGGCGGTTCCAGTCATAATTGTAGCGGCCGCCAAGGGTCACGCTGAACTGGCGGGCCGGGGTGATCTTGACCTGGCCGAACGCGGCCGCCGTCTCGTTGGCGGCGTCGAACAGTACGGCGTTGCCCAGCATCGCCTTGGTGATGGGATCGAATGCACCGGTCAACGCGTAGAGCGTCGGCGACGGAACGCCGGCGGGCGAGAGCAAAGGCGCGCCGAGCGTGCCCCATTGCAGCTGGGTCTGCCTGGCGTTCAGCTTGTTGTAGAAGGCGCCGACCAGATATTCGAACGTCCCGCCCGCGGGCGAAGCGAAGTGGATCTCCTCGCTGAACTTGTGCGTCTTCAGCCGGCCCGAGTTGAACGGGATGAAGGCATAGATGTTGCGGGGCAGCAGATCGGCGGGCGTGTCGTTATCGAACGTCGTTTCGCGATAGGCAGTGATCGACGTCAGCGTGTGCCGGCCCATCTCGTAGTTCACATGGAGCGAGCCGCCCTTGTTGGTCGTGGTGTTGTGGCCCAGCGAGCCATCGGCGCTGTCGGCATTCTCCGGCCCCGGGATCACGCCGAGGGCGATCTGCGCCGCGGTGAGCGCGGCGGCGGGCGCATAGGTCGAGCCGGCCGGGCCGCCCACCGGCACGCGGATGGCGGTGTCGATATGGTGGGTGTACTCGCCGGCAAGGACCAGTTCGAGCGCGGGGGCAGGCCGGAACAGCAGCTTGCCGCGCACGCCCCATTCGCTGACCAGGCCCAGATTGCGGTCGAGCACGACATAGCGGCCCTTGCCATCCTGGCCCAGCGCGAAGGCGGACAGGCGAAGTGCGGCCTGATCGCTGATCGGCACGTTGAGGGTCAGGTTGGCATTGCGGTCGTTGCGCTCGCCATAGGCGGCATAGGCAGTGCCGGAGAATTGACCGATCACCGGCTTGTTGGTGGTGATCGCGATCACGCCCGAGGTGGAATTCTTGCCGAACAGCGTGCCCTGCGGGCCCATCAGCACATCGACGCGCTGGATGTCGGTGAGGCCGATCAGGCCATTGTCGCGCTGGGCGTCCATTACGACGTCGTCGACGACGACGTTGACCGACTTGGCGTTGGAGAAATCGAACGAGGTGCTGCCGACGCCGCGGATCTGGAAGGCCGCGCCCTGCGTGGGGTCATATTGCACGCCGGGCACGACATATTGCAGGTCGGTGAGCGAGGTGAAGCCGCTGTCCTCCAGCGTCTGGCCGCTGACCGACGTGATCGAGATCGGCACCGATTGCGCCTTTTCCTGGCGGCGCTGCGCGGTGACGACGATGTCGGCAAGGCCGGTGTCCGCGGACGCCTCCGATGTCTGCACGGGAGCAGCGCTATCGTTCTGGGCATACGCTTGTTCAGTCATACCGAAGCCGCACGCAATCGTCGCCGCGCTGGCCATCAGCACGCGAAGCAGGTCGTTCTTCATTCGCAATCCCCCTGGAAGTACCACCGATTCGGCGGGATACGAGGGTCGCCCTAGGGTTTTCGCATGACAGGGAAATTACATTTGTTCAGTTGATGCGCCAGGGTTCGTGCAGGGCGTTGAATTTGCTTCCTTCGCCAGGATCCGCAGTGAAGCCAGGGTGATCAGCGCTGCGGCGAGACTCGGGACCAGCAGCACCGGCGCGAACGTCTGTTCAGGCGCGGGCATCGCGCGCGGATCGAACCCCAGGGTGCGATAGCCGGTGAACAACAGGCCCGAAGCGGCGGCCCCGCACAGATTGAAGGGCAGGTGGAATCCGGCATAATGCGCCGCGGCGCGCTTCCCCGAGGGTGCGTCCGCGGCATCGAGCCGTGCGCCCAGCAGCATCCGCAGGGCCATGAAATCGATCGCGGAGGTCAGGCCGAAGGGTATGGTCCACAGCATCAGCGCAGCCGGGGAACCAGCCGGCAGCATCGGCAGGGCGAGCGCCAGAACCAGATTCGCCCAGAGCGTCAGCCGCAGCAATGTGTGCGGGCTCAGATTGGCGGCGATGCGCATCGCCGCCAGAATGCCGATGGCGGCACAGATCGTCTGGACGAGGATCCCGGCCGGGGCCCAGCCGCGCAGCCCCAGGCCATCGTTGACCGTGTAGCAATAGCCTGTCGTGGTGATCGCCGCATGCGCGCCATTGAGCGCGAACAGCGCTGCCAGCCGGCGGTTGTCGCGATTGGCGAACAGCAATCGCAGCGGGGCGAGCAGGCCGGCGAGCCGCCACCTGCCCGGCGTGGCCGCACGATCCGGCACCAGCGCGATGAGTGCGGCATGCAGCACCAGCGCCCCGCAGGCGACGAAGATCATGATCGCCATGAAGGGCGAGGACCAGGCGGGGACCTGCAGCGCGCCGATCGCCGAGAAGCCGATGCCCCCGGCGATGCCGAACAGGGTTCGCGTGCCGAATATCCGTCCGCGGGCCTGGCCATCGCGCGCCGCTTCCAGCGCCCAGGCGCCATGCGTGACGTTGCACAATGCCCAGCCGACCACCGATGCGACCAATGCGATCGCTAGCGAGGCGATCGAAGGCGCGGCGCCGTGCGCGAGCAGCGCGGCGGTGCCGATCAGCACCAGGGCCGTACCCAGGATCATCCATAGTCGTCGTCGCCCGAACCGGCTCGATCCGTGATCGCCCATCGATCCCGCGAGCAGCTCGGCCGGGATCGGCGCGAAGTTGGCGAGCAGCACCAGCCAGCCGACGACGCTCACCTGGAGCCCGAGCTCGCCGGAGAGATAGGGCGCCAGGAAGACCCGCCGGGCCAGGTCGTAGCCGGCAAAGGCCAGCGAGGGCAGCGACAGCACGACGAGGCGCGTGCGCGATAGTGTTTCCCGATCCGCCATCCCGCGCACTCCGGCACGGCGCCTATCAGCGGGTTATGCCGTTTCGATGACTCCGCGCGCTCAGCGGGGCGATCGCATGCGCCAGGCTTCGAGGGCGGCGAAGGCGCGCATATAGTGCGTGCGATCGGGTATCTTGCGCGCCATGCCGATCATTCCCATGCCGAAGGCGGCGATCGACAGCACCTGCGCAGCCGCGCGATCGAAGCCGGCTCCGATGCCGATCCCCATGGGCGCCATATCGCTCGCCCGCCAATTCTCGCCGCGCCGGCGCCGCATGTCGAGCGCATGGGGCAACAGGCTGGGCTCGCGGGCGCTGGCAAGCGCGATCATCGACGTCGCCTTGACCAGGTCCTGGATGCTGGTGTCGTTCGGCTGCCCGCCGTCATGCCCGGCGCGAATATCGCTCCGGCGGCTGTGGAAACGGGCGATGACGGCGTGGAGCCCCGCCACGACCAATGCCGGGCGCCCCCCGAAATGATAGACGACCGTGGAAGCGGGCACGCCTGCGGCCAGCGCGACCGAACGGTGCGTCACGCTTTCTATGCCTTGCGAGACGATCAGGTCGGCGGCGCTGCCCGCGATCCGCTGGCGCTTCGCATCTCCTTCCTGTGTCGTGGGCGGCACATCGGCGTCGAGCAAGCCGATCAGCGAAGCGATCGTTCCGCTCTCCCCGGCATCCGCCCCGGGGAATATGCCGCCGGCAAAACGCCGGAGGCACAGGGAGCGCAGCAGCGCATATTTCGGGCTGTCGTCGGCGCCGAGCGAGAAGCCCGCCTCGTCGAGCACATAGCCGAGTGCCAGATCGGCCAGCGCCGCATCCCCGAATATGAGTTCGGCCCAGAACCGGCCGGCATCGTCGAGCCAATGCTCGAGCGCGGGCAGCCGATCGGGCCGCAACGCCCGATCATGGACCAATTCGATGAGCAGAACGACGTGGCGCCGTTCCCGGGTCACCCATTCGCGCAGGGCCAGTTCCGCCATCGCGGCGCGTGCGGCGGTATCCGGAGCGCCAACCGCGTCCGCAAGGGCGCGCCATTTCCCGAAGAACGCCAGATCGCTGGCATGCGCCGCCTGGGTCACGCCTTCGAGCAACTGCTCCTTGCTGCCCATGCGCGTCGAGATCACCGGTACGCTGACGCCGAGGCTGGTTGCGAGCGGCCGCAGCGTCAGTTCGGCAAGGCCGCCGGACGCAACAAGGTCCAGCGCCTGGTCGACGATCGCACCGACTGAAATACCAACGGGAAGAACGGATCGATTCACTGGCACGGCACGCATCTATCGCAATCGCATCTTCCGGTCACGATTCGCGTGGCGCAGTTGCGCGATCGGCGTGCGCGGAATCCCTGGGGCCCGGGAGTTTTTGGGGCCGAGGCTCATCGAACGCGAAATTC
>Ga0066256_1003550_pt1 | contig 14883 bp, 6 predicted proteins | sample ThiBio_1000_biof_FD_87107 | JGI IMG/M metagenome (GOLD analysis project Ga0066256, IMG submission 87107) | Wastewater bioreactor microbial communities from Cape Town, South Africa - Thiocy_expt_1000_biof (version 2) | ecosystem: Engineered > Bioreactor > Thiocyanate-remediating >...
AATTATCCATACACGGTGCGTGCAGATGTCGCCGGCGGAATGTTATACACGGGTGAACCCACCTTTTACAAGGTGCGCACCATCGCCATCGCTGGCAACCACGCCGTCGCCGCGTTTACTTCGTATACCGCAAATGTTCGTGACATTGCACTAAACGCCGCGGCAAGCGCCATGTACGTGTCAGTGGGCAACGCAGTGTACAGTGTCACATACGCTGGCGTGTCCACGGTCCTGGCAGGTGTTGTAGCTCCTGCCGGTGCTGGCTACGTGGACGGCGCTGGCACTGCGGCGCGATTCAGTGCAACCTATGGGTTGGCTTTGGACAAAAACGCGGGGGCGCTGTATGTAGCAGACTACAGCAACAACCGCCTTCGGCGCATTAACATTGCTGGAGTGGTTGTGTCCACACTCGCAGGCTCGGGTACTGCTACATTGGCGGATGGATTAGGCACGGCAGCGTCGTTCAATGCTCTGTGGGGGGTTGCACTGAATGCCAACACGAGCATCCTGTACATAGGCGACAACAACAACCACGCCATTCGGCAGGTGCAGCTCCCACTGCCCGCTCCGGTCATCCTTGCTGCTGCGCCGCTGCCGCCGTCACCACTGGCACCAACACACCAGCTGGCAGCGTGGCGCGCGCTGGGCACCACATCCAGTGCCGTTGCCCTGCCAGTGTTGGACGCGCGCGGTACCACTTTCTCGTCGCCACTAGCCGCTGCTAACACAGCCGGCCTCAACCCCGCCATACGCACGCTGCTGCTGGGTAACACGACGCTAGTGTTTCGGAATGCGGCGCCCGCCGCTACCGGTAATACCAACACCACCTTCTCCACGTCGGCGCAGCGTGGCCTGCAATCACTCATGTTGGTCACACCCTCCCTGCCGTCGGCTGCCCTGGTGCTGCCCGCACTCACCAACCTGACAATAGCCGCCCCGACGCCGTCGCAGCAGCTACAGCTGACGGCGGGCAGTTTTGTAGGGCTTGCAACATTGACGTGCGTTAACTGTGGTGGCGTTGATGGAGTTGCCAACCTCTCTGGGCTCCTGTTTGGTACACTGCTGACGCAGCCGCCAGCCCTGCCGCTTGTCACCTCACTCGATGCCAGTTCCACCGGTATGACGGCAGTGTACGAGCATGACTTTGACGGCATGCCTGCACTATCTTGGCTGTCGCTGGCCAACAACAACATTACCTACATGAGCGATGCCGCCATTTCCGGTTCTAAGCAACCTGCACTCGCCGTGGTAGACCAGACAAACAACCCGCTTGTCACTGGCAGCGGGTGTCCACCTACGATGTACCTGCGCGGCTACAACCTTGCATACAATGGTGCGCCGTATTCTGCATGCACAGCATGTCCCTCTGGTGCATATTGCGCGGGTGGTGCAGGGCTGCCGGTGCCGTGCGGCGCCAACACGTATGCAACAGGCGGTGTTGGTGCTTGCGCGCCTTGCCCGCCCGGCACATACGCAACCAAGGCCGCAGAAGAATGCGTCACCTGTCCGCCGGGTCTGGTAGCTCCCGCCTGCAACGCCACGGCATCGTGGCGCAACACGATCACGCTTGTGGCTAGCGGTGCCGGTGCTTGGGTCAATGCCAGCATTTACCTTGCGCCTGCAGGTGTGCTTCCCGCCACAGCCAACGTGTCCTGCGGCCCGCTGGCTGTGGTGTCCACCACCACCGTGACCTGCGCCCTACCGTTCCTGCTGCCCGCTGCCGCCGCCGCGCCTCTACTTACGACCGTGTGGGTGGCGCATGCCGGCACGGGCGGCGCAGTACAACCGCTAAATGCCACCGTCACGCTAATGCCGCCACCGCCTGTTGTGGTAGCACCTAGCGGTGGCCTTGGATTGGCTCAACACGCCCCCGGCACTGGCCGCGTTGTGCTGCGCTTGCCAGCGCCACGGCTGGCACCTGCCGACTGGGCCGCTGTTGGACGGCAGCCACCAGCACAAGCAAGTATTGACAGCCTGGCTGTGTGTGTGGGCGGTGTGCCGTGCACGGACCCAAGCTGGGAGTCGCCCACCACGCTGTCGTGCGCGACGCCTGCCACCGATGCCACCAACGTAGCCGCCGTCGTGCAGCTGGCTGGCGGAATGTTTAACGTTAGCGGGGTGCTGCCATTGCTGCTGTTGCCGGCGCCGGCACTTGGTGACAGCACCGAGCTGCCACTGCTGCCACCTGCACTGGGGGCTACAACTTCAGTTATCAACATCACGCTGTCGGGTGTGTCCCTGTGTACGGGCGGAGTTCCACAGCTGGCAGCCGCGTCCGTGTCTGGGGTGCCGTGTGCTGCTGTTGCTTGCGTTGTGGCAAGCCCCGATACCGCGTTGTGCGTGGGTTGGAATGCCAGCAACCCCGCAGCCGCCGCGCTGCATACAGGTGGCGGCAGTCCGCAGACGACTGCCAACGTCACCGTGTCATGGGTCAACCCCGCCACCCGCCCTGTCACCTGCACCACCTGTGTGACGCTGGCGACCCGCCCCGTGCTGGTCTCCATCACGCCCACCTCCATTGCTGCGCCGGGGGTGCCTGTGGTGGTGACTGGCAGCGGCATCACGGACGCCACCCGCGCGCCGCCCACTGTGATTATTGGCGGTGAGGTATGCAGCGGCGTGGTTGTGCTGTCACCAACGGTGGTGCAATGCAACGCGCCGGTCATACAGGCATCAGCACCTGGCTACCCAGTGGTGTCCTTCATGGTGGTTAACGCTGTTGGCGCCGCCTCCATCGAGTCCGTCACCCTCACCTACCCCGTCACGTTCGCCGTGTCGTGGGCGGCCACGCCGACACTGGCCGCGCTGCCGGGTGGCCTGTTGGCACCCGCGCCCGTCCTGCGGGTGCTATCGCGGCAGGCAGCAGCCTGCAGCCTGACCGTTAATGTAACCTTGTGTGCTACAAACAACCCAGCGCTGGCTTCACGGCCATCCGGCATGACCGTGGCTTCACCGCCCGGATCGCTAGCAGTGGGCGCTAGCAGCAGCTCAAACGCAACAACCGACTTGCTGCTGGACGCGCTGACAGCGGGCGGTGCGTCAAGTTGCGTTGGAGTGCTAACGGCGGTGTGCATTGACGCCGTTGGGCAGGCGGCGTCCACGGTAGGGCAACCCAACCCGACTGTGGTGTTGACAGGCTGGCGCGCTGACTGGAACGCAAGCAGCATACCGGCAGCGCCATTCATTGTGGTTCCGGAGTCGCTGCCACAGGTGGCTGCAATTGTTATTGTGGATGGCGGCAACGTTAGCACAGCATCGCTGTCCTGCCTCGCGCTGCTGGCACCAGCATCCGCCACGCCGCCGCCACTGTCGCAATCGTTGGACCGCGTGTCGTCGCGCGACATGCTGTCGTCAGTCACCGGCGCTGTGGCGCTGGCCAATGGGTCTGCTGCTGGCATTGCTTTTAGCGGGTTGACGGCATCAGCAGCGCGCCTGGGCCAGGCACTGGCGGTCTATGCCGAGTGCACCTGGGTGCCCACCGGCGAGCGGGTGCGGCTGCCCACGCTGTCACTCGCTGTTGCCAATGCCAGCTTGGCGCTGACACCCGCAACATCGCTGCTGGTGGAGGCGTACGAGAGTGCGAGCGTTGCTGCGACTGCAATGTTGTCGCCGGCAGGTGTGGCCACATTTGCCGGCGCTGCCGCGGCCTGCACCTGGCGCGCGGGCGCTGCCACCACGTCCTCTCTTGTGCTTGCTGCGTCCACCGTTGCGTCGACGTGGACGCTGGATGCGGATGGTGCTGTAGTTGGCGGCCAGCCGCTGGCCCTGACTGTTGACGGCCCCCCCAGTGCCACCCTGACCCTGCAGCTGGTGTGTAGCCTGTGGGGCGGCAACACCGTGGCGTCGCCACCGTTCAACGTTACCACCACTACTTATGCCATGGCACTGCGTGGTGGTGGCGGCGCTGGGACGTTGCGCGCGGTGTGGCCATCTGGCACACAGGCAGTGCTGCCGCTAGCCCCGGCATTGGACGTGGCTGCGCCAGCACGTGGCGTGTTGACGTGCAGTGTGGAGGTAACAAGCGTGGTGCTGCCGCCACTGGCTGCCACGCCCGGCGTCGGACTGGGGCTGGCCGACACGGCCGTGCAGTTAGTGGGCGAGCCGTCCGTGTCGGTGTCGCTGGCGTCGGCAGCCACGCACGCCAACGTGTCGCTGCCGCGCGTAGGCCTGCGTGCACCGAGTGGCACCAACGCGTCACTTGCGCTGACATGCCGCGACGGTGTGGGTCGCAGCGCGACGCTGGGTGCGCTGCTCAATGTTTCAGTGGCGGCGTTGAGCGCGTCGTGGAGCGCCGGGACTGTGAGTAGCATGCCGTCCGTCGTGGTGCCGTCGCAGGCGCTGCCGTCGCTGACACTGACGCTGGCCAGCACGCCTGCCGTGCCGCTGCCACCCAACGCTGACGTGGGATCGCTGGTGACGTGCGTGGCGGCGCTGGTGCGCGCCTCCATGTCACTGCCGCTGGGCACTCCGCTGGCCACGCTGCTGGCGGCGGCACCACCGTATGCGTCTGTGAGCACCATCAACATGGCGTTGGGTGCTGATAATGCCAGTATTGTTATCACGCTGCCGTCGCTGTCCACTGTCGCCTGCCCGCTGTCCACGCCGCTGATGGTTGCCGCCGAATGCACCTGGACGCCGACCGGCGAGCGGCTGCGACTGCCGTCCTTGACAACTGCCACACTGCCACTGTCCGCGTCGTGGGTGTCGCCGCCGACCGCCGTGCTGGGGTACAGCGCAGTGCCGCTGCGCATGGTGGCAACGCTGTTGGCGCCAGCGAGTGCAGGCGCAACTGCAAGCGCGCAATGTGACGTGGTGCTGCTGAATGCCACCGCACGCGGCGTCAGCGTGCTGGCGGACGCGTGGGTGATGGGCGTGGATGCGAGCGCGCCAGCGGGTACCACGATAGCCGCTAATGTTGATGTTACGCTGCAGGCGCCGCCGGGTGCAACCGTCTTTGTGCAGGCAAGCTGCGAGGTGTGGGGGCAAGCGTTTGACACGCCGCCGCTGCGCCTCACTGCCGCCACACTGGCGTTACAGCTGCTGTCGGGGGTGCCAGCCTCCTTCATTGCATCTGATGCGTCGTCACCGTGGCCGCTCGACCCGCCGCTGTCGCTGCGAGTTGTCACAAACGACGGCGCGGTCGTCACGGATGTGTCGTGTGCAGTGGCAACATCCACGCCGGGCGCCGAGTTCAAGGTCATTGGCAGCTCCGTCTCGCTGCAGTCGGTTTCTGCGCATGGTGCAACCGGCGTCGTGGATGTGCCGCCGTTTGTGGTGCAGACGGCACCGACCACGGAGGCAATCGACGCAACGGCAGAGTGCCGGCGCAGCTCTGGTGATGCGCCGCAGCCGCTGACGTTCACTGTGCCTGCGATCAAGCTACACACCGAGCTATGCAACACGCCACAGTCGACGTCGGAGGTGGGCACACCGCTGCCATCGTTTGGTGTTGGCATCGTGACGGTGGCAGCAAATGGCAGCGTGCACAACCCATGCAATGCGGCGACGCCGACGATGTCGCTGCCACCCATCGTGTGCACCATATCGCTAAACGCGTCCGCTACTACCACCAACGACACGTCCAGCATCTTCCTGCAACACACGCTGACCACAATCGCGGCGGCGACGCATCGTGCGGCGTTTGATGCCTTCACACTGGTGGCGCCACAGGGTGAGACGTACGGGCTGTCGCTTGCCTGCGCAGTTGGCGGGTTGGCCATCCCTCCGGCGCTGCCCTTCGCCGTCGCTCTGGCGGGCTGTCGGGCGGGCCAAGAGTCGGTGTCAGTGGCGTGTGTGACGTGCGGCGGCGGCGCGTTCAGTCTGGGCGGTATGGGCGCGCAATGCAAGGAGTGCCCCTCAGTTGGCGCCTCCTGCAATGAAGGCATCATCACGCTGCTGCCACACTACTTCCGACCGGCAGCGCAGGCGGGACAGCCGCTGGGTCCCGACACGGAGCTGCACCCGTGCTACAACAGTGAAGCGTGCACGCTGGAGTTTAGCGGCAACGCAAGCGGTGCAGTCTACGGGTGTTCGGCTGGCTACACGGGCCCGCTGTGCGGTGTATGTGACGCGGCAGCCAACTACGCGCGGTTTGGCGACGCGTGCGACGTGTGCTGGGACCCCAGTGGGTCGGCAGCCTTCTTGGCGGTGGTGATTATTGTTGTGCTGGCGGTGCTGGCGCACATGGCGCTATTCAGCGAGGTGTACAGCAGCTACCCTGACGACGCCATCATTCTGCGCATTGCTATCAGCTACCTGCAGGGCATCGGCAGCCTGCGCGTGTTTGTTGCCGGCAGCACCAAGGCGTACGCCAGCGTCATGGGATGGACGGAGGTGGTGAGCGCCAGCCCGTTGAGCGTGGGCGCGCTGCAGTGCTTGCTGCGGCTGTCGTACCTGATGCAGTACGCGGGCACGGTGGCGCTGCCGTTGCTGGCGTCCGCTATCGTCATTATCATTTTCATGATTGGCACCACGGCGCGGTCGGTGCGCTTTCGAGCGCCGCGCGCAGCGCCGTCTCTTGCATCAGCCACTCCCGAGGACGAGTACACCCCGATCCGGTGCTGCTGCTGGTTTGACAGCGAGGCGCTGGCGCGCAAGCTGGCGTCATGGTGGGGATCCAAGCGTCACATCTCCACCATGCTGTTTGTGCTGTTCTTTGCGTACATGCCCATCACCTCGGCGTCATTGCGCGCACTGGATTGCATCCGGCCAGTTGCGGGCATCCGGTACCTGCGGTCCAACCTGGCGGTGGAGTGCGGCGTTGGGGAGCATGCTGTCGCGCGACTGCTGGCGTACACCGTGCTGTTTGTTGTGGGGATCGGCTTCCCAGTGGGGTTGGCATGGTTGTTGGGCACGGCGCGGAGAGCGCAGTTGGTGGACACGGCGTTCCATGCCACGTGGGGCTTCCTGTTTGACGGCTACCGCGTGCCCACACGCAAGCCTGTGGCGCTGGAGGGCGCCACTGGCAGCTCAGCCAAGGTGGCGGCACCGTTCCCGATTGTGGAGTCGCCGCTGCATGCCGGCAGCACTCCCGCTCACCACTCCGGTACTGCAACAACGCAGCAGACGTGGGTGGTGACGGGGGACAATCGAGTGTGGTGGGAGGGTGTGGTACTGGTGCGTAAGGCGGGCGTGGTGCTGCTGGCGGTGCTGGTCACCAACCCGTACCTGCAGTGCGTGGGCGCCACGTTGTGGTTCTTTGGCGCCATTCTGTTGCAGCTGAAGTACACGCCGTACACGAAGGCCAGGTTCAACCGGCTGGAGCTGGCGACGCTGACCGCCATCTTTGCTTCCGCCGTGATTTCGACCGCGCTGCTGCAGTACAACGTGGATGTGACCACCGCCGACCTGCACGCACCAACTGCCATGACGCCCATCGAGTGGGCAGTGACAGTGCTGCTTGTGATAATCAACATGGGCATGTTTGCCACGCTGGGCTTCATGTGGCTGCGTGTGCAGTGGAAGCGCGCGCGCGCACTGGTGCGCAGGATCCATGCGCCGCCGCCGACGCCGCCACCACCTGCTGCGACAAAGCTGATGCCGCCGCCGCCGCCGCCGCCGTTGCTGCCGTCGTTGATTGCTGTTGGTGCAGGTGACGTCGGCAGCAGTAGCAGCCACACCGACAGTACCGAGCGCGTCGTCCTCTTCACACATAATCCCATGCGCAGCGGAGGCCCGCCGGCGCTGCCGGCCCGGTCGGCCGGCATGGGCACAGCAACGGCGCAGCGTGTGGAGCCTGACAATGCCACCGCGCCGTACTCCAGCACCCCTGTGCCAACGCCTGGAGCGAAGGGGAAGCCGCTGCGGCGGCCGGCGCCTGTGGCATAGCTTACCGGTAATGAATAGCTGGGTGCAATACTTGTACGCCGTTGGAGCTGTGCAGTAGTAGCTCGCGGTCATGCCGGGCGCCCGTCACTTGCTGCCGTGGATGCGGCGACGAGGCGGGCGTGGCCGTGGGCGCGCCGGCGCGGCGGGCATTCCACGGGCACAATCACAAATGTAACTTCCTCGCACCCTCCCTTTTACTCTCTTTCTGCTTATCGCCACCTAGATTATCACATGGCATCACCCCTGCGCCGCACCTTGGGCCTGACCCCCTGCTGGCCAGCCTCAAGATGCTGCCGCATTCACCTGCCACCTGCCTGTGGCTCCCATGCATGCACCACGCTGCTGTCGACGCCACCAAAGCCGCCAGCGGCCTGTCTGCCTGCCCCTCTTGATGAATGGTATGACGGTGTCCCCGGGAGCATTGTCGCCCACATGTCTCTCCCGATACGAGATGATAACGCTGCGGTGTTACGGCACATTGCTCACACTTTTGATTCCCTTGACTCCCTCCTCCGACCAGCGCCGCGGCTGCCGCCGCTGGGCCACCGTGCAGCGACCGTCAGTGACCGTCACCGCACCAGGGACCCGGGGCACCCTTTTGTTTTGGGCCTGGCCACAGTTTGGTGGTAATCCATTGTTTATCATTATGCTGCACGAACCACTTCCCCATTGACCACTTCCCCATTAATGGTTGAACTCTTTGTATTTGTTGTACGTTGCGGCCCGGTTGCGGGAATTAACGTACTCGACAGACTGCTTGTCGCAACTACCGTCGCGCAGCGCACTCAGCGGCGTGTGAGTCAGCGCTGCGGCCGCCGCTGCCCCGATGGCCGCAGTGCAGGCTGTGCAGCGTCGCGCACTGCAGCGATGCTGCCGGCAGGACGGCGGCAGGGCGGAGGAGAACTCCAACTTCAGCAGCAGCCTGACAACCGCGGCCACAATCCAGTGTCGCACACAAACATCGCTCGATATTCACAGCCACACGCGGACACTCTGCATTTTCAACGGAAACACAACACGCGTGTGCCGTGGGGTTGACCGTCGCTGCTTTGTTTGCGATTCGTGTGCTTGTCGTTTGTGTGGCTGCCGCACACACCTCACCACTGTCACGATTGTCTGACGCAGCCTGGCTGAGTCATCATTAGGTCCCGTTTGTTTGTCACGCGTGACGGCGCATCGGCCGCATCGGTCGCATTAGGACGGGTTGGACGCATTGGACGTATCAATAATAGGTTGTGTCGGAAGTACGGCACGTATTGGCAGCATTGGCCAGCTGTGTCGTTGGCCAGCAACAGCAGCCATAATGGCGCGCCCACGTGGCCGGGGGCCAGCGGCAGCCACATTGGCAGCCATGTTGGCAATGGCAGTGGCCCACACAGCGGCGGCGCAGGCGCTGCACCCGGGGACCGCGCACTACAGCCACTACTACGTGAACGGGCGGCGGCCGCCCGGCACGCTGCTGCTGAACATGCTGATCAAGAATGAGGAGGAGCACCTGGCGCGCACGCTGCCGGCGTGGGCGCGCATCATTGACGCGTGGGTGATCGGCGTGGATGACAACAACACGGACGCGTCGCGGGAGGTCATCACGCGGGCGCTGGGGCACCTGCCGGGCAAGATGGTGACGGTGCACTTTGACGGCATGGGGCCGACGTGGACGCGGTTGGTGGAGGCGGGGTGGGAGGCGTTCCCGCACGTGACGCACGGCATCCTGGCGGACGCCGACTTTGCGCCGCTGAGCGCCAGCATGGACAAGATGGAGCTGGACATCCGGGCCAGCAAGGCGCTGTACACCATCTACTCCGCCGACCACGCGCACAAGCGCAAGCTGGACTGGGTGTACCGCAACATGCCGGGCGTGACGGTGCAGCGGCGCACGCACCAGGCGCTCGTGGTGCCAGAGCTGCCGGACCAGGAGGTGTTCATCACGGAGCTGGCGACGCTGCGTGTGGACGAGCGGCCGGGCGGGTACCAGGACCGCGCGGGCGGCGCGCGCGCCAAGGCGCAGCGCTACATTGACTTCCTGGAGGCTGACCTGGCAGAGTTTGGCGCCAACGACACGCGCTCGCTGTACTACCTCGGTGTGGGCTACCTGGACCTGTACAAGCACGGCGTGGAGGAGCACGGCGGCGTGCCCAACGACGAGGACCGCGCCGCGCTGGTAGCCGCTACGGCGTACTATGAGCGGCGTGCCGCCATCGTGGGTGTGGACGTTGGTACGCGGGAGGAGCGCTGGTTTGCGGTGCTGAAGCTGGGCGAGATCGCCGAGCGCTTCCGGGGCGACTGGCACACCGCGTGCCGCTACTTCCTGCAGGCAGTGCGGCTGGACGCGGAGCGCGCTGACGGCTGGTACTACGCGGGGCAGAACATGCGCCTGCGCGGCGACGCGGCGCTGGCAGTGCCGCTGTTGGAGGTGGCGGCACACCTGCCCATGCCCAACCGCGCCCTGTTCCACTGGGCCACGCTGTACTCCTGCCTTGCCAAGGTGGAGTACGTGCGCGCGGTGGTGGCGGCGGTGGGTGCGTCGCGCGGCGCATCCGTGCTGGATGTGTGCATCGGCACGCCGGCGGCGCCCGCCACATCCGCCACCGCGGACGACATAATAGACTTTGGCCTGCGCGACGGCGGCGAGGACGACGTCGCGGTGGCGGCTGCCGTTGCCCTGCCGGCGCGGCCATACAATTCCTACATTGCCACCCCGCGCCCCGTGACGCTGCGCCAGGTGGAGGACGCGCTGACAGCCGCCACCACCGCGGCAGCCGTGTGCCGCGCCGACGGTGAGCCGGCGGCTGCATTCGCTGCCGTGCGCCAGTGCCGGGCCTAATAGATTAGAGGGAGCGCACTTTCAGGTGTTGCAAAATTGCAACACCATCTAGAAATAGATACCTACGCAAAATAATGACAAATCACAACAGAGAGGGGGTACCTTATAATATTACAAGTTGCATGGTAGCTTATTTTTTATTATTAATGGCGCCAATAATTTATTTACGACTGCGGCGCTTCAGCCGCTCCAGGATGGCTTGGTCCGCCTCAATGGCCTCCGTCTCGCCCGTCGCGGTGTCCCACATATACGCCGCCACGCTGCCTTTTTTGGTCCATGCACGCACTTCTTTGGCAATGGCGTGTGGGAGGGCGAAGTCGCCGACCTCGCCTGCGCTCTCCAGCTCTGGGAACATGGGCACGAGATGCTTGTTTGCCCACTCCAGCGTGTGGCGAACATAGCCGGCGGCCGGCGGCGCAGCCCCCGTGACCGTCGGCACCAGGTCCACGGCATAGAACGCCTCCTCAATCTTGTCCATCATCCTGCCCACGTGGTCGCGGTCCTTGGTGGTGAAGTTGCGCTGGAGGTGCCCCTTCACGGCACCCCAGACATATTCTATCGGCTGGGTCGTAGGCATGTAGGGCACGGTGAAGAGGAGGAACACGTCGTTGGCAATGGCCCACGACTGCTGCTGCGTCAGCAGCATCTGCGGCTGCTTGGCACGCACCCACGCTTGCCCCGCGTTCGCCAGCTCCTTCAGCGTCGGGCGGTGCTGGTTACGCTTCGAATGGTGTTGTACGACGTCCGCCACCACGTCGGGCTTGGTTAACTTCAGCTTCAGGTGTCCGTCGGCGCGCGGCACGCGCAACGTCGTGCAGCCCGCCGACAGCAGCGCGTCAACGATGCACTTCTTGTTCATCTGCGTGGGGTTGTAGCGGCCCTCTCCGGTGTGCCCGTGATGCGTGGATGCGTTGTCCATCATGATGATAACTTGCTTGCCCGGGTACAGCGCCCGCGCGGTTGGTAGGAGCACGTTGTCGAGATAGCGGCTGAAGTTCGCTGAGGTGATGTGGTAATCTGCTTTGGGGTCAAGCTGAAACATGGCGAGGCAGTTCAGGGACGTCTCCGCAAACAGCGTGTCCGCCGCTGTCTTCCCCTTTGCCACCGCCACGCGCGGATGCGGCTCGCCGGTGGCATCGTACGCCAGCAGCACACCGTCCTTCGTGAACGCATGCAACAGCACGATGCGCTTGCCGGTGCCCTTCGGGAACTTGGCAAAGTGCTCGCCGTGGATGTGGAACCCGATGCGGGTGTGGCCGTGCAGGTCGACGTACGATTCGTCGACGTGCACGATGATGGCGCGCCCAGCAGCCTCCTCCTTTGCCGCCCAGTCGCGCAGGAGCAGCCACCGCCGTATTTGTGACTGGCGCAGTGGCGTGTAGACGTAGCGTGCCCAATCCACCGGGATCTTGCCATACCGCATGTGGAGGTCGTGGAGGTGGCGGCGCGTGACGCGCACAGACGGCTTGCAGCCAAAGAGGGATTCAATGTACTCCTGCGCCACGGCCGTGGTCACAACGCTTCCCTCCTCCAAGCGCGTCTTCACCAGCTCCAGCAGCTCCTCCTTCACCTTGGCGTCGTCCGCGAGGGCGGCAGGTACGCGCCGACCGCGGTCGCCAGGGCTGGATGCGTACAGGGCGCCCGTGTCGGCGTACACGCGCACCACCTTGCGCACAGTCTCGCTGCTGACGCCGACTGCACGGCGCACTACCTCCAGCGTGCGCACGGTGTTCAGGCCGCACCCGTCCAGTGCACAAAGCAAACGCAGCACGCGCATGGAGTCGGCCTCCGAGAGAAACGTGCCGCGCGCGTTGCTGACGCCAAATTCTTCCTCAACAGTGGGCACCAGGGCGTTCACCGTGTCCAGCAGCCGCTCAGGCTCTGCAGCGCCAGCCGGTGGCGGCCTCTCGCCGCCACGCGCGTACTCCGCGTGAGCAGCAGACGCGCGCGCAGCACCCTCCACACGTTGGGCGCGTAGTTCACGGCGTCGCGCAGCAGCAGCGAGGCTTGCCTCGAGAGCCGCGCTCATGTCGCGTTGCCGCCGCTTCACCCCGCTGGTGGTCGCAGGAGCAGACGCCCCGACAGCCGCACCGCGCGGCCGCATGGAGTACGCGGGGGACGCCATTAAATTCACACCAGCTCTGTAGTCCGATCTGCATATCCGGGTGCGTGTCGCACGGGTGGGGGGGGTCGGGGAGTGAGGGAATAAAAAATTATCGCATAGGGGATTTTGGACCTTGTAACGAGGTCGTTTGCTCCTTCCCCCCACTGGCATATCACAAGCAATATTTCACGCAAATCAACAACCTGGTTCAATCTACAAGCCGCAAATGACAGCCACCCTCATGAACATGTGGGTGCATCAGTTATTGTGTTGTATTGTGGGGTGTGTGCATTGCTGCGACAGGCGTAGTACGGTGGTAGTGGAGGGTGTCCCCCCTGAATTCCGTTACTTTTTCCCCATCAAGCCACCCCACACACACACTCACATGCATACCCCGTCTCTATGGGCCTGTGGAGTAAAGTACGCACCAGCCAGCCACTAAGAGAGTCGCACACAGATTCCGTTGGGGGGGTGGAAGTAGGAGGTAGCCAATCACCAACTTGTAATGTCGCATAGCATATATTGGGGCTAAGGGGGCGCTACGGCGCCACTCCAGCTCAATTATCTTAACAAGTACACGTCGCCCGCACGTCGTAGACCCTGCATTTTGCAGCTTTTCGCAAGCTGCACGTTGATATGTGCGTTGCTCACGCTTTCCGCGTCGTTCGCGAGATACGTATCTTTAAGTATTGGCCTGTCGCCGAGTTCAAGTTTTTGTTGATTTTTTCCCTAAGGTTCCAGGCCTAACCCTGGCCCGCCAGCTTTTTTTCCATACCCTCATCAATCCTACCTTGGTGCCGGTACGCCAGCACGTAATTCTTGTGTCCGGGGTGGTCCGCTGGCAGCCACTGCAGGCCTACGCACCCGACGTCACCTGCCTGCTGGAATCCCAGCGGTTTGCGTCGGTTTGCATCGGTCTGCCGTCTGCCTGCTCCTTCTGCTTCCGCACTGCACCTGCGGTTGGCGGCCACTTCTGCACGGCCGTACACATTAGTCCGTGCCCGGCGTGCCGTGGTGGCCGCACGGCCACATGCATTAGGCACCGCCGACGTCGCTGCTGTTTGCCCGCGCCATGGCTCACCTGCTGGAGGTAGGTGGTGCTGCGGCGACCGACACGCCGGCAGAGACCTCTGCAGCCGTTGCCGTCGCCATTGGTGACGGCACGCACGACGCCGCCGCTGCTGCACCCATTCCTGCTCCTCCTGCTGTGTCGCTGCCGCCACCCGCGCCATGGCCCCGCCAGCTGGCGGCAGTGCTGAAGAAGAACGTGCTGCTCATGCGACGCAACAAGGTACGCGGTGGCGCCGCCTGCCAAGGGCCGCCATGAAGCGCTCGCTCCCCATCCACCCAACCCCCACCCCCGACGCAGCGCGACCTGGTGCGCGAGGTGGGCGTGCCAGGCATCCTGCTGGTTGCCATCATGGTGGCTGCCAATTACGGGCGCGCCAGCAGCCATGCCGCGTCCATTGGAGCGTCGGTACCCACGCCGCTAGCAGAGCTGGTCACACTCTTTGACGTCGGCGCCGGGGCAACCATATGGTTCACGCCGTGCGGGCCGGGTGCGGTGGGTGCGGCCGGCGTGGATGCGGTGGCAGCGGCATTCAGCACCGCGACGGGCATGCCGGTGCGCTGCTTTGCAACTGCTGCCGCCGTGGCGGCTGCGGCACCGTGGCGCGATGCCACCGCCGCCGCCGTCGTTACCGTGGCGGCGAATGCCTCGCTGCCGTTCACGTACCGCCTGGAGGTGAATGCGGCGGCGTACGCGCCTGGTGCTGGCAGTGCCGTGACGAGCGGCGGGTACAACTCTGATGGCGTGCGGGTAGGTGCAGACGCGTCGCTGGCTGGCGCGTACCTGCCGGTGCTGGCGGCGCTGCAAGCGGGTGTGGAGGGCGCTGGCGCGCTGGTGGCGGCGGATGTGGCGGGCGGGCCACCCCCCCCCAAGGTAATCTTTGCCACCCCGCCGGGGGCCCCTCCCCCCCGGTCAACAAGCGGCCTCGAGTCTGCGCCGGCGGTCGCCACCCCCCTCTTCCTCACCCCCATCTTCACGCTGCAGGTGCGCCGGCTGCTTACCCACATCCTGGAAGAGAAAGAGGCGCAGCCGGCGGCGCTGCTGAAGGTGTCCGGGCGT
>Ga0066256_1003551_pt1 | contig 14882 bp, 13 predicted proteins | sample ThiBio_1000_biof_FD_87107 | JGI IMG/M metagenome (GOLD analysis project Ga0066256, IMG submission 87107) | Wastewater bioreactor microbial communities from Cape Town, South Africa - Thiocy_expt_1000_biof (version 2) | ecosystem: Engineered > Bioreactor > Thiocyanate-remediating >...
TACTTTTCAGCACTAATTGCACCGAGACTTTGGTGTGTATAGGTATGATTACCTAAAGCAAAACCCTGATTGCGAAAAGTCTGTAGTAAATCCCATTCGTTTTTTGCTACGGCCTCACCAATGACAAAACCGGTTGCAGGCACCTGGTGGTCTACAAGAGCATTTACAATCGCCATGAATCGCTCTTGAGTGCGCTTTAAGTGGGCGGGGGTACTGGTGCCAGAACCGACAAAGGGCAGATCATCAATCGTTATCGCAATTTCCCGAGTTTCTCCAGCAAAGCTATTAGAAATGAGCATACAGCCTAGTAAAGTCACAAGGACCATCCTTAGCAGTAACATGATCTTCCTTCGGTTTATTCTTATTGTATGAAAATTAAATATAGTCGAAGATCAGGAAAATTGAAGTAAAAAGCGAATCAAATCAAATCCAATAATGAGTAACCCACAGATAAAGACAAATCATACCAATGACAGGGATAATGACAAATCCGAGAAACACATGTATTTGAATACGATTCTCTGCAGAGGAATGATAAAATTTAAGAAATTTTTTCCATAAACGCATAATATCACTCCAAGATATTGGTTTGGATAGTCATAAATTGCCAGGCGGATCATTATTATGTAGCGCAACCAGTTTCCAAGCCCATTCTTCTCAAATGATTTGCAGCCGATACGCCTTCCTATTTTACCTGTTTTCATAGAGTAGACATAGCATTTATAGCGAATAATTTTTTAAAAAAAAGCAGCAATTCGAGTTATTTTTTTATTGTTTTCAATTATAATTTATATGATCCATTTCCTGAACCTTAGATGTATTGCCTGCTCTAAATTTAACGATGCAGGTTACTACATCTTATCTAGGAGGCCGTTGTTATGTTTAGCTTAACAGCTCTTGAGCTAGCTCGTATCCAATTCGGATTTACCATTTCGTTTCATATTATTTTTCCGGCAATCACTATCGGTTTAGCAAGCTATCTTGCTCTGCTAGAAGGCTTGTGGCTATGGAAAAAACAGGCAGTTTATAAAGAGCTTTATCATTTTTGGATTAAAATTTTTGCAGTTAATTTTGCCATGGGTGTGGTTTCAGGATTAGTCATGGCTTATCAATTCGGTACCAATTGGTCTAGCTTTTCCTCGTTCGCGGGCTCAATTACTGGTCCGTTATTAATGTATGAGGTTTTGACTGCTTTTTTCCTCGAAGCGGGCTTTCTAGGTGTTATGTTATTTGGCTGGAATCGAGTTGGCCCTGGCCTGCATTGGTTTTCGACATTAATGGTGGCTTTAGGTACGTTAATTTCAGCAACCTAAAGCCACCATTAATGTCGAAAACCAATGCAGGCCAGGGCCAACTCGATTCCAGCCAAATAACATAACCTGGATTATATCCTCGGATAGCTGGATGCAAACGCCTGCGGGTATTACCGTTGTTTATAATCAGGTAATTCCTGTATCTTGGTTAGAAGTAATTTTTAATCCGTCTTTTCCTTATCGTTTGGCACATATGGTTGTTGGGGCTTTTTTAGCGACAGCATTATTCATTGCTGCCTCTGGAGCATGGCATTTATTAAAGAAAAATAATACGGAAGCGGTGAGAATTATGTTCTCTATGGCATTATGGATGATCGCCATAGCCACGCCATTACAAATCTTTTTAGGCGATCAGCACGGTCTTAATACATTAGAGTATCAGCCAGCGAAGATTGCCGCGATTGAAGGTCATTGGGAAAATAAAACGGGAGAAGCAACCCCCTTGGTTTTATTTGCTCTACCCAGTATGGCGGCTGAGAAAAATTATTTTCAAGTTGAAGTACCCCATCTTGGCTCATTGATTTTAACGCATACCTGGAACAGACAAATCCCAGCGCTGAAAGATTTTCCCCCTCAGGATAGACCTAATGTTCCAATCGTATTCTGGACTTTTAGAATTATGGTCGGTCTAGGATTGTTAATGTTGGCTCTGGGCATGATTAGTCTACTACTACGATATAAGAATAAACTGTTCACTACCCGCTGGTTTTTACGCTTCGCCTACCTTATGGGACCAGCAGGGGTTATTGCGATTTTAGCGGGATGGTATACAACGGAAATAGGGCGTCAGCCTTGGGTGGTTTATGGCATAATGCGAACAGAGAATGCGGTCTCAAATCATTCGGTTATGACGCTTACTTTTTCCTTAGTTGTTTTCGTCATCATTTATTTGCTGGTTTTTGGCACCGGCCTTAGTTATATGTTGCGACTGGTTGGTGCCGGGCCGAAACCTGTAAAACATAATGAGGTAGATGATGATCAGTCTCATCGACCCGCAAGACCACTTTCAGCTGCACCCGATAATGTGGATCCTGTGCTTGATTCAGGTATTAACAAGGAGTAACCGCCATGGGAATTGATTTACCACTAATATGGTTTTTTATAATTGGATTCGGCTTAATCATGTATGTCATCATGGATGGCTTTGACTTGGGTATTGGCATTTTATTTCCCTTTGTTAAAGATCGACATGAACGGGATTTAATGGTCAATAGTGTTGCTCCGGTTTGGGATGGTAATGAAACCTGGTTAGTGTTGGGTGGGGTCGGATTTTTAGCTGCTTTTCCTAAGGCATATTCCATCATCCTATCCGCACTTTATCTACCACTGATCTTGATGCTCTCTGGTCTCATTTGGCGCGGTGTTGCATTTGAGTTCCGTTTTAAAGCCACAGAAAAACATAAGCCTTTTTGGGATAAAGCATTCACTGGAGGTTCTTATGTTGCAACCTTTTTTCAAGGAGTAAGTTTAGGTGCGTTTATTAATGGCTTTAAACTAAGTACAGGACCAACAGGTATTTTTTTCAGCGGCAATAGCCTTGATTGGTTAACTCCTTTTAGCATATTTACGGGCTTAAGTCTGATTATTGCGTATGCCTTATTAGGCAGTACCTGGCTAGTTATAAAAACAGAGGGTAATTTGCAACGACAAATGTTGAGCCTAACTAAACCCATTTTATTGCTGCTAGTACTCGCTATCGTAATCGTAAGTGTCTGGACACCGTTCACCCATCACTACATCGCTGAACGATGGTTTAATTGGCCAAATACTTTATATCTTTTACCATTTCCTTTAATCGCGTTTGTCGCTGCATTTTTCTTATGGAAAAAGTTAACACCCAACGCTCACAGCGGCCCCTTTATATTAAGCTTGGTAATCCTGTTTTCTGGATACCTTGGGTTAGCGATTAGCTTATGGCCTAATATCATACCGCCTGCGGTATCCATCCGAGAGGTCGCAGCTCCCAATGCAAGTATGGGTTTTGCGCTGGTCGGGGCATTGTTCATTATACCGTTTATACTTATGTACACGGCTTGGGCATATTATGTATTTCGTGGCAAAATTAATTCGAACGAGGGATATCATTAATGCGACAGAAGAATTGGTTTCGGCGTGTAGGCTGGCTCGTAATCATCTGGTTAGCAAGTGTTGGCGCACTTGCTTTATTTGCTTTTGGATTACGATTATTAATGTTATGGGCGGGATTTAGGACTCATTAATCGAGATTAAAGATAGCGCGTTATTTTTTAGTTGCTAGCCAGGCAGTTAAATATTGCTCGGTTTCCTTACACGTCGTGAGGAATTCTTCAAATACTTCTTTGATGATTTTTTCATCCTGACTTAGGCTTATTTTTTCAAATCGCGTGGTGATTTCCAATAAACGCGGTACGCCACAGTAAATGCAAGAATTCTTAAATAAATGAATCAAACGATGTAATTCTTCCCAATGCTGCTGTTCGTAACTTTCCTGAATTTTAAAAAAATTAGTATGTAATTCGGCCTCAACTAAAAAATGAATGCTTTCCTGGAGCATTATTAGCGAACCTAAATGTTTCATTGCCAATTGCTCGTCAAATAAAGGTTTCAGATTGTTTTTGGTAGACCGATTTTTATTTACCTCAGGCGCAGGCTCCGGCAGGGTAGAGCAAAAACGGCGATTTAAATCATTTAAACTTAAGGAGTTTTCGAGTAGATCCAACATGGGTGTGTGTGGCAATTGTTGTTCAATCTCATAAGCTTGAATGCGTCGCGCTAGCTCAAATCCTGAGAAGTCAGGTAAACCAATGTCAGTAATAATCCAATCAAATCTTTTTTGTTTAATGCAATCCAATGCTTCGGTACTATTAATTGCCGGGGTCACGGTGAGATTTAAACGCTCCAGCATTAAGGTAGAAATTTTCATAGCCATGGGATTATCCTCAACCAGCAGCACGTTACGCTGTTTTGGTAAGGTGTTGATATGAGATACTTCGGGACAGTCTTCAATCAAGGCAGTTGCATTCGGAGGATCAATTGCTTTGACCGGGAGGGTAATCGTAATTGAAGTCCCCTGGTTTTCGACACTCTGAACATTAATGGTTCCTTTAAAACTTTTTAAATATTGCCTCACAATGTGGAGACCGACACCGTAACCTTCATAAGTTCCTTGGTATGCTGGTGTTGCGCGATAAAAAGCATCAAAAATTCGTGCTTGATTCTCAGCGGATATACCTATTCCTGTATCCTCAATTTTAAATTCAAGGATAGTTTTCCCTCTCTTTTGGGCAATGGGGCGTGCACTTACGGTCACTATTCCATTATCAGTGAATTTTATGGCGTTGCTTAAGAGGTTGAGCAGAATGCGGTAGAGTTTTTGTTGGTCTGCTTCAATCCATTGCGGGAGATCCGCAGCTAAATTTAGGCGTAAATGACTTTTTTTATAGAGCAAAGCGGGCTTTTCTAGTGCGACAAGTTTTTCCAGCATCGTTAAGAGGTTAAAGGAGGAATTGCGTAATTTTTTTTCCTGAGCAGCATTACTTGCCGCAATTTCCAGAATGCTGTTTAGAAGTGATAAAAGTTGCTTACCACTTTCGTGCACTAGACGCACATTTTCTTTGGCAATAGGGTCGGTAATCTCTTCCTCTAAAAGGGCGGTCATACCAATAATTCCGGATAAGGGCGTGCGTATATCATGACTCATATTGGCGATAAAGGTTGATTTCGCACGGTTTGCGGCCTCAGCTTTTTCTTTTGCTTTGGCAAGTTCCTTTTGAGTTTTTTTCAACTCGGTGATGTCCAGAGAAATCCCCAACAATCCAATAATTGTGCCAGAACGATTTTTTAAAGGTACTTTTTGAGACAGGTAGGTTTTAACGCCATCGATCATCTCTGCATATTCGATTATCGACTGGGCAACGCCTGTTTCCATGATTTGATTATTAATTCGGTCCAACTCTGCCGCCTGGTCTCTCCAAGGTAACTCGGAATTTCTTTTATTGACTATTTCTTGACGCGAGGATAGGCCTGCATCTTTGGCTTGCTCATTATTGCAGCCTAGATATATATTATCTCTGTTAACCCAATAAACATGCCCTGGGAGAAGCGATAAAATGTTTTCATAATAGTTAATTTTTTCTTCTAATAGCTGTTCCAGCTCAATAATTTTTTTACGCAAAATTAGTTCTGGATCCAATTCATTTTTCATTATTCGTTTAAATAGGTAATGATGTTTTTTATTTTATATTAAAAAAATGATTCTCCCTATGAAAAGAAGACATTGCCAAAGATATACGCTAAAATAGAAACATGATGTATAATATGAATCCATTTGAACTTTAAGTATGAGGATAAAATGCCAAAAGTGAGAGGGAAAAAAAATGGGAGTAATGTAGTTATTGCCTCTTTTAATAGTGAAATTAGACAGAAGCTTAAAAACTTAAAAGCATTTAAAGCTCTTTTGTTAGTCAGCATTGAGGGCAATGAATGTTGCAGTGATGATTATCTTCAAGCTCAAATTGCGACAGGGATTTCACAACACCAAACATTTACCGTTCTTATCGCGGACGAAATCTATTGGCATAATCTACGCCCTGAAGCGCATTGTTATCTTGAGACACTATTAGTAGAAATTAAAGGGCAACCTGAACAAGCAACTGAGTTACTAAGCAGCTTTATTCCTAAATATTTCGATTCTTTAGTTGCACTCCTACACCTGGGGATGGAATACAAAAATAATTTTCTCGAAATGAATTATGAAGAGCAGCTTGAAGCATTGTGCGATATAAATAATCTTATAGAACAAAAACTTCGTTTAGAGGCAAAGGCTTTAGGTGAGCGTTTTTTTGAGAAGAATCTCCCTTATATATTGTCTGCATTAAAGCTAGATATGAGCCAACTGTCACCAGATTTCTCGGCTTTGAGTATGGATGATAAAATTCAATACTTAAATAGCCTTGCCAGCAATAGAGAAATTCCGAGTTTAAATAAAAATGAAAGCGAATTAGCTTGCAATTTTTCTATAGTGCGTTGGGAGCAGTGGCAATCTCAGTCTTCTTTTATAGAAAATAAACTGGCAATAGAAAACATAATGCAGACAACCCCTTCGATTAAGCAGAGTATTCAAGTAGCAGCGGCGAAGTTTGCGGAGCGCCACAGTAATAAAGATAAACTACCAAAAAATATTTGGCAGATGCGATCACAGTTTTACCTTCGTGATGAGGCCCCGGTGATCATGTGGTTAACAGCACTAAATGGTTATGACTTCATTGCCTACCCCGGAGAAATACTTACACCTTTTGAAAAGGTACAAGAGGTTTTTATAGGTAGCCAAAATATATACGGAATTCCCGAGTCCTTGTTTATAAAACGTGATGATGCTGCGCCTTACTGGTTAGATATCTTTTTTAAGTGGGTATCTCCTGCTGTAGATTCAAACTCAGCTAATGTATCGAAATCATCCTTAGCCACACATGGACTTTTCGCTCAGAGCATGGAAACTAACCAGTATAATGTTCCTGAATTATCTCCTGAGGATGTAACTAAAAAAATTAATAAGCTACTTGAGAATTACCCTTCCCAGGTTAAACTCGAGATTATTGAGCTTTTGAATAAATCTGTTAAAGAATCTTCACTTAAATCCTCAACTGCAGGGTCCGGTTTTCCTTAGCCCAAATAGAGAAAATTAAAATTAAGATGGGTGAAATGCCTGAGATAGTGTACTATTTCCTAATTCAATTGGATTGGGTTACGAATAAGAAATGAAGAGAAAGGTTAATTTATTTATCAGTAAAGTTATTTCTAAATTACCAGTTCTGTTTTTTGATACATTTGCCATCCCCCTGGCTTGGTCGGCGGCCTACTGGCTGCGGTATAATATGCAGCCCTTCCCCAAAATGCTGGCCACGACCCATTCATTTCTTGCTCTTTCTGTTTTAACCGCTATCCAGGCTGCGTGCTACCTGTATTTTCGAACGTATAAAGGATTATGGCGCTTTTCATCCCTTAATGATGTAATTCGCATTATTAAAGCAGCACTTTTGGCCGTTATGCTTGTAATTCCAGTATTTTATTGGACCTCAATTTTACACCATATACCACGTTCCGTTTTACCGCTGTATTGCATCATTCTAACCACCATTCTTTGTGGCGGTCGGTTAAGTGTCCGACTTTATTGGGATAGACGTTCTCGAGGTAATCACAGTAAGGAAGTGCGGCGCGTGCTGATTGTGGGAGCTGGTCTTGCGGGAGAAAGTTTGGTGCGCGATCTGAAACGTGGAACCTATTACCAACCCGTGGGGTTTATCGATGATAATCCTAGTAAACGTGGCCTTGATCTCCATGGGGTGCCCGTTTTAGGTGCCATCCATCAAATCAATGAATGTGTTAAAACCTACGCTATTGATTTGATATTTATTGCGATACCTTCTGCAGGTTCAGCCTTAATGAGGCGGATTGTTAATTATTGTGAGCGCAGCAATATTCCTTTCCGCACGCTGCCAGGCCTATCTGCTTTAGCATCGGGAACCATTGAAGTAAATGCATTAAGACCGGTCAATATAGAGGATTTACTGGGTCGTGATGAAGTACGATTACAATGGGATCGTGTGATCGCTGGAGTTCAGGATAAATGTGTTTTAGTGACTGGAGGCGGGGGGGCCATTGGTTCTGAATTATGTCGGCAAATTATGGCACTTAAACCTCGGAAATTGGTTATTATTGAGAATTCAGAATTTACCCTATATCGTATTGAGCAAGACTTACAAGAGCGCTATCCCGCTATTTCTTTAGCATGGCACCTGGTAAGTGTCACCGATGAAATGGCGGTTACTGAGGTTATCCAAAATGCGGCTCCAGATATCGTATTTCACGCAGCAGCTTATAAACATGTACCCTTGCTTGAAAGCCAGATCCGGGTTGCTGTTTTAAACAATGTGCTGGGAACACAAATAGTTGCTCGTGCCAGTGTTACGGCCAAAGTTGAAAAATTTATTTTAATTTCATCGGATAAGGCAGTTAATCCTACCAATATTATGGGTACAACTAAACGGGTGGCGGAGATATATTGTCAAAACCTCAATAAACGAGTTACAACTCAATTTATCACCGTGCGTTTTGGCAATGTTTTGGGTTCGGCGGGTAGCGTAGTCCCATTGTTCCAGAAACAATTGAAAGCAGGAGGCCCCTTAACGGTTACCCATCCAGAAATGCAGCGCTATTTTATGACTATTCCCGAGGCCTGTCAGCTCATTTTGCAAGCCATGGTCAATGGAACTGGAGGAGAGATATTTGTGCTCGATATGGGGGAACCGGTTAAAATTAATTACTTGGCAGAGCAGATGATACGTCTTGCTGGAAAAGAACCAGGCAAGGACATACTCATCGAGTATACTGGGCTTCGTCCTGGGGAAAAACTTTTTGAAGAGTTATTTCATGAGTCTGAGCAATTGGTTTCTACAGAGCATGAAAAATTATTTAAAGCTCAATATCGTGAACTTGATTGGGAGGAATTAACCCAAACCATGCGTTTGCTCAACACAGCATGTAATACCTCGCAAGAGCATGAATTAAAAATTTTATTAAAGAGCTTAGTACCGGAGCAGGTGACCTCCCCGCTACCGCTCATAGAGGAAATTGAAGATGCCGATTGATTATGATGATTTCGCACGTGTTGATTTACGCTCAGGAACCGTTGTTCGCGTTGAGGTATTTCCGAAAGCAAGAAAACCTGCGTATAAAGTTTGGGTCGACTTTGGTAAGGAAATCGGTATTTTGCAAACTTCAGCGCAAATTACCGTGCATTATCAACCGGAAGATTTAGTTGGGCGTACTGTTGTCGGTTGCATCAATTTAGGGGAAAAAAATATTGCCGGGTTTATCTCGCAATTTTTGTTGGTCGGTTTTGCTGACGAACATGGTGCCATTTGCTTAATCGGTGTTGATAGAAAAATACCCAACGGTCAAAAATTACATTAACTTAATATCTCTTGATTAATCGAGCTTACGTAGAATACAGAGTGTTCAATTTTTTCTGGCATATCATGTATTATATTGTCTTCACGCCTATACCCCTATCCATACGGTAAAACAAACAGATATACTTAAGTCGCCTGTCTTTAGGCGAAGATGATTAGACTGGCGGAAAAATATCTTGAAATTTCACACGAGTCTTCAAGTGCAGGGCTCTTTTTCTATTCCTGGACAAATCAAACAATTTGTAAATGATTATCGGAATAATGAAACTGACCACGCCTATGTAAAATGCAAGCTTATAGGTGGGGTCTTTATTTAGTACTAAAAAGAGTAAGGCAATAAGCATTAATGCGATGGCTAAAAGTCCTGTATAAGGGGAATAGGGGGTTACATACCTTAAGTGATCTGTTGAGTATCCTGCTTGGTACAGGCGGTTTCGAAAACGAATTTGTGAGGTACATAATGAGATCCAGGCGAGTGTTCCTGTAAAACCGGATACGAGCAATAATGCGATGTACAGTTGTGTTTGACCGAAAAAGTAACCAACACCTAATAGTACCCAAACCATAACGAGGGTGGCAATCACTGCATTTTGCGGCACCGAATTATGATTGAATTTCGCAAAAGTGTGTGGTGCCATACCATCTCGTGCTAATGCATTTAATGCGCGCACCGTGCCGTAAAAGCCGGAGTTTGCACAAGATAAAGTCGCACTTAAAGTGACGAAACTGGTAACAGTGCCTGCCCATTTAAGATTATATAAATTTAATGCGTCTGCAAACACTGAATTAGTAAGACCCGCTTTTTGCCAAGGGAAAATAAGCACAAGACAGAATACGGGAATAATATAAATAAATAGAATTCGCAAAGTAACATTGCGAATCGCATGAGGAATCATTCGCGCCGGATTCTCAGATTCACCTGCAGCAAGGCCAATAATCTCCGAGCCTTGATAATTTACTAGTAAAAGTACCATGGCGGTTAGCAAAGACATAACGCCGTGCGGTAACATACCACCGTCGCCCAGAATGTATTTGCCACCAATTATTCCTTTAGATTCACTTCCAGGAATTAAGCCAAAGAAGATAAGCAAGGAAAGAATAACGAATCCGAATAGCGCCAGGATTTTAATTAAAGCAAGCCAAAATTCAATTTCGCCAAAGGTATCCACCTTAGCTAAGTTGATGTAAGTGATGAGTAACCCAAAACATATGGCACAAAGATAGCCATTAACACCGGTAAACATTTCCATAATGATGCCACCGGCGACGCATTCTGCAGGAATATAAGCAACCCAACTAATCCAATAAGACCACCCAACGCCACAAGCGATGGAAGGAGAAATAAAATCAGCAGTATACGTAACAAATGATCCTGAAATAGGAATAGCGACTGCTAATTCACCCATACACAGCATGGTGAGGAAAATAATTAATCCACCCAGTATATAGGCAAGAAACACTGCAGGGCCCACGAGGTTAATCACTTCTCCAGTGCCCAGAAAATAACCAGAACCAATGATCCCACCGAGGGCAATCAGCTGAACATGTCGGTCTTTAAGTCTCCTGCTATAACCACTATCTTTAACGGGTTGCGTTGGATTTGCATTACTGTTCACTGGTTATTTCATTCTCGTATGTTTAGAAGAGGACCGACAGGAAAGCCTCTTTGTACTTTAGTATCGTATCGCCGCAGCGAAACCCGTAAAAACTGATCTTTTTTTATGCATTTTTGATTATTTTTGACAAAAAACCAAGAGGATTATAGGTAAAAAATAAAAAATATACAATAATTATGCAAGGGGGATAGTTAAGAAAATTTTTAGGGATTTCCTTAACCTATTTTGCATATAGGTATTTGATTATTTAATGATTGGATTAAAGCATGATACTCGAAAAAAAATTGATAAAAATCAAAACGGATGGACGGGGAACTTACGATATAACCGCTTCAATCAATGAGCTCATCCGCACAGGAGGTATTGCTGAAGGAATTTGTCATCTCTTTTTGCAACATACGAGCGCTTCATTAATTTTATGTGAAAATTACGATCCCCAAGTGCGTGTTGATTTGGAGCAATTTTTTGCAAGCTTAGTCCCTGATGGGGATCTGCGGTTTGGCCATACTTCCGAGGGTAAAGATGATATGCCTGCGCATATTCGCACGATTCTAACTCAAAATAGCCTTGAGATTCCACTTCAGCAACAACAACTTGCTTTGGGTAGATGGCAAGGTGTTTACCTTTATGAGCATCGTTTAAAGCCTCATGAGCGCCAGCTCATAATTACCTCAATAGGTATGCCATAATCCCACCTTGTCGCAGGATTGAAAGCAGTCTATAACTATAAAATGGTCTGCAATGGGATAATGTATGGATACCTCAACAAGCGCAACGCAGTTGCTTCATTGCTTGATTCATGAAACATACATGTCCTTTTCAATCGAGACAATCGAAAAAATAATTCCTCTCGCCTGGCTTACTAAAGTCCCCAAGAGTCCAAATTACTACGCTGGATTATTGCTTTTAGGTGATCGCCCAGTGCCGATAATTGATTTGGCATTTGCTTTAAAGTTAAACCGTGAACAAGCTTATACTTCAAATATGACTATTCTATTGCTCAGCTACCAGCATGAGTATCGGGGAATTATTGTTGATAAATTATTGGATCTTACCGAAGATATAATCCATGTAAAACCAGAACCTGCGAATCCATTCTGTGGCACATTCAAGCATCGTTATGGGGTAACGCATGTATTAAGCATTGCCTGGATTTTTTCTTTACCCTTGGTGGCTGAAGATGAATGACATGATATCACCACTTATTAACGAGATAAAAAATCTTGAACATGAGTTCATTGGCCTGGTGCAGCAGCGTTTCGGCATTGTGATTCATATGAATCAAACGCAAACCCTAATTGATCATATTGCGCAAAGCTGCGCTCTGGGGAAAATGACTCCCAGGTCATATCTGCAGCAACTACAGATGGCATCGAACAAATCCCCTGAGGTTTCACAGCTTGTTGCGGCGATAACGGTAGGTGAAAGCTATTTCTTTCGTGATGCTAGCCAAATGACTCTGCTGCAAGAGCATTTATTACCTCGATTAATCAAAAAGAACGAACAGTCGCAGCGTCTTAAAATATGGAGTGCAGGATGCGCTGCGGGTGAAGAAATTTATACTGTTTTAATGCAACTCCAGGAGCTATTACCTAATTGCGCCGATTGGGATTTACAGCTTCTTGCCACGGATATTAATACGGAAGCTTTAGCAAAAGCGCAAAGCGGTTTATACGGGGAATGGTCGATGCGTACCATACCCAGAAAATATCTCCAACGCTATTTTATAAAAGATGGGCAGAAATATTTGTTTCAATCCCCCTTACGCGAACGTGTTCATTTTGCGTATCTCAATTTAATTGATCATGCCTATCCATCCATACTGACAGCAACAATCGATATTGATTTAATTTTATGCCGTAATGTATTGATTTATTTCGCCAATGATACGGGTGTGAACATTGTTCGTAACCTAAGTCATTGTATGGCCCCTGAGGCTGTTTTGTTGCTAGGCGCCTCTGATCCTATTGTCACCCCAGATACAGGATTACAGTTCCATCATAATGGCGCAATTTATTTTACCCGTGCTGAAATAAGCCCTTAAATTTTGAGGATTAAATGATTGATAAAAAGCGGCATGCACATGATTTATTACCGGAAAATCCTTCAGAGCAGGAGCGATTAAAACATAGAGCAGAGGTGTTCGGGCAGAATATTCCTCTGAAAGCGGATGAAGAGCAGCAGGTGACCTATGTTCGATTCTTGCTTGGTTCTGAATTATATGGGATTCCTTTTGAATTTATTGCGGAAATTATATCGCAACCTTCAATTTGGGTGCCCCCTGGAGTTCCTGATTTTATTGGGGGAGTAATCAACTGGCGCGGAAAGATTATTACCGTTGTTGATTTATTAGCCTATTTTCACGATCAGGCAGCCGTAAGAAATAGAAAGCATGTTCTCGTACTCAAAGGACGTTCCTGCCTGCTTGGACTACTCATTGATGAGGTTATAGGAGGTTATCAATATAAAATTAGCGGTTTAGCTGCGCCCCTGAGAGCTCGCGGTATTGCAGCCGCTGAACAAATAATCGGTATTGATGAGGAACTTACTGCTATTATTAATGTAGAGATGTTAATGCAGGTGTTAATCCAAGATACGAAAAAAAATATTCAATGGACTGGAGAGCGCCATGAAACTCGGGAGTAGGCTTAAGCTATTCACTACACTGCGTGCACGTTTATTTCTCGGTTTTCTAACCTTAAGTTTACCTTTGGTTTTATTAATTATCCTGCTGTTACCAAAAATTAACAAAGTTATTTTGTTGAGCCAAAAAATCAACGAAGCGAATATCTCGCCAATTCTGGATACCCAAATATTTCAAGCACGCGATATTGTTTCTCATTGGATTCTAACCGGAGATGCGCGCGATCAAAAAAATTTTATGCAAATCTGGGATGAAATTAATCAGACAAAAGATACATGGAATGATGCATTAACCAAGCTTGGAGATCCAGTGATTTTGGAGCATTGGCATCGCCTAGAAGAACTCTATGAACCCGTTTATCATGCCCAATTTCAGGTTATGAGCATGTCTCGTACTCATGATTCTTTGGCTGCGATGAATCAATACATCGAGCGTGTGCGCCCAATAAGTAATGAAATGATTGATATCATCGATGGTAAATATAATGCACAAGGGAGACGAATGGGTGGTTTATATGAAGAGATTAAAGAGAAAATTAACCGACACACCCTAAAAATTGATAACAGTTTGCAAATTTTAAAGCATTCAGCGTATGCATTATTATTTCTCGCAGTCATTTTAACGATAATTGTCCCCTTGATTACCCAACGAATTTTGGCAACTCCTATTGACAAGGTAATCAATATTGCGCGGCGAATTGCGGCAGGAGATCGTGATGTGGTTATCAATATTGAGGATGAAGACAGACTGAGCCAAATGTTATCCTCTTTAAAACTCATGCAAGATGCAATCCGTAATAATGAGCAAAAATTGCTTAATAATGAGAATGAAACGCGCGCATTGCTTGAGAAGTTAGTTAGCTCATCCAAAAAACTGAGTCAATACAGCAGTAAAGTTGCAGCAGGTGATTTGCATGAGCGTTTATCTATGAATAATGACGATGTTTTATACGATTTAGGTAAAGACTTAAACAAGATGACCGATGGACTCGCCAGCATTACGCAAAGAATTACTGAGGTCAGTAATGAAATTGTCACGATGATCAGTATGGTTAAAAATTCCGCTCATGAGCAAAATGAAAGCATCAATTCGCAAGCTTCGGCTATTCATGAAATCAGTACCTCTTTAGAAGAAATCGATAAGAGCTCCAAACAAACCATGAGTAAGGCTCAGACTTTACGCGAGGTTGCTAAAAATACCTATGAGCAAGGTAAATTAGGCGCAGAGTCGGTCAACCAAAGTATTGAAGGAATAAAGATTTCTGAAGAAAAAATGAATTTAATTGCTCATACGATTCTTGATTTAAGCAATCATACTCAGCAAATAGGCGAGATCACAGGGGTAGTAAATACTCTAGCGC